>Ga0326726_10001465_pt1 | contig 21903 bp, 21 predicted proteins | sample MHFenrmetagenome_2_FD_207603 | JGI IMG/M metagenome (GOLD analysis project Ga0326726, IMG submission 207603) | Lab enriched peat soil microbial communities from Michigan Hollow, Ithaca, NY, United States - MHF15MN | ecosystem: Environmental > Terrestrial > Soil > Wetlands > Peat | place: USA... | reverse complement strand
CGCCTGCAGCGTCTTGCCGAGCGTTCCGCCATACGTCACGAGCGTGACGTCCTTGCCGGCCCGCCGGATCGCGGCGCGATCGATGTCGACCGCGCCAGCGCCGTCGGCGAGCTCGCCTTCCAGGTTGTAGAGCGTCTGATGCTCGAAGATCAGCACGGGATCGGGATCGTTCAGCGCGGTCCACAGCATGCCGCGCGCGTCCTCGATCGTCGCCGGCGCGACGATCCGGATGCCGGGGATGTGCGCGTACCAGCCCTCGAGGCTGTGCGCATGCTGCGCGGCGAGCTGCCGCCCCGCGCCGGTGGCCATACGGATGACGAGCGGGACACTGAACTGTCCGCCGGACATGTGGCGGATTGTAGCCGCGTTGTTGACGATCTGATCGAGCGCCAGCAGGCTGAAGTTGACCGTCATCACCTCGACGATCGGCCGCATGCCGCCGAGCGCCGCGCCGATGCCGGCGCCGACGAACGTCGACTCGGAGAGCGGCGTGTCGCGAATCCGCTCGCAACCGAACTCGGCGAGCAGTCCTTTGCTCACGGCGTACGAGCCGCCGTATCGACCGACGTCCTCGCCCATCAGAAACACACGCGGGTCCTTGACGAGGGCTTCGCGGATTGCCGCCCGAATGGCCTCGCGGTAGGTCGTCATCGGCATGGCGTATAGACGTCCTTCATCAGATCGCCGACCGGCTCCCAGTCGCCCGCCTCGGCAAAGCGCACGGCCAGTTCGACCTCGTCGACCACCGACGTCTCGATGGCCGCCAGCACGGCGTCCGTGGCGCTGCCGTCCTGCCTGAGGCGCGCCGTGAACGTCGCGATCGGGTCGCGCTGCTTCCAGACGTCGACCTCCGATTTGTCACGATACAGCTCCGCGTCGAACATCGAGTGCGCGCGGAACCGGTACGTGCGGAACTCCAGGAACGCGGGCCCCTCGCCCCGCCGCACGGCCTCGGCGATCCGCCTGGTCGCGGTGTCGACCGCGACCACGTCCATGCCGTCCACGCACTCGGCGGGCATCATGTAGGCGCGCGCCTTCGCGGCCAGATCGATCTGCGACTGCGCCCGCTCGATGCGCGTGCCCATCGCGTAGAGGTTGTTCTCGCAGAGGAAAAGCACGGGCAGCTTCCAGAGCGCCGCGAGATTCAACGACTCGTGAAACTCGCCTTCAGCCACCGCGCCGTCTCCGAAGAAGCACGCCGTCACGCGCGGCCGGCCCTGGAGCTTGTCGGCGAGCGCGAGCCCGACGGCAACCGGCAGCCCTCCGCCGACGATCGCGTTGCCGCCGTAGAAGCGTGTGTGAGCATCGAACACGTGCATCGAGCCGCCGCGGCCTCGACTGCAGCCCTGCCGCTTGCCGTACATCTCGGCCATCAGCTGGTCCATCGGGATGCCTCGCGCCAACGCGTGTCCGTGCTCCCGATACGTCGACACGATCGCATCGTCCGCCGTGAAGGCCTGCATCGCGCCAACCGCGACTGCTTCCTCGCCGATATAGAGGTGCAGGAAGCCGCGGATCTTGCCAGCGCTGTACATCTCGGCGCACTTCTCCTCGAACCGGCGGATCCGGAGCATGTCGTGGAACAGGCGCAGCCCGTGCTCGCGCACATGATGTTCGCTCACGAGGCCTCCAGCGTCGACGTGTCGCCCTCAGGCAGCCCCAGCTCCTGCGCCTTGAGCAACCGCCGCATGATCTTCCCGGCGCGATTCTTCGGGATCGACGGCCGGAACTCGATTTCCTTCGGCGCCACGGCCGCGCCAAGTCGCGTCCGGGCGAATCCGAGCAGCTCGCGCTTGAGCGCCTCGCCTGGCTCGTGGCCCGCCTTCAACGAGACGAACGCCTTGACGACTTCCAGCGCGACGGGATCCGGTTTGCCGATCACGCCGGCTTCGGCGACGGCGGGATGCTCGAGCAGCACGCTCTCGACCTCGAACGGGCCAATCAGGTGCCCCGACGACTTGATCACGTCGTCGGCGCGCCCGATGAACCAGAAATAGCCGTCGCGATCCCTGCGCGCGAGATCGCCGGTGAGGTAGTAGCCGCCGGCGAAACATTTGCGGTAGCGCGCCTCCTCGGACAGATAGCCGCGAAACATGGACGGCCAGCCGGGACGGAGCGCGAGCTCGCCTTCGGTGTCCGGAGCCTCGACGACTTCGATCGTCTCTCCGGTCCGGCGGACGATCGCCGCCTCGATGCCTGGAAGGGGACGGCCCATCGATCCCGGACGGACGTCCATCGACGCGAAGTTGGCGATCATGATGCCGCCGGTTTCCGTCTGCCACCAGTTGTCGTGGAAGGGCCGGTCGAACGCCTCCACGCCCCACACGACGGCTTCCGGATTGAGCGGCTCGCCGACGCTCGCGAGGAGCCGCAGGCTCGGAAACGCGTGGTGCCGCGCCGCCGGTGCACCCGCCTTCATCAACATGCGGATCGCGGTCGGCGCCGTGTACCACACGGTCACCTTCTCGGCGGCGAGGATCGAATACCAGCGCTCGGCATCGAAGTCCGCTTCGTCGACGATGCTCGTCAGCCCGTGCGTCAGCGGGGCAATGATGCCGTACGACGTGCCGGTGACCCATCCGGGATCGGCCGTGCACCAGAACACGTCGTCCGGATGAAAATCGAGTGCGAAGTATCCCGTGGCGTGATGGGCCACCACGGCTTCATGAACGTGCAACGCGCCTTTTGGCTTGCCCGTCGTGCCGCTCGTGAAATGGAGCAGCGCGGCGTCCTCTGGATCGGTCGCGGGAATCGTGAAGCGATTGGACGCATCGGCCATCAGGCTGCGCAGGTGACGCACGGCGGCAATCTTCTGAACGGCTCCCGTGTCGCCGACGAGGAGGACGTGTTCGAGGCTCGGCAGCGCCGCGCGGAGCGCCTCGACCTTCCTGCGGTACAGCGCGTCGGTGGTGACCAGGACCTTCGCGCGAGCGATGTTCAGACGCGATTCGATCGGTTCGGGACCGAACGCGGAGAACAGCGGCGTGAACACGCTGCCGTTCTTCAACGTGCCGAGTGCGGAGATGTACAGCTCGGGAATGCGTCCCGCAAGCACGGCCACCGCATCGCCCTTGCCCACGCCCAGCCGCCGAAGCACGTTCGCGAAGCGGCTCGTCTCGTCGCGAAGGTCCGCGTACGTGAAATCGCGCTTCGCCCCGTCCTTCGACAGCCAGCGCAGCGCGACGCGGCCGCCGAGCGCGCCGGAAGCGTGACGGTCGATCGTCTCGTGGGCGATATTCAACCCACGGCCCTCGGGCAGCCCGCCGAGCTGTTTTCTCGCGTGCTCCCAGGAAAATTCCGCACACGCCCGCTCGTAGTCGAGCAGGTTTGGCGCTGTCCCGCCGCTGAGCCGCGTCTTCGTGATGGGAGACCAGCGTAATGTTGCCGACAAACCGGCATATTCGGTGCGCATACGAATTCGATACGACCGAAGGGTGCAAACAGGACGCCATGGGCGAGGGCATGCCGTTTGCGTCCTGCAACGACATGGCTACCGACGAATCACTACCGCACGCAGCTGAAGCGCCGTTCGCGCAATTGGAACAGTCGCTCATTCGCGAGTACCTGCTAATGAGCGGACACGACCCGGACAGCATGGCGCAGCTGCCCGTGCCGGAGCGCGAGGCGCTGCTCAAGGAGGCCTCCCTGTACGCATCGGGGAAGCTCAGCGAAGTCGAGTTGCGGTCGCAGTTCGTGCATGGCCTGCACGAGGCGATTGGCGACGTCCCCAAGGCGGGCAAGGCGTGAATGGAGCAGCTGATCGATTTCTTCGATCGCTACATCCGAGGATCTTCCCAGGCGCTCGTCTACGACGACGGCTTCCGGCGGTGGTCCTACACCTACGATCAATTGCGCGCGACCGCGCTGAGCATTGCCGGCCAGCTGACAGACGCTGGACTCGGCCCCGGTGATCGGTTGCTGATATGGAGCGACAGCCGACCGGAGTGGGTCGCGACCTTCTGGGGCTGCATGCTCTGTGGCGTCGCCGTCGTGCCTGTCGACGCCTCCACGTCGCCGGACCTCGTCGAGCGGATTGCGAAAACCGCACAGCCCCGTGGCGCCTTCGTGGGCGACGGGCTGGAGCTGAAGGCTCCGGCCTCGACGATGTTCGTGTCGCGACTGAGCCACATTCACTGGCTTGACCCGACGCCGGCGCCTGCGTTCCGCCCGGGAGCGGCGATGTCCTCTGGATCCGTGCGCGCTCGAGTCGAACCACACGCGATTGCCGAAATCGTCTTCACCTCAGGGACGACCGGCGAACCGAAAGGCGTCGTCATCACCCATCGCAACATCGTCGCGAACATCACGCCGGTCGAGCGCGAGGTCGCCGCCTATCGCCGGTTTCTGTGGCCGTTCCGGCCGATTCGGTTCCTCAACCTGTTGCCGCTCAGTCATATGTTCGGCCAGGCCTTGTCGATCTTTCTCCCGGCACTGGTCAACGCGGCGACGGTCTTTACGACGAGCTACAACCCCGATCAGATCGTCTCGCAGGTGCGGCGACATCGGATCACCCTCATGGTGACCGTGCCGCGCGTACTCGAGATGCTCCGCGCTCGCATCGTGCAGCGCGCACCGCGCTGCGCAATGCCGGCTCCCACAGAGGACGCGCTGCCGCTGCGGCTGTGGCGCTATCGGGACGCACACCGTGTCTTCGGCTGGCGATTCTGCGGGTTCGTCCTCGGAGGGGCATCGCTCGACCGGGCGCTCGAGGACTTCTGGGGCCGGCTCGGCTACGCGGTCATCCAGGGCTATGGCTTGACCGAGACGGCACCGATTGTCGCGTGGAACCACCCGTTCAAGCCGAAGCACGGCACGGTCGGACGCCCTCTCGAAGGAATCGAGGTTCGCATTGCGGCCGACGGCGAGATCCTGGTGCGAGGGCCGACGGTGACCAGCGGGTATCTGAATGCGCCTGAGGAAACGCGAGCGGCGCTCGAGGGCGGATGGTTCCATACGGGCGACCTCGGCGCGTTCGACGATTCCGGTCACCTGGTGATCCGCGGACGGAAGAAAGACGTCATCGCGACCCTCGAAGGGTTGAAGGTGTTTCCCGAAGATGTCGAGCGCGTGCTCGAAGCGACGTCTGGCGTGCGCGAAGCGGCTGTCGTCGGACGTGTCGAGGATCACGCGGAATACGTGCATGCCGTGCTGGTGCTGCACCCGAATGCCGATCCGGCCGCCATCATCCGTGAGGTCAACGCCACACTGGAGCCACACCAGCGCATTCGGGATTTCTCGGTGTGGACAACAGGGCCGCTTCCACGCACCGAGGCCATGCGCAAGCTGAAGCGGTTCGAGATCCGGCGCTGGGTCGAGGAGGGCCGCCCGGCGCGCACCGGCGAAGAACGGGCGCCGGCCGACGAAATCCAACGGCTGCTTTCAAAGTACGGGAAGGATCGTGTCGTGACATCCGGCACGACGCTGGACGAACTCGGTCTCACTTCGCTGGATCGCGTCGAGCTCATGATGGCGCTCGAAGATTCTGCCCGCGTCACATTGAGCGAGACGGCCGTGAGCGAAGCCCACACGGTAGGCGACCTGCGCCGCCTGGCCAGGGAGGCGGCTGACACGTCCGGCATGCCGGAAGAAGCCCTTTCGTTTCCCGGGTGGGCCCGCTGGCCTCTCGTCCGTCTTCTCAGGATCGTCAGCCAACGGACGTGGATTCTCCCGCTGGCGAACATCTTCTTCTCTCTCGAGGTCGAAGGCCGTGAGCATCTGCGGGCGCTCGCCGGGCCGATCGTGTTCGCCTCAAACCATCAGAGTCATTTCGATACGCCGGTCATCCTCAAGGCCCTGCCAACCCGCTGGCGGCGAACCATCGCCGTCGCGATGTGGAAGGAATATTTCGATGCGCATTTCTTTCCTGAACGCCACACACCTCATGAGCGTCTGACCACGAGTGCGCTTTACTACCTCGTCACCTGTTTCTTCAATGCCTTCCCGTTGCCGCAGAGCGAACCGGGAACACGGCAGACGCTGCGGCACATGGGAGACCTGGCTACGGACGGCTCTTCGATCCTGATTTTCCCGGAGGGGTTTCGCACCGAGCGGGGCGAGATCAGTCCGTTTCAACCGGGGATCGGTCTCATCGCGTCGAAGCTGCGCCTGCCGGTTGTTCCCGTGCGACTCGAAGGTGTCGATCGCGTGCTTCACCATACCTGGCACTGGCCCCGCCGTGGACCGGTCCGTGTCACGTTCGGAGCGCCACTGCTGCTCGAGGGTGACGACTATGCAGCGCTGGCCCGACGAGTACGGGAGGCGGTCGCCGCGTTGCAGCCCTTGCCGGTCGAGGCCTCACGTCGCGCGCCGGGCGCCGCGGCGTAATCGTCGGCCGCCCATGATGACCACTCTGGCTGTCGCTGGCTTCGCTCTTCTCGCGCTCGCCGTCGCGGGTGTCCTCTATCAGTCAGTGGGCGCCGCTCGCGACGCCCGCCGGTTTCCGCCGCCCGGGCAGCTCGTGGACGTCGGCGGCCACCGCCTTCATGCCGTCTGCCGCGGCCACGGCTCGCCGACGGTTGTGCTCGAGTCCGCCATCGCGGCGTCGTCGTTGAGCTGGGCGCGCGTGCAGCCGCCGGTCGCGCGTTTCACGAGCGTGTGCGCGTACGATCGCGCGGGACTGGCGTGGAGCGACGCGTCGAGAGTTCCCCGCACGTTCGCCCGCATCGTTGACGAGCTGCACGAGGTTCTCACACAGCTGAATTGCGCGGCGCCGTTCGTATTGGTCGGCCACTCGTTCGGCGTCTTTGTCTGCCTCGCGTACGCCGTGCGGTACCCGGAACACGCAGGCGGCCTTGTGCTCGTGGATCCGCCGTCCGAGTGGGTGCGCCTGGATCAGCGGCAGGTGCGCCTGTTGCAGGGTGGAGTGCTGCTTTCGCGCTTCGGCGCGCTGCTGGCGCGCCTGGGGGTCGTGCGGATATGCCTTGCGCTGCTGACCGGCGGCGCACCGGCTGCTCCGCGATATTTCGTCAAGGTGTTTGGCCCAACGGTCGCCAGGACGATCGAACGGCTTGTGGGCGAAGTCCGGAAGCTGCCGCCGGAGATCCACCCTGTCGTCCAAACGCACTGGTGTCAGCCGAAATGCTTTCAGGCGATGGCCGATCACATGCGCGTGCTACCGGAAGCGACCGCGTCGGCGGCCCGCATTGATACGCTGGGCGACGTGCCACTGGTCGTCATCTCGAGTGGAGACCAGAACGCGGACGTGAGCGCGGCACATCACGCGCTGGCGCAAATGTCCTCGCGCGGCCGGATCGTGGTCGCTTCGAAGAGCGGGCACTGGGTGCCGTACGACGAGCCGGAGCTGGTCGTGGAGGCGATTCGCGAAGTCGTCGAGACGGTACGGCGTACCGGCGTCATCCCCAGCGAAGCATCAGCGTCCCGTTCGGCGTCAGATTCACATGCGAGCTGAACGGCGAGCTCACACGATCGACTGTGTCTCGGAGCCACCTGGCATCGGCGTCGGAGGGCTTGTTCAACTTCATCTTCTTGATTTGCATCGGCGTCATCTCAACGGCGGTCAACTCCCCCGTGGCCGCAGACAGCGTGGCGAAGTACATCACGACGAGATCGTCTCGGTACTGTTCGTGGCCCTCGATGCCTTCGTAGTCGTCGATGAAGTCGCCGCAGCCGTATAGAACAAGTCGATTGCGATAGACCTCGATCGGCCGCGGATGGTGGGAGGAGTGGCCATGGACGATATCGACGCCGCCATCTACGAGCCAATGAGCGAACCGGACATGGTCGCGCGGCACGTCGTATCCCCAGTTCGTTCCCCAGTGAATGGAGGCCACGACGATGTCTCGTGATCGTTTCGCCTGCCGAACACGGCTGACGATCGCCGCCGCCGTCGTCTCCGAAAGATCCGAGAGGAGGTCGATTCCAGCCCGGTTCTCGCGGGCGGCCCACTGTGGAGGAATGCCGCTGCTCCCCGTGCCAAACGCGAACACAATCACCCTCGCTCCGCTCGCCCGGGCGACCATGGCCGGCGCCTGCGCCCCTGCGAGAGTTCGCCCGGCGCCAACGGCCTTCAGTCCCGTTCGCGTGAGCGTGTCGAGCGTTTCGGCGAGCCCTGTATAGCCGTAGTCCAGCACGTGGTTGTTGGCCAGCCCGCAGACGTCGATGCGGGCCGCGGTCAGGCATTCGATATTTTCGGGATGCATCCGATAGTTGATGCCCTTGCCTGACCAATACTCGTCGCTCGCGGTCACGCTCGTCTCGAGGTTGATGATGCGCGCGTCCGGGGCCACGCGCGCGAGCTCAGCCAGCGCGTCACCCCAGATGTACGCGCCGGTCACTGGCTTCGAAATAGAACCATTACGCGACTCCGCGAACGCGACATACCTCCGCGCATCCTGGACGTAAGCCTCGAGAATCTGGTGGCCGCCTGGATGGGGCAGGATCTGATCGACACCCCGGCCCGTCATGACATCGCCGCACAAGAACAGGGTGACGCGATCGGCGTTGGCTGGCGTACGCTCACCTCACCTCAGACCCCGCTGCCGGCGTGGCGACGCGCAGCCGTCTCGCTTCTCGAAGCGTCGCGACGACCTCTTCATCCGTCACCTGCGAGAAGTCGCCGTAGTGATAGCCAATCGCGTACAACACGACCGGCGTCTCGAGACACACGACTTCGTCGGCTTCCTCGCGCATCAGACCCAGCGCGTGCACCGACGCCACGCCAGTCGCGGCGATCAGTTTTGCCGGATGGCGCGCTCGAACGGCCCGCAGCGCGGCGATCATCGTCGATCCGGTCGCAATGCCGTCGTCGAGCACGATGGCGATGCGGCCGGCAGCGTCGACAGGTGCGCCGAGAGGCTCGTACTGCTGCCGCCGCTGGCGCAACGTGGCCAACTGAGCCTGCGCTTCAGCCTCCAGATACGGCTTGTCCCACAGATCGCGTGTGTTCGGATCGAGATAGACGGCACCCGTCTCATCGATGGATCCGATCGCCAGTTCCGGGTTGGAGGGCGCGCGCAGTTTGCGCACGAGCACGACATCCAGTTCCCCGTCCAGCGCATCGGCGACGATCTTCCCCATCGGCACGGCACCGCGCGGAATCGCGAGGACCAAGGCGTGCTGGCCTCGATATCTGCTCAAACGGCGAGCCAGCAGCCGTCCAGCCTCGGCTCGGTTCTCAAACGCCATGGTGATTCTCCTTCTTGCGGAGCTCTGCGGCCGTCATGGCTGCTCCTGGCGATCCTCACGCCGCGCGATGACGCGCGGCGCGGATCCTGGCCAGGGCTTTGGCCTCGATCTGCCGGACTCGCTCACGCGTCAGCGAGAGACGCCGTCCGATCTCCTCGAACGTGAGCTCGCGATCGAGGCCCAACCCGTATCGAAGCCGGAGCACCTCCCGCTCACGTTCGTTCAGCACTCCCATCGCGCGCTCGACCTCGCCGGCCAGTTCGCCGCGGATGGCCTCTTCTTCCGGCGAGCGGCTGGTCACATCGCGCACGAAGTGGCCGAGCGGCGCGTCCTCGTCTTCGCCGATGGGCGCCTCGAGTGATGCTGGATGTTTCGCCGCGTCGAGCAGCAGCTCGACTTTCCCGACAGTCATCCCGAGACGGGAGGCCAGTTCGGCGGACCTGGGCTCGCGGCCCAGCTCCGCGAGCAGAGTCGTTCGAGTACGCGCCAGCTTCGTGAGGGATTCCACGACGTGGACCGGCAGCCGGATCGTCCGTCCGTAGTCGGCCACGGCGCGCCCCACCTGTTGCCGAATCCACCACGTCGCGTAGGTCGAGAACTTGAACCCACGCCGGTATTGGAACCGGTCGACGGCTTTCATCAGGCCGATGTTTCCCTCCTGGATCAGATCCAGCAGCGACAGCCCGCGACCGAGATATCGCTTCGCGATGGACACCACCAGGCGGAGGTTCGGTTCGACGAACTCATGTTTCGCGTCCCGAAGCGCCTGTTCTTTCTCGACGACGCGCAGACATCGCGCCCGCAGAGTCCGGCGCGACACCCCCGCGCGCACGTCAAGCTCGCGGGCCTTCGCCGTGCGCTCCGGACCTGGCGCCATGGTCTCGACGCGTCCAGCCTCTTGATCGAGCTGCCGCAGCTCGGCGACCACATCGTCGACCAGCGACGGGCGAATCGGCAGATCGCGAACGGCCGCACTCATCGCCGCTTCCAGGCGCTCGATCTCATGCCGGACCTTCGCGCGGCTCGCAGCCGTCGACCGTCGGTTCCTCGCGCGTTCGCGATATGTCTCGATCTGCCGTTCGAGCCGACGCACGCGCGCGAACGCGCGCAGAACCGGATAGATCTTCTCCGGTTTGAGCTCTCCACCATCGGGTAGCAGGATCAGCTCCGCGGCCGGTGTGGCTTCACGGCGGACGGCGTCAGCCAGCGAGAACAGTGTTTGTCTGGCGGCAGGAATGGTGGCCAACTCGGCCAGCAGCTCGCCGCGTATCACCTCGATGCGCCTGCCGATCTCCTGCTCCTGCTTCGCGCTCAGAAGCTTTCGCCTGCCGACGTGTTTCAAATACACGCGAACGAGGTCGCCCTCATCCTGTGGCACCCCGGCCTCTGGAGTTTCCTCGATTTCCCCAGGCTCCAGCGCCTGCTGTTCGGCTTCTTCGAGCGGCTGCTGCTCAAACGCTTCAGGCTCCTCCTCTTCGAGAAGTCGATCAGGCGGTTCGACGGGGGGCGGTTCTATCGCACCGTGATGCCCGACAGGAGCAAGGCCGAAAGCGTGAGCGCGCTCGCGCCAGTCGAGCACATGAGCGTTCCGGTCGGGCTCGCGCCAATCGACCAGCGACTCTCCAACAGTCCGGGCTCGTCCAGCTGACGATGTACCGCCATGTCGTTTGGCCATAGATGTATCGCTGAAGTCCTCTGACATAGTGCGTGCATCGACCATGCCTCGAGACTCTGCCACCGACCTGAGAAACGAGGTCCGGCCACGTTCGTGGAGTAAGCGTGACGTGGAGGCCGGCCCGGCAATTGCAGTGCTACACGGTGACGGCAGCCGGACACGGCGTCTCGTGCGCCGCAACGTCATGACCGCTCGTCGGCACCCCGGAGAAGAAGCTCATGCTTCACTTCCGGAGTACTCAGAGGGCGCGTTGCACGCTGCACGTGCCGGGACACACGCCCGGTTGCCGCCTTCGGATAGGGCACCATGCAGACGTTTGAAATTCCGCGAGAAACCTGGGTCCGCCGGCTCAACGAGTTCACGAACACGCACGAAGGCTGGCTGGTTTCGGCCGAGATCCTGAGCACGGAGCACGGCGCCCAACCCGAAATCAACAACCTGCCGCTTCTGGGAGTCTCGGCCGATCGCATCAATCACGACGGCACGATCGCCGTCTCGGTGGCTTGCTCCGCAAACGAGCACTTCACGCACATCATCAAGTCGGTTGCCCGCATCTATGTCGAGCGTGTCGACGACGGGGCTGATGCGGCGCTCCAGATTGAATCGACCGACGGCACCAGGACGATCCTGCGGTTTCGCGCCGCCGCTCTTCCGGAGACTGCAGACAGCGTTGCACACCGCTGATTACACAACGCTCCGTCATCGTCTCGGCTCAGACTCGGCCCTGACGGCACTTCTCGTGAATCCGCCGACCGCCTCCCAGTAGGCATCGGGATCTGACGGCGCCACATCGTTGTGATCTCCGCCACGAATCGTGACAAACCGTTTTGGCGCCGTGATGGCGTCGAAGAGCGCGCGACCGTGCGCGATCGAGACGACGTGGTCATCGTCCCCGTGCATCACGAGGACAGGGATGGGCTGGCTGAGGCGGTGGAGAAACTCGACGGATGGGAAGCGATACGTGGAGAACACGGCGAGAAACGCCAGTAGTGGGGAGGCACGAACGAGGGAACGCGCGTCTGGAAACCCGGATTCGAGGATCATGCCGTCCGGTGCGCGAACCGTCCCCGCGTATGCGGCCATCGCGACGCCAAGCGATCGGCCCCAGTACACGACCGGCGTAGCGCCCGAGGAGTCTCGCCAGAAATGCTCGACGATCGCATCGACGTCACGGTACAGCCCTCGCTCGGTCGGCCGGCCCGTGCTGAGGCCGTAGCCGCGGTAGTCGAACGCAAGCACGCTGTAGCCGTGCCGTGCTATGCCGGTCAGGATTGGCGCCCACGCGGACAAGTTCCCGCCGTTGCCGTGAAAGTAGAGGATCCGCGCCCGAGCCACAGAACTCGTCAGCATCCAGCCGTGCAGCCGCTCGCCATCACGGGTGTTGATGCTCAGCGATTCATGCGCGATTCCAAACTCACGCGGCGTGAGGGTCGCGCCAGCCGTCGGAAAGAACGCGAATCGAGACTCGAACAGCCGGACGAAGGCGGCCAGGAGAACGACAGCCGCCAGCGCCCCAAGGGCCAGCGTCAGTGCCATACGCGGTTTTCTTCGCTCACTGGTGCGGAATTCTCAGCGCCGAAGCCACCGTCGGATAACCGACGTCTGCAAAGGCGAGAAATCGAGGCACTCGCCGCCCAAGGAACGAGGCGCGGTGCTTGCTTGTGTTCCGAGTGAGGAACCAAATCGGAGACGAAGCCATAATGTGGATCCTTGAGCGAACTCATCAGTTCGCATGCGGCCTGCGGGGCCACGACACGATGCTTCATTTCGAGCCGAAGCGACTGTCGCTCCGCTGCCTGAACTGTTCGCTGCAGACAAGAGGCTGGAGCCTCGAGCCGGAAGCCACTCCGCATCACTTCTCGAGCAGCTTCCTGAACGCCCGCAGGCTGTATGTATTCGCCACGTCCTTGGCTTCGCACCAGCCGCGCCGCGCCTGATCCACGCCGTACCGCATGCACTCTAGCTCCTGGATCCGATGCGCGTCGGTGTTGATGACAAGCCTCACGCCCGCTTCGCGCGCCATCTGGACGTGGAGATCGTTGAGATCGAGCCGATCCGGCTGCGCGTTGATTTCAAGCATCACGCCGTAGTCGCGGGCCGCCTTGATGATGTCCGGCATCTCCAGCGGATAGGGCTCGCGCTTCCCGATCAGCCGGCCCGTCGGATGGCCGAGGATGTGAACCCGAGGGTGCTGCAGCGCGCGCACGATGCGACGAGTCATCTCTGCCTTGGGCATGTCGAATCGTGAATGGACGGACACAATGACGATGTCGAACTCGGCCAGCGTCTCGTCGTCCAGATCCAGCGAGCCATCGTCGAGGATGTCGACCTCCGCTCCCTTGAGCACGACCGGCTTCGAGACGCGCCTCCGAATCGCGTCAATCGCGCGCGACTGTCTGTGAAATCCGCTCTTCGTCAGGCCGCCGGCCACACGCACGGCTTTCGTGTGATCGGTCACGGCGATGTACTCATAGCCGCGCGCCGCGCATGCGGCCACCATCCCCGCGAGGGTGTCCTTTCCGTCCGTTGCGTCGGTGTGCATCTGGAGGTCGCCGCGAATGTCGGCGAGTTCGACCAGCGTCGGGAGTCGGCCTTCGCGGGCCGCTTCGATCTCCCCATGGTTTTCGCGCAGCTCCGGAGGAATCCACGGGAGGCCCACCGCTTCGAACACCTCGTGTTCCGTGCGCCCACCGATCTGCCGGCTGCCGCGGAAGATGCCGTACTCGTTGATCTTCAGGTGCCGTTTCACTCCGAGCAGACGCACCGCGATGTTGTGCGGTTTCGACCCGGTGAAGTAATGAAGCGCCGCGCCATATGACGATCGGGGCACGATCCGCAGATCGACCTGGAGACCCGATCGAAGGGCCACCGAGCACTTCGTCTCACCGCGCGCAAGCACCTGCCTGACGTCGTCGTACCCGAGGAATGCCTCGGCCACCGCTGGCGCCTGGCTGGAGGCCACGAGGATGTCGACATCGCCAACCGTCTCCGACCGCCGCCGGAGGCTGCCGGCGACCTCCAGTTCCTCTACTCCCGGCGCGGCCCGAAGCCGTTCCACGAGCGGACGCACATAGGCTTCCGCGTCGGCCAGCGGCACGCGACCTACATGCGCCTTGTCCTGATCGATGCCGCGCAGAATGCTCTGCTCGATCGTCTTGCCCATGCCGCGCAGTTCGGAGAGCCGGCCCGCTCGCGCGGCTTTCTCGAGCTGGGCGAGCGTCTTCACGTGCAGCTTTTTGTAAATGAGCTCGGCACGCTTGGGACCGACACCGGGAATCCGCAGCATCGCCACGAGACTCTCAGGTGTTTTGCGAGCGAGCTGCGTCAGCAACGGCAATTCACCGGTACGACACATCCTGCAGATCTTGCCCGCCAGATCCGCTCCAATCCCGGGCAGCTCCTCGAGTGCATGAGCGTCGTTCTTCAGCATCGTCTCGACTGGCGCGCCGAGCGTGCCGATCGTGCGGGCCGCGGTGCGATATGCACGAACGCGGAACGGGTTGGCCCCCTGAATCTCGAGAAGGTCCGCCACTTCCTCGAACGTCTTCGCGATCTGGATGTTCTCCAAGACTTCTCCGGGAGGCCTTCAGGCGCGAGCGCCAATCAGCCGTTGAAACTGGCCTTCATCGATAGTCCGAACGCCCAGGGTGCGAGCCCTCGCGAACTTCGAACCCGGTCCGATCCCTGCAACGACGAGATCTGTCTCGGCACTGACCTGGCGTGCCGTGTGTGCGCCGCTCGATCGTGCGCGCTCCTCGGCCTCTTCGCGAGTCATCGATTCGAGACCACCCGTGAAGACCACCGTCTTTCCCGCCAGCGGGCCTCGGTGCCCAGCCGTCGACCCGACGGCGCGAACGCCTCGGCGCCGACACGAGTCGATGACGCGGCGATTGGACGGGCGGCATAAGAATTCGACGATGTCCCGAGCAACGGCCGGACCGATGCCCGGCGCCGCCATGAGCGTCGCCTCATCGGCCGATTGCACACGCTCGAGCGTCCGGCAATGTTCGGCAAGATCCCGGGCGGTCTGTGCGCCGACACCGGGAATCCCGAGGGCGTTCAGAAGTCGCCACAACGGCGGATGTTTCGCTTTGCCGATTGCATCGATTAGGTTCGACGCCGACGTCTCGCCAAAGCGCGCCACTTCGAGGAGGTCGTCGCGCGTGAGCGCAAAGAGATCGGCGACCGAACGCACCAGGCCGGCGGATACCAGCGCCTCGACCGTCTCGGGGCCCAACCCGCGGATGTCGAGTGCTTCGCGCGAACCAAAGTGCTGAATGGTCCGTTTGAGCTGTGCGGGACACGCCAGGCCGTTCGGGCACCGATCAAATGGTCCTTCGTGCACGAGCGGCGTGCCACACTCCGGACAACGAGCCGGCATCGAAAACCTGCCGCGACGGCGCGCACTTCCCGTTGACACGCGCTCGACGACTTCCGGGATGACATCCCCCGCACGAATCACCCGAACGACATCACCGACACGAAGGTCCTTGCGTGTGATCTCCGCACCGTTGTGCAGCGTGGCCCGGGCGATCGTCACGCCGCCGATCTCCACCGGTCGCAACATGGCCACCGGCGTGAGCACGCCCGTACGACCCACCTGCACGACGATGCCCTCAATCGTCGTCTGCTCTTCCCGTGGCGAGAACTTGTACGCCAGGGCCCACCGCGGATGACGCGCCATCGTCCGCATTCGCGCGCGCCACGCGAGGTCGTCCACTTTCATCACGATGCCGTCGATCTGGTACGGGAGCGAAGCGCGACGACGTGCCATTTCCTGGTGATAGCGAAGCACGTCGTCAATGCTCGAGCAGGCGCGCGCGTACGGGCTGATATGGAGCCCCCACGCCGTCAGGGCCCGAAGGAGACTCATGTCGTCGGCGAGAGGCATTCCACCGTCGACATGGAGGACGTCGTAGAAAAACACGTCCAGACGTCGCGTGGCCGTGACCCGCGGGTCCAGCTGCCGGATCGAGCCTGCGGCTGCGTTGCGGGGATTGGCGAACGGCGGCTGGCTCTCGCGCGCGAGACGCGCGTTCAGCGTCTGGAAGTCGTCGATTCGCATGATGACTTCGCCACGGATCGCCAGCAGCCGAGGAACGTTCGCGCCATGCAGCCGGAGCGGTACCGATCGAATCGTCCTGACGTTCTCGGTGACCCCTTCACCTCGTTCGCCGTCGCCGCGGGTCGAGGCACGCAGCAGAAGACCGTCCCGATAGACAACCTCGATCGAGAGCCCGTCAAACTTCGGCTCCACGACGTACCCGACCGTCTTGCGTCGCACACTCGCGCGGAGGCGCTCGTCGAAACGACGCACGGCGTCTGGATCGGTGACCGACTCGAGGCTGAGCATTCGCGCCGCATGCTCAATCGTCGGAAAGGCCGGAAGCGGCGCCCCTGCAACCCGCTGGGTTGGAGAGTCCGGCGTGAGGAGATCAGGGTGCGCCGTCTCGAGGCGCACCAGTTCCGCAAGCAGCCGGTCGTACTTCGCGTCGGAGATCGTCGGCCGATCGAGAACGTAGTACTGATGGTCGTAGCGCCGGATGGCGGCGCGGAGCTGCTCGATCCGGCGCGCGGTGGTGCCATGCGTCATGAACGCGCGGCGAGGCGCCGCTGAAGGATACGCTTCGCGCGCTCGAGTTGCCGGCGACGATGAGGCGTCAGGTTCCTACCGCCTCGATTGATGAAGTACTGAATCATCCGGATCCCGGAACCCAATCCCTTGGGCGACACCCCCGGCCTCGCCATGATGTCGGCAATCTCGCGCGACGGCCGGGTGAACGTACCTGGTGGCGGCGCCGTGGAGATCGTCGCGACGGTCTGGACCCATCGTCGCCGGTTCGTCCTCGAAGGCCTCATGCGATCTTTCGCCGGGGCGCAAGCGTCAAGCGCGCCCCCGCTTGACGCATGATGGCCTCCGGGTCGCTCAGTCCGTGACGTTCCTCGTTGGACCTTGATGTCCAGATTTCAATCGCGTCGAGGATCACGCCTCCCGCCTTGACGATGCGCGTCCGAAGGATACGCATTGCGCGCTCGGTCATTCCTCCACCGGAGACGATCACGACGACAGGTTTCCCCTCGAGGTCACCGACCCGGTCGATGTAGTCCATGACAGGACGCGCCGGGCACCAGTTGTAGGCTTGAGCTCCAAGAACGAGCAAGTCGCACGTGGACAAGTCCGTTGGAGCCTGGTGGCTTGCCGTTGTGATGTCGACCTGCCAGCCCTGCGCTCGAAGTCCTTCGGCAAATGCCCGTTGCATGCGCGCCTGGAAGTGTCCCGGTCCTCGACCCCGGTGATAGACGATCAGGGCTCGTCCCGCACGCCCATCTTCTCCAAGCCTGATCACCGGAGTCACGAATTCCGCGTTGGCGCGTCCCGTGAACCACACGTCGTACGTGAGATACCAGATGCCCCAGGTGACGAGGGCCACAAAGACGCTGAACCCTGCTGCGCCAAATGAACTGCGAGTGAGCAGGCTTGCCGCGGTCACTGCGATGACAAGCAGGCCAATCGAGACTGCAGGACGATAGTGCCGCACCGCCCACGCGACCGAAATGGCGAGTCCAACGATCGTTCCACACGCCGCTGCGGTGCCCCACACGCTGCCGATCCACCAGGCAACCAGCCCGGCATCTGCCAGGCCCATGGTCGCCATGAACACCAGGAGCGCCGCCAGTTGCCAAATCGGCGGAGTGTACATGGCAGAGCCCTTCATGCTGACCCCCTCGCCACAACAGGCGGTTCGCCACTTTCCAGTCGCCGCTTGAGTCCTTGAAGCACGGCGGCTGCCTCGGCTTTCAGACGGCGCTCCATGAACCACCTCACGAGACCGCCGAGAACGCCGCCGAGCACATCGACCTCGGAGCGATTGAAATAGGCGAGGTAATCGGACTCGCCGGCCGCACCGCGCAGGATGGCGGTCAGACCCAGCGACGCATTGACATAGCGCGTCGTGAAAATCCCTTTGCCCGCCACGAGCGCGTCAGGCAGGCGAGGATCGGAGCTGCGCACGATACTCACATGCGTGACGCTGACGATGGTCCTGCTGGCGAGACGCTCCTTTGACCAATACATGAAGGACTCGATTTCCGGCGCAGCCGTCGGCGGATACTGACGCAGGTGGTCGGCGAACCTTGGCAGGCGCTCGGTCAGGAACGTCGAGCGATCGAGAAGCCGCAGGAAGCTCCTCGGCGGCCACACCGGCTCACTCTGGTCCTGGTACGCGGCAACCTGACCATTCGCCAGGTACATCTGCACCCGCTCCAAGACCGCATGGCGAAACGCCTGCTGAACAGCCGGCTTCCAGTCACCTTCCGCCCCTGAGGCGGCGGCCTGCGCATTCATCATCTCGCGTGCGGACAGCTTGAGCCCGCAGCTCCCGGGACGACACGCACGGATATCCGACAGGTCCTGATCGTCGAGGGTCAGCCGGGCCAGATCCTCGATCCGCGGCGGATCCGAGAAGCGGCCGATGGCGAGCACATACGAGCTCTTCTTCAACTCTTCGATTCGGCGCATCCACGCCACAAGTCGATCGCCGTCGACGTCGACCCGTACGGCGGCAAACACCGCAACCTCGAGACCGTTGCCGGGCAAGACGCGCGCAATCGCCTCGCCACGATCGAGTTGACGGCGATCATCAGCCGTGATGGGCAGCGATGGCTGGAAGAACGCGAACGGATCGGCAAGCGGCACCGACGCGAGGGCTTGGAGAACAAGAAGTGCGACAAACATGGCCGCCACCGTCGCGCAGCGCCTCGAGCACGCGCACGCAAACGTTAGCAACATCGATGCCGCCGCAACGCTTTGCCCGCCTCACGGACTCGCAGGCAGGATCTGAAAACTCGTGATCGTGCCGCAAGCGTCGCACTCCACTTCTTCGACGCCGTCTCCGCGCGGCGTCGAAGACGTGTCGTGGCTCCCACACGTCGGGCACTCGATGAACTCGAAAGTCCCGTCACGCTCAGCGCCACGGCACCCCGCGGGGCACACGTAGGTGTGTCGTCGGCGGAAATCGGCGTCGCTGATACCAGCCTCACGGCTGCCGACGCAGACGAGCGGACCCCTGCAGGTCGGACAATCCGGCTGAACGGCTCCAACGTCGGACACCGCGATCACGCCGCTTTGACGTCGACGCGCGTGGCGCGGGCTTCGGCAGCCACCGGTACGGTGATGTGGAGCATCCCGTTCTGATACTCCGCCTTTGCCTTCGCCGTATCGACCGGCTTCGGGAACGCCAGCGAGCGGAAGACCTGGCCCGCCGTGAATTCGCAGCGATGAACCGTTCCCTTGTCTTCGGTGTGCTTGTGCTCCGTTGCGGCCTTGATCGCCACGTCCTGAGGCGTGATGTCGACGGTGATGTCTTTGGCATCGACACCCGGCAGCGCCGCGCTCACGGTGAAGGCGCCGTCCTTTTCGCTCAGCTCCACTGCGGGCTTCCAGACGAGTTCCTGCTCGGCGCTCAGCCAGTCGCCGATCGCGTCGCCCCAGCCGTTGCGGCCGAGAAACAGGTCGTATGCACGGTTCGCGATTTGCCGGTGCAACTGCTCAACGTCATCGAGGATCGAGGTCTTCTTCGTCATTTGCACGTTTGCCATAGAGCCTCTCTCATGAACATGTGGGTTCGGATCACGACGTCCCTCGCAAGCCCCTGACGCAACCGCTGTGCCGTTTCCATCGAAATGGCGTCCGACGCCAGAGTCCTCGTCTGTCGTCCGGACTGTTCTGCGCGGCGCGAATGAGCGGACGATTACGCAGGACGTGGGCAAGAATCCCCAGTGCCTTGTGCTGACAGCCTGATGACGGGACTCCGTCATCTCGTCACAACCTGACCTGTCGACCTCAGGTACGCTTTGGGCCGGGGTTGACGGCGAGTCCACGCTCGCGAACACCGTCCGATCCGGGCAGGTGCGCGTAGCAGGCTCACAGGAGGCTGATGTGACAAAACGTTGGCGGCTTCGAGTAGCGACGTCGGTCGGTGCGGTACTGTGGGTCACCGCCACGACATCCTTGATACGTGCGTCTCAGGCGAGCGCATCGCGCCAGCCCTCGACCACCGTCTGGGCCGGCGTGTACACCACGGAGCAGGCATCGCGCGGCCGGCGAGCGTATACGAAGTCGTGCAGCCGGTGCCACCGCGACGACCTCCGTGGCAGCGACAAAGGCCTTCCGCTGATCGGGTCGTCGTTCTTCGACCACTGGCAGGACCTGTCGCTGCCAGGCCTGATCCTGCACATTCGAACCGCGATGCCTCACGATCACGCGGTGTTCATTTCCCCAGCAGACGCCCGCGACATCGCGAGCTTCCTGCTGCAAGCCAATGGGGCACCCGCCGGCGGCGCGGAACTGCCGGACGACGTCGCCAAGCTGGGACAGATCGTCATCACGAGGCCCCCGCCGAAATGACGGGCGGTCCCCCGCCGATGCTCGAAACACACGGCCTGACGCGTCGCTTCGGCGACGTGGTCGCCGTCGATCATCTGACGATTCGCGTCGAGGCCCTTCGCGCGCTGATGATCGCGAACGCCGGCAGCAGATCCGGATGTCCGGGACCAAGGCCGACGCTGCCGCCGCCCGCTCGAACGCTTCTGCTTTGGTCGCGCCAATTCCGCGTACTCCGATATCTGCGCCACGCGGAAAGTGCTCCAGGCAGAGGCTACCGGCGTATCGTCAGGCATGCCATTTGCTCCGATGGCCTGCACGAGCGACATCATGACGACACCTGTTATCACGTTCCACAATCTCGATCACTCCGACGCCCTCGAAGCGGACATCCGCGAGCGGATTGACAAGCTCTCGAGGTACTACCGGCCGATCATGGGCTGCCGGGTTCTCGTCGAGTTTGCCCAGCGCCATCACGAGCGAGGTAACCGCTATCACGTGCGCATCGACCTCACGGTGCCAGGGGATGAAATCGTCGTCGCGCATGACGCCAGCCTGCACGCGACTGGAAAGGACGTCGCGGCCGAGGAGACCGCGCAGCGGGCCGAGCCCCATCCCGAATGGAAGCACGCCGCTGTCGCCGTTCGCGAAGCGTTCGACATCGCGCGCCGCCAGTTGCAGGATTACGCTCGACGGCAGCGAGGAAGCGTAAAAACCGCGGCGCGACAGCCCCGCGGGCGCGTCACGCGGCTGTTCCCCATCGACGAATACGGCTACATCGAAGCGGAAGACGGGCACGAGGTGTACTTTCAGAAGAGCAGCGTGCTCAAGAACGCCTTCGGCCGCATCGCGGTCGGCAGCGCCGTGTCATTCGTCGAGGAGTCCGGCGACAAAGGGCCTCAAGCAAGCACCGTCAAGGTCTTACATTGACGTCTGGCGAGTGTCGCGTGAGCGCCTGGCATCGCGGAGCGCTGCGACAACCTCGTCGTCGGACACCTGGGCGAAATCGCGGAAGTGCAGTCCGATGGCGCGAAGCTCAGGCGGCGTCTCGAGGCACACGACCTCGTCGGCCTCGTCGCGAATCAGCCGCAGCGCCTCCGGAGACGCGACCGCCGTCGCAGCGATGAGCCGTGCAGGGCGCCGGACGCGAACGGCCCTGAGCGCAGCAATCATCGTCGAGCCGGTCGCGATCCCATCGTCAAGCACGATCGCGACGCGGCCGGACGAGTCGATTGGAGCGGCCGTCGGTTCGTACATCTGCCGCCGGTGGCGAAGCGTCTCGAGCTGCGTCGCGATCTCGTGATCGAGATAAGGCTCATCCCAGAGGCCGGTCAGGCCGGCATCGAGGTAGGTGGCACCCGTCTCGTCGATCGATCCGATCGCGAGCTCCGGGTTGAAGGGGGCCCGCAGCTTGCGGACGAGCACGACGTCCAGGTCTCCGTCGAGCGCGTCCGCAACGAGCTTCCCCATCGGCACGGCGCCGCGGGGGATCGCCAGCACGAGCGGATGCCGGCCCTTGTACATTTCCAGCCGGCGAGCCAGCAGGACGGCGGCCTCCTCGCGATTCTCGAAGGGCATACATCATTTCCCGACATCGATGAGAGCAACGTGTGTGCCGTAGTGAAGCCCCCTTCACACGTGCACGAGCAGACCGACAAGAGACTTGTCGCGATGGAGCCGCGCAATGACGTCGGCGAGCGCC
>Ga0326726_10001464_pt1 | contig 21909 bp, 25 predicted proteins | sample MHFenrmetagenome_2_FD_207603 | JGI IMG/M metagenome (GOLD analysis project Ga0326726, IMG submission 207603) | Lab enriched peat soil microbial communities from Michigan Hollow, Ithaca, NY, United States - MHF15MN | ecosystem: Environmental > Terrestrial > Soil > Wetlands > Peat | place: USA... | reverse complement strand
AACAGAAGAAAGTGGCAATCGTAGCTTGTATGCGCAAGTTGTTAACGATCTTAAATGCAATGATTCGTACCCAAACATTCTGGCAACCTGTGTTTCCTTCTTGACATTCAACACAGTTGCTTCGTGGATAAAGTTTTAGACAAAATGCAGCATTTCTCATGAAAGGTTTTTGTAAGTGATGAATTAGCAACTCCTGGTAAAAGCTTGCGTATACCTTATCAGAACGGTCAACGAGGACCCACAGTGACTGACGAAATGACCTGGATCAACCAGGCCCGGCAGGGCGATGACGAAGCATTTACGAACTTGGTCGAAACTTACCAGAAACCGGTTTACAACCTTTGCTACCGGATGCTCGGTGAGGCGGAGGCTGCTGAAGATGCAGCCCAGGAGACCTTCCTCAAGGTGTACCAGAACCTCGCCCGTTACGATCGAACACGTTCCTTCGCAACCTGGCTGCTCTCCATTGCCGCCCACCACTGCATCGACAGGCTCCGGCGGAGGCGGTTTCCCTCGGTCTCGATCGACGAGAACGAGGAAGGCCAGACCGATCTCCCAGATCACTCGGCCCCGGACCCTGAATCAGAGACCGCCAAACGACAGGAACGCGAACGCCTGCAGACCTGTCTGCAGTCCCTCGAACCCACCGATCGTGCCGCCGTCGTCATGCGTTACTGGCAGGACTGTTCGGAAGTGGAGATCGCCCAGGCCCTTAACCTGACCGTCCCGGCAGTAAAAAGCCGTTTACACCGGGCTCGGCGGGCACTGGCAGACCTGTGGGAAGAAAAACCGGCGCACGTGCGCACAGAAAGGAAGCCCTATGGATCACCGGCCTTTTGAAGACTGGCTGCTGGACAACCAGCCCCTTACAATCGACCAGAAACGTGAGTTGAACACTCACCTGCAGGTTTGCACTTCCTGCACTGCCCTGGCAGAGGTGAACCTGGCGTTGAAATCGGTCAGGCTGGCTGAGCCTTCCGCGGGGTTTGTCGACCGTTTCCAGGTGAGACTGGCTGACCGGAAAGCGGTGCTGCGGAAGAAGAATATCTGGGGCTTCGCCATTTTATCTTTGATTGTGGGTGGTCTGTTCACCTGGGTCTCCTGGCCGGTCCTCCAAGGCCTGGTCCAGTCACCGGTGAACCTGCTGGCGACATGGGTCTCCTCACTGGTCTCATTTTGGGCCTCCCTCCAGGGGATCCTGCGGGCCGGGATGGTTTTATTCAAGGTGGTTCCGGGCTTCGTCCCTGCTTATATCTGGGCGGTGATCCTGTTTGGCACCGGAGCCTGGAGTTTGGTGTGGGTGGCCTCGTTGATTAAATTTACTAAGGTTTCGCAAGGAGTACAACTATGAAAACATATGGAAAAATTGCAACTCTCATTCTTTTGGCAATCCTGGTCTTTGTCCCGCTGCAGTCAGCTGCCGCCAGCGGCGGTTCTTATGATGGACAGGTGATTTTTGGCCAATCCTACACTCTGAAAACCGGCGAGACTCTTACCGGCGACCTGCTGGTCTTTGGAGGTACTGCCACGATTGAAGAGGGTGCAACGGTAAACGGTAATGTTGTCCTGTTCGGCAGTACCTTGGTGGCAGATGGCGTAGTGAGCGGCGATGTGGCCGTCGTCGGAGGTTCGGCTACCCTGGGAGCATCTGCGCACGTCCATGGCAACCTTACCACAGTAGGCGCTTCGCTGGATCGCGCTGAAGGCGCACAGGTGGATGGGCAGGTTACCAACACGGGCACCCAATTGAATGGCAGCGGAACCAATGGCAGCAATCCCATCACCCCTGGCATCCAGACCACGCGAGTGATCGAGCGCATGATTTCGAATTTTGATCCATTCGGCCCGCTGTTCAACGCCTTTGGGCAGGCGCTTGGGCTGGCTGTCCTGGCCATGGTGGTGATGCTCTTCCTGGCGCCTCATGCCGACCGGGTGGCGCATGCAATCATCGCGCAGCCTCTGACGGCGGGTGGTCTCGGCCTGCTGACGATCATTGTGGCTCCGATCGCGCTCGTCCTTTTGACCATCACGATTATCCTTATTCCGGTCGTGGCAATTCTCGTGATTGCCCTTTTCGTTGCGGCTGTCTTTGGTTGGATTGCCATCGGTTATGAAATCGGGCAGCGCTTTACCGTCGCCATCCATCAGAACTGGCATCCGGCCTTCTCAGCAGGCCTGGGAGTCTTCGCTCTCACCCTGGTGGCAAATGCCCTGACCGGAATTCCGGTGCTGAACTGCATCGGTTGGTTGGTACCCTTCCTGCTGGGCTTGGCAGGGCTGGGAGCTGTCATTATGAGCCGCTTTGGGACGCAATTGGTCGTCGCTCCTGCGGCAGCCGGGCCAGCTCCTCTCGCTCCCATCGCGCCAGTCGCTCCTGCAGCACCGGTTCCACCCCAACCAGAATCCCCGGCAATAGAACCGGCTACCCCGCAGCGCAAACCGCGCACCAAATAAGAATAGGTATGCTCCGGGCTTTGAAACGATAGTCAAAAAGTCCACTTCCCGCCCCGGGTTTCCGGGGCGTTTTTTTCTTCCCGAGGTCAAAATCCTCAAAATTTATCTCGCAATGGGGATTCGGGGGCTTTTTGTTTCCAAAGGGTGGATGATATAATTCCTGATGCCCCCCTGGTTGGCAGAAAGAGAGTCCATTTATGGCCCCTGAAATCAAGCCCCCGTTACACCCGAATCCGCCCCCGCTGGTGCGTGTCTCCGGTACTCATCGAGAGATGGGCCGTCAAATCGGTGAAGCCTGCAAAAAACAGGTCCAGCATGGCGTGGAGAACGGGCGTAGCCTGGTGGCAGATGCCTACCAGCAGCTCGAGCTTACCTGGGCGGGCGCGCAGATCCAGGCGCGCAAGTATCTTCCTTTTGCCCAGGAGCGCTATCCGCAATACGTGGACGAGATGATGGGCATCGCCGAAGGCGCCGATGTCGTGTTTGAGGACCTGGTGGTCATCAATGCCATGGAGGCAGTGACCATGGATGCCCTGCACCTGACGCGCTGCACCAGCATGGCAGTCAATGACGAGCGTACCGCCGACGGGCATGTCCTCCTTGCGCACAACGAAGACTGGGTTCCGGAGGACGAAGATGATGTTTTCATCATCCTTGCCAAGCCCAAAAATGGCCCTCCCTTCCTGGCAATGACCTACGGCGGCTTGCTGCCCAATATTGGTTTCAATGCCTACGGCATTGCCCAGATGTGTGATTCCGTATATCCAAATGATTCGCGCATCGGCACCCCCCGTACGGTCGTTTCGCGGGCCGTGCTGGCTTCAAAAACGCCGGATGAAGCCATTCGACACACCCTCTCGGCTCAGCGCGCGGCCGGTTACAATCACCTCCTGGTTCATGAGAGCGGTGAGATGTATTCGGTGGAAGTCTCCGCCAGGCGTTTCAGCATCCTCTACGGGGATGATGGTTTTATCGTTCACACCAACCATTACCTTTCTGAAAACATGCAGCAGGTGGAACGCGAACCGGAAGACCTGGTAGCCTCCCGGGTAAGATATTTCCGCGCCCTGAGGCTGATTAAATGCGAAGCCCAACACACGATCAAGACCCTGCAGTCCATCCAGCGGGACCACGTTAATTTCTCGAACTCGATTTGCAACCACTCGATTGACGCCACCAACCCGCTCGACCGCGAGAAGACGGTCAATGCCATGGTCATAGATCTCACCGCCCGCGAAATGCACATCGCCTGGGGTAACCCCTGCGAAAACCCGTATCATACCTATCACCTGGATGCATAATTAGCACGCTCTTTTATTCTCAAGCCCCTCTCCAAAACCCGGTTGAGGGGTTTATTTTTCCCTGTTGCTTGAATGCGTCACTTTTTGTACAATGATGAAGACAAAGGAGAAACCCATGCGTTTTGGAATCATGGCGATGCAACTGGAAGCCCTCGTCCCCTCCGGGGTGCCTGCTGAGCAGGTCATGGCGAGTATCATGAATTTCGACCACTCCGGGCTGGCAAAATCCCTGGCTGACAAGGGCTTCAATCCCATCGAGCTGGGCGGCGACCTGGGAATGTTCCTTCCCAATGTCTTCAACCCAGAATCGGTCGCCAAGCTGGCCGCACTGAGGTCTGATAACCTCTCTTATACTCTGCACCTGCCGCTGTGGTCGGTGGAACCATCCACACCGCTGGAGCCCGTCCGCAAAGGCTCGGTGGAGGCGGTCGTGCAAATCATCCGTGCTACAACTCCCCTCGAGCCGGAAGTTTATGTGCTCCACGCCACCGGCGCACTGGCAGCGGAGTTCTACAATATGAAAATCTCGGAGCTGGCCCGCACCCTGATCCTGCGTCAATTCCAGAACGGAGCTCGCGAGAGTATCCGCACCATCCTCTCCGAGACCGGTCTTCCCAGCCGGCGTCTGGCGATTGAGACCATCGAGTTTCCGCTCGATTTGACCCTCGAACTGGCTGAGGAGTTCGACACCTCGGTCTGCCTCGACACGGGGCATGTGCTGGCTGGCTTCCCCGGCTGGTTCGACTTCTTTGAGGTTGTGGAAAAACTCCTGCCGCGCCTGGCAGAGGTCCATTTGCATGACTGCAAAAAAATGCCGGAGGGTGTGCGCGGATACGGGGAAGACCATAAACCGCTTGGCACTGGTGGTCTCGACCTGGGACGCTTCCTCGACCGGCTGGCCGCGGCAAACTTTACCGGTCCTCTGGTGTTTGAATTAAGCGTGGATGAAGCCCTGCAATCGCTCAAGGTTGTTAGATCCGTTCGACCGGATTTTGTAAAGGAGAAGAGATGAAAAAAATATCCTTCCTGCGTATCCTCGTCATGAGCCTGCTCGGATTTGGGCTGACGTTCTCATCCAACATCCAGGACCCCCCGCTGATGACTTACAAGGTGCGCCAGCTTGCGCCCAACCTGCCGAATACCACCCTCGGGATCATCGGCTTCATTGGCTTGCTGGTTGCCATGGCTGTTCAACCGATCGTGGGAGTATTTTCCGACCGGGCGAAGACAAAACTGGGACGCCGCCTGCCGTTTTTCATCGGCGGGGTGGTGCTGATCGCAGTTTCCCTGTTCCTGCTGGCTTTGGCTCCCACCCTGTGGGTGCTCCTGATGGGTGTGATTTTTATTCAATTTTCCTCGAACATCCTGCAGGGACCCTGGCAGGCGCTCATCCCGGACCTCGTGCCTGAATCCCAGCATGGACAGGCTTCCAGTCTGAAAGCGGTAATGGATATCATTGCCACTGTCGTCGCTGGCGCGGTTGCAGGCATCCTGCTGGGAACGACAGGGCAAAAAATCTTCGGCAACTCTGCCGTCTTTGTGACGGCTGCCGCGCCGGTGATTATTTTCATCCTGTTCCTCACCATAACCGCCATCTGGGCCCGCGAGCGTCCGGGCTCCACTAACGAGGCGATCGCTTCCCGTTCAATTGGGCAGGCCCTAAAAAATGCTTTCTACGTCAATTTCCGTGAGAACCCCATTTTTGGCTGGTGGTTCGCCAACCGCATCCTGTTCTGGGGCGCGTTCATTGCCATCAATGCCTTTCTGATCAACTACCTTGTGGATGTCATTAAAATGTCACAGAACGAAGCCCAGGGTTTCTATGGCACGCTCAAGGTCATCCTGGGTGTCGCCTTGATTGTTGTTGCACTGGCATCCGGTTGGCTCTCGGACAAATTTGGGCGCAAACCGGTCATGCTGGCTGCTGGGCTGGTGGCTTTTGCCGGAGCGGTGCTGCTGCTGGTCGTGCGCGACCGGATCCTGATCATCGTTGCCGGTGGGATCATTGGAATGGGCATCGGCGCTTTCCTTTCGGCCAACTGGGCCCTTGCAACGGACATCGTGCCGCGTGGAGAGGAGGCTCGTTACCTGGGCATTGCCAATATCGCCACCTGTATCGGTTCGGGGGTGGCGCGCCTGCTGGGTGGGGTGTTGATCGACCCGATCAACAAGCTGCTCGGCTCGAGCAGTTTGGGGTATCTGTCCCTCTTTATCCTGGCTACGCTCTGTTTCCTTGCGAGCGCACTGGTGATCATCCCCCTGCCGAACAAGCGGGTAAAAACAGATTGAATCCGACCTTCGAGTAAAATAAAATATCAAAAAAGCACCTCACGCGGAGGTGCTTTTGTTTAATTTACCGTTTTATGCAATCCGTTTATCGTATTCTGCTTTTTTGCTGGCATGCAGGTCGAGCACGTCGTGCTGCATCTTTTCCAGTCTTGCGCCGCGTAGTGGGAACCAGAATAGGATTAGTGCACCCAGCAGCATGGCAATGCCGGGGATCAGCCCAATGAACACCTTGATCCCGAAAATTGCGCTGGCGGGTTGGTTAAGGAAGGTCACGTTATTGTTGGCTTCCCGGGTGACAAAATGAGCGGCTTCCAGGATGAAAGGCGGGATCGCGATCGCCAGCGATTGGGCGGGTTTTGTGATCAGGGCATTGATGCCGAAGAAAGCGCCCTCCCTGCGTACACCAGAACGCAGTTCATCCTCATCTGCCACCTCGGCGAACAGGATGTTGGTGAGAGTCTGCGGACCGGAAAGCCCAAAACCCACCAGCAGCAGGCAGATCGGGATCAATGTGGTGGGTACGAATGTGATCGCGATCAGCCCCACACCCGCGATTACCAGCAGTAATTGCTGGGCCTGCACCAGTCCCATTTTTTTGCGGATGATGTTGGTGATTGGCACACCACCTATCAGGGGAATGAAAATGAAAGCAAGCAGGACGATCGTATTCATTTTGAGCACGTAATCGGCCAGGTAGAAAACCGAACCGGTTACCAGGGAGGAAACCAGGATGGACATGAAATTCTGGGATACCAGGATAAGGAAACTTTTACTTGTGAAGGTAAATTTGATCTGGTCGATGAGTTTGAGCGGCTTATCCAGTTGCGTGAATTCGAGTCTCTCCTTGACTTTAAACGTGGTGGCGAGGATCAATATCATCCCGGTTATTCCCACCACCACCATGGCGATCTGCAGGGGGAAGAAAGAAGGCACCGCACTGGCCTTTGGTCGGAACAGGTCTGGGATGATAAAGCCCAGTAATGTCCCCAGCAGTCCAAACAGTGAGGACGATATTTGCAGGTGGTTGCGCTCGGTGTCCGACTCGGTCACTTCCGGCAGCAGGGCGGAATATACCAGCCCGATGATGGTGTAGCAGCCATCATAAAGGACCATGCTGACCAGCATCCACATGAACAGGGAGAAATCACCCGCGTGCTGAGGAGCCAGCCAGACCAGGATGAACGTAGCCGCCAAGAACGGGGCGGTGTAACGCATATAGGGAATCCGCCGCCCATGTTTGGACCGGGTGCTGTCCGAGATATAACCAAAGATGGGATCGTTAAATGCGTTCCAGACCGCATAAATTGCCGATGCGATGGCGATCCAGCGGGCGGCGAGACCCAGGTAGTCCTGGTAAAAGATGGGCAGCAGGGCACCAAATACCCCCGAGATGATGCTGGTCCCCAGGGCTGCTATCCCCCAAATGGTTTTGTATCCCAACGAAAGTTTGATCGCGCGCGGGGCATTTTCGGACATGGCTCCTCCTTATTATTATGCTTTAAATTAAGTAACGGGCATGAGTTCTTTCAATGCCCGGTAACCGATCACATGCAGGCCGATCTTCTGGATGTGTTTGCGGATTTCCTCGTTCATGAAATTCTGATAATCTGCAGCCCGGGAGCGCCAGTCGGGAGTAATGGCGCGCAGCTCAGGCGTATCCTTGGATGGGTGGATGATGAAATGGGTGATCCCTGGCTGCAGGTCCGAAAGCGCCTGCTTGGTGCGTTCCAGACGATTCTCGTCGGTGTCCAGGTTCATCCCGCCCAGCACGTCCAGCAGGGGCAGACCGGACCCTTCCAGCTGCTGGATCAAACCGGCAGCCATTTTGGCAAATTCAGGGTCAAGACCAGCGGCACGCCACCCGGCTTCGTCCAGGCGGAAGATCATGGGCGGCAAATGAAACTTCGTCGCCAGCTGGATATATATGCCCATGAATTTTGGGTGCGCCACGGTGCCCATGTGCGTGTCGATATGGGTGGGGACAATCCCGGCCTTGAGCGCCCGTTCCACCTGGGCATTTAGTTCGATCTCAACCGCTCCCGGGTCGCCGTTTTCCTGGGCGGGCTTGGTAAGATGATAAAAGTATCCCTCTTCATCGACCATGCCGGAAGCAGGATCCCGCGTGGAGACTGGTCCCCAGCGGTATGTCTTCCATTCACTAGTCATGGTGAGATGGATGCCCAGGTCTGTCTGTGTGTGAGCCCGGGCGTATGTCGCGGCCTGCAGGAACCATGGGCAGGGGACCATAACCGCGCCGGATGAAATAATCCCGGTTTCGTTCAAATCGGCAAAGGCTTCCACGCTGGCCTGGCACATGCCGATATCGTCCGTGTGGATGATCGCCACGCGATCGTCCTTTGTCAAACCAAGTTTTTTAAGAACGGGGTTGGGGTTTATCGTCATGAAAATCCTCCGGATGGGCGTAGGTATTTATTATAGGGGAATTTACATTTTGAGGCAATAAACTTGCAAACGCGTACAGGTTTCAGGGGGTTCAAACCCCAGGGGAAATTCTAATGTCATCTAAAAAGGGGATGCTTGTTTTATAAATCAAGACCGCCCAATCAGACGGTCTCGTGTGTGCTTCTATCATACATAATGTTACCACTTGCGAATTTTAAGTCTGAATCTTTCCCCTCTTTTTTTTTCATTACCTTAACTATGGCATTTTTGAAGTATCAATTTTTCGTGCCAATTTATTTTGTGACCTGGAATGGTCTAATCTGACTTATTGAGTTCCCCCCTTGGCATGGGTTCCTGATGGCTGGTGTTGTTCATGATCATGCCCCATAAATTTCATCATGAGAATATGTGCAAGCGGGCAGAACATTGCCATTCCGAACAGCACTACCTTGCCGGTCGGAATATGGAAGAGGGAAATGACCCCTAATCCGATTAGAGGGATCAGGCAACAAGCCAGCATGATCAACATGTGTTTTTTACTCATTGGTCAACTCCGCCGATAGGATGGAAATAAAATGCTTAGATTGCTTAACCCAACCTGGGTCTGGTACTCATCCAGGGGGCGTGGTGGAGGCCCGAAGGTGACATTCCCGAGCATGTCAAAGTGACCGTTGTGGCAGGGACTGACAAATTCTTTGATATCCGGGTGCCAGGTAACATGACAGCCCAAATGCGTGCAGATGTTGGAGAGAACCAAGACATTCGTTATTTCTTTACGAACGGCAAATACCCCATAACTGGTGACCGTGTTCTCCCATCCATTTACCTGCCTGCGGTTAAAACTAAAAAAGGTCGGAATACCAACTGGAATGTTTTCCAATGGTCCCAATGGGATCCATGCCTCGGGTACTTGTTTGCGGAGGGCTGGCGAGACCAGGTAACCAATGGTCGGGAGGCCGACCCCTACTCCGATAATTGCTCCCACAGCAGCAGTTACGATTTTGATGAAATCGCGCCGGCTGATGTAGGTAGACGAGGATTTTTCCATTTTCGCCTTGGTAGATGCTCGCATATTACCCCATCGTTATCGCCATGACATGCGCCACTTGGCTATTCTCTGGATAAGCAAGTTTGCTTATGGAAAATCGTCATAAGCAAAACTGCTTACAGGAGGCATGCGTGAGATGGCGCTGGGTACCTGGAGGTCGAATATATATACTTGGAAAGGCAATCAGACATTAGGGCTTACCCACCTGACAGCATGTTTAGTAAAGAGGTCAATATGTCTGTAAAATCAGTTCAAGAAAACAGGAAACAAGTCCGCAAGGAAACCCCCATGGTGGTTTGGTTATGGGTGATGGGGCTGGGCTTCGTGAGCTATTTCGTCGCCCGGATCACCTTTTATACTTTTCCCCATCCGATCCATTGGGCTTTGGGTGCCGTAGGCGCCGCGATCGGCTTTTTGGTTGGAAAGCTTTGGTATCGCTGGAAAGGGGACGTGATTTGATCAAGGACTCAATTTGAATTGAAATGTATAAAGATAACCAATGAGGTCCCATGTTTCCTGGTCTGTAAGGATTGGCCCCCAGGAGGGCATACCCGTGCCCATGCCACCACGGAGAATTTTCCCTTGGAGGAGGGCAGGAGCAGCACCCAACCTGGTTGCCGGGTCGGAAAAATCGACCGGGGTTTTCCCAGCAAGCGCTTTGATATATGCTGAGAAAACTCCATTTCCTCCACCTGTCTCGCCATGGCAGGCAGCACAATTCTGGGCGAAAAGGCGCTGACCTTCCGCTAGCCCCTCCGGGGTGGTGTTGGATTGCCATAGATACGCGACCAGATCCCAGAGGTCGGTACCGCTTAGGGAAGAAAGGGCGGGGTCTGCGCTTAAATCAAGATAGGCTTGAGCGGGGGAATGAGAGCGATAGTAATCAGGCGTCAAGTAGCTGGCAGGCAGCAGGGTTGAGAACTCCACGCCATGTTGGGCATCTGGGATCCCGATAGGAGTCACGGAGGCAGGGTGAGCCGCGTCAATATCCAGGTTGAGTTTCATATATAAAGGTGATGTTCCTGGCTGAGGAGAGGTCGAATCGTTGCCAGTCACCTCGATTGTGCCGCGCATTCTCCAGTGGTTGGGACCGCACCAGCGAGTGCAATAATAGATATAAGTTCCGGGCTTATCGAAAGTTAGCGTTACCTCGGTCATCTGGCCTGGGAGGACATCCACGGGCGGAGCATCGTTCTGCCCGATGGCAAAACTATGCATCACATCGTCCGAGGTCAGGCGCAGGTGCAGCGGGGTGCCGGTGTTGGCCTTGATTACGCTGGGCGACCAGCCTCCTGTCTCGGCCATACGCCCATGGATTTCTATGGTTCCTGATGCTCCAATTGCTCGTGCTGCCAATGGGGCTGCAAGCACGATCAAAACTCCGCTGATCACCAAAATCCTGCTCAAGAGTTCTGAGCGTTTCATAACAACAATCCCAGCATCGCAAGGGTAGCCAATGTAGAGAAGACGATCACCGGGACAGGAGAGATTTTTATTTCCGCACCGGCTTTCTGGGCCGTGCGCCCTGCCCAAAGCAGTCCTCCGACGAGGACGAGCATCTGAATTGGGAGGAGGTGGGTCGTCAGAAAGGGTTGCCACGCTAAGGAAGCGGTCCCGAACAGATTCCAGCCCCATCCGAACGGGTCAGAAAGGGACGAAAGGATATAGGCAACATTAGTCATAACGAAGGACAAGCTGAAGGCGATCCAAAACATCAGACCGAGCGGTACGAGCGCCGTGGCAAATGCAATAAATGATTTTTTGAGCGTAATCGCGGCCTTCGCGAGAGTTTTCCCGATCCAGACCGCACCCAGAAATAAAACAGGCAGGAGACCGAAGAGGAATACCAGGAATACTGCGGTGTATTCAATCCAGGGCAGGGTCCCCGCAGAATACGCCGCCAATTTCAGATTGCCCCAAGGACCCAAAAAAACGCCGCAGTAGATCATCGCCGCACCCAGCATAATGAAGGCTTTGAAAGCCTCGTCCATCCGAGTGGACGGTTTTGCCAGGTCGGCTGAAAAGGGGCGGGTGTTGACTGCTATATTGTCATAGGGACAGGTGCGCAGGCATTCCATGCACAACCCGCAATATGTGTTCTTCGTCAGCCCCCCGGGGAAAACGTCCCATGGGCAGCCATACCCGGCTTGAGAACCTTCATTTATCCGAGCATCGCCTTGAACTTGAAGGAGAGTCGAAGTCCCGTTGTAGCAAGGTTTGTCGTTGCAGGAGAGGCAGACTTTCTTGTCTTTAACCCGCAACTCAAAAGGTGCGGCCTGGGCATACAAACCTATGAACCCGCTTACTGGGCAGATATAACGGCAAAAAGTCCGCCGCTCGAAGATCATGCTCATCCCAATGGCCAGGAAAAACATAGCTGCCAGTACAATGGCAGTCACCTTTGGAGTGGTCAGGATAACACTACTGAATAGTGCTACCAGCGTAAAGATCAGGTTTTGCAGCCAGATATTCCGCAGCTTGTTCGGCCAGCGCAGATTTAACCAGCGCGGCTTTTTCGCTGGTGGTTCAAGGATCGCCCCGCGCTGGATCCATTCCCCGGGGAGTGGGATGGGGCAGACCGCGCACCAACCGCGCCCGAAAAACGGCACGGCTACCAGGATCAACACCGCCCACCAGGCAATCCAAACAAAGACGATGCCGAAGTTTCGGTTTCCGACCGGCGTACCTGCAAAACCGGACATAATCGCCCACAGAAAGCCTACCAGCATCACAAACCAGACCAATAGTTGCGACCAACGGTTCTTTAATAGGGATTTGATCAGTGGGAAACGGGTGATTTCGAAACTCATCAAACCGCCTTTGCCTTGGGGAGGTTGGGATGCAGGATTAAAATGGCAAGCGCTCCAAGGACTGTCAGGGCGATTCCACGCCAGACCCATGTATTCCGTCCCACCTGGATTTTGCCGATCATGAACGGATGCAAAGCACCACAGGTAACGTTGCAGCGAAAACGGAAGGACCCGGTCTTGTCGGCTGTAAAGGTAAGCTGGGCGGTCTGACCCGGGTCAGCGGTCACCGAGACACCATACCCATCCAGATACAACCCATGGACGACATCCATGCTTACCAATTCGATTGTCACCGTGTCTCCCGGGTTTACATCGAGCACCCCTGGGTCATAAGCGAACTGGCTCGCCTCGACACGAAAGGTGCGATGGGTGGGCAATGCCGCGTGAACTGGCAGGGGTGCAAAGACGATCACTGCTCCTGCCAGGATAACCAGGAACCCAATAAACCACTGCTTCCGAAACAATTTAATTCCCTATTGCATGTTGGAGGGACCGTACTTGCTGTATGTTGCGTCCACGAATGCCCTGATTTCCTGGATACTTTTCCCTTCCCTATTCATCCGGATCACATCCTGGGTGATGTCAACACATGTCGAGCAACCCAGTGCATGGGTTTCATAGGTGATCTTCCCATTGCTGTCCACACCCTGGACATAGCAAGAATAATTCGAGGTATGACCCATGGCTCCACAACCGCAGTAGCAGGGGATTTGCTTCATAATATCCGGGTTGGCAAACGCGAACTGGTATGCTTGTTGCACCGGGACCGGCGCAGATTTCACTTCATTTGGCATCTGGCCGAGCGGCATCATGCCCTGTTGACTGTTAATCGATTGACCAGAACAGGCAGGCAGGGCAGTCAGCAGCAAAACGGATAAAAAGGAAAAAAAGATCACTTTATGGGTTTTGTAAATCATCTCTTAACCTTGTTTAATGGAATATTCTTCTTTAAAATGAACCATATCCAACCGACAAATCCGCCGGTCAGGGCTCCCAGGACCCCCGCCATCCAATGCTCCAGATATAAAAAGCAAATCAGACCGATCAAAGCGAAAACATAGCCCAGGATGCAGCCGCCTGCGATTCCAATGTCCACGGGCCAATCGGGGTGTCGTTTAAACTCGTGAGGTTGAGATATTTCATAGTTCATGTTAAAACCCTGACCTCTCCATTCAAACCTGAGCACCACACTGCGGACAGTGAGACCAATCCGCCTGTAATGTCGTTCCGCAATGCGAACAGGTGCGCGCCGATGCCGTACATTGATGAAGATGGATGGGGGCGGGTGCAGGAGAATTTCCACCGCGGGTCAAAGCCCAGATCAGAACAACGATCAGTGCAACCGGCAGGCCAATGACCAACAGCATCGCGATCAGCCCAAATCCAAGCATGAAAACACTTCCAAACATCATGGCTATTCCTCCTTTCAATTAACCGTTCAACAATTGGATTTTATGCCAGGGTCGCTTTGGTCATTAGCGTCATTCGGCTGATTTATTTATAGGCCATTTGGCTTATATAAAAAACGGAGCAGTGAGCAATAGCTCACCGCTCCAGTAATACCAATAGATATTTGGGTATGCTATTCGACTACCAACTTGCCGCGTAGCATGCCCATTTTGCATTGGAAACCATATTCACCTGGCTTTTCCGGAGTAAATTCCAAGGTCACCGGCTCGCCTTCGGGTAATAGCGAACTCTTGTTGAAGTCCGGGAACAGCACTTCTTCAGAGCAAGCGGAATTCTCCTGGCGGGTGAATGTGAGACGCACAAGTTGACCGGATTTTAGGACAATAACATCCGGCGTATAGCCCCCCTTTACGGTGATTGCGACTTCCTGAACGCCACCAGCCCCTGTAGCGGCATGTGTCTGCCCTTTCGGAGCGAGCCAAAAAAACCAGGAAATGAAGATACTGAGACCGATTCCGCCTAAGGTAATGATGAATTGAATAGTTGTCATTTTTCTCTCCGGTTGGGACGCAGTCTATACTTTTCTGCACCGAATAATTATTTCACACTTAAACGCGGCTTGAATGTGCGCAGGCGGTTGGCATTCCCGACCACTGTGACGCTCGAAAAGGCCATGGCTGCCCCGGCAATCAATGGGCTTAGCAGCACACCGAAAAATGGGAAAAGTACGCCCATCGCCACCGGCAAGCCTAGAGCATTATAGATAAAGGCTCCAAACAAGTTTTGTTTGATATTACCCATCGTGGCCCGGCTGACTTCGATAGCAGTCACAACACCCTTCAAACTGCCCTTGATCAATGTGATATCTGAAGCTTCAATGGCAACATCCGTGCCGGTCCCAATAGCCAGGCCCACATCCGCCTGAACCAGGGCCGGGGCGTCATTGATCCCATCGCCAACCATGGCAACCCTTTTGCCGTCGGCCTGCAATAACCCGACATTTTTCGCCTTATCCCCCGGTAGGACTTCTGCCAGGATGCGGTCGATGCCCACCTTGCGGGCAATTGCACTTGCAGTACGCTGGTTGTCACCCGTTAGCATGACCACTTCGATACCCATTTTCTTCAAGGCAGCAATGGCCTCAGCGGAGTCTTCCTTTATGGTATCAGCCACTGCAACAATTCCGGCGGCCTTGCCATCAACTGCCACGTACATGGGCGTTTTGCCATCGTCAGCCAGGGCACTCGCTTTTTGCTCGAGATCCCCCAGGATTGCTTTCTCGCGCTCCATCATTTTCAGGTTGCCAAGCACCACGTGCTTGCCACCAACGGTCGCGATTACGCCGAACCCGGGAACCGCCTCAAAAGCAGAAGGTTCCGTCAAGGCGATGCTCTTCACCTTTGCTCCTTCGACGATGGCTTCTGCCAGGGGGTGTTCGGAAGACCGCTCCACCGAGGCCGCCAGTTGTAACAAGTCGTTTTCCTTCCAGTTGTCTGCCACGACTGTGTCGGTCAGCTCGGGCTTACCTTTGGTAATCGTCCCAGTCTTGTCCAGGACTACTATCTGGATCCCCTGTGCAGTTTGCAGGGCTTCGCCAGTCCGGATCAGGATGCCATTCTCGGCACCTTTGCCAATCCCAACCATCAGACTCATCGGCGTGGCCAGACCCAGGGCACACGGGCAGGCAATTATCAGCACGGTCACGGCGGTAACCAGGGCATAAACTAATCGCGGCTGCGGGCCGATGTCAAACCACAACACGAAGGTCAGAACGGCCAGAATCATCACAACTGGCACAAAGTAACCGGATATTGTGTCAGCCATGCGGGCAATAGGGGCCTTGCTATTCTGGGCGTCCTGCACCATCTTTACGATCTGCGCCAGGGCAGTATCTTTCCCTACCTTTGTGGCGCGGAACTTGAACGCCCCGGTCTTGTTGAGTGTCGCCCCGATCACCTCGTCGCCCGTTTTTTTAGATGCAGGTAGGGACTCACCGGTCAGCATGGATTCATCCACCGCTGAACTGCCTTCCAAGATCAACCCGTCCACCGGAATCTTTTCACCGGGGTGAACTTGCACAACGTCGCCCACGAGGACTTCCTCGACAGGGATATCCATTTCCTGGCCATCCCGCACAACCCGGGCGGTCTTGGCTTGCAAGCCGATTAACTTCTTGATAGCCTCACTCGTGCGACCCTTGGCACGCAATTCCAGCGCCTGTCCGAGCACCACCAGGGCGATGACCACCGCCACCACGTCATAGAATGGCTCCGATGTGCCGAGCGGAAAAATGGACGGGAATAGAACGGCGATTGTGGAATACAGCCAGGCAGCCATGGTGCCCAGTGCGACCAAGGTGTTCATATTCGCTGAACGATGTTTCAGAGCCGCCCAAGCGCCAGTAAAGAAGTCGATTCCAGACCAGAACATGACTGGCAGTGTCAGCAGGGCAGTAACTTCCCACGCCAGGCGAAGAGTCACCATGCTCCAATCACGGACAAAGGGCACGAATTTGGAATAAGCGGTTGCCAGGACTGGCAGGGAGATGATAGCCGCAAACCAGAAATGACTTATCAAACGCCGGTATTCTTTTTCGTGCTCAGCTTCCTGCTTATCCTGTGGTTCTTTACTGACAGCCGGGTGAGTCTTGTAGCCCCAAGACTCGATGGCAGTGTTCAGATCAGCCAGTTTCGTCTGTTGGGGTAGATATTCTATGCTAGCTTCCTGGGTGGCAACGTTCACCGAACCATTTATGACCCCCGGCGTGGCACGCAACTCATCTTCGATGGATTGGACACAGGATGCGCAGCGCAAATTCTGGATGCCGATGTGCGTTTGAGCGCCTTCAGGGCGAAATCCAGCTGCTCGAATTGCCTTGACCAGATTAGCTAAAGATAACTGTGCCGGAAGAAAGGTGATTTGTGCTGTTCCAGTGGCCCGGTTGACAATGACCTGGCTAATCCCAGGATATGCCTTGAGCCAGGATTGAAGCTTATTTGCATCCTGGTCTTCCTTCAAACCCTGGATGGGTAAATTGATTCGTTCGAGGGGGATTCCTGAATTGAAACCGGTCGTGGCGGAAGTGACCATGGCATATTGGTGCGGGTCGGCGTCGAATTTCCCGACGCAGTCTTCCGAGCAAAAATAAAATTTCTGTCCCATATGCTCTCGAAAGGCAAAGGCTGTTTCAGAGTCAATTTCCATTCCGCATACCGGGTCCTTGACAATCATTGCTTTCATCCTTTCTTTCAACCTTTCTTTGATCCCAATCTAAATTTCATCTGATTTTGCTGAATTCAGCATACTCCTGGGAGGAAAGAGCGAAATAGCGAATTTGTGTTTGTTGCTCATAAGAGAAATGGCCTATGTTTTAGAGGCACCATAGGTCATTTCCGCAAGAGAAATAGAAACAGGTTCGCCAATGATTATTGGATTATAGATAACCACGTTGAAAAATTGGCGATGATCTGTTTGTTTGAAACCAGGCTATTTTTCCGGAAAGTAAATTTATGGTAATTCTTTATTTGATGTTTCGAATGGGGCTATTGATGGTGGCCATGTTCCACTGCATTGACGTATTTGTCTGGTTCCTTATCGAATGACTTTTTGCATCCGGAAGAGCAAAAATAATACAACTGCCCTTTATATTCGGATTTGTCGGCAGCAGACGTGGAGTCGACGTCCATACCACATACGAAATCTTTTACCATTTTGAAGTCCTTTCTTGAGCGATTATTATGGCCCAACTATATCCGTTTTTCTTTGGTAAACCAAGCGCCGGTTGGCGCAATGAGAAATAAGCATTATTGCGTGTCTACACCTCCTGCCTTAGGGCGTGCCCGCTCAAGTATCCCAGGTAAGCTGGCACGAGCGGCACGACGCAAGGTGAAAAAAATGAGAGCATCCCGGCCAGGATGGCGGTCAGGTAGGAGGGAACTCCGCTTCCCATTGAGAATACATCGATGAAAAGCTTGTTCTTGAATGCCCAGATCGCGATCAGCGACATCCAATTCGTCACCAGAAGCATGCCGATGGAGATGATCAGGACTCCACTTGCGATCTGAAAAGCGCGCCGGAACCGGGAAAGCTTGCGCATCCAGCCAGTTGCCCGTTCCAGACCGAGAGCCAATAGCAGGAAAGGAATGCCAAGCCCCAATGAATATCCAGAGGCGAGCCACATGGCCTGCCCGGCTGCATTCTGGCTGACACCCAGGGTCAATATTGCCCCGAGCGTCGCACCAATACAGGGGGTCCAGCCAGCCGCAAAGAAAATGCCCAGCAATGCCGAACTGGCGTACGTACCGTTTCGGCCGGTGAACTGTGGTCGGGTGTCGTAGTAGAACCAGGGGAGGTGGATGATGTCCAGTGTGGCCAACCCGAACAAAATTACCAGAACACCACCGATGCGGGCGATGACAGATTTATAAGAGCCGAATAGTTGTCCAACGGCAGTTGTCGCACCACCCCAGCCAACAATAAAAACCAGCGAGAAGCTTGCAACGAAGATCAACGCATGTAAGAAAACCCGGATACGGCTGATTGTTTTTTCATTTGTTTTGTTACCGGTAAATTCCACCAATTTTCACTCCTGATCACTCCCGATGCGGAAAGGGTAATTCGATATTGAGGTGCGTGCCTTTTCCGGGAGTAGATGAGATTTCCAAGTGAGCTCCGATCAACTCAGCGCGTTCATACAGGCCTAGAAGTCCAAAATGACCTTGTGGTGTGAACTCAGCGGGAGTCTTGGGGATTTTAAAGCCTTCCCCATCATCGCTAATTTCAAGCCTCGCTGCCCGGGATTTGAACTCCATCTTTACCGAAATATGTTTGGCCTGGGTATGATGCAGGGCATTATTGAGCCCTTCCTGGACCATGCGGTAAAGCGCCAACTCAACCTCAGCAGGGAAACGGCGCTCGCTTCCGGAAGTGCGAAATTCAACTGCCAACCCACTGCTCAAGCTGATTTCCCCCACCAGCATCTCCAGCGCCGCCACCAACCCAAGATCTTCCAGATAGATGGGACGCAGGGCACGCGTCATTCTGCGCAAATCGTCAATGGTCTTTTCTATCAGGATTTCCAGTTCCCTCAGCTCAGGGGCAGGAGCGCCTTTCCCTTGAGACATGCCCACCAGCTGAACACGCTGCTTGAGAGCGATCAGGGATTGGATGGTATCATCATGCAACTCGCGTGCCAGGCGGAGCCGTTCGGCTTCCTGGCCTTTCGTGATCGCCCCGATGTAACCGTGCAAGCTCTTCTGGGCAGCCTGGAGTTGGCGCGCCATGTGTACCAATTCGTCCTGAAGGTCGCGTATCTCTGCGATCCCTCCAACGGACTTTTCGATTTCCTCGAAATCCCCCCAGGCAAGTTTAGCTGCTTTTGTTTCCAAATTCTGAAGGGGCCGGACTATCTGTTTTGCCCCAAACCACAACGCCAGCATGGCAAGCAAGAGTGCAGGCACCAGCACGAGCGGGATGATCTGCGATGTACTAAGAGTGGGGCTGGAGACCAACTGCCAGGACTCCTCGGTTATGATCGCCCAGTTTACTATCTGGATCGGACTGTAGGCTACCACGTGTTCGTCCCTGCCTACTTTCATGTAAGTAGTACCGCTTTGCCCATTGAATGCTTCGGGAACACCAGGGTGGCTTTCAGGTGCTCCTTCAAGGGTGGCCGGTCCATTATGATATATTATATGAAAGCTCGGATCGATAACATAAATCGCCGTATCCCCACCTGCAGGATAGATATCCTTGAGCGTGCTCAGGATAAGCGCGGCAGGTGAGAAGGCTCCCATGGCGATCCGGTTGTCCCCTTCAATTCGAGAAGCAACCAGAACTATCGGATTACCGTCTGTTGGGGAGAGGAAGACAGGTGAAATTGACCCGGCTGGGATTGGGCCCAGCAGGGGGGTGAGGTCTGCCGTACCGACCAGCTTTTGCCAGAATGCCTGGTCCCCGCCCGTCGCTAATAGGCTTCCATCTTGCTGGAAGATGGCCGTCCCGTAATCGAAAACCCCCATCAAATTTTCGGAAGAAGCCGGGATCGCATCCGGGCTTTCTTGCGGATTGGAACTGGCAAGCAGCGCCAGGCTGCGAACTGCAAATAGTCGGTGATTGATCTCTGACTCGATGGCACCGGCCGCACTTCGGGCGGAAAGCTCGTCCCGTACTCCCACCACGGACCGCATTGCATTTTGGTGGATCGAAAAGCTGACCAGGCTGATCGCCACCAACAGGATCGTCAGGGGCAGGATAATAACTGCCAGAGACTGGAGTGTTGAGCCGCGCCAAAACGTTTTTTTCATGCTAGTCTTCCGGGATCGTCCCGGCTGATTGCGAGATCCACCCTAACGAAACGGCGCGCATAACTGCTTCGGTCCGGCTGTCGGCCTGGAGTTTATCAAAAATGTGGGCCAGATGACCTTGGACAGTACGGTCGCTGATATCCAATTGGACCGCGATGGCTTTGTTGGTGTACCCTTTGGCAGTCAGTTGCAACACTTCCATCTCCCGCTCCGTCAGGGATTGGAAGGCGGAAGGTTTGTGCTGGTCGAACAATTGCGTCATCACCTTGCGGGCGATGGAAGCATCCAGTGCGGATTTACCGGCGTGCACATCGTAAACGGCCTGGATGAGCTCTTTTGGCGAGGCGGTTTTTAGAACGTAGCCATTGGCGCCAGCCTGCAGGACTCCCATTACATAGGGGGTATCATCATAAGCTGTGAGGATAAGCACCCCAACTCCATGTACATTCGCCCGTACCCACCGTGTCACTTCTATCCCACTTGCCTTGGGCATCTGTATATCCAAGACCGCGACATCCGGTTTGTACTGGGCTATTAATACCTTGGCGGTTTCACCGTCTTCTGCTTCGGCGACCACCTCGATATCCCCTGGCTGTTCCAAAAAACGGCGGATACCCGCGCGCACGATCGAATGGTCATCGGCCAACAAGATACGGATGGTGCGCGGGGTGGATGGCATGAAATCTCCAGAGAGTCTTTCTTATGAACTGGGGTGAGCCGGCATATTGGTCTCAGACAGTGTGTCGTGCAAGTAAGGAAAAGCAAACCAGGCGACCCCCAGCCCGAATAGGATCCCGGTCAAAAGGCGCATAAGGGAGTTGAATGAACCCCAGGCATCTCCGGAGTAAAATTCGGGTTTGAAAATGTTCTGAGATAAGGCAACCAGCCACGTGTTCGTATCCCGAAAGCCCAGCCCGATCCCAGCCAGGTCACTCAGGAAGTGAGTTCCTCCATCCACAGCCATCGGCAGTAGGAAAAGGATAAAACCCCAGACCGGTAATTTTGGAAGACGCTTGCGGTATGGCCACCAAAGTAGACCAAAAGCCCACAGACTGGTGAACATGGACACCATCCGGTCGGACCATGCCACCTTCCATCCCATGGCTGCGTTTCCGATGAAATGACGCAGGACAAGTATATTGCTGGTGTCTTGCCCGGTCGCTCCGATCACTTTGAGGGAATAAGTTAGTTTGGGACCGAAGAGGAAAAATGAGCGCTCCGGTAACTGGTGGCAAAGGAAAGAGTAAATAAAGTATATCGCGTTTCCTGCACCATTCAAACCGATATGCATGAAGACCGGTGCGAGGAATGGCAGGTTTGCGTAGATGCCGAAGGCTATTCCGAACAACACAATCCAATATCTTCCAAGGAATTTCATAGGGTATTCATCTGTAATGCGATCATTATTCTGTGTTGTCGATTAGTCCAGGAACAGGCTGGGTCAGGGTTTCCCGGATCAATAGATCCAGACCATGATTGACAGGCTGCTCAGGGGTATCCACGAGATACAGCCAGGTGGTTACCTGAAAGCTATGCAGCAGGAGGGAGGCGGGCGGCTGTTCCTTCCGATAGATCAATAGAACACTCATCTGACAATCACATTCATCCGTTCCATGATGGGGACAGGGGCAATTTGGGTGCGAACTGCGGGCCTCCCGCAAATCGAAGGTGCGGATGACTTGGAGACCAGCATTTTCCAGCAGGTGAACTATCCAGTAGATGGTTTCTTCGCCGGGCCTTTCAATTGTCAGAAAAGGAGAGGCAGAATTCATGGAGACGCTCCAGATGATTATGAAAAAGAGGGTACTATTAAGTAGAATACGGCCTTGTTAATGTATGGGGAACCGTCATATGCCGCTCAATTTATAAGCATTTATGCCTACTGAGCC
>Ga0326726_10001463_pt1 | contig 21910 bp, 15 predicted proteins | sample MHFenrmetagenome_2_FD_207603 | JGI IMG/M metagenome (GOLD analysis project Ga0326726, IMG submission 207603) | Lab enriched peat soil microbial communities from Michigan Hollow, Ithaca, NY, United States - MHF15MN | ecosystem: Environmental > Terrestrial > Soil > Wetlands > Peat | place: USA... | reverse complement strand
GGGTAGAGCTCACGTTTTCTAGGCCCTCCTTAGATGAGGAAGTTAAGCTCACCAAGCTGAGTATATACTTTGGCAATCAACCGCAGCCTCTAATAACTTTTCAACCTACTGATGTGCCGCGTGACTTCTTTCTGAGAAGGATCCTCCCACTTTTTGGGAGAGAGGGTCGGATAGTCAGATCACGCCTTCGTGCGATTAAGTGTGTGGACATTTCTGACGATCCAAGCCACTGGCAATCAATCTATAACGAACACAACACGCGCAGAGTGGAAATCTTGCGCTCACTCAAAGAAATGTGGAATTCAGTGTCGGAAGAGAGATCTTTTGAGCTGCACGCAGCTAGCCTGGAAGGAACTGATCTGGAGGAAGAGGAAGAACGCAAAAAATTGCTATCGCTCTACAAAGATTCGATCCAGTTTTACTCTAGAGACTTTACTCTTTCAGAGTTCATCGAGAGGCGAAGAAATTTCGCGATTGGAACAATAGTAGGGATTGATGGTTTTATGCCCCTCGCACAAGCGAGGTTTGGCTCTATGACTATTCCCGAAGATGCAGCTTTTGAGAGAAAAGCAATTGGTCCCTGGGATGTAAGAGATTTCACCAACCTTGCTGCGAGAAGCCTTGAATACGCTCTAGATAGTCTTTTTCCTCTCGGCCCTTTTCGTAGACCTCCAGAGCGATGGTACATTTTCACTGGAACCAGCCCACAAGATGTTGGCTATCAAGGTGACCTCCTCCCTGATCTTCTCTTCAGAAGGCCAGACCTTGTTTCTAACGCCAACGAATGGCTTAGGCGACTTGGCATTGGCTATTCTTTAAAGGTCTGCTCGGTGGGAGAACAGGTTAAGGACTTGTTCGAAGTTCGACTAATCGATAACCGCCGGGACGGTGGTATCGAGGTAAGCCTGTCAGATGTGGGATTTGGAATCAGTCAACTTCTGCCTTTTGTCGTGCAAAGTCTTGCAGCCGAAGACCAAATCATTTCCATCGAACAGCCAGAAGTTCACATCCACCCAAAACTTCAAGCTGCTCTTGGTGATTTGCTTGCGGAGGCTATTGGCCCATCTCGGAAAAATCAATTCATAATTGAAACTCATAGTGAACACTTAATCCTCCGCATTTTGAGGAGAATTCGAGAATCACAATCTAGTGAAAAACAGCCGACACTTCGCCCTGAAGATGTATGTGTTCTGTATGTGTCCAACGAGGATGGTGGAGCCAATGTGACAGAACTGCCAATCCTTCCAGAGGGCGAGTTTGCTAAGGATTGGCCCAAAGGATTTTTTGATGAAAGAGCAAAGGAATTGTTCTAGTAATTTACAATGATTCGGGAATACGGGCTAGAACCATCTCTACTATGTAATTGGAAGGACTTTCGCTATTTCATTGAGAAGTTTGGAGTTTCACAAGGTCGTCTTATCTCTCGATTTCCGAGAGATTGGAAACGGCATGTTTATGAGTCACTTGTCGGATGCGGAGTGATAGAGCGCAAGCGAATTGAAGAAGGGCTAGTTAACATTGACAAGCTTCTATTCAAGCGCCATTCAGAATGGAGAAACGAGGTCTTGTGGCTGGAAAATGCTGAGCAAGAACATGCTCGGAAGCCATTCCATGCCATTATCGCAAAGACAAACCCTCGAAGCCTCACATATGTGCTAGAAGCTGACTCATTGACTGATGCAAATCCTCTCTGGAAGAGTCAGCGATGCATGATCATATCTCGAAGTCCTGAAGCCATAGCAGGCTGTGCTAGAACTCTTATTCAAGTCAGTAAGATAGTAAAACTTGTGGACCCATACTTTGTTCCGAGCGAGTCTCGATACAGGCAGACTCTGGAAGCAATTTGTTCTTGTTTTCCACCAGAGGCATCAGGCTCCCATTTCGAATTTGAAATTCACGCAAATGACAGATGTGAAAGCGAGTATTTCAAATCAGTATGCCACAGGCATCTCCCGCTACTAGTGCCAAAGACTTTTCAGGTACACGTAATGCAATGGAAGGAAATAACTGACGGCGAGAAATTACATAACCGCTTCATATTAACTGATAAGGGGGGCATGAGCTTTGGGGCAGGATTAGATTCAGGTGAGGAAGGTCACTCAGATGAAGCGCAGCTCCTGGAGGAAGACGTCTCCAGGACAAGATTTTCGCAATACGATATCCATTCGTCAGCATTTGGCCTAGTTAGTAAATTTTCGATTACAGGAACTAAGAGGATCTCCCCTTAATATGCATTAATGTAGTCAGGCATTGACCTTCCCCCGTTCGTTACACAAGGGCCAACGAAGTTAACTCCTGTGCGGTGGGGCGGAAGCAAAGGTGTCAGACACCGTTTCCTTGCGAAGAATTGCCGTATATTACCCAACAATTCTGTCTGACTTTCTGGTGGTTCGAGCCCGAACCCTGCCGAGTTGCCGACCACGGGGAACTTTGCGAACCGTCACTTCGGCATCTTGGCCCATCAATGAGAGAAAATTGACGAGACGTTCGATGGAAAACCCAGCCATCTGACCGACCAAGAGCTTCGACACCTTGGCTTGGTCGATGCCCAACTGAGCCGCCGCCTCCACTTGTTTCCAGTCCCTGTCTTTGATCGTTTCTTGGAGAGCCTGGAGGAGGCTACTTTTCAAAATCAGCTCAGCGGACTTTTCTTCAGAGAATCCCAAGTCTTGAAACACTTTCCCGCTACCCTTGGTCACTGCCGCGCGTCTCATAGATGTTCCTCCTTCCTCCACTTCCGTAAGTCGGTATACCAGACCTTTCGCAAACTGTACATCGCCTTTCGCCGTTTTTCTCCCCAGCCGAGCCTCGGCGGATCCCCGTGCCTCCAGTGACCTCCGCTCCCGCAAGGCCCCACCACCTGCGACATCAAGGAGATTCAAAATGTGCCAGTTTTCCTCTTAAAGATGCGTGTGCTACGCTGGCCGCAAATCGGCAGGACTATTAGCAATGGCTGTTAATTCACACTTTATACCTCAGTTTCTTCTGAAGGGCTTCGCCAGCCGTGAAGAAGGAGATGAGACCTACGTTTATGTGTTTCGAGAAGGTACACGGTCCTTTGAGGCTAATACTAAGAACGTAGGGACTCAGAGAAACTTTTATGGTGATCCCCTGATTGAGGGGCCTCTCGCAGAATGGGAGGGACAATTTCGGAATCTTGTGAGGAGACTAAGGGGTGGAGGCTGCAACTCAAATGATAAGCCGCTGATTGACAGGTTTGTGGCCCAGACTCTTGTGAGGACTCGGTGTTTCAGGGATAGTGTACATGCTATCGGGTCTGCTGTGATGGAGAGGGGCTTCCGTGAATTTCTCACTCCAGAAAGAACTCCGCTGCTGCTCCGCAAACTTGAAAATGACATTGTAAGCGGACCAGAAGTAACAGAATTACTGCAGCGTGTATCTGTCGATGAGCGACCACACATGGAGATGCTTGTGCGGGAGATGCTCCAACATCCTCGCCTGCACGATGTGTTGCGAAATCTGATCTCAACGACCCTTCCTGAAATTGATACCGCATCATCTGTGCAGAGCGCTCAGAGGCAGGTGCTGGAGGATGACAGGAATCTCGACAGGCGAATTCGTGACCTGGATAAAATAACGTGGAGTGTGCAGATATACCCACCTAATTCTTTCGTTCTAGGCGATATTGGACCGCTGGTTAAGGGAGACAATTCACCAGAGTGGGGACGCATATTTCATGGAATGCCACATCTAATCTGGTTTCCTCTGTCTCATTCTTGTCTTTTAATAGGCCAAGTGGGGGATGCTGCCGATACTGTGCTCTCGGAAGCAATTAATTTGGCTTCGATTGAAAACAGCATTGAGTTCTTTGTCTCAAGCCAGCGGACAAGTCGAGAAGAAGAGTATCAGAAGAGTCTGGGCTCACGAGCCAGCCAACTTGCCGATGTGAATCTAGACGAGATACAGGCGGTTATTAGGGAGTACTTGGAATGTCCGGGGGGATCGTTGACCGCTGAGGATTAAGCGATGTTGCCAACTCAATTTGAAGAACGGTTTCGACAGATAATGGCCGTAAAGATCGAAGAGATTGCCCTCTCCGTACAGGCCGACTTTAGCCGAGTCAGCAGTGAGGAGGCTCTGAGAGGTCATGTTTCTCCGATCAATACACAGGGGTTAAATCAACGCAGGCGTGTATGGACAATCGAAAAACGAATCGCCGCTGCGGCGGATGCGATAATACAGCTAGTTCAAGTCATGCAGATCCCGCATAGTGACCATCTGGCTGAAGAATTAAAGTTGCTAGTCGAATCCTTCGCTCCCACAGGTTTGGAAGAGCGATCACTGGAGTTAGATCCTCCCAAGCTAGATGAGCCACTCAAGTTGCGCTATCGAGAAGAATTGAGGAAAACGCGACGTATGGCTCTCAGCAAGGTAGCTCTTGGAGTTGACCTTCTTGTGGATAGCCTTCGAGCGAATGCCCAAACGAAGAGTTTGTCGCCATCCAATGATTTGGGGGCACAATTTGAGGCGGTTATATTGCTGGATCATCAAAAAGAACTTTTGTTGGAACTCGTCAAGGCTGAGCATGCTGTTTCGCAAGGGGAACGTCGGAAGTTTATTGTGGTTGGTTCGCAGGGACAGACCGTGGTTCTTCATGCTGGCCTGCCAGGAAACCTTCAGGCCAACATAGGCGATATCGAGTCATTGGGTGAAGCACAGCTTCTAAGGATAGGAAGCGGATCAAGTGGCGGTGTAACTTTCAGCATCACCCCGTTTGGCTTCAAGTACTCACAATGGTTGCGAGAAGTATCAGGTGAACCTGTTCAGCGAGTCACGAACGAAACACGCACCTACCTTGTGTCTGAGGATTTTAGGAGTCGGTATCCGGCTGCCTATGAGAAGTGGGCACAAGCTGAGGCGGCTCTCTGGGGAGAAGATTCTGCTAGCCAATTAACCACAATTGGTCACTTGTGTCGAGAAGCTCTTCAGGAGCTCACCAGTGTTATTGTGGAGCGAGTTAAACCTCCGAACGTGAATTCCGAGAAAACTATGACCGTGGCAAGGATGAGAGCAGTACTTGACCATCTTTCGGGACAACTCGGCGCAACCGAGAAGCCTTTCTTAGATGCACTGTTGGCATACTGGGGCACCTTGGGAGACTTAGTACAGCGCCAGGAACATGGGGCTCACAAGGAAGGCAAACCTCTCGAACGGGAGGACGCACGTAGAGTGGTATTCCAAACAGCAGTGGTGATATTCGAGATCGATCACGCTGTTTCACGCTTGAAATAAGTCTACATATTCAAAGATGAATGCGTCAGGTATCGTTTCCTCTAGGAGGAGCGGGTGCAGGTGCTCCCTACTGCGCGCATCGACCGAGCACATTCTGATCGTGCGCGGTCTGCGAGCAAGGGGAGCATCTGCCCTGCTCATCATCCTAAGTGGGGGAAGGTGGCAGATACAGTTTATTGATCGCAAACAAAAAGGCCACCGTTTCCGGTGGCCTTTTTCTTACTCCCCCCTCCATTGCTGGCAGGAGTGGTGCAGGGTGGTCCACTTGCGCGCATCGGACGAGCACTGCTTTTCGTGCGCGTTCTGCGAGCACAGGGACCACCCCGCGCTGCTCCGTTCCTTACGTGCCCATTTCCCAACTGGCCAGATATTTCACTTGTTCCTTTGTCAACGTATCGATCTTCATCCCCATCCCCGCGAGCTTGAGCCGGGCAATTTCTTTGTCGATCACCGGCGGGACCGGATAGACCTTCTTCTCCAGATTCTTATAATTCTTCACCAAGTATTCGGCGCCGAGCGCCTGGTTCGCGAAGCTCATATCCATGACGCTGGAAGGATGGCCCTCGGCCGTCGCCAGGTTCACGAGCCGTCCCTCGCCGAGGAGGCTGACCCGGTTGCCCGTCTTCAGCGTGAATTGCTCGACACCCGGTCTGATGAGCAGTTTCTTGCGGCTCAATTTCTCCAAGGCCGGAATATCCAGCTCGACATTGAAGTGGCCTGAGTTGCAGACGATGGCCCCTTCCTTCATTACGGCGAAGTGCTCACTCCGGACGACCTTGAGGTTGCCGGTGACCGTGACGAAGAAATCTCCCACCGGCGCTGCCTGTTCCATCGGCATGACGCGGAACCCATCCATCACTGCTTCAATCGCCTTGACCGGATCGATCTCAGTGACGATGACGTCGGCGCCCATCCCCTTGGCGCGCATCGCGATACCGCGCCCGCACCAGCCGTAGCCTGCGACCACGAAGGTGGTGCCGCAGATCAACCGGTTCGTCGCGCGGATGATGCCGTCGATCGTGCTCTGGCCGGTTCCGTAGCGGTTGTCGAACAGGTGCTTGGTATCGGCGTCGTTGACGGAGATCACCGGGAACTTCAACACTTTCTTCTCGGCCATGCTGCGGAGCCGGATGACGCCGGTGGTGGTTTCTTCCGTGCCGCCGATGACATGCTTGAGCAGGTCTTTGCGCTTGGAATGGATCAGCGAGACGACATCGGCCCCGTCGTCCATCGTGATTTGCGGCTTGTGGGCGATCGCTGACTGGATGTGCTGATAGTAGGTCTTGTTGTCTTCGCCTTTAATGGCGAAGGTCGGAATACCGTCATGCTTAACGAGCGCCGCTGCGACTTCATCCTGAGTGCTGAGTGGATTGGAGGCGCAGAGCCGGACATCGGCTCCGCCGGCCTGGAGTGTTTTCATCAGATTCGCAGTCTCGGTCGTCACGTGGAGGCAGGCTGTGACGCGGAGCCCTGCGAAGGGCTTTTCGCGCAGAAACCGCTTCTTGATGAGGCGCAGCACCGGCATGGTGGCTTCGGCCCATTCGATCTTGAGTTTGCCCTGGTCTGCCAGTTCGATATCTTTCACATCGTATTCCACTGATCTCCTCCTTGTCGAAAAGAAGGCTCAGGTTGAGGTCGAGGCTGAGTGAAGAACCCAACCTCGTCCCTAAACCTGAGCCTTAGTTTGCTTATCCTTAACCTTGGCCTCAGCCTTCTGTTACAGGCCTGCGTCTTTGCGCAAGATTTTGGCCTTGTCGGTTTTTTCCCAGGTAAACCCAGGCTCATTGCGGCCGAAGTGTCCGTAGGATGCGGTTTTTCTGAAGATCGGCCGGCGGAGCTTCAGGTAGTCGATGATGCCGCGCGGAGTCAGGGGGAAGTGTGCTCGCACAAGTTTATCCAGTTTCTCGACCGCCACAACTTCCGTGCCCTCCGTGTCGACCAGTACTGAGACTGGATCTGCCACCCCGATCGCATAGGCGAGCTGCACTTCGCATTTTTGAGCCAATCCGGCCGCGACGATATTCTTTGCGATGTAGCGGGCCATGTATGATGCAGAGCGGTCTACCTTCGTGGGGTCCTTGCCGGAGAAGGCTCCTCCTCCATGGCTTCCGTGGCCGCCATAGGTATCGACGATGATCTTGCGTCCTGTCAGGCCTGTGTCTCCCATCGGACCTCCGACTACGAAGCGGCCGGTGGGATTGATGTGATGTTTCACGCTCGTTGGGTCGTAGAGCCCTTTCGGCATCACGGGCTTGATGACTTTTTCCATGATGTCGCGTTCGATCTGCTTGTTCGTCACGTCGGGGCTATGTTGAGTCGAAACGACGATGGTATCGATCCTCACCGGCTTGCTGTTCCGGTACTCCACGGTCACTTGGGATTTTCCATCGGGACGGACCCAGGGCAAGATATTCTTTTTCCGGACTTCTGCCAGCCGCTTGGTGAGGCGATGGGCGAGAATGATCGGCATCGGCATGAGTTCAGTTGTCTCGTTGGTTGCATAGCCGAACATCAGTCCCTGGTCGCCAGCGCCGCCGGAGTCCACGCCCATGGAGATGTCGCCGGATTGCTGGTGAATGGCGGTGAGGACGGAACAGGTGTGGTAGTCGAATCCCCAGGCGGCATCGCAGTAGCCGACATCCTTGATGACCTCGCGAATGATGTCGGGAATCTCGACGTAGGCCTTGGTGGAGATTTCTCCGGCTACGAAGGCGATGCCGGTGGTCAGAATCGTTTCGCAGGCCACTCGGGCATACTTGTCTTTGGCGATAATGGCATCGAGGATTCCGTCGGAGATCTGGTCGGCGATCTTGTCCGGATGTCCTTCCGTCACTGACTCTGATGTGAACAGGTAGTTGTGTCTCATAGGTTCCTCAATGTTCGGTTGGCGGTATCCTCACAAATAGCCGGGGGATAATAGTATGAGCAACCCCTCTTTGTCTACGATTTCATTTTAGTGAATGCCTGATTAGGCGTCGAGGTCGCTTGCTTGACTCCCCTTTTCCGGCACTTGTAAGATGATCAGATTCTGCTGGTCTCGCCTCGGTTGACGCGTTACGATCATGGTCGGGTTTCCCTTACTGGCCTTCAGTATCATTCTCGGGGCGGTATGGGCCAATTTTGCCCTGGGAAACTACTGGCGTTTCGGATCGAGGAGTGACAATAAGAGATGCTGAGGCTCGGGATTGCTGTAGCAGTTCTAGGTTTGATGGCTGCGGTTACAAGTTTGAGTGGCGCAGCAGCGGTGGCGGATATTCTGCCAATCGCTGATCGCAGCACAGTCAAGCTGGGTGAGCCGGCGCCGAACTTCCAGCTCCGGGATTTGGAAGGCCGGCTTGTAGCGCTTTCGGACCTGCGCGGCAAAGTGGTACTCCTGAATTTTTGGGCTACCTGGTGTGGCCCCTGCCGTGTGGAGATGCCGGCGATGGAGGAGCTCTACCGCATGTTTCCACGGAAGGACTTTGAAATTCTCGCCGTGTCTACCGATGCGGAAGGGGTGTCGATCACAAGACCTTTTCAGAAAGAGAATCGCTTGACGTTTCCTATCCTTCACGATCCGGACTATCGCGTGGGATTGACCTATGGCGCCCGGAGTCTTCCGATGACCTTCATGGTCGATCGGCAGGGGATTGTCCGCCACCAAATCTTCGGTGCGCGGGACTGGGGTGCGCCCGAAGCACAACAGCTTGTGTACATGTTGATGAAGCCGTAGCTTTCCATCTATCTATAAAACCGATTAGCCATGTCGCAATCGATTACGAATATCTCGCTCGTGGCGGCCTTTTCGGCCGGCTTGCTGTCGTTCGTTTCGCCCTGCGTGCTCCCGCTGGTTCCCTCCTACGTTTCGTACATCACCGGGTTGTCCATTGAGCAGCTCACCGACTCGACGGTGCGGTCGAAGTTCAAGAAAACCATCGTCCTCAACGCCCTGTTGTTTATCGGCGGCTTTTCAACAGTATTTATTTCATTCGGCGCATCGGCCAGTCTTATCGGGCAGGTGTTCATTACCTATCAAGATATTATTCGACAGATCGGCGGGATCGTGATCGTCATCTTCGGCCTCTATTTATTGGGGGTCTTGAATATCAGCTTTCTCAAAATGGAGCATCGATTCCAATTCAGAAATCGGCCGGTCGGGTATGTGGGATCGTTCTTGATCGGCGTGGCGTTTGCTGCCGGCTGGACGCCTTGTGTCGGGCCGGTGCTCGGGACCATCTTATTGTATGCCAGCACGACCGAGTCGATGATGAACGGGGTGTTGTTGCTGACGAGCTATTCGTTGGGCTTGGGGTTGCCGTTGTTTCTCACGGCCTTGGGAGTGGATCGGTTCCTCGCCTATTTCAAGCAGGCGCGTGTGTATTTGTGGGGTGTCTCCACTGTGAGTGGAGTGATGCTCGTCATCGTCGGCGTCATGATATACGCCAATAGCCTCACGATGATTACCGGGTTTTTAGAGCGGTATGGGATCGGCTGGTACCTTGGGCAGTAACGCAGGGCGGTCCTGCCCCAGTTGTGAGTTCTAAGTTTTGAGTTCTGAGTTAGAAGCGTTTCACTCCATCTTTTGGGTCTAATTTACAACTCAGAACTTAGCACTCATAACTCAGAACTAAGGCGTCTTTCTCCTCATGCCCATTCTGTCTGACGTCAAAGCTTACGATGTGTTGGTGGTCGGCATGGGGCCGGCCGGCGCCACCGCTGCCTATCAGTTAAGCAAAGCCGGTCTATCTGTGCTCGGGCTCGACAAGGCCACGCATCCACGATACAAAGTCTGCGGTGGCGGGTTGTCTGCCCGCATCGACCGCATTTTGGAAGAGGATTACAAGTCGGTCGTCGAACATACGGTTTACGGCATACAGTTTTCCTACCGCGGTGCGGATCCCTTCTTTCTTGATTCTTCCAGCCCTATTGCTTACATGGTCATGCGCGATCGGTTCGATCATTTTCTTTTGGAGAAGGCGCGGCGAGTGAGCAGCGAGGTGCACGAAAACGAGCCAGTGACGTCCTGTCGGCAGCTTCCCGACGGCATCGAAGTGACTACGGATCGGGGCCGGTACCTGGCCAAGGTTCTGATCGGGGCGGATGGGGCGAACAGCTTGGTTGCGCAGAAATTGTTTCCAGGACGCCGGAGCCGTCGGATGGCTACTCTGGAGAGTGAAATCCCGATCGGGACTGTGCCCCATTATCCAGGCGCCGGCCGTGCGCTCATCGATATTGGCGCGACGCCAGCAGGCTACGCCTGGATTTTCCCGAAGCAGGAACGGCTCTCGGTCGGCGTGGGAGATCTTCGCGGAGGTCTCGCGAGCCCGAAGAAGATTTTCGATCAGTTCGTGCGGGATGAAAAAGGGTTGGCTCCCTGGAAGGTGCCACAGCCGGTCGGCCATCCACTTCCGGTCTTCAGTGAGAATATCCTGGCCAAGGAGGATCGGGAGTCAGTCGGATTGGTGAGTGGCCAAGCCTTGCTGGTGGGAGACGCCGCGCACCTGATCGATCCCCTATTCGGTGAAGGCATCTATTACGCGGTGAGGTCCGGACAATTGGCTGCGGAATCGATTCTGAACCAGATCAATGATCGGCGACGGTCGCTGGCCGATTATGAAGAGGCCGTTCGGCGGGAGATCTACGAGGAGTTTCGGGTCGCAGCCCGCATGGCAAGCATCGTCTATTCGTATCCGCGCCTCTGCCACCGCCTTCTGTCCCGCTATCAAAATATCGTCATGCTCTACTACGACGTGCTCCGCGGGCGTGAGACATACCAAACATTTTATGTCCGTGCAAAGGGCATGGCCAAAGCCTCTGCTAAGGAACTGCTCCTCGAGGCCATTTCGCTCCGTTGAATCCGGAATAACTCTCAGGCAGCAGATCTCGCAGGATGCTCAAAAAGGCCGCCAGCGGAAGAAGACTGTTATTTGGTTTGTCTTGTTTGTTTGGTTGAACGAAACAAACCAGATGAACCAAATCAACCAGATAAACAAAACAAACTAGATGTATCAGACAGACGGGGCTTGGATCAGCACCAGGCGCCTAGACGGCAGCTGACAAAAGGCTGGCGCAATGACATGGCGGAAGGGAGGCGAAACGATTCAGCCTGGCCAGAGGGGATGAGCCCGGCGGCAAGACTCGCTTGATTCCCCGATGGGGGTGTAGCCGGTTGGGTAGAGGAGGGCGTGGGTTCGGCATTTTTGGCCAGTAACGTCGCAGATTTTCCCCCTCCAATTTTTGCGAGCAGACTGTTTCCGTCGCTGGAACTCGTACTGTTCGGGTATTTTTCCGCCAGCAGCGTCAGCTTTTCGCTGGCCCAATCGTCCGCGCCCAAGTCGTGGTAGCTGAGTGCCAAAAAGTACAGGGCATCGGGCGCAACCGACTTGTCGGGGTACAGCTTCATGATCTGTTCGAAGCGATGTGCGGCGGCCAGATATGAGCCTCGCCGATAATAGAATTGGCCGACGAAGAGATGGGTCTGCGCCAGGAGGTCGTGACATTCTTGGATTTTCTGGAGCGCCGGGCCGTCATATCGGCTTCCCGAAAAATCTTTCCGTACCCGTTCGAAGGCTTCGAGGGCTTTCTGGACTGGGCCTGGATCACGCTGGATTCCCTTGGTCAGTTTCATCTGGCTTTCGCCGACTCGGAACACCGCATAGGGGGCCAGGATGTGGGTGCGATGGAGATCGAGGAAATGATTGTACTCAACGATGGCTTCCGCATATTCCTCTTTTTCAAAGAACGCCTCTCCTCGCTTCATGATGACGTTGGGGTCGTAGTTCTTTTTGACCGTATCGCCCAAGAAAATCTGCTCGTCGGTGCCGCTGAGGGCTTTCTTTGCAGTATCCTGATTCTTGGGTGTACTGGAGCAGGCGGTGGTGACAGAGAATGCCGCGACACAGAGGCCGATGGCCACTGTCATTCGTAGCGCAGCAGTCGAGATAGAGGGGAAGTGTACCATCACTGCTCGAAAATGTAGCAGGAGCCCCGGCTGAATGCAAGGCTTTGCCGCCATCAAGTTGACCCCCTATAGCACCGAGACCTATAATCCCGCGGATCTTGCAGCGACCATAATAGTCTGACCTATGATACGGACAAGGATTATTGGGACTGGTTCGTACCTCCCTGAACGGGTGGTCTCGAATCGCGAGGTGGGGGCTTCGCTGGACCTCGATCCGGCGGTCGTCGCTCGCTTGACAGGCATTCAGGAGCGGCGAAGGGCTGCTCAGTCCCAAGCGTCTTCTGATCTTGCAGCCGAAGCCGCGAAGCAGGCGCTTGAGGCTGCCGGACTCCCGGTTTCTGAGTTGGGCGCAATAGTGCTTTCGACTACCTCTCCCGATACAGTCTTTCCTTCCACCGCCTGCCATGTTCAGCGGATGCTTGGTTGTTCCGCGATACCGGCATTTGACGTGGCGGCTTCCTGTTCAGGCTTTCTCTATGGACTCTCGATGGCCGATGCGATGATCCGGAGCGGACAGATGAAGACCTGTATGGTGGTGGCCTCAGAAGTGAAATCTCGTTCCGTCGATCCGGCTGATGGCGATACCGCTCTCCTATTCGGTGATGGGGCCGGTGCGGTTGTGGTGCGGGGCGAGCCGGATGCAGGTCAGCTGAGCCGGGGGCTCTTGGGGCTCCACCTTCACGCGGACGGCGCCCAACATGGCTTGATTATGATTCCCGCAGGCGGATCGCGCCGGCCGACAACGCCGGAGACGGTCGAGGCGAAGAGCCATACGTTGCGGATGCAAGGGGCGCCGCTCTTTCGTTTGGCGGTGAAGCGACTAGACCAGGCCATCCGCGAGGTCGTGAAGGAGTTTGGTATCGATGTCCAGGATATCGGGCAGTTCGTCTTACACCAAGCCAATGGGAGGATACTCGACCAGCTCACAAAGCGGCTTGGGATCTCGCAGGAACGGGTCTGTTCCGTGATCGGACACTACGGCAATACGTCGTCGGCGTCATTGCCGATCGCGCTCGACCACGTAGTCCGTTCGGGAAGGATTCTGCCCCACGATATTGTCCTCCTGGGCAGTTTTGGCGGAGGCGTGACGTGGGCGACCGGGCTGGTTCGCTGGTGACATAAGCGCGACGAGCGCGACCCGAAGTTCGAAGTTCAGGGTTCGAAGTTTCGAAAACCTCGAACTTCGGACCTCGAACCGTCGTCTGTCGCGCCAGTCTCGCCCGTTCCAAATCCTATCAGCCGACCGGGTGACCGATTCGTTGGACCGGCAGTCTGACGACAAAACGGCTGCCGGTTGGGGTGTTCGCTTCAACCCATACCCGCCCGCCTAGACCCTCGACGATATGCCTAACGATCGCCAGCCCAAGCCCTGTTCCACCTAACTCCCGCGAGCGGGCTTTGTCGACCCGATAGAATCGTTCAAACACGCGCGGGCGGTCCATTTCAGAAATTCCCATGCCTGTATCGGTCACGCTCAGTTCCACAGCCGTGACCAGCGCGGGCTGTTCGACATCGTCAGAAACCGGGTGAGCTGCCACGGTGATGGTCCCTTTCTCGGGGGTGTATTTGACGGCGTTATCGAGCAAGTTAGACAGGACTTGCATCAACCGGTCTTCATCGCCGAGCACCGCCGGCAAATTCTCCTTCACGGAGGAGACGAGCTTGTGCCCCTTCTTGTCCGCTAAGGGTTTGATCATGGCCAGTGTTCGTTCGATGACACTCTGGATATGAAGCGGTTCCCGCTTGAACTGGACCTGCCCGGATTCGATCTTTGACAGCTGGAGCAGGTCATCGAGAATCAGGTTCAGCCGGTCGCTTTGCTTGAGAATGATGTTGAGGAATTGTGTGCTGGTCTCCGGATCGTCTTTGGCTCCATCGAGCAAGGCCTCGATATATCCTTTGATCGACGTGAGCGGGGTTCTCAGCTCGTGGGACACGTTGGCGACGAAATCCTTCCGGATAATTTCCAAACGGCGTAATTCCGTCATGTCGTGAAAGACCAATACCGCGCTTGCCTCATTCTCTCGATCGGATTCCGTGACCGAGGCCTCGATATGGAGATGGCGGCCACTCGGGTGAAGGAGAATTTCATCTTCTTCGTTCATGCGTGTCGCCAGGACAGTTGAGACCAATCTGTCCAACTGCGGATGCCGGAAGACATCGGAGCAGTGGTGTCCTCGCGCTTCCGTCCTGGTGACGTCGAACATTTGTTCTAACGCCGGGTTGACCTGCAGCACGCGGCCTCGACGGTCCAGAACCATCACTCCTTCGACCATTGAGGTCAACATGGCCAAGAGCTGGGACCGATCTTCGGAGAGTTCGTCGATCTTGGTTCTCAGTTGGTCCGTCATGTGGTTGAGTGTGTCGGCTAAGAGGCCGACTTCATCCCGTGATCCGGTCCTGATGCGGATCGCATGGTCGCCTTTCGCCAGCTGCTGCGCCGCGATCGCAATATCGGATAGAGGTTTTGTGATGCTGTGAGCGAGCCAGACGCTCAGTGCAACGGCGATCAAGAATGCAATTCCGAAGGCGATGGCCAAGTCTTGGTGCAGCTTGGCCACTTCTCGGTCGAACGTCGTCATCGGTAATCCCAGCCTCAAGAACACGGCGGGATTTTTCTGGTTTGCGCCGCTCAGACCGACAGCCAGATACAGTGTACGCTCACCGGTCGTATGACTCGTGTGGAGATCCGTTCCTCGTCCGGTGGCAATGGCCTGCTGAATTTCAGGTCGAGTTCGGTGGTTCTCAACCGAAGCGAGGTTGCTATCCGAGACGGCGCTGTCGGCCAACACCCGTCCATCCGGAGCAATGACGGTCACGCGTGCGAGGGCTCGCGCGCTGAGATCTCGTACGGCCGCTTGTAATTGAGGGGTCGAGGACAGCGCCCCTGGTTGTGTCAGAAACGGCTGCAGCCCGTATGCGACGAGGCTGGTTTGAGCCTCCAGTATCTGGCCCGATTGGACGATCTCCCGTTGATCGAGAGAGCGAACCACCAGTGCCCGGGCAATGAGAAGCCCGCAGGCGAGAACCAATAGGGCTCCGATCGCAACCTTCCATCGTATGGAGAGTGTCATAAGGGACGCGTTTCGTTACCTGTTTATCGTGAATCGTTGAACGATTCCCGGACATTTCCGGCGTTTAACGATTTACGATTCAGGTTCTTTTAATTTGTAGCCTAGGGATTTGACCGAAACTATCGCCTCGTTGAGCGAGGGGAGTTTCTGCTTGAGTCTTCGGATGTGGACATCGACTGTCCGCGTTGTTCCGTAGTAATCGTATCCCCAGACGGTATTGAGGAGGACGTCTCTGGTCAGGACTCTTCCGGGATTGCGCAAGAGATGTTCGAGCAGGCCGAACTCTTTTGCCGTGAGAGGGACATCCACCTTTTGTACGGTGACTTCATGCCGCGCGAGATCCATGACAAGATTGCCATAGCGATATTGGGACGGGCTCTCGTCCGGTTTCCGCTCAAGCCGTCGAAAGAGGGCTTTGATACGGGCGACCAGCGTCTTGGGGCTGAACGGTTTGGTGACGTAGTCGTCGGCTCCCAACTCCAGGCCGATGACACTGTCCGACTCCTCGGCTTTGGCGGTCAACATGATGATGGGGAGCATCGCGGTCTCTGGCGCCGAGCGAAGGCGTTTGCAGATTTCCAGACCGTCGATCTCCGGCAGCATCAAGTCAAGGACGACCAAATCCGGCTTCCCCTGTTTCACCTGCCGGAGGCCTTCCGTGCCAGTCGAGGCCGATAGGGTTCGGAAGCCTTCTTTCTCTAAATACAGTTTAACCAGTTGGAGAATATCGCGTTCGTCTTCAACGATGAGGATTTTTTTGCTTGCAGGGCTGGACATAGCTAGTCATGTGAGCCTACGAGGGAGAACGCATTGTGTCAAGACGGATAGCAAAGAAGGCGTGGGCCAATTCAGTTGACGGAACCGACTACTCTGACGTAAGGTGAACGGCAGTGTTCTGTGAGTCTGTGGATGGGAACGTGGCCCTGTATTAGTCAAGGAGAGGGAGCGGTTATGAAGATCTATCTCGCCAATCCACGTGGGTTTTGCGCCGGAGTCGACCGGGCCATCGATATTGTCGACCTCTCGCTCAAGAAGTATGGGGCGCCGATCTACGTTCGACATGAAATCGTCCATAGCCGTCATGTCGTGAACTCACTCCGTACCAAGGGCGCCGTATTTGTAGAGGAGTTGGGAGAAGTGCCGGAAGGTTCAGTCGTGATCTTCAGTGCCCACGGGGTTGCCAAGTCTGTGTGGGACGAAGCGAATCGGCGACGGCTGCATGTGATCGATGCCACTTGTCCGTTGGTCATCAAAGTACACAACGAGGTCAATCGCGACTACACCCAGGGGTACGATCTCATTCTCATCGGCCATGCCGGCCACCCCGAGGTGATCGGGACACTCGGACAGATCCCGGACAAGTTCCATCTGGTTTCTTCCGTGGAAGATGTCGAGAAGCTGCAGGTTGAGAACGCCCATGACCTTTCGTACGTGACGCAAACCACCTTGAGCGTCGATGAGTGCCGGGATATCGTCGGTGCGCTTCACAAGCGGTTCCCACACATCAAGGGACCGCACCAGGAAGATATTTGTTACGCGACGCAGAATCGCCAGAATGCGGTGAAGGAACTCTCTTCACTGGTGGATGTCATCCTGGTCATCGGGTCTCCCAATAGTTCGAATTCCAACCGGCTGCGAGAGCTGGGGGAGCGGTGCGGGATTGCGTCCTACTTGATCGATGCCGCATCCGACATCGATCCCGCTTGGCTTGCGAATGTGAAAGCAGTCGGGATTACAGCCGGCGCCTCGGCGCCGGAAGTGCTGGTCGAAGAGGTGGTGACCTACCTCAAAACGTTTGGGCCTGCAGAGGTCGCAGATCTGACTGTGATCGAAGAAGATGTCGAGTTTCTCCTCCCCAAGGAGTTGATCACCATCGAGCCCTCAAATAAATCTGTCGGGGCTCAGGTAGGATAATTCCGTTTCTTGCCCCGTTCCCTCACCAACTGTTGTAGGGGTCTCCCCTGGCACCTACCACAGGCAGTATTTTTCTTTGATTTCCCCCTTGGGTCCGTGCTACAAAATCAACCGTTAATCTCGAGTGAGTCTTCTTGGAACGCACTACCGCAAGGGAGTTACCGATGTATTTGAAATCTCTAGAGATGGCGGGGTTTAAGTCGTTTGCGGAAGCCAAGATCGAATTCCCGGATGGTGTCACAGCCATCGTGGGGCCGAACGGAAGCGGGAAAAGTAATGTCGTCGATGCGATTCTTTGGGTACTCGGTGAGCAGAGCACAAAGGCTCTGCGCAGCGAAAAGATGGAAGATGTCATTTTTAACGGGACCGAAATGCGAAAGCCTCTCGGCCTGTCTGAAGTGTCGCTCGTGATCAGCGGGCTGGATCGGATCACGGTGGATCCCTTGTCCGGTCTTTCGAGCCAGCTGTCGGAATACCAAGAACTCATGATCACGCGCCGCCTGTATCGTAATGGCGAGAGCGAATACCTCATCAATAAGACCGCCTGCCGGTTGAAGGATGTCCGGAGCATCCTGCTGGACACCAGGGCCGGAACAAAAGGACACACCGTCATTGCGCAGGGGCAAATCGATCTGATCTTGAACGCCTCACCGCAAGATCGGCGCGAGTTGATCGAAGAAACCGCCGGCATCGTTCGCTACAAGAAACAGAAGGCCGAAGCGTTGCGCAAATTGGATACAACGCAGCAAAATCTTTTGCGGGTGCGGGACATCGTCGCTGAGGTGAAGAAGCAGTTGAATTCCCTCGAACGCCAAGCGCGGCAGGCGCGGTCCTATCAGACGTTGCACCAAGAGGCCAAGTTGCTGGAAGTTCAGTTGCTGACCAACGAATATCGTCGGTTGCGAGCCACCCTCAAAGAGGTGGAGTCGGAACTACAGACGTTGGGAGACCATGAGTCTGAACGGTCCGCCGAACTGGCGCGTTTGAATACGGAACTTGAGCGGGTCAAGCTGGCGATTGCCACCGCGAATGAGGCGATCGGGCAACGGCGCGATGAACTGTCGAAGGTTGAACAGCAACAGGCGCGGGCGCTGACAGCCGCCGAAGTCGAGCGTAATCGGGGAGAACTCTACGAACAGCAGCAGAGCCAGGGAAGGGAAGAACTCGGACGCCTCGCCCAGGAACAGCAGCAGGGTGCGGCGGAGGCTGCGGCCCTCGAGGATACGTTGGCCACGCTCGAACGTGAATGTACGGAACGGGAGCAGGTGTTCGAGACACTCGACCGGGAGATGAAAGAGCTGGTCCATCAACGGGCCGCGGCATTGGCTGAAGAGGAACGAGGGCGTTTGGACGTACTCAACCTGGCGGTATTGGCTGCAAATGCTGAGCAGACGCTGGAGCAATTGGCCGCCCGCATTCAAGAGGCGGCGGATCGAGAAGGTAAGCTGGCTCGTGAACGAGAAGACTTTCAGCTGCAACATGTCACGGCAACGGACAAACGCCAGGCGTTCCAACAGGCTTTCCATGAGACGGAACAGTCGATTATCGATCTGCGTCGCCGGCTGCAAGGTGTCGAGGAAGGAAGCGAGCATGTGTCGGCCGAGTTAGTTGAAGTCGACCAGTTGGTTTTTCGTCAGTCAGAAGAATTGGCCGCAGTGGACTCTCATCTCAGAGCACTGCAAGGCGTGCTGCAAGAAGACATGGGCTATGGGCGGCGAGGCGACGAAGAATCGACGGCGCTCAAAGCCTGTACCGGGGTTCACGATGCCATCGTCGAGTGGCTGGTCGTGCCTCCCGGATGGGACCGAGCGGTAGAAGCGATCTTAGGCGAACGGGTCAGGGGATGGTTCGTCGATGACCCTGCTGCCGCTTGCGAGGCGATTGAGTTTCTCAAAGGGAAAGATCTCGGGCGTGGGACCTTCATTCCTCAGCAACCTCGCTGGACGACTCGGGGTACGGCGCCTCATGCTTGGTGGGCTGCGGTGGCGGGCCAGCCCGGTGTGGTCGGGCGTGCGGTCGATTTGATCCAGGTGGAGGGGCGGCGCGAAGCGGCCCGTGATTATCTTTTCGATCGAATGATATTCGTTGATACACTCAAAGATGCCACGACTCTGTGGGAACAACAGCCCTGCGCGGCTCCCGATGGGCCCATCCTCGTGACGCGCGCAGGAGAGATCTTGGATGCCGCCGGGGTGGTTACCGGTGGGCAGGCCAGTGCAACGGGAGGTCTGCTGCAACGTCGCCGAGAGGTGCTTCACTTGGAAGCCCAGAGCGTCTCGCTGACGGGATGCATCGAAGAAGGAAAGCAGCGACGGGAACGATTGCTGGCGCAGGGACAGGAGTTGCGCGAGCAGAGCCGGCAACTCTCGGAATCGCTACGTGATGCAGAAATGCAGGGGCTTTCGCTACAGAAAGACGAAGCCGGGCTTCAGCATGTGCTGGGAGACCTTGCTCTGCGGATCGATACATTGATGGACGATGCGCGACGAGGCTCAGCGGAAGCGCAGCGGCTCAATCAGGAAATGCGCTCCTGCGAAGCGCAGCTTGCGCAATGGATCGCGGAGAAGGCCGGCCAGGACACCGGGCTCAGCCATGTGCGCGAGCGAGTGCGGCAGATCGATCACGGCATGCAGGGACTGCAGCAGCGATTCACAGAGGCGCAATTGGTGGCGCAGGACATTCGGACGACTCGTGAGCATCGCCATCGCGACCTTCTGCGGATTCAGCAACAGCAACAAGACGCGGCCGTACGCATTGAGACGCTGACACGCCATGTCGATGGGCTTGCGGCCTCGATCGAACAGAGCCGGGTTGAACGTGAGCGCCAGGAAGCCTGTTGTCGAGAGTTCGGCGAGTCGGCAGTCCAGGTCAAGGCTCGGCTGGTCGAGGGACAGGAGCTACAAGCGCAGGACATGGCGGCGGCGCAGCAGCTCGATGCCGGGCTGGAAGATGTTCGCCGCGCAGTGTCGTCCCTACGCGAATCCCGCATGGCGGTGGAGGTCAAGAAAGCGGAAATTCGAATGCAACTGGGGACTGTCGAATCCACACTTTTGGGAACGTACCAGGTCGATCCGGCAACGCTGCTCGAATCACCGGCCGCCGTGATGACATCCGAACAACTGCCCATGGGAGAGGAGCCGATCCCGGAAGGCCAACCGGCAGTCGATGAAGTCGCGCTGCGGGAGCAGCTTCAGAAGATTCGCGAGAAGCTCGATCGCCTGGGGCCGATCAATTTGGCGGCCATTCATGAACATCAAGAGTTAGATGAGCGGTATCGATTTCTGACGACGCAGGAGCAAGACCTCTCCGCATCCATTGGCTCGCTTAAAGAAATCATTCAGCGCATCAACCGCACCACGAAAGACATGTTCGCCGGCACCTTTGCCGAACTCCAGCAGAAATTCAGCGAGGTGTTTGTCAAGTTCTTCCCAGGTGGCCGGGCCGAATTACAGCTGGTCGAGGTGCCGGTGGGTGAGACGGTAGAGGGAGGTGGACCGCAGGAGCCGGGGGTCGATATCGTAGTGCAGCCGCCGGGCAAACGCTTGAAGAGTCTGACCATGCTTTCGGGTGGTGAGAAGACCTTGACGGCGATGGCCCTGCTCTTCGCCAGCTTCTTGATCAGACCGACGCCGTTCTGTATTCTCGATGAAATCGACGCGCCGCTGGACGAAGAAAACATCGGACGTTTTACCGCTGTCTTGCATGAACTTTCCGAAGGCGCACAGTTTATGGTCATTACCCATAGCAAGCAGACGATGGCCATTGCAGACTCGTTATTTGGAGTCACTATGGAAGAGCCTGGCATCTCGAAAATCGTCTCGGTGAGGCTGGGTAACTTACAGCCGGCTTAAATACAGCAGACTGGCAAAAACATCTGTACTTCAGCGGGTTTCCATCTCTGGTTTCTTGACGTCGGAGTAGGGGGTCTGTTATATACTCCGCAATAGAACGATCTATGGGCATGCCGCTTGTAGCTCGAGCATATTTACTGGGGCGAAGCGAGTCACCCGCCTTGTCCCATCTACGTTCAGTTTTCACAGACCGATACATATGAAGCTGATTCGAGCGCTTCTGGATCGTCTATCCGATAGCCTCTTCGTTTCTGTTCCGGAGAAGCTGGGGTTGGCGACTGAGCTGTCCAACGTTCCGCCGCTGCGTCTGGTGTCGGACAAATCCATACCCTCGGCATCCGCCGACGCTTCGACACGCCGCTCCACCAGCCATTCAATCAGTCAAGTGGACGTGCTCGACGACGCAGTTCGGCGCAGTCAAGCCTGGTTTTTATCCAGACAACATGCCTCAGAGGGATACTGGGTTGCGGAGCTCGAAGCCGATACGACACTGACCGCTGAATATCTCATGCTGCGGCGTTTTCTTGACCGGGTCGATCCCGATCGAGAGCGGAAGGCGGTTCGTTATCTCCGCGCCATGCAATTGCCCGACGGTGGCTGGCCGATTTTCTACGGGGGGCCCTCGGAGATCAGCGCGTCGGTGAAAGCTTATTTTGCCTTGAAGCTGAGCGGGGTGTCTGTAGATGAGCCCTTCATGGTGCGAGCCAAGGACTGCATCCTCGCGAAGGGTGGAGTTGTCCAAACAAATGTGTTTACCAAGATCGCGCTGGCGCTGTTCGACCAATACGATTGGGAAGGCGTCCCTCACATGCCGGTTGAGCTGATGCTGCTTCCGAAGGGATTCTACTTTAACATCTATGCCATTTCATATTGGTCCC
>Ga0326726_10001462_pt1 | contig 21912 bp, 21 predicted proteins | sample MHFenrmetagenome_2_FD_207603 | JGI IMG/M metagenome (GOLD analysis project Ga0326726, IMG submission 207603) | Lab enriched peat soil microbial communities from Michigan Hollow, Ithaca, NY, United States - MHF15MN | ecosystem: Environmental > Terrestrial > Soil > Wetlands > Peat | place: USA... | reverse complement strand
TTGACCGGCATTGGGCCTCTCATCGCGTGGCGCAAGGCCTCCACCGCCAACCTCAAGCGGCAGTTCACCTGGCCGGTGGTGACCGGGCTGGTGGTGCTGGCGGCATGTCTGGTGGGCCGGATGTCGAACTTCTACGCCACGGTGGCGCTGTCGCTGGCAGGCTTCACCGTCGGTACGCTGTTCCAGGAGTTTGCCCGGGGCACCACCGCGAGGCAGCGGATGTACTCGGAGTCGCTGCCGCTTGCCTTCGGCCGTCTGGTGGCCCGCAACCGGCGGCGCTACGGCGGCTACATCGTGCATCTCGGCATGCTGATCTACTTCGTGGCCTTCGCGGGGTACGCCTTCAAGACCGAGATGGAGGCGACGCTCAAGCCGGGCGATTCGGCTACCCTGCGGAGCCCGTTTGGCCACACCTACACCTTCACCCATGTCGGGGTGTCCCAGTTCGAGCAGCTCAACCGGGTCGTCACCCAGGCCTCGGTGCAGGTATCGAAGGACGGCAAGATGATCGGGGTAATCAACTCGGAAAAGCGGCAGCACTTCTCCGAGCCCGCGCCCGGAGTGCGGCAGAAGTCGTTCGAGCCCTCCACCGAGGTCGGAATCAAGAGCAACCTGGAGGAGGACCTGTACATCGTCTTCGCCGGCTCGGTCGACGGATCGGAGGAGGCGGTCTACCGGTTCACCATCAATCCGCTGGTGCTGTGGGTATGGATCGGCGGCGTGGTGCTGCTGGTGGGCGGGCTGATCACCATGTGGCCGGGCGGCACCATCGGGCCCGGGACCAGCAGGCGGACCCAGGCTGGCTACGAGGTGCAGCTCGCGGGAGCCGGGAGCAAGTGATGACTCGCCGGCGGGAATTCCTGCGGCTGGGTGGCCTGGCCCTGGGAGGGGCGGCGTTCGCCGCGGCGCGGCTGGCGGGGCAGCAGCAGGTGCCGCTGTCCGGCCAGGGCGAGGCCGGCGCGCTCCGGGATCCCGGCTCGGCCGGGCGGCCACAGGAGCGGATGACCGCCATCGACAACGACGCGTTCGTCACCGCCGTCGAGCACCGTCTGCAGTGTACCTGCGGCTGCACCCTGGACATCTACACCTGCCGGACCACCGATTTCACCTGCACCTATTCCCCGGCGCTGCACAAGGACGTGCTGGCGCTCAAGCAGGAAGGCAAGACGGCCGATGAGATCGTGGCGGCCTTCGTCGCCAAGTACGGGGAGAAGATCCTCATGGCGCCGAAGCCGGAGGGGTTTAATATCGCCGGGTATGTCGTGCCCGGCAGCCTGATCCTGCTGGTGGGCGCAGCGATGTTTCTCATTCTGCGGCGGCGAACCCGGGTGCGGGCCGCGGCCGCCGCGGGCGCCGGTTCGGTCGCGCTCTCGCCAGCACCGGCGCAGGAAGTCGTGGCCACCGCGGGAAGCGGGCCGGTCGCCTCGCCGGACGAGCTGGAGCGCCTCAATCGCGAGCTCAGGGAGCTGGACGAATGATCCTCCTGGAAACGGTGGCGGCGGCGCTGGTGGGTCTCGCGGTGGTGGCCCTCATCATCGGACCGCTGGCGGGGCAGGGTAGCGCCGCCTCGGCCACGATCGATGAGCCGGAGGATCTCGAGGAGACGCCCAAAGGTGTGGCGCTCGCGGCGCTGCGGGAGATCGAGTTCGACCGGGCGACCGGCAAGCTCTCCGACGAGGATTACGACGGGCTCAAGGCCAAGTACACCTCGGAGGCGCTGGCGGTGCTCCGGGCCGAAGGGGCGGAAAAGGGAGGAAACGCGGGAGCCGCCGAGGCCGCGGGAGGCGCCGAGGCCTCTCCCCCTGTTGCCGCCGTTGCCACCGATTCCGCTCCGGACCCGGTCGAGGCTCTCATCGCCGACCGGGTGCGGCAGCTGCAGACCGGCATGGCCCGGTGTCCCACCTGCGGACCACGCCCCGAGAGTGACGCCCTGTTCTGCTCGACCTGTGGCCGGTCCCTCACCGTCGGCGGCTGTGGCGAATGCGGTGCACCGCTGGTGCCCGGCAGCCGGTTCTGCGAGAACTGCGGAGTCGCGGTGGCCAGGTAGCTTCCACGACCGCTGATTCGACTGCTTCCCCGCCTGAGTTACCTAGCCGGCATCCGCTTCTCCCGCACATAGAACGTCACCTTCGGCACCGGCCGGCTGGAGAATACCGCCAGGTAACGGCCGCAGAGACCGATCTCGTCCGCGGGCTCGGGGAGGCGGATGGATCCGAGGTAGTTGCCGGTTTGCCAGGAATACAAGTCGAGCTTGCGGCGGCGCTCCGGCTCCTGCCCGTCGAACAGGACGAACACCGTGTCGCCCCGGAGATCGATGTCGAGGGCGCTCCCCGCCGTGCGCACCAGCTTGGTGCCGAGACTGCCGTCGGAGAAGTGCTCCTTGACCACCGGCGGGAACCGGGTCGGTTCGACGTAGTAGCGGCGGGATGATCCCCGCCCGGCCGGATCGAATGCAAACCAGCCGTTGCCGTACATGAAGCCGAGCACCCATCGGCCGGTTTGCGGGTCGACCGCGGCGTGGAGGCCTCGGGAGAGATTCTCGAGCTGGCGAAACCCGCTCCAGGGAATCGTGTCGGTCCGGACCGTGTCTCCCCGCGTGTTGAAGTAGAAGATGTCCCGCGGCAGGTCGCCGGGATACAGGGCGAAGCCGTTGTCGAGCGGGGTGATCAGAGGCGAGTACGCCACTCGCATGGCGATCATCGCCCGCACCCGGCCCCGCTCCGCGTCCACCACCGTGATCCGTCCCGATTCCGGATCGACCAGCCATAATCCGCCGTCGGGTCCGATCTCCATGTCACGGGGATTGCGATACTCCCCCGGCCCCCCGCCATCCCTCCCCTGGACCCAGCGACGCGTGCCGGCGGTATCGAACCGGACAATCCGGTTCTCGGCCTCGAACAGGTACACACCGCCCTGGTCGGAGGCCATGATGTACGGGTTGATCAGGGTCGTGTCCTGATCGGAAGCGCCTCCGACCTGCACCACCGCCCTGAGCGAATCGGAGGAGTACACCCGCCGCTCGGAGCCGGCCGAATCGAGGGCCATGCCGCCCGGCGGGAAGACGACCTCCGACCGCTTACCGCGGTCCAGGCAGCCCTCGGCGAGCCCGGCGGCCAGCAGAATCGGTTGAGCGACGTTGAAGAGGCGAGACAGGGTCCACATCAGGGCGCGCTCCCGGCTGAAGGTCTGTCGCGGTTCGATGCCTGCAGGGTACGGGCGATGAGGGTGGCGAGGGCCTCCTCCCCCGTGAGGTTGGTGGCCAGCCTCAGGCGCCGGTCGGGGTCGAAAATGGCGACGGTCGGGGTGCTGAGGTTGCCGACCTGCGCCAGTGCGCGCGTGCCCCGGTCGACGCTCACGGCCGCTACCGGGAAGTGAATCTGGTTCGCCACGATCAGCTGCTGCCAGCCGGGGAAGGCCTTCTGGTCGACCAGCAGGATACCCTGGACCGCCGCCCGCGTTCCCGCCAGCTCATTGAGCCGATCTACCGCGACCATCAGGCCCGGACATTCGTTTGGGGTGAACAGCAGGGCGACGGTCCATCGGTCGCTGAGCGCCGTGACCGCGCCTGCATTCGGCCCCGGCGCGAACACCAGTTGCTGCAGCGAATTCGCCCGCAGGTGACCCACCCCATCCCAGGCGGCCAGGGCAAGGCCCGCCCCGAGCAGGAGGTGCCAGACTGTGGTGAGTCCCCGGCGCGGCGCGGGCATGGCTCTTTCCGATCGGAGCCCGGTCAGTAGCTCCAGTAGTAGCGCTGGATGGTGTAGATCCAGCGACAGGTTCCATTCGCCTCGAACCCGTTCGGGGTGCAGCGCTCCACCTGCTCGCAGAGCGAGGTGGTGTGGTTGGTGCACTCCTTGGCCTTCTCCGCGTGTCCCGCCTCGGTGGCGAGGGCCAGCAGGCCGATCGCGGCGAGGAAGCCGGCAGCGGCGGTGCCGAGCCGCTTCAGGGTCATGACGCGTACCATGGTGTCCTCCAAGATGGGTGAATGTGTCAACCAAGCGTCAAAAGACAGGTGGCGCTCAGGTGTACCAGTACCAGTACCGCGTGGTGATCTCGAGGCACCGGTGGTCCGCCCACTCGGTGCAGGAGCGGTAGGTGTAGCAGTCACTTCTCCGGCCCGAACAGTCCACGGGGGTCTTCTCCGCCGTGGCCGTCCCCGGGCTGCCGATGCCCAGGGCTGCGCCGAGCATGATGCTCAGCAGGGAGAACGCGATCACTCTGCGCGATGGGCTCATGAGAACTCTCCAGTTGGGGTGATGGATGTCCCCGGGGTCCAGACCCCCGGGGCGGGCAATGCCGGCGCTGGCGACGGGCCCAAGATGGGGCCGGGCCAAATCGGAGGTGGTCGCGAGGAAACGAAGCGGTGGGCGAAAAAGGGCGGGAAGGCGGGATGGCGGGAAGGCGGGAGGGCGGGAGGGCGGGAAGTGGGAGGCGGCCTCAGTCAGGCGAATCTCCCGGCTTTCTGCCCATCCCGCCTTCCCGCCATCCCGCCTTTTTATAGTCCGCTGACGAACGCGACCAGCGCGGCCTGATCGCTTTGGCTCAGGCTGTTGAACCGCGCCCGTGCGGCCGAGCCCTCGCCGCCGTGACGCTGGATGGCCTCCGGAATCGTCTCCGACAGGCCGTCGTGCATGAACATGTCGAGGAACTGCATCCCCATCAGCGGCTGGGTGCGGAAATCCTCCGGTCGGGCTACGCCGTTGCAGATATCGGCCAACTCGGGGCCCATGTCGTGCAGTAGCAGGTCGGTGTAGGCCCGGATGCGGCGTCCGCTCAGTGCACTGTTGGGACTGTAGCCCGTACGGAGCACCGGGACATGGCAGCTGGTGCAACGGATCTGGGCGAACAGCTGTTCACCCAGCCGGCGCTCCGGCGTCGCGGCGACCGGGGCGACCGGCGAAAGGAACCGTACGAAGGCATCCGCGGCGGCGAGCGACGCGGCGTCGATCTCGGGCTCCCTTGCCGGGTCTACCCCGGGCTGGAACGGTGTACCCGCGACCGTCGCCTCCACTGGATTCAGCCGGTTGGTCACCCCCATCTCGTTGAAGAACGCCCCGGCATTGAACTCGGTCAGCGTCGCCACGCTGGCCTTCCGCCCGAAGCGGCCGACCCGGCCGTTCGGCAGGTTGGCAGCACGACCGTGTACCCCGTCCGGGTAGCGGATGCGGGCCAGGTCGCGGATCGTCCGGTCGCTGACCGCGTCGAGCAGGCCCAGGCCGAAGATGACTGGCGTCGTTCGCATTGCGCTCGAGGTCGCGCCGGCGGGCGTGGGCTCCTTCAGGATTCCCAGCGCCTCAAGCAGGGCGGTCGCGTGCTGCTGGACCACCGGACCGCCGTTCCTATCGAGGGTGTTGCAGGCCTGACCGGGGTGATAGGCACTGACATGCACCTCCGCCGAATCACCGTAACCCCCGAGCGCGGGGTCGTTGTGACAGGCGGCGCAGGAGTTGGAGTTGAACAGCGGGCCGAGACCGGTCTCCTGGGTGAACGGGGTGGAGAACACGGCCAGGCCACGATTGAACAACTGCAGCTCCCGGCCGGACAGGCCGTAGACCGGCTGACCCGGTGTCCTGGTCGAGACCAGGGCGGTGTCGCCTCCCGACAATGGATCGGTCAGCGACTGATCGATCGGCTCTCCCGGGGAGCATGCCAGGGATGACAGGCCCGCCGCGAGGGAAATGAGAAGTACAGATCGACGCATAAAATGCCTCCTTGGGTTGGGCGTCGATGGGCGGTCCACGGCTCTGGTGGAGGTCGTGGCAGGGACAATGGCGCGAGCAGGCGGTCGCCGGAGGCGGCCGCAGGTCGGTCCCACTCCTCCGGCGATTCTCCACCGGAGAAGGCTGTCGGTGTTCGTCAGTGGGCTCGGGACACGATGGATGGACAGATCCACCGCGGGGCGGCTGGAGGCGAACTACCGAATTGAAGTCACTGAATGCTGCCGAGGAGGGTGGCAGCGTCCCCTGCTACTTGTGGCAAGGAGCTTACGACACAAGACGATCGAACGCGGGTATCCAGATCACAACTTGAGCGGTCCTTTGACCCGGCGAACCGATGATTGCGAGTGGAGGCATGCTCCACGGACCTCGAGCCATCTAGATTGTCTGCCAGCCAAGTCCAAACCTCACCGGAGCCTGCCCGTGTTTTCTCTGGCCAATCTCGATGCGACTGCCCGATTTCTCCGCACCATCCTGCCGGAGACTCCTCAGATGGTGTGGCCGCAGTTGTCCGAGCGTCTGGGGGCAGAGGTGTGGGTCAAGCATGAGAATCACCTGCCGACCGGGGCCTTCAAAGTTCGGGGCGGCTTGGTGTATCTGGAGCAGCTCCGGCACCAGGACAAGGAGCTCCCGGGAGTGATCGCCGCCACCCGGGGTAACCACGGGCAGAGTATCGCCTTCGCCGCCCGAAGGCTGGGTCTCAGGTCGGTAATCGTCGTGCCCGCGGGCAATGGCCGGGAGAAGAATGCCGCGATTCGGGCGCTTGGTGCCGAGCTGATCGAGTGCGGTCACGACTTCCAGGCCGCCCGGGAATGGGCCACCGCGCGGGCGGCGGCGGAGGGGTTGCACATGGTTCCCGCCTGGCATCCGCTGCTGGTGCGCGGTGTAGCCACCGCCAGTTTGGAGTTGCTGCGGGCTGCTCCGGAGCTGGAGGTGGTCTTCGTGCCGGTGGGGATGGGCTCGGGGCTGTGCGGCATGATCGCCGCGCGCGACGCACTGGGGCACAGGGCCCGCATCGTGGGAGTCGCGGCGGAGCTTGCCCCGGCTTATGCCCTCTCCTTCGAGCGCCGGGAACCAGTCACGACCGAGCGCGCCGACACCTTCGCCGACGGCATTGCGACCCGGAGTCCAGACCCGCAGGCGCTGGCGATGATCATGGCCGGCGCCGACCGGATCGTGACCGTGTCGGAAGCCGCGATCCGGGCCGCCATGCGGCACTACTTCAGCGACATCCATCAGGTGGCCGAGGGCGCGGCCGCTGCGGCGCTCGCCGCGGCGGAGTCGAATCCCGGGCTGGTCCGGGGCAAGATGGTGGGGATGGTGTTGAGCGGGGGGAACGTGGACCGCGAGATGTATGCGGGCATTCTGGGCCAGGAGGACTGACGGGGCGGGCAGGCGGGAGGGCGGGAAGGCGGGAGGGCGGGAAGGCGGGAAGGCGGGACACACTGCGACTGTCCGTTACGCCTATCGTCTCCCTCGTCCGCCGGTCCGCCCGTCCCCCGGTCCGCCTGTCCGCCCGTCCCCCGGTCCGCCTGTCGGCCTTCTTTCAGAACTCCATCGCCTCCAGCCGGCGAAGCGCCAATCGAATCGGCACGATCGTGGCCGTCAGGCAGATCACCACCACCAGGACCAGCGAGCCGACCAGCCAGATATCCACCTCCGGTTCCCGCCCCTGGATCTGGGCCCGCAGGTACTCGAGCACCGTCCGGCTTTCCACCACCAGCACCAGGCCGAGCAGGAGAATGGCCGACATCATGAAGACCAGCCCGCCGAAACTGGTGGGTATCTGGGCGGCGTTTTCGGTGTCGAACCGGGGATACAGTGTGCCGAACCCCAGCGCCAGGGCGCTGATCGCGAAGGTGAGGAGCAGCATCGTCCCGAGGCTGATCCACATCATGAACGGCGTGGCCTGCAACAGGACATTGGTGCTGAAGGTGATGACGACCGCCAGCACCAGCAGAGGTATGGTCCCCGTCCAGTACTTGCTCCACAGGAGCGCCTCGAGATCCAGCGGGCTCGAGCGCAGCAGCCACATCTGCTTGCCTTCGAGCGACACCGCGGGAAACACGAAGCGCGCCGCGACCGCGGCCAGGACGAACCCCGCCAGCCCCAGGTTGAGGAACACCACCAGCGACATCAGGAAGCCCGAGACCCGCTCGCCGGAGAAGAGCGGGAGCGACTTGATGTTGAACAGGTAGACCACCAGCAGCACCGCCAGCAGAATCAGCTGGCTCCATTGGGTGGTGTCCCGGAAGAACACCCGCAGATCCTTGAGCACGAACTCCCGGCGGGCGGCGGGCATGCCGCGGAACAGCCGGGTCATGATCCCCGACCAGCCTCGGCCGCGGACGAACCGCTCGGCGCCTTCCTGCGCCTTGGAGAACCCGGCGTGGTACAGCCGGGCGTGCAGCATCGCCCCCAGCACCACGAAGGCCGGAGCGGTGGTCCACAGCAGCACCACCGGCAGCGGATCCGCCACCCGGTTGAGCCAGTTCATCAGCATGGCGGTGGCCCACTCGCTCGGCAGGAACGGGCTGGTGGGTGTCTTGAGCGCGGCGAGGTAGTCGAGCAGGCTGCGTACTCCCTCGGGCCGCGCCAGCTGCTCCGGGCGGATCAGGCGGAACAGCAGCACTAGCCCGCCCACCGCGCCGATCGCGACCAGGCTCAGCAGGTCGCGGGTGCGGCGGGCCGGGAAGACGTTTACCAGGATCACTGTCGCCGCCGAACCGATCACCGCGGGAAGCACGAAGTAGGGCACCAGGGCCCCGATGGAGACCAGCAGGAAGAGCGGCCCGCCCCGGAAGACCATGCCGTACGCCGTGAGGATCGGGACGGCGATCAGCGCCACCATCCAGGAGGAGTGCAGGATCGTCTCGCCCAGCTTGGCCATGTAGATCCTGAGCCAGTCAACCGGGGAGGACACCAGCAGATCCAGGTCCTTGGCCAGGAAGAAACTCGACAGCGCCGTGATCAGGTTCGACAGCAGTAGCAGGGAGGCGAACGACAGCAGCACGATCCCGAGGAACTTGGTGGCGAGCGGGGTGCCTACCTCGCTGCTCGATTGGATGTAGCGCAGGATCCGGAAGGACACACCGAACACGCCGGCCCAGAACCCGAGCGCCACCAGGGCCAGCAGGAAGAACTTTCCGCTTCCGCCGGAACGCTCCTGCCTCAGCCGGTTGAGGGCCGAGCGCCATTTCGGCGTGAGGATAGTCGTGAGGGACGGCTGTTCCGCGTTCCGCGTTCCGCGTTCCGCGGTTATGCCTGGGGCTGCCATTTTATCTAGCCACTCTGGTCACCTGTCGCCTCGTCGCCTCGTCGCCTTGTCGCCTGTCGCCTTGTCGCCTGACGCCTGACGCCTAATCCAAGATCACATCCATCTCCCGCTCGATGATCCCGCCCGTCAGCTTCAGGAAGAGCTCCTCCAGCTTGGCGTCACCACCCGCAGTCTGCTGGCGCACTTCGGCCATATTGCCACAGGCCAGGATCCGGCCTGCGCTGATGATTCCGATGCGGTCGCACATCTCCTCGACCGTGTCGAGGGTGTGGGTGCTCATGAGCACCGTCCCGCCCCGCTCCACGAAGGCGCGGAACAGGTCTTTCAGGAACTTCTGGCCCTTGGGGTCGAGACCGACCATGGGCTCGTCCACCACGATAACTTCCGGCCGGTGGAGCAGGGCGCTCGATATGATGAGCTTCTGCCGCATGCCATGGCTGTAGCTCTCGACCAGCTCGTCCTTCCACGGCATCAGCTCGAACAAATCCAGCAGCTCCTCCATTCGCCGCTCCACCGCCTCGCCGTCCTGGCCGTACAGCGCGGCCACGAACCGCAGAAACTCGGCGCCGGTGAGCTTGTCGTACACGAACGGCCGGTCGGGAATGAAGCCGAGCCGGCCCTTCGCCTTGAGCGGATCGGTGGCCACATCGTCCCCCGCGATCTCGATCCGGCCCGAGGTCGGCTGAAGGATCCCGGCTATCATCCGCATCGTCGTGGTCTTGCCGGCGCCGTTCGGACCGAGAAAGCCGAACAACTCACCGCGGCGGATCTCCAGGTTGATCCCGTCCACCGCGGTGAACTTGCCGTATTTCTTGGTCAGGTTCGTCAACCGAATCATCGAGTCTCCTCCAGTACATCCAGTCTCAGCCGGCTCGCTCTGAGGGCCAAGCTCATCAGCCGGCCGGTGCCGTCGGTGGCCAGCCGCACCCGGCCGGCGTCCTCGCCCCGCGGCCCCACCCCGGGGTCGAGCGGCAGCCATGTCCCGGTCCAGACCTCCGTCCAGCATCTCAGCTGCCACCGGCCGTTGATCCGGACCAGGCCCCACACCGGGCGGGCGGGGAGACCGGCTGCCCGGGCCAGGGCCGTCAACAGCAGGACCCGTTCCGCCGCGTTCCCCCGACGCGTCGCCAGGGTGCGGGTCGCCTTGGCGGTCCCCGGTCCCGTCCTGAGCGCAACGTTCCGCCGAACCCAGCCGTTGAGGGTGTGGGCGATCGCCTCCGGGCGGGATTCCCGGCCCGCGACCCTTGCCGCCCAGGCTTTCAGAGTGGAATCCTCCTGAGCCAGCGACCAGAGTGGACCACCCCGCACTCCCGGCGCCGAGTCGGTGACGATATTCGGTCCAGGAGGTCCGACCCGAATAGTGTCGCCGGTGCGCAACTGCCACCCGCCTTCGAAAGAGCTGATACCTGGAGGGAGCGGGGCCTCCGGCACGGCCAGCCGCCCTGCCACCGTGAGGTGCTTCCTGGCCGGAGGAGGGGCGGGGTCAAGTCGATAGTCCGGCGCGCTCGCGGCTGTGTCCCACACCGGCACCGGTAGCGCCCGGAAATTGGTCTGGACCATCTCGAACGCGGAGCGTTCTAGCACCGCTCCCATCGGATTACTGGCCAGCACCACCCTGCCCGCCCCATCGATCCAGCGCGACACCGGCATGCCCTCGACCGTGCCGTCCAGCCGCCATGCGCGCACCGTGTCGGTGTGCACCACCGCCCAGCGCCGCAGGTTCTCATTGAACTCAGCGCTGTCCGGTACCACGAACAGCGACTCTGCCGCCACCGTGAGCCGCTCCACCCGGAGCTCCATGTTCACCGGATCGAACACCTCGGAGTTCAGGTGGCTCCCGGCACGCGGCAGCCCTCGGGACGCGGCCACCAGCGGGACGGCACCGGGCAGCACCACCGGACGGCGCAGGGCCACCGAGATCGTCTCGGCCGGTTCCCCCCTCGCGAGGCTGACGACCCGCAGCAGGGTATCGCCCTGCACCGCGCCCGTGCGTGCCTCCCGGCCGCTTTCGGTAAGAAGATCCAGCTGGAAGGTGCGCAACTGGAGGCCGCGGGTGTATAGCGCCTCAACCCTGAGACTGGTGCGCCGGATGGTGCCGGGCGTTTCCGGCGGGAGGTCCAGCGTGACCAGCTCCAGCACGCGAAGTCCCTGCTGCAGGGTGTCGACGGTGAAGGTGCTGATTCCCATCTGCCGGTCCCCGACCCGGATGGCGGAAAAAGCCGACCCGGGTGGCACCGGCCAGCGCGGCGTCCCGTCCTGCGGACCTCCGCCGAGGTAGTGCCGCTGCACCAGCCATCCCAGGGCAACGACCCACGCGGCGAGGACCAGAGTGGCCGCGGTACGCCTGCCCAGTGCGCCGTGGGCGGACACCCGTCCCACCCGCCCGTGGCGCCGCGGCCCGGGCGGACGGAGAGGAGCGTGGGAACCGCTCATGGAGACAGTTCGAGGAACGGTTCGACCGCGCCCCGTTCCGCCGCACTGGCGACCACGATATGCAACTCGGCGGGAAAGCCGGTAGCCCGGGGGCGGTCGCGGAAGGTCTCCACCAGCGCCAGCGCCACCTCTTCCGGGGTGAGTGCCGCCCCACCGAGCCCGGCCAGCTGTGCGCCGACCAGGGTCAACTGCCAGCCCTCCGCCCGGTGCCACGCCGAGGTGAGTGCCCGGCGTACGGTGTCGCGGGAAGCGGTGCGGCCCTGGCCCTGGACCACGATGTGGAGGACGAACTCCGCGGCGAGCTCCCCGGCGCCGGTAATGACGGCGGACCCGACATCGAGCGGCGCCTGCACCTGCCGGAGCCGGCGCAGTGCCTCTCCCGCCTCGAGGTCCAGGGCCTCGCTGGCGGGCCCTACCGGCTCGAGATGCTCATCCGCGGCCCTGACGACCGCGTCGACCTGCAGCTGAGCCAGCCCGTGCTCGATGAGCCGGATCACGCGTCGCCCGCCTCCCGCGCGTGGCGGTACATCTCCCGGGCGTCCTCCACCCGGCCCAACCGGTCGAAGACCCGCCCCAGCAGCCTGAAGGTCCGGCCACTCGGCGGCCCGAGCTGGACGGCCCGCTCCAGCGCGGCCTGGGCTCCCTTGAGGTCACCGGCCTGGTTCAGCGCCTCGCCCAGGTAGTAGTGCGCGGCGGTGTTCTCCGGTTCCAGGCTGATGGCCCGCCGGAGCGAATCCGCCGCGTGGCCGGCGACACCCTTGCGCCACAGTACGAGACCCAGGGTGAGGTGCGCCTGCACGTGCTGCGGCGAAAGCCGCAGGGCGCGTCGCAGGTCGGCTTCGGCTTCGGTGTACTGCTTGAGGCGGCCGTGAATCGCTCCGCGGGAGACCAGCAGGTTTACATCGTCCGGCGAGGTTCGGATCGCCGCGGACAACTGCTCCAGCGCCTCGCCCGGGTCGCCGGTGGTCTCGAGCAGCGCGGAGAGGTTATTCCGCGCGGCCACGTGGCTGGGATCGAGGGCGAGCAGCTCGCGGTAGCGCTGGATCGACTCGCTGACCCGGCCACGCCCCGTAGCCTCCACCGCCCTCCGATACAGCCGCTCGGCGGGAGACTCATCGGTCCGCGGCTCGGTTGCCACCAGGTCATCCTGTGGGACCAGGCCGGCGAACGGCCGCTGCGGATAGCCCGCGTCCGCCTCTCCGGGCAGCAAGTCGCCCTCGAGTCCGGAGGTGCCGAACAGCTCGTTCACCAGCGAGTCGAGCCCGGTGGCGCGGGAGTTGAAAATAGGCATGGAGACCGGCAATGGCGTGTGAGACCGGGGACTGCGCGACGTGAGGACGCACGCCCATTTGAATGATCACAGGGTCGGGCGCCGGTGGAAAGGTCGCCTCCAGAAAGGGGTCCACAGCGGGGGGCGAGTCCGGACCCGGGAGTTGAACCACACTGTTCACCCCCCTTACGTTCCCGGGCTTATGGCACAAGAGTACCTTGTCGTCCGTGGCGCCCGGGAACACAACCTCAAGAACGTCTCGGTCCGGATCCCCCGGGACCGGCTGACGGTCATTACCGGCCTCTCGGGGTCCGGAAAGTCTTCGCTCGCCTTCGATACCATCTACGCCGAGGGCCAGCGGCGGTACGTGGAGTCGCTGTCGGCCTATGCCCGGCAGTTCCTGGGGCTGATGGAGAAGCCCGACGTCGACGCGATCGAAGGCCTCTCGCCGGCCATCGCGATCGAGCAGAAGACGGCTGGGCACAACCCGCGGTCCACCGTCGGTACCGTCACCGAGATCTACGACTACCTCCGCCTGTTGTGGGCCCGGGTGGGGATTCCGCACTGCCCCAACGACGGAACTCCGATCGAGCGGTCCAGCGCCACCCAAATCACCGACACCATCATCGGCTGGCCGGAGGAGACCCGGATCGAGGTGCTCGCGCCGCTGGTGCGCGGCCGCAAGGGGGAATTCCGCGAGCTGTTCGACGACGTCAGGAAGCGGGGCTTCGTCCGGGTGCGGGTGGACGGCGAGACCTATGATGTGAACGAGGTTCCAACTCTCAACCGGCGACAGAACCACGACGTGGCGGTTGTGGTAGACCGGCTGGTGGTGCGGCTGTCCGACCGCGGCCGGCTGGCCGACTCGATTGAGACGGCGCTCAAGGTGGCGGAGGGGATGGTGGAGGTGGTGCGGACGGGCGGACGAGCGGACGGGCGGACGGAACAGCGGTCCGCCGGTCCGCCGGTCCGGCAGTCCGCTGAATCCGTCACGTTCTCGGAGCGCTTCGCCTGCCCCACCTGCGGTCTGTCGATCCCCGAGCTCGAGCCGCGCCAGTTCTCCTTCAACTCCCCCTTCGGCGCCTGTCCCGAGTGCCACGGTGTGGGCGTCCGGCGGGAGGTGAATGCCGACCTGATCCTGGGCGACCCGAGCATCTCGATTCTCGAAGGGGTGGTGCTGCCGTGGAGCGAGCCGACCGGCTACCTCCGCAAGGTGGTGCTGCCCACTCTCGCCAAGGCGTTCAAGTTCGAGCTGAACGCGCCCTGGAAGGAGCACAGCGCGGCGGCGAAGCAGGCCCTGCTGGAGGGTGTGCCCGGGAAGAAGCTCAAGTTCCAGATCGAGGGCAGCCGCAGCCGGGACGACTACGAGAGCGAATGGGAAGGGATCCTCGCCAACGTCGCCCGCCGCTATCGCGAGAGCAGCAGCGACGCCGTGCGGGTGCAGCTGGAGCAGTTCATGGTAGAGGAGCCCTGCCGCGCCTGTGGTGGTCACCGGCTCAAGCCGGAGAGTCTGGCGGTGAAAGTGGGCGGCAAGGGAATCGGCGAGGTGGTCGACCTGCCGGTGGACCGGGCGTACGACTTCTTCGCCGGACTCCCGATCAAGGGCAATGGCCGCTCCGCGGGGCTCGACGCGGAGGTGGCCGGTCCGATCCTCAAGGAGGTGTCCGACCGGCTGCGCTTCCTGCGCGACGTCGGGCTCGACTACCTCACCCTGGGCCGCTCCGCGGGCACGCTGTCCGGCGGCGAGGCCCAGCGCATCCGCCTCGCCACCCAGATCGGCTCCCGGCTCACCGGGGTGCTGTACGTGCTGGACGAGCCCAGCATCGGGCTGCACCAGCGGGACAATGACCGGCTGCTGGCCACCCTCCGGGACCTGCGCGACCTGGGCAATACCGTGCTGGTGGTGGAGCACGACGAGGACACCATTCGCGCGGCGGACCACGTCGTGGACCTTGGCCCCCGGGCCGGCCGTTTCGGGGGCGAGGTGGTGACCGAAGGAACGGTCGCGGAGCTGCTGGAGCACAAGACTTCGCTCACGGCGCGCTATCTGCGAAACGAGCTCCGGATTCCGGTGCCCTCCGGCCGGCGGGCCGCCGCCCCGGGCAAGCACATCCGGGTGGTCGGCGCCAGGGCCAACAACCTGAAGAACCTCACCGTCGATTTTCCCCTGGGGCTGTTCATCGCCGTGACCGGTGTCTCCGGCTCGGGCAAGTCGTCCCTGGTCACCGATATCCTGTACCAGTCGCTGGCTCGGCACTTCTACCGCGCCAAGGTCATTCCCGGCGCGCATTCCCGCATCGAGGGGCTGGGGTTGATCGACAAGGTCATTGATATCGACCAGAGTCCGATCGGCCGGACCCCCCGGAGCAATCCCGCCACTTACACCGGGCTGTTCACGCCGATTCGCGAGCTCTTCACCCAGCTGCCGGAAGCAAAGCTGCGCGGCTACGGCCCTGGCCGCTTTTCCTTCAATGTGAAGGGTGGGCGCTGCGAGGCCTGCGAGGGCGACGGGCTGGTGAAGATCGAGATGCACTTCCTCCCGGATGTCTACGTGCCCTGCGAGGTCTGCAAGGGGCGGCGCTACAACCGGGAGACCCTGGAGGTGCGGTTCAAGGGCCGGAGTATCGCCGATGTGCTGGACCTGACCGTATCCGACGGTCTCGAGTTCTTCGAGGCCCAGCGGCGCATCGCCGAGAAGCTCGAGCTGCTCAACGACGTCGGCCTGGGGTACATCCACCTGGGGCAGGCGGCCACCACCCTGTCCGGCGGCGAGGCGCAGCGGGTCAAGCTCGCCACCGAGCTGGCCAAGCGGGATACCGGTCGCACGCTCTACATCCTGGATGAGCCGACCACTGGGCTCCACTTCGAGGACGTACGCCTGCTGCTGGACGTATTGCACCGGCTGGTAGACAAGGGAAACAGCGTCATCGTGATCGAGCACAACCTCGACGTGATCAAGACCGCCGACTGGATCATCGACCTCGGCCCCGACGGGGGCGACAAGGGCGGCCAGGTCGTAGCCGAGGGGACTCCGGAGGAGGTGGCGCGGGTAGACCGGAGCTACACCGGAGTATTCTTGCGGAAGGCGGTGGGGCGATAGGCGTCAGGCACGAGGCGTCAGGCGTCAGGAACTAGGCGTCGGGCATTAGCCGCCTGTCGCCTCGTCGCCCTGTCGCCTTGTCGCCTCGTCGCCTCGTCGCCCTGTCGCCTCCTCGCCTTGTCACCCCCCTCTCCCGAAACCCATATTCCTCTGTCCCGTCAGTAACCCGTCCCACTCCCGGAGACGTTCCCCAGTGCGGCGTTCCTATCTGCTGCTGACTGCTGCCAGCCTGCTTGCGTTTCCGCTCGCGGCCCAGGTTCCCGATTCCAGCCTGCTCTCGGTGCGCCGCATCTACGCCAGCGGCGAGTTCTCCCCGGAGACTTTTGGCCCCGCGCGGTGGCTCGCCGGTGGGGCGGCCTACACCACGCTCGAGCGGTCCCGGGAGACCAAGGGGGCGCGCGACCTGGTGCGCTACGATGTGGAGAGCGGCGCCCGCACCCTCCTCGTCCCCGCCAGCCGCCTGGTTCCTCCGGGCGACACTATGCCCCTGGCGGTTGAGAGCTACCGCTGGTCGGACGATGAGCACCAGCTCCTGGTGTTCACCAACTCCCGGCCGGTGTGGCGGCAGAACACCCGGGGCGACTTCTGGGTGCTGGATCTCGCCACCGGGCGTCTCCGGAAGCTGGGCGGTCCCCGGGCGAAGGAGTCGACCTTGATGTTCGCCAAGTTCTCACCCGACGGACGCCGGGTGGGCTATGTGCGGGAGCACAATCTGTATGTCGAGGACCTGGCGACCGGCCGCATCACCCAGCTCACCCGCGACGGATCGCGCACCATCATCAACGGCACCTTCGATTGGGTATACGAAGAGGAGCTCGATCTGCGGGATGGATGGCGCTGGAGCCCCGACGGGAAATGGATCGCATTCTGGCAGCTCAATGCCGACCGGGTGCGGGACTTTACCCTGATCAACACCACCGATTCACTCTACTCCCAGACCGTGCCGATCCAGTACCCCAAGGCAGGCGAGGAGAACTCCGCGGCTCGCGCCGGGGTGGTGTCCGCCGCCGGCGGCGTGGTGCGCTGGTTCCAGATCCCGGGCGACCCCCGGCAGAACTACATCGCCCGGATGGAGTGGGCCGAGAACTCCAATGAGGTGGTCATCGAGCACCTCAACCGGCTGCAGAACACCAACACGGTCTACCTCGGTGACCGGCTGACCGGCAAGGTCCGTTCTCCCCTGGTGGAGCGTGACAGCGCCTGGGTCGACGTGGTCGATGAAATCCCCTGGCTGGAAGGGGGCAAGAGCTTCCTGTGGGAGAGCGAGCGCGACGGCTGGACCCACATCTACCGGGTCTCCCGTGACGGCGGCGAGGTCAAGCCGCTCACCCCCGGCGCCCTTGACGTCGCCTCGGTGGCGGCGGTGGACCAGGCCGGTGGCTGGCTGTACTACCTCGCTTCTCCCGACAACCCGGCTCAGCGGTATCTCTATCGCACTCGGCTGGACGGCACCGGCCAGGCCGAGCGGGTCACCCCTGCCGACCAGGCGGGGATCCACGCGTACAACGTCGCGCCCAATGCCCGCGTGGCGCTGCACACCTGGTCCCGTTTTGGTGTGCCGCCGGTGACCGAGCTGGTCCGCCTCCCTGAGCATCAGGTGGTCCGGACCCTGGTGGCCAATGCCCAGCTCACGAGTCGGGTCGCCACGCTCAAAAAGGGACCGGCCGAGTTCTTCCAGGTGGACATCGGCGACGGAGTGAAGCTCAATGGCTGGATCATGAAGCCGGTGGACTTCACCCCCAACCGGAAGTATCCGCTGTTCTTCACCAACTACGGCGGCCCCGGGTCGCAGACCGTGCTCGACTCGTGGAGCGGCTCCAACTACCTGTGGAATCTCATGCTCACCCAGAAGGGCTATCTGGTGGCGAGCATCGACAATCGAGGCACCGGAATGCGAGGGCGGGACTGGCGCAAGATCGTCTACCGCCGCTTGGGGGTGATCGAGACCCAGGACCAGGCAGCCGCGGCGCGGGCCATGGGCCGGTGGAGCTATGTCGACTCCACTCGCATCGGCGTCTTCGGCTGGAGCTATGGCGGGTTCATGAGCCTGAACGGGCTGTTCCAGGCGCCGGACGTCTACAGCATGGCCATCGCAGTCGCGCCGGTGACCCACTGGAAGTTCTACGACAACATCTACACCGAGCGCTACAACGGACTGCCGCAGGACAACAAGAGCGGGTATGACGCCGGCTCGCCGCTCAGCTACGTGGACCGCATGCGCGGCCGCCTGCTGCTGGTGCATGGCACCGGCGACGACAACGTGCACTACCAGAACTCCGAGGCGCTGATCAACGCTCTGGTGCAGGCGGACAAGCAGTTCGACCTCATGAGCTACCCCAACCGCAATCACGGCATCTTTGGGGGCAACACCACCCTCCACCTGCGCCAGCGGCTGACCGATTTCATCGACCAGACCCTCGGGCCGCCGCGTCTCTTGCCGCAGTCGGCCGCGCAGCTGACGAACTGACGAAGTGAGAAGTGAGAAGTGAGGGGAGAGGAGTAAGGAGTAAGGAGTGAGGCGTGCGCATGCGGTTGAGGATCCGCGACTCACCACGGAGCCACGGAGTCCACGGAGGTTGTACGGAGAACTCTGATGGGTGCTCTGTGGCTCTCTGTTCACTTCAACCGCAAGCACCAAACCGCAAGTCATTTCAACTCAATCTCCGTGCGGCCCACGTGTCCTCCCGAAGGGATTCCCCGCCGCTTCGCGGCTCGGAATGACAGTCCAACCGCTCCCGCCTCAGGGCTCATCCTTCTCACTCCCTACTCCTCACTTCTTACCCGTTGCGTCCCCGCCCGATTGCGGCGGGCGGCGCCGCGCGTACATTGGCGACAGCCCCCTCCGGAGGTTCTCCCATGACCTACGAACAGATCGTCTCCGTTCTCGGGTATGCCGGCAGCCACGATCGGGCGGTTCGGATCGTCACCACCGACCGGCAGGAGGTCACCGGCGTCCCCACCAGCGTCGACACTCACGTGACGGCGCACGAGGTGTACCTGCACCCCCTGGGGGATGATTCGACCGAGATCGCAATGAGTCTGGGGGTGATTCGGGAGGTAGAACTGCTCTGATCGTTCCGCGTTCCGCGTTCCGAGTGCGACGCCGCACAGCTGTGCGGCGCCTACTCGGAACGCGGAACTCTGAAGCTCTTTCCCGGCCTCGATCTCACCCGTAAGTTGCTGTCATGGTCTCCCTCCTCGACATCATCGGTCCCGTCATGGTCGGTCCCTCGTCGTCGCATACGGCGGGTGCCTGTCGTATTGGGCTCTTTGCCCGGGGACTGGTCGGCGGCCAGCCGGATTCGGCGAAGGTGGAGCTGCACGGGTCGTTCGCCCGCACCGGCACCGGCCATGGTACTGACCGTGCTATCGCCGGGGGTCTGCTCGGCTTCTACCCCGACGATGTCCGCCTGCGGGAAAGTCTGGAGCTGGCCGAACAGGCCGGGATGACCATCACCTTCGCCAACGCCAAGCTGCGCGGCGAGCACCACCCCAACACCACCCGCATCACCGTGAAGCGGGGCGCGGAACAGGCGGTGGTGACCGGGTCCTCGCTGGGTGCCGGCCGCATTCTGGTCACCAACGTCGACGGTTTCCCGGTCGAGGTGACGGGTGCGTTCCCTTCGCTGGTGTTTGTCGCCCAGGACGTACCGGGGATTGTGGCCGCAGTCACTTCGGCCCTGGCCCGGACCGGGGAGAACATCGCGTCGATGCGGGTATCCCGCCGGCAGAAGGGTGGCGAAGCCATCCATATCTATGAGCTGGACAGCCCACCGACCGCCGAGACCCTGGATGTCGTCCGCGCCATCCCGGCCGTCGGGACGCTCCGGGCCATCCCGAGGATTGCCTGATGTTCGAATCCCTGGGGGAGGCGGTCGAGAAGGCCGAGGCCGACGGTATATCCCTGGGTGAGCTGGCGCTCAGGACCGAGGCGGACGATGGGCTGCGTACCCGGGCGGAGGTCGAAAGTGCGCTCCGGCGCGCCCTGGAGGTGATGCGCGGTGCAGTGGAGCGTGGTCTTCCCGGCGACCTTCGGAGCGTCAGCGGGCTGGTCGGCGGGGACGCGGCCCGGCTGGCTCATCCGAAAGGCCCGCTGGCGGGAACGGTCTTTACTGATGTGCTGGCGGCGGCGCTCGCGGTTCAGGAAGTCAACGCCGCCATGGGCGTCATCGTCGCCGCCCCCACGGCCGGCGGCGCCGGGGTACTGCCCGGAGTCCTGCTCGGACTCGCCCGGCATCGGCCGGTCACCGACGACATGCTGGTGCGGGCCCTGGCTACCGCCGGGCTGGTCGGGGCGGTCGTGGCAGTCCGAGCCTCGCTGAGCGGAGCCGAGGGGGGATGCCAGGCGGAGACCGGTGCGGCGGCCGGCATGGCCGCCGCGGCCGGGGTTGAGCTGCTCGGTGGGTCTCCGACCGAGGCGGCGCACGCCGTGGCGCTGACCATGCAAGGCACCCTCGGCCTGGTCTGCGATCCGCTCGGCGGCCTGGTGGAGGTTCCCTGCGTGTACCGCAACGCGACCGGCGCAGCCATGGCCCTCGCCGGGATCCAGATGGCGCTTGCCGGTGTCCGGTTCCCCATTCCGGTCGATGAAGTCATCGACACCATGGGTGAGATCGGCCGCACCATGGACGTGCGCTACCGGGAAACCGCGGGCGGAGGACTGGCGGCGACGCCTACCGGCCGGCGCCTGGCCAAGGAGCGCCTCGTCCAGCTGAAGCCGCGCCGGTCCTGAACCGGTGGTGCGCAGGCGCAGTGTCAATGAAACAACCTGAAACGTCCCCCCGTACGTGACCAATCGCCCTCCGGGCAGTCGACCAGCGTCGCTCCACGGGATCCACAATGCTCCAAGCGGAGGCAGGACCGTCGGTTGGACAGCTGCTGGTAGCGGTCCTTGGAGCCATACCGCTGCTGGGGATCATCGGCTGGACCGCGGTGAAGATCCTGGGACCGATCGGCCAGGCTGTCGGCCGGCGCATTTCCGGCGGGGCGGACGGGGAGTTCCTGGACCGGAGGGTTGAGGCGCTCAGCCAGGAGCTGGACCAGATGAAGCAACAGCTGGCCGAGACGCACGAGCGGCTCGACTTTACCGAACGACTGCTGTCGCAGGGGGATCGCAACTCCGAGCAGCCGCGTCGCGGCTCAACCACCTGAGCGGAGGGCGGATGTCGCAGTCCAGGGAAACCACGTTTCTGATCGCGGTAACCGGCCTGGGTGTCGGGCTGCTGGTGTTCCTGTGGAACATCGCCGTGCTGATCAAGGGCGACGTGATGTACCAGCCGTCACCCGGGCCGCTCCTGGGACTGGGACTCGGGGCCTGCGCCGCCTATGGCGCCGTGGTGCTGGGGCCGATCGGGCGGGCGTTGGCCCGCCGCCTTACCGGAGGGTCGGATGACTCGCGCGACCAGCTGCTCGAGGACGTCCGCTCCGCTCTTCTTGGAGTGCAGGCAGAACTGGCGGAGACGCATGAGCGGCTCGATTTCACCGAGCGACTGCTGGCCCAGGGCCGCACGCCCGACCAGTTGCCCCGAGGGTGAGGATCCATGGGACCCGAGGGTTTGATTCCGCTGTTCGGCATGGTGACGGGGATCATCACCACCGGGCTCTTCTTCTGGGGCATCGTCCAGGTTGCCCGGAGCCCGGTGGGCCAAGCCCTCGGCCGGAGGCTGCAGGGGCGATATGCCCAGGTAGACCCGGAGCTCGTGGCAGAGGTCGCGGCCCTGCGCGATCAGGTGGACAGCCTGCAGCAGCAGCTGATGGAGACCCAGGAACGGGTCGACTTCACCGAGCGGTTGCTGGCGCGGGGGCGGCAGCCCGATCAGATCTCACCGGGCTGAGACATGGAACACTGGCAGGTGGTGGCGCGATTCCTCACCCGGGGCCTAGACCAGACTCGGCAGGCGACCTGACATGGAAGACATACTCGCGCTCCTGCTGATCTTCGGTGGCGGAACTCTGATCGCCATCTCCTTCAGTCCGGTGGGACGGGCTATCGCCGACCGGATCCGGGGTCACAGCACCCAGGTGGGGCCGGACCCCGCGGTGTACGAGGAGCTGGAGCGCATCCGAAGCGAGATGTCCGAGTTGCAGGAGCGGGTCGACTTTACCGAGCGGTTGC
>Ga0326726_10001461_pt1 | contig 21914 bp, 18 predicted proteins | sample MHFenrmetagenome_2_FD_207603 | JGI IMG/M metagenome (GOLD analysis project Ga0326726, IMG submission 207603) | Lab enriched peat soil microbial communities from Michigan Hollow, Ithaca, NY, United States - MHF15MN | ecosystem: Environmental > Terrestrial > Soil > Wetlands > Peat | place: USA... | reverse complement strand
ACACTCGGGCAGCAGAAAATCCCTGAGACACGGCTGAAGAATGTCCTGGTCATACCGAATCGCAATGCGAAACTGCCGCGCAGTCCATGGAGCTACCAGCAAATTATTCTCGAGAAGCAGGAGTTGGATGTGTTCTCGAATCCCAACGCCGATCACCTGCTGTACCAACTCGGTCCCGTGGATGAGATCGTTTTGTACGGAGTGGTCACGGAAATCTGCCTGGGTTATGCAGCGCGAGGTCTCATCCAACGAGGTTATCGGCTGCGACTGGTCACGGATGCGATTCGTCACCTGGATGAAACCAAGGCACAGAAGTTAGTTGACAAGATCAGAGAAGCAGGCGGGTTGCTGGTCACCACCGACGAAATCATCGCCACCGTGTCGCGACGCGCCGCTTGAGCGGTCTTGTCCGCCATCAGATTGTGCCCACTTCGCAAAACACCTTGATCGCGCCATTGTGGTTCGACAGCTTTACCGGGCTTAAGGCTGGTGACACTCGGCCCACCTCTTCGACGATTCCAAAGCTCTCGTGCCCAACAAGAAGGAAGTCGAAGTTTTGGGGAGCATCGCCGTATTCTCCGGCATTGATCTCTTTGTCGGTACCGTCCACGCCAACGCGGAGCAGGCGCACCAGCACGCCGCGTCCTTCTGCAAAATCGTTGACCAACGGTTTCTTGAGATCCGCGAGATAAACGCTATTCGCTTTTCCGGGAAACACAGCTATCGCTTTCATGCTCTCACTCCTGAGATTCTCTTGGCTTGAGACTCAATTTCGAGACCTGGTGCGTGGCGAGCTAAAAGGAACGAAGCGCCCCACCGTTGGGCCTCATGCGATCATGTTCAAGTGATTGTTCTTGTGGAACTTGAGGTTGGTTGCGGGGGGTGGATTTGAACCACCGACCTTTGGGTTATGAGCCCAACGAGCTACCAGACTGCTCCACCCCGCATTGGGATCATAACAATGCGAGTCGGAATGGTCAATCTGGGTTTTCGACAACTTCGCGAGAAGCGCGTCAACTTCACTTCAGTCCGCTACGCGACTTTGGTTCTGCTACGCGGCATTGCCGCTGCTGGCGGCCTGGTGAGCTCGGACTGCTTCTACGCCAACTGCTTCCGCGCCCGGCAGGAAGATGGAGAAGCAGGTGCCGCCGCGCCCTGGCTGACCGCCGCTGTGCACGCGAATCGAGCCTTGATGTTTTTCCACGATTCCCAGGCTCACCCACAGTCCCAGCCCGGTTCCCTTCTGTCCCTTGGTGGTGAAGAACGGCTCGAAGATTCTCTGGCAGAATTCCTTGCGGATGCCGGGTCCATTGTCGGCAATCGCAATACGCACGCCCATTCGCCGCGGATCGCGCCAGTCGCGCGAGTTGCACACGTGTACGCGCACGCGTCCGCCTTCGCCGACGGCATCGAGCGCGTTCAGCAGCAGGTTGGAGAACACCTGCCGCATTTCGCCGGGATATATGTTGATCGGCGGAACCGGATCGTAGTGCTTCTCGATGATGGCGCCGCTGTTGCGAATGCGGCGGCCGTAAAGCTCGAACACGCTGTCCAGCAGTTCCGTGATCTGCACCGGTACGGACATGGCGGATTCGCGATAGAAGCCCAGCATCTGGCGCGTGATGTGCGCCATGCGCGACAGTTCTTCCTGCGCCAGGCGTGAGTACTGGACCACCGCGTCCTCGATTCCAGGGTAATTCTGAATGAGATAAATCAGATTGGTGACCGCCGCCATCGGGTTATTGATTTCGTGCGCGATGGAGGCAGCCAACCTTCCGGTCGCCGCCAGGCGCTCACTGGTGCGCAACGTGGACTCGGCCTGTCGCCGCTCGGTCACGTCAACAATTAACCCTCGCAGTTGCCGGACATCGCCGGCTTCGTCGCGCATGGCGTAGACGATCAGCCGCAGCCAGAGCAGACGTCCGCCGGCGGTCACAGCGCGGTATTCGCAGTCATTGGGGCCGTCCGGGGCGGGATGGCGAAACAGTTCGAGCACGCGGCCGCGGTCTTCGCTAAAGATGTGGCGCAGCCAGGTATCGCTTTGGATCCACTGTTCGGGCGCGTAGCCGAGGATCTGCTCCGCGCGCCGGCTGACGAATGTGAATCGCCCGTCGGGTTCCGCCTCCCAGACGATGGCATCCAGCCCTTCGACCAGGTCATGGAAGCGGCGCCGTGCGGCTTCGGCCTCGCGGCGCGCCGCCTGTTCCATCAGCAACTGCTTGCGCGCGGTGATGTCGCGCGAATGGATCACGATGCCTTCGACCCACGGCTCATGCAGCAGGTTTTTCCCCACGCACTCTAGCGTGCGCCACGAACCGTCCTTGGCGCGGAAACGGAGTTCGACCGGCGGCGAAGTCGCGCCTGGCTTTGTCACCCCGGATTGAAACTTGGCGCCGACACGCGGAAGGTCTTCTGGACATACATATGCGAACACGTTCTGTCCGAGCAGTTCATTGGGCGCGTAACCCAGGTCGCGTTCCAAGGACGGGCTCTGATATCGAACCACGCCGTCCGGTTTCAGGATGGTAACGATGTCGGAGGTGTTCTCAATCAGCAGGCGGAAGTGTTCTTCGCGATGGCGAAGCTGTTGTTCGGCCCGCCGTCGCTTGTCGGCCAGAGAACTCACCAGCACTGCCAGCATCAGAAATACCGCGAGCCGAGCCAGGTCGGCGACTGCAGTCGGCAGGAGATAATACGCATGTGGCGGTGTGAAGTAAGTGTTGATGATAAGCAGCGAAATGCCGGTCGCGACCAGGCCCGGACCCAGGCCGGCGTACAAAGCGGTGAGCACGACCGCCGTCAGCATCGGGGCGCCGGGGCTCTGGTCCCTCAGCGGGGGGATGGCCAGTGTAACCAGGAACGCGGCCAGACAAGTGATCGCGGCGAATCCGTACCGGAAGACGCGCGAACTGCGACGCGATGCGAACCACTGACCCGCATCGGGCAGTGCTGTCCGCGGTTCTAGGAGAGACATTTCGTCCCCCGAAGCGACAGTCCCGAGAGCAGACGCAGGCCGATTGAATAAGAGCTCAGCAATATATCCCCGGGTAAGGAAGAAAGTGGGCTCATTATATCCGAGAAGTTCACCTTAGTAGCCTCGCCTCTTGTCCACCGTATTGAGCAGTGGCATGCCCGCGAGCAGGCGGCGCAAGTTCTCCGAAATCAGCGCGTAGTGCCGTTCCCAAAGTCTCTCGGTAAAGGCGGCGCTGTGCGGAGTGATGAGCACGTTGGCGGTTTTCCACAGAGGAGATTGCGGCGGCAGCGGTTCTTTTTCGAAAACGTCCAAGGCCGCGCCGGCGATTCGACCTTGTTTGAGGGCTTCGATCAGAGCAGGCTCATCGACCAGGGCGCCACGGCTGACGTTGATCAAGTAGGCGTCCGGCTTCATCTGGCGCAGGCGATCACGATTGATCAGCGCGCGCGTCCGCGCGGTCAAGGGCGCGGCCAGAACAACATAATCCGATGCTTGAAGCAATTCTTCTAATTCATTTGCGCCAAATACTTTATTTACCGATGCATCTGAAGGCATTTCGGGATGTTCGCGCACCGCGATGACGCTCATTCCCAGTGCGGCGGCGCGTTTTGCCGTCTCCACGCCAATGCTTCCCAGGCCGACCAGGCCGAGGGTGGCCCCGGCAATCTCCCGCGGGCGGGGCGACTCCCGCCAGATCTGCTGCTGCGCCCAGGTGCGCTTCAGTTGGTAGCGGACCGCGGACGGCAGGCGCTTGGCCAGTGCCAGCACCAGCGCGATCACGTGTTCGGCGACCACCGGACCATGCACGTCGCGCGCATTGGTCACCACCACGTCGCCGGCGATGACCTCGGGGATCATGAGGCCGTGAACGGCGGCGGCCGGTGAATGAATCCAGCGCAACTTACGCGCGGCGCGGAACTGCTCCGAACGCAGAGACCAGGTGATGAGGACGTCGGCATCGCGCAAATCATCCTCAATGCCGCCGTATGTCTTGCGCTGGACAACCTGAATGCCGGGAAAGTCGCTTTGCAAGCGTTCAGAAAACCAAGGCGGCGCCTGCCAAAGCTCGAAGCGGTGGTAAACGACGATTACGATCTTCATCGGCCAATCGGCAATTCAGTGTGCGGTTGGGCCAACCGCGTGGCCATCAGCGCGCCACGACATCGCCTGGTAAAGCAATTCGCAGGTCCTTGCCGGTCATGTCTTTGGGTTGCGGTACCCCGAGCAGGCCGAGGATTGTGGGCGAGATGTCCTGGAGTGCGCCGTCCTGCCGCAATCCAATGCGCTTCCCTTCCTCGCTGATCATGATGAGCGGCACGGGATTGGTGGTATGGGCGGTATGCGGCCCGCCGGTTGCCGGGTCGATCATCATCTCGGCATTGCCGTGATCGGCGGTGACGATCAAGGCGCCGTTTTTCTGGCGCACCGCCCGGTATAACTCGCTCAGGCAGGCGTCCACGGTTTCGACGGCCTTGATGGTGGGAGGAATCTTGCCGGAGTGGCCGACCATGTCGGCGTTGGCGAAGTTGACGACGATTACGTCGAAGGCGCCCTTCTCCACCGCATGCACTACCTTCTCGGCGATTTCCGGCGCGCTCATCTCCGGCTTCAAATCGTAAGTTGCGACTTTGGGCGACTGTACCAGGGCGCGCTCTTCGCCCGGGAATGGCTGTTCGACACCGCCGTTGAAGAAGTAAGTGACGTGCGCGTACTTCTCGGTTTCGGCCACGCGCAGGTTGCGCAGGTTGAGCGATGCCATCACGTTAGCCAGGATGTTGTGCAGGTCTTCCGACGGCACCACGTGCGGCAGGGTGAATTCTTTGTCGTAGCGCGTCATGCAGACGTAGTGCAGGTTCCGGGGCACTTCGCTGCGCGGGATGGTGGCATCGAGACCGGCGGCGTCTGGCAGGTCGCGGCCGCCATTCGGGGCAAGGCCGCTTTCGCGGGCCAGGGCGCGCGTGATCTGGCGTGCCCGGTCGGCGCGGAAGTTGAAGCAGATGCATGCATCTTCGTCGCGGATGGTGGCCAGCGGCTGGCCGCGATTGTCGGTGATGACGAATGGAATGATGAACTCGTCGGTGACACCGCGGTTGTACGACTCCTTCACGCCCTGCACCGGATCAATGTAGCTCGCGGCCTCGCCATTTCCCTTCACCATGGCGTTAAACGCCTTGGCGATGCGCTCCCAGCGCTTGTCGCGATCCATGGCGTAATAGCGACCCTCGATCGAAGCGATCTTGCCCACGCCGTACTCGCGCATTTTCTGCTGCAGTTGCTCGATGTAGCCGGTGCCGTTGGTGGGCAGGGTGTCGCGACCGTCCATGAAGCAGTGGACGAACACGCGCTCCACCCCGTTCTGCTTGGCCATGTACAGCAGTGCATAAAGATGGTTCTGGTGCGAGTGCACGCCGCCGTCCGACAACAGCCCGAACACGTGCAGGCGTCGCCCTCCAGTGCGCGCATGCTTCATGGCGCCGAGCAGGACAGGATTGGTAAAGAAGTCTCCCTTCTCGATCATCAGGTCGATGCGGGTGATGTCCATGTAGACAACGCGCCCGGCGCCGATGTTGAGGTGACCGACCTCGCTGTTGCCCATCTGCCCTTCCGGCAACCCGACAAAGCGGCCGCTGGTGTGGATGAGCGTGTTGGGATAATCGGCGAGGAGTTTGTCGTACGTCGGCTTCCGCGCCAGCGAGATGGCGTTGGCCTTGGACGGCGGCGCGTAGCCCCAGCCGTCGAGGATGACGAGGACGAGAGGTTTGGGTGTAGCCATCGGCTATCAGCTTTCAGCTATCAGCTTGAACAACTGACCACGGATTTGCACGGATGAACAAGGATTAAGAAACATCAACCGCAAAGGACGCAAAGGTTGCACGGGCATGAGTCTTCAGTCGTCAGGAAAAACCTGACTACGGATTTCCGGCGGATGAACACGGATTAACAAACATCAACTGCAAGTCAACGACGGACTTTCGTTTCACGCTCCCGCGCCGCCGGCGATTTCGCCGTGGTAGTTCAGCGCTTCGATTCCGAGGAAGCGGGCAGCATCGCCCAGCTCTTCTTCGATGCGCAGCAACCGGTTGTACTTGGCGACGCGGTCAGTGCGCGACGCTGACCCGGTCTTGATCTGCCCCGCGCCCGTGGCAACCGCCAGATCGGCGATAAACGTGTCTTCGGTTTCGCCGGAGCGGTGTGAGATGACGTACGTGTAGCTGTTGCGCCGCGCCAGGTCAATCGCGTCCAGAGTCTCGCTCACGGTGCCGATCTGGTTGACCTTGATGAGAATGGAATTGGCGACGCCCAGGTCAATCCCGCGCTCCAGCCGGTCAACGTTGGTGACAAACAGGTCGTCACCGACGAGTTGGATGCGGTCGCCCAGTTCCTTGGTCAGCGCCGCCCAACCTTCCCAGTCGTCTTGCGCCAACCCATCTTCGATCGAGACGATGGGATAGTCGCGCGCCCACTTCGCCCAATAGCGCACCATCTCGTCGGAGCTCTTCACCGACTTGTCCGATTTCTTGAACACGTACTTGCCGTCCTGAAAGAATTCGCTGGTCGCCGGATCGATCGCGATGGCGATGTCCTCGCCAGCGCGATATCCAGCCTGCGTAATCGCTTCGAGCACCATCTCGATGGCCTCGACGTTCGACCTCAGCGACGGAGCGAAGCCCCCCTCATCGCCGACCGACGTGTTGTAGCCGTGCTTCTTGAGCACGCCCTGCAAAGTGTGAAACGTCTCCACGCCCCAGCGCAGCGCCTCCTCAAAGGTTTCCGCGCCGACCGGCATGACCATGAATTCCTGGAAATCCACATTGTTGTCAGCGTGGGCGCCGCCGTTCAGGATGTTCATCATCGGGCACGGCAGGAGATTGGCGTAGATCCCGCCGAGATAGCGATACAGCGGCATCTTGAAAGCTTCGCAAGCGGCACGCGCACATGCCATGGAGACGGCCAGAACTGCATTCGCGCCCAGCCGTCCCTTGTTCTCCGTGCCATCGAGCTCGATCATCTTGTTGTCGATCACCTGCTGCTCGGCGGCGTCCATGTTGGCGAGCGCGTCGGCGATTTCGGTGTTCACGTTCTGCACCGCTTTCATCACGCCCTTGCCCAGATAAAGATTCGGGTCGCCATCGCGCAATTCCACCGCTTCATGCTCGCCGGTGGAAGCTCCGCTAGGCACGATCGCGCGGCCCACTGCGCCGCCCGAGAGCCACACCTCCGCTTCCACGGTGGGATTGCCCCGCGAATCCAGCACCTGGCGTCCGCGAATTTCAGCGATATTGGTCATGGATGATTTCTCCCGTGATTCGAGGTCGTCGCCGATTCCCCTGCGATTGCCGACGTCAAAAATACGCAGCTTGCGACCGGTGATGTAGCCGATGCCTGTATACGACTTCGCCATGCATCTCCAAAACTCTGGATTATAACGACGCCGACATTCGCTGGCGAATGTTCGGATGGCCGCCGGTCGATGGCGGATGGCCCGATGTCATCCCGACCAAAGCGAGGCGAACGCAGTCGGGGACATTGCGTTGGATCGGGACCTATATGGCGATGGACCGTCGAAGCGGTACCTCCTCGGTTATTGTCCCGGGTTTGCCGCTGATCTACAGTCGCGGCAGTGACGCAGCACAGTTCGACTTTAAAGGTTGGAGAACGGGCGCCGGATTTCACGCTGGCTTCCGCGAATGGCGCCGGTGAGGTTTCGCTGGCGAGCTTGCTGCAGTGTGGTCCGGTGATAGTGGAGTTCCTGCGCGGCACCTGGTGACCGAACTGCGTGAAGCGCATGGCTCAGGTTGAGCCGATCAAGGACGAACTGGCAGAGCTGGGCACTTCTCTGGTGTACGTCGCGGCGCAGAAGCGGAGCGGGATGTTCCGGCCGGAAAAATATTTTGCCGAGCATGCCATCTCGTTTCCTTTTCTGCTCGACGAAGACCGGAAGGTCACCAAGGCCTACGGGGTTTATCACGCCATCGGCACGGACGCGTTCAACATTGCGCATCCGGCAACGTTCGTGATCGACCGCCAGGGCAGAATCCGTTTGATTTATGTCGGCATGGATCAGCATGATCGCATGCCGGTACAAGCGATCATCGAGACACTCCGGGCAATCCGGAAGGAGGCGGGATGAAGAAGTTCTTGTTAGTGCTCCTGTGCGTGGGAATCGCCATTCCTGCGGCAGCACAATCGTCGTCGAAGCCGAGCGCGGCCAAGGCGAGCGCGCGCCATGCCACCGAACCAGCTCCGGCGCCGGCGGAAACTGAAAATACGGCTCCGCCTCCAGCCGAAATTGCATCTTCCGCGGCCACCACGAGCGCCGAGCCGATGGCGGCACTGCCGGTGGGAACCGCCGTCAAGATGAAATTGGAGACGCGGATCTCGACCCGCATGAACAAGGCCGGAGACCGCTTCTCGGGTCGCGTGACCGAAGCCGTCATGTTGCATGGCCGCACCATCATTCCGGTGGGCGCGGGCCTGGAAGGCAGAGTTGCGCACGTGTCGGAGCACCGCCGCATTCGCGGCACGCCCACCATCGATCTGCGTCCGGAAACGATCACCATGCCGAACGGGGATCGCTACTCGCTCAGCGCGGTGGTGGTGGACACCGATGCGCGGCCCGACGTGGACGTGAACGATGAAGGCAAGCTCAAGGGCCGCGGCCACGACGGCAGGGATTGGAAAGAAACGGGCATTGCTAGCGGCGCCGGCGCCGTCGCTGGCGGTCTTTATGCCGGAGTCCACGGTGCGTTGATCGGCGCAGGCGTGGGCGCCACCGCGTCCGTGGTGCACTGGCTGGTGAAGACGCGTTCGGCCGAACTGCCGGCGGGGACCGAGATCATCATGGAACTCAGCCGGCCGATGACGCTCAGCAACAGCAGCGCCGGACAATAGCGCCAGTTAGAATGAGTGCGGTCACTCGCGTGGTCGCACTCATGTTGTTTCGACTCACCATTCTTTTGTCGCTGATGCTGGCGCTAGCCGGATGTCAGCGCGAATCTTACTCGCGATCGATCAGCGGGTTCTCTTCCGCTGACAAGAAAGTTCTCTACGACTTCCGCGCTGAATCAGTCACGCCAAGCCTGCCCAACGCTGCGACTACGCGCAAAGTGCTCTCCGCGATCTTCCCCGCCTACCTGTCGGATGCCCGCCAATGCAAGTCTGGTGGCGCCGGCCATAACGCCGGGCAGATTGTTCCGGTGATTCGCGGCTCAGCGGATGGATCATTCACGGCTGCAGGCCTGAAGCAGACCGTGTATTTGATCGACGTCGCCGAGTGTGGTGTGCGTCCTCCGGTGTCGACGACGCACCGGTTGGTTGTCATCGCAGGCGCCTACGACCTCGATGGCGACGGCAAACAGGAGTTGCTGCTGGGAGCCGGTGGCAGCGGCCCGGAACGCCAGATAAAGACGGCGCGCCTGGTGGAATTCGACAAGGACAAACTGGTCACGGTCGAAGATTTCGGACAGACCTACGATAATTTCTGCGCAGTCAATGCAGTCGCGAACTCGCTCCGGGCCAGCCTGGTGTACTACTTTCCGCCGCCTGCCGGCCAGAAGCCGAAATTTATTGTCGAGCTGTATCGGGCGCAATGTCCACTTGCAGGCGAAAAGCCGCATTGGGAGCGGTCGGCGGGATAACGATGCGATCGGTTAGCTGAACGGGCTGTAATTCATGGCGCCGGCGGACATCTCGTCTTCCGATATAACTTCCACGTCCATCGTGCCCTCGACCGGCAGGGCATCCACCGGAAGGCGGTCGCGCCAGAGGCTGAAACGCAGGCGAAGATTTTGTCCGAGGCCGGCGGCGAGCAGGGCGCGCGGAATCTGAAACTCAAAATTCTTGTAGAGGTTCACGCGCACCGTGTTGTTGTCGGGAACATTGGAGCCGGCAAGCTCCGTGTCCGAATCCGCCGGATGCAGCCGCCAGGATTTCAAGGTCCGGTTTTCCACTTTGGCCTCCAGGCGAAGCGAAGAGGGCGCAGCGCCGGACAGGGTTTTGCGCGCGCCGCCCGGACCGGCGGCGGGGGCTTCGTCGGCGGAACCTACGCGATCGCAGGTAACGATCACGTCGAATGCGTCTTCCGGAATTCCGCCGATGAAGTCCAGCCGGCCATACAGATTATCTTCGTCAATTCCGGCATAGATGGCGTCCATGAAGAAGACCTTGCCGTGCATGGCGCCGGCGTGCCGGTCGGCGGTGTACATGGCGGCGCCGATCCAGTCGAAATAGCGCGTGAAATCGGCCCGCACCCGCGGATGAATATAGGCCGTCTGCGCCGCAAACGTTGGCCGCGCGACGCCTCCGGCGATGGGCTGCGCCAGGTACACGGGCGGCGTCGCGCCCAGCGTCTGATAAATGTTCGACAGGTGCTTGCGATAAAGCTCGTCGAAGTCGCGATCGTTGGCCGAGTGATGCTCCGGCCCATACCACCAGTTCCAATCGCTGCCCTCGGCGATCAGGATTTCCTCAAACGCCAGCCGGCGCTGTTCCACCGGCGCCATGGGCGCCGCCTGGGCGTAGAAAGCGCGCGCGGCGGCCAGGTAGTCCCACGCCTTGTTGTCCTCGGGCGCTCCGATCCACACGTTGAAATTGGCATTGATCCACGATCCCGGCACCAGCGATTTCAGCCGCGGCGCATCGCGATGCCGCGCGATCGCCTCGCTGATGGTCACCGCCTCCAGCCCGCGGTCGCGCCCGAGCGCGTCATACACCCGGCGCAGGAACTCGCGCCCGGATTTCGGGTAGTACTCCCATGCGTTCTCGCCATCCAGGATGACGGGCACCAGGGCGTCTTTTCCCTGGCGCAGCACCGGCTCCGCCGCCTGCCTGATGCTGCGGATGAAGTGGTTCGCCGCGTCCTGCGCGCTCATTCCCGAGTAGACGAACCCGATCAGGTCGGAGAGCGTGTGATCGCGAAACACCAGGTTCATGCGCGTCGAGCCCTTCTCGTACAAGTACGGCGCGTACAGGCGCTCGGGACCGCCGGGAGCGAGTTGGCCATGCGCATCGCGGGCGAAGTTGAATCCCAGGCTGCGGCCAAGCACGCCTTCGTCGGTAGCCATCCAGCGAACGTCGGCCTTGCTGGCAATTTCCAGCACCTGCTCCGACACGCTTCCCTCGGAAGGCCACATGCCGCGCGGGCGCGTGCCGAACACGCGCTCATGCATGTCGAGGCCGCGCACTATTTGCTCGCGCGCGTCGTCGGGATTGCGGTAGGGAAACTGCGGAAGGCGCAAGCCGGGGCTGGACATGGCGCCCTGGTCGGTATCGCACACCAGCGGCAGGATGGGATGGTAGAACGGCGAGGTCGAGAGTTCGACACCGCCGCGCTTGGCCGCCTTGGCATGCGCCGGCAGGATGGCGGCCAGGATCTCGCGCTGCTTCGCGGTCACCAGTTGCTGATCCTCGCGCGAGTACGTGCGCTCTTTTTTCACCAGCGCCGCCACGTCCGGTTGCTCGAGAAAGAACTCATCGAACCAGGCAATCTGCGACAGGACTTGCAGGTCGGTGAAGTCCTGTGTCCGGAACATGCGCTGCGCCCGCTCCGAATTTTCCCCGGCCCCGCGGTAGAGTTCCCACAGTTCGCGATAACGCGGATACCGCCCGATCATCTGCGTAGGATTGGCATAAAAAAGGTAATCCAGCGCGAATCGCCTCTCTTCCGGCGACAACCCCTCCGCCGGCTTGATCGCCACATCCAGGAAGGGATCGTGCGCGGTGCCGGCAACGTAGTCCTCAATCTGCGTCACCAGCGACGGAACCAGGTTGAACGTCTGGTGGACGCTGGGAAATTCGTCCAGCAGCTTCACCATGCCGTAATAATCTTTGAGCGCGTGCATTCGCACCCACGGCAGGCGGTATTCTCCGGTCACCAGGTCCTTGTAGAACGGCTGATGCATGTGCCAGAGAATCGCGACTCGCAGAGTAGGCATGAGTTTGAGCGAGATGTAAGAGTAAAGCACACCCGGCAACGGACGCAAAACGTCGTGCTAGACTTTTGGGTGCAGCTCCGCACAAATCCGGGACGTTTATGCGTATCCTGACCCGCTACATCCTGAGCGAGGTGCTCTCGCACGCGTTGATCGGCGCGGCGGTGTTCACCTTCGTCATCTTCCTGCGGGACCTGGAGCGCATTCTCGAGGTGGTGGTACGCAACAGCGCGCCCCTGCCCAGCGTTGCCGAGATTTTCTTTCTGACCATGCCGGGCGCGCTCACCGTCACCATCCCCATGGCGGTGCTGGTCGGAATCCTGATCGGGCTGAGCCGCCTGGCTGCCGATAGCGAGGTCACGGCCATGCGCGCCAGCGGCCTCGGGCCGGCCACGTTCGTCCGCATACTCGCCATTTTCGTCAGCATCGCGTGGCTGCTGGCGCTGGCCAATAATTTGTTCATCGCGCCGCGTTCCGCATCGGCTCTCGCCCGCCTGCAAAACCGGCTGAAGAGCAGCCAGGTTTCGTTCGAAATCCAGCCGCGTGTCTTCTACGAGGACTTCAAGAACCTCGTTCTCTACGTTCAGGACGCCAGCAGTGCGGAGCACGCCGCGCTGTGGAAGGGAGTCTTCGTCGCCGACATCTCCAACGCGTCCGCTCCCAAGATCACGCTCGCCAGTTCGGGCGTAGCGATCACCGAGGGGCCGGACAAATTGCGGCTGCACCTGGAAAGCGGATCGTCGCACGAGACCATGCCGCGGCAGCCGGCGCAGTACGCCATCTCGACCTTCGCCGAGACCGACATCCCCATCCAGCTTCCGGCGGTGGAGAATCACACCAGCACCGTGACTCCCGCCGCCGAGATGAACACCAGGGACCTGTTGGCACGCATGCGCAGCGGCGCCCCTCAGAGCCGCAACTACGCCATCGAGTTCCATCGCCGGCTGGCGCTGCCCACGGCCTGCATCGTGCTGGCGCTGGTCGGAATTCCGCTCGGGCTCTCGGCCAAGAAGGGCGGCAAGAGCACCGGCTTCGTGCTCACCATCGGCCTGGTGTTTTTGTATTACTTCTTCTCGCTCGCCGGGATGTCCATGGCGCGCCAGGGCAAAGTTGGAGCGGGTGCCGGCCTCTGGTTCGGAAACATCGTCTTTTTCGTCGGCGGCCTGTTCCTGCTGTGGCGCTCCGAACGCATGCCGCTGGATATCGTCTCGCTGCGCCATTCGTGGTCGGAACTGGTCGGCAAGTTCAAGGCGCGTGTGCCCGCGGCGGTCAGGGGCGAAGGCGGCGCCTTCGAGCGCGCCGCCAACCGCAAGCGCGTCTTCAGCACGCGTTTTCCGCTGATCATAGATGATTACATCCTGCGCGACTTCGTGCTCTACCTGAGCATGATCCTGAGCACGTTTCTCGTGCTGCTGCTGGTGTTCACCTTCTTCGAACTGCTCGGCGACATTGTGCGCAACCGGGTGCCGCTGGTCATGGTCGGCCAGTACCTGGTCAACGTCACCCCTTACTTCGTCTACAACACTACCCACATCAGCGTGCTGCTCGCCGTGCTGGTGACCTTCGGCCTGATGCAGAAGGCGAATGAGATCACGGCCATGAAAGCCACCGGCATCAGCATTTATCGCGTTATCCTGCCGGTGATCGTCACTGCCGCCATCCTCGCCACCGGGCTGTTCTTTTTCGAGCAGCTTTACCTGCCGCAAGCCAACAAGCGCCAGGACGCGCTTCGCAACCAGATCAAGGGCAAGCCGGCGCAGACCTTCTTGCGGCCCGATCGCAAATGGATTTTCGGACAGCGCTCCGACATTTATTATTACGAGTTTTTTGACGCCGACGGAAACCGCTTCGGCAGCATCTCCGTCTTCGAGTTCAACCCCAAGACCTTCGAGCTGACCAAGCGCATCTACGCCAACCGGGCGCACTGGTCGGAGACCCTGCAAAAATGGGTCTTCGAACAGGGTTGGACACGCACCTTCCACGGCTCAGCCATCGAAAGCTATCAGCCGTTCGACGTGGAGACTTTCGCCGAACTGGGCGAGGCGCCCGCGTATTTCAAGAAGGAAGTGAAGCAGTCCTCGGAGATGAATTACGAGGAGCTGAAGACCTACATCCACGACCTGCAGCAGAGCGGCTTCGACGTGGTCAAACTGCGAGTGCAGTTGCAGAAGAAATTCGCGTTTCCGATCATCACCTTTGTCATGGCCGTCCTGGCGGTGCCGTTCGCGCTCTCCGCCGGACGCCGTGGGGCGCTCGCCGGAGTGGCTACCGCTATCGGAATCGCAGTGGTTTATTTCGTCATTTCAGGATTGTTCGAGGCGATGGGCAACACCAACCAGTTACCCGCCGCGCTGGCCGCGTGGTCGCCGGATGTGTTGTTTGCGCTCGCCGGCGGCTACATGATCCTGAAAGTACCGACGTAACTAGCTGTTCGCCTTTTTCCACAACTCCGCCAGCGTGTTCACATCCTCCGGCCCTGCATCGCTTACGATGAAGTACCGCAAGCCGGCCCGGCTCCATGTTTCCACGTTGAAAGCGCGCGACCGCCATGGCCTGTCTGCCGACGGCAACAGTCGCCCAAAGTCGCCCTGATCCTGGAAGACGAGGATGGAGATGCGATGCTGGCGCCAATCGCAAATCAAGTGGGCGCCCGGCTCGCCGTCCACGAACACCATGCGCCCGCCCACCAGCGTGTAACCTGACCCGGTCAGGTCTGGCGGATTAAACGTGAAGGGCAGCTTGCCCGCGAACCATGGCTTGACCGTGTGCCGGTCGGATGAGACCACGTCCACCGGCGAGGCGCTGGCCAGTGCGGTCACGTGGCGATCGACGACGCCGGCGATCAACTGGTTGCGCGCCGCCGTGCGTGACGGCAGGATGATCGCCAGTCCCAACCCGATGACGACGACCGCCGCCAGCGCGAGCCCCAGCGCCCATCGCCATCCGCCGCGCGCCGGCTTGCCTGCGATCTGCTGGCGGACCCGCGCGCGCAACTCCGGAGGCGCGGTGTACCGTTTTCCCGCCGAGGCCGTCACCCGCTTCAACTGCAGGATCTGCGCCATCTCCGCCGTGCACGCCGGACATCCCGATAGATGTTCCGCGACGGATCGCATCGTCTCCGGCGGAAGCTCCGCATCGGCGTATGCATCGAGTTTAGTTTGCCACGCTTCGCAATTCATATCTCACGCTTATCGCCCGGCGACTTTTCCCTTTCGGCCCTCATAGCCGGACTCGACCAATTTTTGCCGCGCTGCTTTGCGTGCCCGCGCCAGCCTCGACATCACCGTCCCCATGGGGATGGCGAGCGTTTCGGAAATCTCCTGGTACGACATCTCCTCCACGTCGGCCAGCAACAGCACTTCACGGAACGGCACCGGCAACGCTTCAATGGCCTGCTGTAAGGCCTCGCCCAGGTCATAGGTGATGACCAAAGTCTCCGGCGTCGCCGGCGAGAGGGGCAGCAGCTGGTCTTCGTCGGCGGGTTCCAGCGGCATGGAATTCGCGTAGCTCAGTCCGGCGCGCGAGGTCAGGAACGTGTTGCGCAGGATCTTGAACATCCAGGCGCGAAAATTCGTGCCCGTCTGGAACGACTTGAAACCCTTCAGCGCCTTGGTGTACGTCTCCTGGACCAGATCCTCGGCGTCGTGGCGGTCCTGCGCCAGCCAGTGCGCGAAGTTGTACAGCGAATCGAACAGCGGCATGGCCAGCGTTTCGAACTCCGCGTTGTAACCGACATCCGCCAAGTTCCACCTCTACTAACCGGCGCGACCGCATTTTATTCCCAATATTTTTTTTGCGCTCGGGGAATAAATCGCCGCCGTGTCAGTTGTGTACCGCGAATTCCCGCACTGGGAGGACGCGATGAAAGACCTCGACCGTCGTTCATTCCTCAAAATCTCGGGCTCCGCGCTCGGCATTGGCGTGCTGTACCAGGTTGCGCCGCTGGCGTCGGCCGAAGCTTCCGAAACCGTTCGCCTGCTGGGACTAAAGTCGGGCGAAGCGGTCACACCCTTTTCTTTCATACAGCTCAGCGACGCGCATGTTGGCTTCAACGGCCCGCCCGACCCGCTGGGCACCAAGGCTTTCGAGCGCGCGGTCGAGATGGTTAACGCCCTGCCGCAGCAACCCGACCTGGTCCTCTTCACCGGCGACCTGACGCACGACACCGAGGACAAAGACGTTCACGCACAGCGCATGAAGAGTTTCCGCGAAATTGCCGGACGGCTGAAGACCAAAAAGCTGATGTGCGTACCCGGCGAGCACGATGCCGGTCTCGACGGTGGCGCGCTCTTCCGCGACAACTTCGGCCCCAGCAATTACTCCTTCGATCACCGCGGCGTGCACTTCATCGCGCTGGACAACGTTTCGCGTGCCAAGCCCGAGGTCGGCCCCGAGCAGCTCGCATGGCTGAAAAAGGACCTGGCGCGCTTTTCGAAATCAGCGCCCATCGTGGTGTTCACGCATCGGCCGCTTTTCGACCTGAAGCCGGAATGGGAGTGGTTCACCAGCGACGGCGACGAAGTGCTGAACGCACTTGCCGGGTACGAGAACGTGACCGTCCTTTACGGTCATATCCATACCGATCATCACCACGAAGAAAATCACATCCGCCACATCGCCGCGCGCTCGCTCATTTTTGCCTTTCCCGATCCCAGCGCCGCAGTCAAGAAGCCTTACCCGTTCGACAAGGATCAGCCGTTCAAGCATCTTGGCATCCGCATCGCCAACGTTGCACCCAAGCAGCCCATCGCCGTGCAGGACGTGGAACTCACCCTGCGCGAGTTCTCGGGCCTCAACGGTATCCAGCAGATGCTGAAATCTCTACAGCTATAGGAGACGCCATGCTTTCGAAAATCCCGCGCCGCCGAATCATTTTCGCTTTGCTCGTAGTCCTTGCCGTCTCCGTGCTGGCGCCGCATGGCACACGCGCGCAGGCGCCCCGGGTGATCAACATCACCGCCCAGCGTTTCGAATTCATCCCCAACCAGGTCACGCTCAAAAAGGGCGAGACGGTGAAGTTCGTGCTTACCTCTAAAGACGTCACCCACGGCTTCTTTCTCAAGCCGCTGAAGATTGACGAGATCATCCAGCCCGGCAAAACCACCGAGGTTACGGTGACGCCGCAGACAGCGGGCACGTTCTTGCTCATCTGCGACCACTTCTGCGGCGTCAATCACGCCGCCATGAACATGAAAGTGATCGTGGAGTGAGAGGACTCATGCTCCGCAGAAATCTGGCGCTGGCCGCGACCGTGATTGCAGCGAGCGCGATGATCGCGTGTGGCGTCAGTCCGCCGGGGCGCGCGGAAACCAGCGTGATGTCCACCGTCAAACGCCGCATCACCGTCGGCGGCGCCAAGGACCGGAACCCGCTGCCACCGACTCCGGAAAACGTCGTCCGCGGCCGCCAGGTGTTCTCCTACTACTGCGCCGCCTGTCACGGGCTCGACGGCCAAACCACCGGCGTTCCCTTTGCTGCCGCCATGTCGCCGCCCGTCCCCGAATTAACTGACCCCGCCGTGCAGGCCTACACCGACGGGCAGCTAAAGTGGGTGATCACGCGCGGGCTCAGCCCGTCGGGCATGCCGGCCGCGAAAGGCATTCTCCACGACGAGGAAATGTGGGCCATCGTCACCTACCTGCGTCATTTGCCCGCCAAAGGCACCCTGGGCGAACCGGCAATGTACAGCGGAGACACAGGCGCAAGGCGCTAGGCGGCAGGCATCAGGCTCCAGGCTGCAGGCTTTAGGCTCAAGGCTGAGGTGGCAAGCTCCACGTCGATGGTGTTCTGTTGTTTAGCTGAAGTTGTGTGTGGTGCCGCCTTGCGCCTTGTGCCTTGTGCCTTAAGCCTGTTGTTGAAGCCCCGCCTGTTAAAATCACATCTATATCTCATCCATGCTGAAGCAACTCCGACCCCTGTTTCCGTACCTGAAGAAATACCGCCGCGGATACCTTTTCGGCACAGTCTCGGTGTTGCTGGACAATGCCACATGGGTTCTGTTCCCGCTAGCGATTGGGCGCGCTTTTGATGATCTGCGGGGCGGCATCACAAGCCAGAAGCTGGTGCAATGGGCGCTGGTTCTGGTGGCCATCGCGATGGTCAAGGGCGTGTTCCGCTTCCTGACCCGCTGGGTCGTGATCGGCATTTCGCGCGACATCGAATTCGATCTGCGCAACGACCTGTTTCGCCATCTCGAGCAGCTTTCGTATTCCTACTACCAGCGCACGCGCACCGGTGACATCATGGCCAAGGCCACCAACGACCTGAATGCCGTGCGCATGCTGCTGGGTCCGGCGATCATGTATTCGGCCAACACCTTGGTGTTCACCGTCGGCGCCCTCGTCTTCATGATCACCATCAGCCCGCGGCTCACGCTCTGGGCCTTCGCCCCCCTGCCGGTGGTCAGTATCATCGTGCAGTATTTCGGCCGCCGCATTCACGAGCGCTTCGAGCGCATCCAGGCCATGTTTTCCGACATCTCCGCCCGCGCCCAGGAGAACTTCTCCGGCGCGCGCATCATCCGCGCCTTCGCCCAGGAAGACGCCGAGATCGCCAGCTTCGAAAAGGCCAACCAGGAATACATCCGCCGCAGCCTGAGGCTGGTACGGCTCATGGGCATGCTGTGGCCGACGCTGGAATTTCTGCTCGGCCTGGCCGTGATCCTGGTGCTTTGGCTCGGGGGGCGCGAAGTGCTGCAGGGCCGAATCACAATCGGCAAATTCGTCGCCTTCAACACTTACATCGTGCAACTTACCTGGCCGGTCATCGCGCTCGGCTGGGTCATCAATCTGTTCCAGCGCGGCACGGCGTCCATGGGGCGCATTCAGGAGATTTTCCAGCAGAAGCCCGAGATCGCGGACGCGCCCGCGGCCGTGCCGGGCGATGGTCAGCCACACGCGGTCGAACGCCCCATCGCCGGCGAGATCGAATTCCGCAATCTGACTTTCGGCTATAACGGGACGCAGGTACTGAAGAACGTCAACCTCAAGATTCCCGCCGGCAGCAGCCTGGCTATTGTCGGTCCTACCGGCTCAGGCAAGACTACGCTCGTCAACCTGATCCCGCGGGTTTACGACGCGCCCGCCGGTGCGGTGCTGCTCGACGGCCGTCCGCTTCGCGACTACCCGCTCTCCTGGCTGCGCCGCAATATTGGCTTCGTTCCGCAGGAGACGTTTCTTTTCAGCGATTCGGTGCGGGAAAACATCGCCTTCGGCGTGGAGAGGTCCACCGACGCCGAAGTCGGCGATGCCGCGGAAGGCGCCAACATCGCGCGCGACATCGAGACCTTCCCCGACCGCTACAACACTCTGGTCGGCGAACGCGGCATCACGCTGTCGGGCGGGCAGAAGCAGCGCACCGCCATCGCGCGCGCGCTGATTCGCAATCCGCGCATCCTGGTGCTCGACGACGCGCTCTCCAGCGTGGATACCTATACGGAAGAAAGAATCCTCAACCACCTGCGCGAAGTGATGCGTGGCCGCACCACCATCTTTATCTCGCACCGCGTCTCCACCGTGCGCAACGCCGATCGCATCGCCGTCCTGTTCGACGGCCGCATCGTCGAGTTCGGCACCCACGAAGAGTTGCTCGGGCTCAACGGCTATTACACCGACCTCTACAACAAGCAACTGCTCGAGGAAGAACTCGAAACCGTCTAGGCCGAGACTTCCTCATGGCGCTCGCTCACCAGCTTGGCCGCATGGTTATTGGGCACGTATTCGTCCAGTGCGCGCTCAATCCGGTTGATGCTCAGCTTTACCTCGGTGGCTTCCGTACCGCTCTCGTGGTAATCGGCCAGCGAAATCACCTGGATCGCGTTGCGGACTTCGTGGTTCAGGGCCAGGATCATGCGGTCGCGCTGGCGCAGCAGTTCGTTGCGCTCGCGGCTCCACCGCAGCAATCTCCAAGTCAGCAGAATGGAAGCGATGCCGGCGGCAGCGTCGCACTGCACCAGCAGGCTCGCGGCCGGATACCCGGACGTCAGCAGCAGAGCATTCGTCGCCGCCGAGATGATGCAGATAAACGCGCCCACGGAGAATGCGACCGCCAGGATGAATCGGTCGGACAAAGGTTTGATCGGACGAGGTGACGTATGACGAGACATGGCTGCACTCCGGGAACGCTTTCCCAGTTGCCCCCACCTTCGGAGGACCTGTTCAACTGAGTGTATTGTCTGGAACCCATCTGCTCCAAGCAGGATTTAACCTTAATCCCTCGCTTTACGGTACTAGTCCGTTCGGCTAGATTATGCACATACTTACATAGTTTCTCTCATTGTTACAGTAACTTCCAACCGTCTGACCGAATCCAAGAAAGGATGAAGCGCGTCGTAACCCCAGAGTTGCTGGACACCGACTTGGGAACCCCAGCCGAGGTCGACGAAACCCTGCGCGATCTTACACGAATCAACCGCTGGTTCGGCGGCGTCAGCACCACTTGCCGCATGCTGAAGAGAGTCTCTTGCACTCATCCGGAGCTCACGCTGCTCGATGTCGGCGCCGGTTCGGGCGACGTTTCTCTCAGTTCCGCTCGTCAACTCGGATCGCAGGCGAGGGTCCGCGTCACGCTCCTTGATCGCATTCCGGGACACATGCCACTCAACGGCGCCAGCCGGATTGCCGGCGACGCGCTCGCGCTTCCTTTCCTTGACGCCAGCTTCGACCTCGTCACTTGTTCCCTGCTGGTTCATCATCTCGAGCCCGACCAGATCGTCCGCTTCGTTAACGAAGCCTTACGCGTCGCCCGCATCGCCGTGCTACTCAATGACCTGCGCCGCGATGCTCGCCATCTGGCTCTCATGTATATCGGCTTTCCATTTTTCGGACGCCTCACTCGCAACGATGGCGTCGCTTCCGTTCGGCGCTCCTACACGCCGGAAGAAATGCAGTCCATTCTCTCCCAGACAAGCGCCGCCTCGGTGGAACTCGAAAACCATTACCTGTTCCGCATGGGGATCATCGCTTGGAAGACTGCCGCATGAATGCCTACGACATTGCGGTCATGGGTGGCGGTCCCGCGGGAACCGCGGCAGCCATCACCGCTGCCCGGCAGGGCGCCCGCGTGCTTCTGCTCGAACGCAGCCACCTGCCGCGCCACAAAGTATGCGGTGAATTCGTCTCCGCCGAATCGCTCGATCTGCTAACCTCGCTGCTCGAAAACACGCCGCAAGCCGCCCTGCTCGCCGATGCCCCGCGCATGTACACCGCGCGCATCTTCCTCGACGGCATCGTGGTGCAGGCGTCGTTGCCCGCTCCCGCCGCCAGCATTGAGCGCTACTCTCTGGACCTCGCCCTCTGGCGCGCCGCCGAAAGCGCAGGCGCGGACGCCCGCCTCCAGACCAGGGCAGAAAAAATCACCCGCGAGAACAACCATTGGCGCGTGCAAACCACTGCCGGAGATTTGCTGTCGCGTTCCGTGGTGGACGCCACCGGCCGCTGGTCCAACCTGCGCTCCGTCATTGCCCCGGCCAAATTCAGCGTCGGCGTAAAAGCCCACTTCACCAGCAACCAGGTCGAGCCGGACACGGTGGATCTCTATTTCCTTGACGGAGGCTATTGCGGAGTCAGCCGCGTCAACCGCGATGAGGTCAACCTCTGCGCCATGCTCGGTTCGGCTGAGTTCCAATCCTGCCGCGCCCAACCGCTCGAGCACATTCTCGCCGCCCATCGCGATCTTCATCAGCGCAGCCTGAGTTGGCGCCGGACCACGGACGTGGTGATCACTTCGCCCTTGGTTTTTCGCCCGGTTGTCGCCGCGGCAGACGGAGTGCTTCGCGCCGGCGACGCCGCCGGATTCATCGATCCCTTTGCCGGCGACGGCATCTCCCTGGCGCTGCGCAGCGGGACCCTTGCCGCCGAGCATTTGCGCTGCGTCTGGCGTAATGGTTGCAACGTCGACCTCGCCGCTCGCCAATACGCCGACTCCTATCGCCGGCAATTCGCCAGACTCTTTCGCCGCACCGCACTCCTGCGCCGCGCCCTTGCCTCGCCTTCACTCTTGCGTGTTATGGG
>Ga0326726_10001460_pt1 | contig 21915 bp, 19 predicted proteins | sample MHFenrmetagenome_2_FD_207603 | JGI IMG/M metagenome (GOLD analysis project Ga0326726, IMG submission 207603) | Lab enriched peat soil microbial communities from Michigan Hollow, Ithaca, NY, United States - MHF15MN | ecosystem: Environmental > Terrestrial > Soil > Wetlands > Peat | place: USA... | reverse complement strand
CGCTCGCTGAACGGCCACAGCTCGTCGAGCCGGAATGGTTCGGCGGCGCGCGCGACGAAGTGCTCGCACATCGAGGCGATGCTAGCGGATGCTCCGCTCCCAGTCCGGGAAGTAGCGACCGATCACCGTCAGCTCGAACGTGCGCAGGATCGACTCCTTCGGCTCGCGCTGGAGCAAGAACGCGAACGAGCGCCGCACGAGATCGGTCGGGTCGGCAGCCTCGGGATCCAGCCGCGCGAGGTCAGTGGCCGCCACGGCGACGCGATGGCTCGTCGCAGAGCCCCCCTCGGCGACCTCGACACGGCAGCTCCAGCCATCCGCGGTGGGCTCGCACCGGACGTCGATCTCGGCCATCAGCCACCTCCCTGGCAGCGTGGGCACCAGAACGTCAGTCGCGGGAGGTCGGTCCCCTGGCGACGCCGCTCGATCGGCGTCCCGCACCGGCGGCACGGGCGGCCGGCGCGATCGTAGACCCACACCGGCGCGCCTGCTGCAGCTCGCGCCCGATCCGTGGTGATCCGCTCCGGACCGGCGCGCCGGTCGGCGTTTGTGGCGAGGAGCCGCCGGGCAGTCGCGACCAGCGCGGCGAGGGTCGCGCCGGGCACCGCGCCGACGCGGGCCCACGGGTCGACCCGCTCGAGGAACAGCACCTCGCTCTTGTAGACATTGCCGATCCCGGCCAGCGCGCGCTGGTCGAGGAGCGCCTCGCCGATCGTCCGATCGGCCCGTCCCGGGTCGCGCAGCCGGCGGAGCGCCTCGGCGGCCAGTTCGGGACCCCAGGCCGGGTCGAGCAGGTCCGGCCCGAGGGCGGCGAGCGGCGGGTAGAGGCCCTCCACCCGCATTTCGAGCAGCTCGACGACCGGGGCGTCGAAGCAGACCGCGACGGCGCCCGGGACCTCGAGGACGAGCCGCGCCCGGGACGGCGGCCTGCGCCAGCGCTCGCCCGGCCGGTAGCGGTGCCACGAGCCGGTCATCCGGAGGTGGGTCCGCAGCTCGAGCCCGTTGTCGAACCGGACGAGCAGGTTCTTGCCGACCGCCTCGACGCCGGTCACGGTCGCCCCGATCACCCGTCCGACCTGCGGTCGCGCGCCCGGGCCGGCGGTGCGCGCGGCCAGCACCTCCCGACCCACGAGGTACGGCCGGAGCCCGTCCGCGGTCCGATGGAGCGTGTCGCCCTCGGGCATCGAAGTCAGCGGGAACGGAGCGCGAGGCCGCGGTAGCCGGGGACGAAGCCTGCCTCCAGGAGGGCCGGTCGCCACGGCGATTCAGCGACCGGCAGCCCATCGACCCTGGCCACCAGCAGCTCGCGGAACCGGCCGTCGCCGACGAGCACCCCGAGGGCCCGCAGGGCGAGCCCGGCGACCGCCGGCTCGTCGGCGGCCGGGAACGTCGCGAGGGATCGTCCGCCGCGCTCGAGGAACAGGGCCGCGACGCCGTCGACGAGCACGACGTAGGCGCCGGCCGCCCGGGCGACCGCCCGCCGGTCATCGTCGTCGCCTCGCGGCCAGCCGAGCGCGGCGCCGTACGGGCTGGCCGGGTCGGCCGCGGCCAGGAGGTGGACCCGCGCGCGACCGGCATCGTCGACCGAGTCGCGGACGGAGCGGAGCCGGTCGATCGCTCCCGGGAGGGCGAACTGGGCGGCCCCGAGCCCGGCGACGAAGTATCCGCGCCGGACGCGCCCCGCCTCTTCGAGCGCACGCAGGACCGGGTAGACCGCACTGAACCCGCCGACGATGCCCTCCGAGGCAACCGCCTCGCGGGTGAGCACGCCGTGCCGCTCGAGCAGCGCGAGCGCGAGGGCGTGGGCGCGCTCGGTCGCGCTCGCCGGCGCGGGCGCCACGGTGTCCGCGGGCACGGCGTCGTCCCCCTCCGGCCCGTCGACGAGCGACCAGCGACCGGCGGCCTCGGGCGGTCCGAGGCTCGTTAGCCGGCCGGGTCGCCGCCGTGCCTCGCGGCCCGGCCTCGCCCAGCGCAGGGCGCGCAGCGGCGCGAACGTGTCGTTCGTGACCTCGCCCGCCCAGACGAGGTCCCACAGGGCGTCGAGCATCTCGCGATCGGGGCCGCCTCCGGCCGCGGCGTGGATCTCCCGATAGAAGGACGCCCCGCGGCGGGCGAGGAACGCCCGGATCGCCTCGTGACGCAGGCCGGCCGGCCGTTCCGCGGCGGCGGTGTCGACCGATCCTGGGCCACCACCCACCGAGCGGAGCGCCTCGCGTCCGGGACGGAACAGCGCCAGCCGGCCGTCGTCGCGGCCGAGGCTCCCCCGCCCGACCCAGGCGACCTCGCCGAGTGCCCCGAGCTCGTCGAGGAGCCGCGGCTGGTAGCCCGGGATCCGCGCCGGGAGGACGTCACGCTCCAGGATCGAGGCCGGGATCGGCAGTCCGGCGAGCTGGTCGACGACCTCGGCGAGCCGCTCGAGGGCCGCCGAGCCGCGGTACGGCGGCGCCGCCTCTGTCGGACCGCCGCCGAGCCGTGAGATCGGCGCCGCCCCCTGCCAGTCGGGCAGGAACCGCCCGAGCGCGGCCGGCTCGACCGGCTCGACCTCGCGCCGGAGACGGGCGAGCGAGCGGCGGCGGAGCTGGCGAAGCACCTCGGGATCGCACCACTCGCGTTCGGCACCACCCGGCCGGAACTCGCCGCGCAGGAGCGACCCGGCGACGAGCAGTCGACCGAGGGCGTCTTCCACGACCCCGACCGGGAGACCCCAGCGGAGCGCGGGCTCGGGTGACAGGAACGGGCCGTGAGTCCGGGCGTAGCGGGCGAGGAGACCCTCGAGCGCGGCGGCCGTCGGCCCGAGGAACGCGAGCGGCACGCCGGCCGGCGGCTGGACGCCGACGGCGTCGCGGTAGCGCGCGGCATCCTCGATCGCGATCCAGCGCAGCTCACCGCGGATCCGGACGGCGACCGCCCGCCGGCCGGCCGCAAGCTCGCCGAGCCAGCCCGTGCTCTCCGCAGGCAGGACCGCACACCGCGCCGCGACCTCCGCCTGAGTCAGGTCACCGACCCGCCGGAGGAGGTCGTGGAGCTGGTCGGCCGTCGTCGCATGCCGCTCGTCGGCCAGGCCCTGGAGGGCCAGCTCGAGATCGGCCAGCGCGGCCGGGTCGAGCAGCTCGCGGAGCTCCTCCTGCCCGAGGAGCTCGCGGAGAAGGTCGCGATCGAGAGTCAGCGCCTGGGCCCGTCGCTCGGCGAGCGGCGCGTCCCCCTCGTACATGTAGGCGGCGACGTAGTCGAACAGCAGTGAGCTCGCGAACGGCGAGGCCCGGACCGTCTCGACCCGATGGACCGCGATCTCACGCCGGGCCACGCCGGCGAGGACTTCGCGCAGGGCCGGCAGGTCGAACACATCGGACAGGCACTCACGGTACGTCTCGACCAGGATCGGGAAGCTGCCGTAGCGGCTGGCCACGGCGAGCAGGTCGGCCGCCCGCTGGCGTTGCTGCCAGAGCGGGGTCCGGGTCCCGGGCCGACGCCTGGGCAGGAGGAGCGCGCGGGCCGCGTTCTCCCGGAACCGCGCCGCGAACAGGGCCGAATCGGCGACCTTGCCGACCACCAGCTCCTCGATCTCGTCCGGGTCCGGGAAGAGCAGGCCGTCGATCCCCTCGAGATCGGCATCCGGCAGCCGGACCGCGATCCCGTCGTCCGACCAGATCGTCTGGACCTCGGCCCCGAGACGCTCCGCCAGGCGCATCTCGAGGGCAAGCGCCCACGGCGCGTGGACCCGGCCGCCGAAGGGGGTCAGGAGGCACAGCCGCCAGTCGCCGAGCTCGTCGCGGAAGCGCTCGACGACGACCCGCCGGTCGGTCGGCAGCGCCCCGGCGACGTCGCGCTCATCCTCGAGGTAGGCGAGCAGGTTCTCGGCCGCCAGTGGATCGAGGTCGTGGCGCTCGCCGAGCCGGGCAAGCGCCGTCGACCGGCCGCGCGTCCCCCGGCCGAGGTCGGCCTCCAGCTCGCCGACGAACGCCCCGAGCGCCCTGCCGAGCTCGATCGGCCGGCCGACCGCGTCGCCGTGCCAGAAGGGCAGCTTGCCGGGCTCGCCTGGGGCCGGCGACACGACCACCCGGTCGTGCGAGATCTCCTCGATCCGCCAGGCCGACGCACCCAGCGTGATGACTTCGCCGACACGGCTCTCGTAGACCATCTCCTCGTCGTGCCCGGCTCGCCGACGAGGAAGACGCCGTACAGGCCGCGGTCGGGGATCGTCCCGCCGCTCGTGACCGCGACGACGCGCGCGTCGCGGCGGCCCGCGACGATTCCCGTGACCCGGTCCCAGACGACCCGCGCCTTGAGCTCGGCGAACTCGTCCGAGGGGTAGGCGCCGGCGAGCATCGCCAGGACGCCCTCGAACGGCTCCCGACCAAGCGTCTCGTAGGGCATCGCCCGGGTCACCGCCGCGTGGAGGTCGTCGACCGTCCAGCGGTCCATCACGGTCATCGCGACGAGCTGCTGGGCAAGGACGTCGAGCGGGTTGCGCGGGATCGTCGTCATCTCGATCTCCCCGGCATGCATCCGCCCGGCGACGACGGCCGCCTCGAGCAGGTCCCCGCGGTACTTCGGGAAGATCACCCCGCGTGACGGTGCGTCGACCTGGTGCCCGGCCCGCCCGATCCGCTGGAGACCGCGCGCGACGGACGTCGGCGACTCGACCTGGATCACGAGGTCGACGGCGCCCATGTCGATCCCCAGCTCGAGGCTCGAGGTGGCGACGATCGCCGGCAGCCGGCCGTCCTTGAGCGCCTCCTCGATCGCAACCCGCTGCTCGCGGGCGATCGAGCCGTGGTGCGCCCGGACGAGCTCTTCACCGGCCAGCTCGTTGAGCCGCTGGGCCAGCCGCTCGGCGAGCCGTCGGCTGTTGCAGAAGACGATCGTCGAGCGGTGGGCCCGGATCAGCTCGAGGATCCGCGGGTGGATCGCCGGCCAGATGCTCACCCGCGCCTCGGACCCGGCGGCCGAACCCCCGGGCTGCTCGTCGAGCGGCAGCGGCTCGCCGAGCCGGCCCATGTCCTCGACCGGGACGACGACCGACAGCTCGAGCGGCTTGCGGGCGCCCGCATCGACGATCCGGACCTCGCGCCCCGGTCCGACCCCGCCCAGGAAGCGGGCGATCGTCTCGAGGGGTCGCTGGGTCGCCGACAGGCCGATCCGCTGGAGGGGCGGCTCATCGGCCGCGCGGAGTCGCTCAAGCCGTTCGAGGCTGAGCGCGAGATGGGCGCCCCGCTTCGTGCCGGCGATCGCGTGGACCTCGTCGACGATCACGTGCTCGACGTTCCGCAGGCTCTCGCGCGCCTGGCTCGTCAGGAGCAGGTAAAGGGACTCGGGCGTGGTGATCAGGATGTCCGGCGGGCGGCGAGCGTGGGTCCGGCGCTCCTCGGCGCTCGTGTCGCCGGTCCGCAGCCCGACCGAGATCGCCGGGACGGGCTCACCGCGACGGGCGGCCGCGAGCGCGATCCCGGCCAGCGGCGCCCGGAGGTTCCGCTCGATGTCGTAGGACAGGGCCTTGAGCGGCGAGACGTAGAGGACCCGGACGTGACCGGGGTGCTCGCGCGTCGCGGGAGGGGTCGGGTCGCGCACGAGCCGATCGAGGCACCACAGGAACGCGGCGAGGGTCTTGCCGCTCCCGGTCGGGGCGTGGATCAGGGCGTGGTGACCGGCCGAGATGGCCGCCCAGCCCTCGACCTGGGCGCGAGTCGGTTCGGAGAACGTCGCGCCGAACCAATCGCGGACCGCCGGGCTGAACGCCCCGAGTGGGTCGGAGTCGACGGCCGGCCGGGGCGACGTCCTGGGCGAGGCAGGCGTGCGAGTGGCCACGGGAGGTCGAGTATAGGCGCTGACGCCCAATTCGAACAGATGATCGAATCCGAGGTCGAGCCCGCGACCAGGTGCGCGCGGTGCCTGCACATATGCGCAGGCGACGGGCCCACCCGGTGAGCGGCCCGGTCCATCCGTACCGACGCCACAGGTCCATGCATCCGCACATGCGCATGCGGGTCGGGCCATCCGGCGTGCAGATAGGGTCCGTCTGGACCGGGCGTGCCCGGGGTGGTTCAATGATCCTCGGGGGCAGAGCTGTTCGGTCGCGTCTCACCGAGAACGCGCCGCACCAGCAGCAGACTGAGGGAGTGCTGATGGGCGCACTACGACCCGTGACGAAGGGCGTCGCGGCAATCGCGGCGATCCTCATGATCATCGCGGTGAATCCATGGTTCACGGTCGACAAGGCCTACAAGGACGTAATCGCCTACGCGTTCTGGATCTCGTCGATCGTGATGATCATCCTGATCTACATCGACAGTCGCACCGGCGCACAGGTCGATGAGATCGAGATCGAGGGTCCGGCCATCACCCGGTTCCTGTTCTCGAACTCGCGGGCCGGCCTGATCTGGCTGCCGATCCGCCTGTTCCTGGGCTTCTCCTGGATGGCCGCCGGCTGGCACAAGGCGACCGGCGGGGGCTGGCTCGACGGTGGCACCGCACTCCAGGGGTACTGGACCAAGGCGGTCGCGGTCCCCGACACCGGGAGCCCGGCGATCACCTACGACTGGTGGCGCAACTTCCTCCAGTTCCTCCTCGACAATCACGCCTACAGCTGGTTCGCCTACGTCGTGACGTTCGGCGAGCTCCTGGTCGGGATCGGGCTCATCGTCGGCTGCCTGACCGGCTTTGCCGCCTTCTTCGGCTCGTTCATGAACATGTCGTTCATGCTCTCGGGCTCTGCGTCGTCCAACCCGATCCTGTTCTTCCTGGCGATCGGCGTGATCCTCGCCTGGAAGGTCGCCGGCTACTACGGCGTCGACCGCTGGCTCCTGCCGGTCCTCGGCACCCCGTGGCGACCCGGCAAGCTGGCCGCCGAGGGTCCACCTTCCGCCGCGGGCAGCGCTCCACCCGCGCCCGCCTGATCTGACCGTCGCGCCCAAGCGACGCAAGCACCCGACACCCCCGCCGACCGGCGGGGGTGTCGTCGTTCGTACGGCCCTTCTCCGCTGAAGACGTTGGCCGCCCTGTCGCACGTGCGACACCGCCCGGGCCATCGGCGTGACCGCGGGCGGTGCTGGGTGTTGACCGTGTCCGGGTCGCCCATGCGGTCGCGGTGCGGGTCCTCCGGGACGAGGATTCAGCTGACGACCGGAAGCTCCGGCAGGGAACGAGAGGGGACGAGATGAACGCCTACTTCACCCAGGAACTGACACGTCAGCACCAGGCCGAGCTCCTGCGCGAGGCAGAGCGCGGCCGGCTCGCCCGGATCGCACGCTATGGTGGCGAGGTCGATTTCGGGGGACCCGTCAAGCACGATTCGCGAGCCCGCCTCGTGATCGCTCTCGGTGGCGCCGCGGCCGCCGCCCTGGCCACCGCCTCGGTGGTCCTGGCCGCCGCTCACTGATCGCACCCCGACCAGGCCTCGCCGGTCGTCGGGCGATCGAGCCGAAGAGAAGCGGCGAGCCATCCGGCTCGCCGCTTCGACGTGAGCAGGCCCCATCACGGCCCGGTGTCAACCCCTTGCTCCGACGCGCGCGCACCCATACCCGGGCACATGCGCCAACGTGCGGGTCAGGCCTGCCGGTCGGGAGATCCGAGGACGAGCTCGCGGACCCTGGCGACCGTGGCAGCGGCCGCCAGGTCGGCGGCCGTCTCGGCCGGATCGAGCCGGAGCCCGGCGTTCGGCTCGTCATCGAACCGGGCCGGGAGCGGGCCGTCGCCGTGGCTCGCGGCCTCGTCGGTCCACCGCGCGCCCCACGCCTCGGGGATCGCCACCGGCGGCTCGCGATGGGCGCCGGCCAGCCAGGTCAATGCCCACGCCCGGGGAACAACCCGGTAGACGTCGTAGCCACCCCCGCCGGTCGCCAGCCAGCGCCCGCCCGCATGGCGATGCGCGACCTCGTCGACGATCCGTGCCGCCGCGCCCATTGCCGTCGTCGCGACCCGGAGATGCGCCAGCGGGTCCCAGGCGTGGCTGTCGGCACCGTGCTGGCTGACGACGATGTCCGGCCGGAAGGCGGCGGCGAGGTCGGGCACGAGCTCACGGACCGCCGCCAGCCAGGCACGTTCGCCGGTGTACGGCTCGAGCGGGACGTTGACGACCGTGCCCGCCGCTGCCCCACGTCCGCCGGACGCCTCGCCGCTGCCCGGGAAGAGATAGCGCCCCGATTCGTGGAATGAGACCGTCATCACGCCCGGATCGTCCGCGTGGATCGCCTCCACGCCGTCGCCGTGGTGGACGTCGAGGTCGACGTAGAGCACCCGCAGTCCCGCCCGGCGGGCCGCAGCCACGGCCAGCGCCACGTCGTTGTAGACACAGAACCCCGAGGCGCGCGCCGGCATCGCGTGGTGGAGGCCGCCGCCCGGGTGGAAGGCGTGGGCGACGTCCCCACGGAGGATCGCCTCGATCGCCCGGAGCGAGCCACCCGCGACGGCGGCCGACGCCTCATGCATCCCGGGGAACGCGGGCACGTCGCCGAACGGCGCGATCCCGAAGGCCGGCGGCCGGGTCGGGTCCTCGCCGAAGCCACGGACCGCGGCGATGTACTCGGCCGTGTGGACGCCTCCGAGCTCGCTGTCGCTCGCCGGCTCGGGGGCCAGCCCCGGCTCGGCGCCGACCGCACGGAGCAGGTCGATCCCCGGCCCGAACCGGCGCGGCGACAACGGGTGGCCGGGGCCGAAGTCGTACGTCGTCGAGCGCGGGCCAAAGACGAGCAGCGGTTCGGAGGCGCCTGCCGGGCGGGCCATGGGTGGCACGATAGCCGCCGCTTGGTTCGCCCGCCGGGCTGAGGCTGTACCATTCCGGCGATGGACACCCTCCTCGTCGTCCTCATCGTCGTCCTGATCATCGTGATCATGGTCCGCGGCCCCAAGACGCTCCCCCTGATCGGCGGCATGCTCGGCCGCGGGGTCAAGGAGGCGCGCAAGGAAGCCTCCGAGTTCCAGAAGGAGCGTGACGGCACGCCGGGCGACCAGCCCCCGACGACCCCGCCCGCCTGATTCGCCTGGCCTCGTGGTCGACGGCGCCGACGGCCACCGCGGGCCGGCGCTGAGCGGCGCATGACGAACGGCCGATGACGACGCTCGACGACCTCCTCCACCGGCCCGGGCCGGGCTCGCACCGGGTGACGATCCTCGTTGGCGGGCGACCCGTCGAGACGCTTGCCGACCTGCCGCCGGAGCGGGGCCGGCTCCTGTTCGTCGGCCTCAACCCATCGCCGGTCAGCGTCGCGGCCGGCCATTACCACCAGGGCCGGCTTGGTCGCCGGTTCTGGTCGCGGCTGGAGCGCGCCGGCGTGATCCCGGCCGGCGGGCCGGTCGATGCAGCCGACGACGCGCTGGTGGCCGCCGGCCACGGCATCACGGATCTGCTCAAGCTCCCGACCGCGCGCGACACCGCCACCGACGAGGAGCTCACGGCCGGGGTCGGCGCCCTGTGGCAGAAGATCGCGCTCTGGCGGCCCGGGGCCGTCGTGTTCATCTACAAGCGCGCCGCCACGACCGCCGCCGGGCGGCCGCTCGATGCCCGCTGGGGCCAGCTCGAGGGCGTCGCGCTCGGCGGGCGGCCGTGCTTCCTGATGCCCGGCCCATATGCGCCGGCAGACGAGGTCGACGAGGGCCTCAACCTCATCCGCAACCTGGCGAGCGCCCTGGCCGGCTGATCGTCCCGGCCAGGGCGGAAGCCGTCACTCGGGCGGCAGCTCCTTGTAGACGAGGTCGACGTCGACGCCCTGGCTGCGCCGGATGAGCTTCGCGCCATAGAAGATGACCAGCCCGATGACGACGATCATCCCCATGAACGACGGCACCTGCCACCAGTTCTTGTTGAAGTCGCCGCCGAGGGCGAGCGCGGGGAACGCGAGCGTGCACCAGGTCAGGAAGACCATCACGAGGATCGACAGCGGGGACACGATGTACAGGACCGGGATGCCGGCGAACTTCATGTTCGCGGGCGACGCCTGGTACAGGTCCGGGCGCCGGCTCGGGAAGGCCATGGCGGCGACCCCGACGATCACGACGCAGACGACGCCGGCCAGGACGCCCAGGGTCAGCCAGGTGATGAAGTCCGTGCTGGTGATGCTCCAGATGAGCATCAACGTGATGATCACCATCTCGGTGATGATGGCGACGACCGGCGAGTGGGTCCGCTCGTTGACGTCCGACAGCCGCTCGGGCAGGAGCCGGTCGAACGACCAGGCGAACAGCGTCCGAATGGGCATGAACGTGTTGCCGACCATCGCCGGGAGGCTCCAGAAGAGGAACGAGCCGACGATCAGGAACGATAGGATCGGGATGTTGTACACGAGCGACGCCATGAAGTGGTACCACGGCGCCGTCGGGATCGCGTAGGCGGTGTTGCCGGCGGTGTTCACGGCGACCATGAAGTCGTAGCCGGTGACCTTGAACAGGAGGGCGGCGCCGAGGGCGATGAAGGCGACGTCCCAGACCAGGGCCCCGAACATGATCGACAGCTGGCGGCTCCGGTTGGACGCGGTCTTGAGCTCACCCGAGAGGTAGACGGACCACCAGTTCCACATCATGAAGGTCATGATGATGAACACCGTCGGCAGGGTGGCGTTCATGTCACCCGGGTTGGGCTGGATGCCCGCGACGCCGGCGGCCGAGATGACGTCCTGGGTCGTCCCGCCGCCGTACTGGGCGTTCAGGGAATTGAAGTTGTTCTGGAAGTCGGAGGTCGAGCCGATCGCCAGGACGATGAAGGCAAGGAACGTCCCGACCGAGGCGATGATCCAGAACGTGTTCTGCCAGCGGAAGGTCGTCCGGAGGCCGAGGACCAGGATCGCGCCCATGAGCACGACCATGACCATTGCTCCGGCGAAGATCCAGGCGCTGTCCTTCTGGAAGTTATTGCCCCAGTCGATGAGCGTCTGGTTGTTGAAGAAGATGCCGAGCGTGACCAGGATCGGCCCGAGGGCGAAGACCGGGAAGTAGCGGGCCCAATAGGTGGCCCCGATCGTCGCCGACAGGGCCGCGCCGAAGTTCGAGACGAGGGCCAGCGGCGGCGACAGGATCCGGCTGACCCAGACGTAGTCGCCACCGGTCCGGGGCATGCTCGAGGCGAGCAGAGCCATCATGATCAGGACCGGGATGTTGATGATCCCGGAGATGATCGTCGCGGTGACGATGTCGGCACCCGGGAAGAGCGTAAGCGCGGCGAACACGCCCCACGCGAGGGTCGCCCCGACCGGAGCGGAGAAAACCGCGTTGAAGATGGTCGCGTCGAGCGCCGAGGCCTCCCGGACCAGGCCCGTGCTCTGACGTACGAAGAGCTGACTGCCCCCGGATCCGCTGCCCGACGTGGCCACGGTAACCCTCCTCCGACGCGAACCTGCGGCGGCGGCAACGCTTGACAGGTTGGGCACACCGCATCGATAGTCGAACACAATCGCACACCCTTCGTCAATAGTTGTTGTGCGTTTGGAGAGACTCTGATGTCGGATGCTGTGAGGCCGATCCTCGGGTGAGCGCTGGGGACCGGCCTCTGGCCGCCGTCGACCGACGTCATCGCATCCTCGAGCGGATCGCCGAGGAGCAGACGATCCACGTCGGCGAGCTCGCCCGGACCCTCGGCGTATCGGAGATGACGATCCGGCGCGACATCCGCCGCCTCGAGCTCGACGGCTTCGTCCGCCAGACGTACGGCGGGGCGACCGCCCACCTCACGAAGTCGCTCGACGTCGCCTTCAACGCCCGGGCGCTCCAGAACACCCGCGAGAAACGCTGGATCGGGATGCGAGCGACCCGTCTGCTCGGCGACGCCCGGGTGATCTTCATCGGGATCGGCACGACCGCCGAGCAGTTCGCCCGGTTCCTGCCGGTCCGGCCTGGGCTGGTGGCGGTGACGCCGTCGCTGCCGATCGCGAGCCTGCTCGGGACCCGCCCGATCGATGTCGTCGCCCTCGGCGGGTCGGTCCGGCGCGACGAGCTCACCTGCGTCGGCCCGGCCGCCTCCGCGACGCTCGGGCGGTTCCACTTCGACCTGGCCGTGGTCGGTGCCGCGGGGCTGAGCGCGCGCTGGGGCCTGACCGAGCTCGACGACGGCGAGGCGGAGATCCAGCGCCTCGCGATCGAGCGGTCCTCGCGGCTCGTCGTGATTGCCGACGGATCAAAGATCGGATCGGCTACGAACGCCGTGGTGACCGAGGCCGACCGGGTCGGGACGCTCGTGACTGACTCCGGGGCGCCCGAGGCCGAGCTCGCGGCCCTGGCGGCGCTCGGCGTCGAGATCCTGATTGCGGGAGCCGATGACAATCCACCGGCCGCACCCGGCAACGGGGCGGGACCGGGCTGAGGAGGGAGCGATGGACGCACTCGAGCGGATCTTCGGTACGCGCAAGCCGGTGGTCGCAATGCTCCACTTCCCCGGCCTGCCCGGCCGGCCGCACCACAACATGGCCGCCGGACCCAGCCTGCTCCTCGACACTGTCGGTCGCGACCTCCGGGTCCTCCAGGAAGCAGGCGTCGACGGGGTGATGTTCTGCAATGAGGCCGATTATCCCTACCAGCTCGCGGTCGGCCCGGAGATCCCGGCCGCGATGGCCGCCACGATCGGCGCCCTCCGGTTGGACGTCCGCGTCCCGTTCGGGGTCAACATCCTGTGGGACGCGATCTCCAGCCTCGCCCTCGCGCGGGCGACGGGCGCACGCTTCATCCGCGAGGTCCTGACCGGCGTCTACGAGAGCGATCTCGGGATGATCGAGCCGCGGATCGGCGAGATCGCCGGCTATCGGACGATGATCGGGGCCGGCGACGTCGCCCTGTTCGACAACGTCCAGCCCGAGTTCGCCAGTGCGATCGGCGGCCGGACCGTCGCCGACCGGGCCCGCGGCGCCGCTTTCCTGGGCATGGACGCGATCCTCATCAGCGGGCCCGCGGCCGGGGTGCCCTTCGAGATGAGCGACCTGCGGCTGGCCAAGGACGCGGTGCCGGACACCCCGGTCATCGCCAACACCGGGGTGACCGCCGACCGGGTGGCCGAGATCTTCGCCGTGGCCGACGGCGCGATCGTGGGGACCAGCCTCAAGGTCGACGGGATCACCTGGAACCCGGTCGACCGGGACCGGGCGATGCGGCTCATGGACGCCGCCCGGACCGCCCGCACCCGACCGGTCGGCTGAGCCACGATGGGGCACCGCACCAGGGTCTACTTCGCCACTGATCTCCACGGCTCGAGCAAGTGCTTCCGGAAGTTCGTCAACGCCGGCGCGGCGTACGGCGCCGACGTCCTCATCCTCGGCGGTGACGTGGCGGGCAAGGCGCTCCAGACGATCGTCCGCGGTCCGGACGGGCGCTACCGGTGCACCTTCATCGGGACCGACTATGCCGTCGACGAGGGGTCCGATCTCGAGGCGCTCGAGAAGCTCATCGCCGACCACGGCTACTACCCGTACCGGGCGGAGGCCGGGGAGCTCGACGCGCGACACGCCGAGGGCAGCCTCGACAGCCTGTTCGTGGACCTGATGCGGGCTCGCCTGACCGACTGGCTCACGCTCGCCGACGAGCGGCTCCGGCCGGCCGGCCGGCGGCTCTACTTCATGCTCGGCAACGACGACCCGGCCGAGCTGCGCGACCTGCTCGACGGCGCGCCGTGGGGCGTCTACGACGAGGGCCGGGTCGTGATGGTCGACGACGACCACGAGATGATCTCGTGGGGCTACTCCAACATCACCCCGTGGCACAGCCACCGCGAGATGACCGAGGAGGTGCTCGGGGCGACGCTCCGCGGCCTGGCCGGTCAGCTCCAGGCCCCCGAACGCGCGATCTTCAACCTCCACGTCCCGCCGTTCGGGAGCGGGCTCGACGACGCGCCGCTCCTCGACGAGAACCTGACCGTGCAGACCGCCGTCGGCCAGGTCAAGTTCGCCCCGGCGGGGAGCACCGCCGTTCGCGACCTCGAGATGGAGGTCCAGCCCCTCCTCGGGCTGCACGGCCACATCCACGAGTCGGGCGGGATCCGGCGGCTCGGCCGGACCATCGCGATCAACCCGGGCTCGGACTACGGGACCGGGGTCCTCAACGGCGCCCTGATCACGCTCGAGCAGGGCAAGGTCGCGGCCCACCAGCTGGTCCGGGGCTGAACGGTGGCGCAGCGGTCGAGGGCCGGGCTGCTCGTCGCGATCGACGTCGGGACGTCGGGCGCCCGGGCCGCCGCGTTCGACCTCGAAGGGCGGCGCCTGCTGGAGGCGCGCCGTCCCTACCCGACCCGCTCGCCCCGCGAGGGCTGGGCGGAGCAGGACGGCCGGGCGTGGCGCTCGGCGGCGATCGGGGCGCTCGCCGACCTGGTGGGTCGCGTGGCGGCCGGCGGCCTCGGCGGGCCCGCGGAGGTCCGGGCGATCGGGCTGACCGGGCAGTGCCCATCGGTGGTCCTGGTCGACCGGCGCGGCGAGCCTGTCTCCGCCGGCCTGATCTACCGCGACAACCGGGCCACGGCCGAGGCGGAGGCCCTCCGCGAGCGGTTCGGCGACGAGGCCATCCACGCCCGGACCGGCCACCTGCCGTCGGGCTTCCATATCGCCCCGAAGCTGCTCTGGCTGCGCGAGCACGAGCCGGCGCAATTCGCCCGGGCGGCCCTGGCCCTCCAGCCGCGCGACCTCGTCGGGCTGGCCCTGACCGGGACCGCGGCGACCGACGGGACCCACGCCGCGGCGACGCTGGTGTACGACCTCCGCGGCGCGCGCTGGGACGGCGAGCTCATGGCCGGCCTCGGCCTCGACCCCGGCCTGTTCCCGCCGATCCTCGCCTCGGGCGAGGTCCTCGGAGGGTTGCTCGAGCGGGTGGCGGCGCGGGTCGGTCTCGCGCCCGGATTGCCGGTCGTGATCGGTGGGGCCGACAGCCAGGCCTGCGCGCTTGGCGCCGGGGTCGTCGATCCCGGCCCGGTGTCCGAGATGGCCGGCTCGTCGACCTGTCTCAATGCCGCGGTCCCAGCGCCGCTCGATGTCCTCGCGGTGACCCACTACCCGCACGTCGTCCCCGGCCCGTACACGACCGAGACCGGGATCAACACGACCGGGGCCGCGGTTGCGTGGCTGGCCGGACTGGCCTACGGGGGGCGCTCGGGCCGCCCGACGGCGAGCGACTACGCCCGGCTCGACGCCGAGGCCGGAGCCCTCCCGCCCGGGGCGGATGGTGTCGTTGCCCTGCCGGTGCTCGGCGACGGCGAGCGGACCGACCCGGACCTGCGCGGGGCCGTCGCCGGCCTGTCGCTCCGCCATGGGCGGGCCGCCCTGGCCCGTGCCGTCCTCGAGGGCGTCGCGTTCGCCATCGCCGACCAGCTCGAGCTGCTCCGGGTCGGCGGCGCCCGGGTCGACGAGCTGCGCGTGTCCGGCGGCGACACCCGCCTCGGGTCGTGGACGCGGATCAAGGCCGACGTCCTCCGGATCCCCGTCCGGACCGTCCCCGGCGACGCCGCCGTGACCGGGGTCGCGATGCTGGCGGGCCTCGGCGCCGGGGTCTATCGGGATCCTGCCGAGGCGATCGCCCGATGTGTTCGTCTCGGCCCGCAGGTCGAGCCGGACCTCGCGACGGCGCCCGCGTATGCGGAGGCGGCCGCCGCCTACCGCGCGCTGGCGTCGGGCGCGGCGGTCCGGCGGACGGCGACCTCGGAGCGGCATCGCGTGTCGCCGTCGGCCCGGCCGGGAAGGGGAGGCTGATCGTGCGCGTGCGGCTCGGGATCAATACCTGCTTCGCGGTCAAGCGCTGGCCGCGCCCCGAGGACTGGGCACCGGTCGTGCGCGATCGCCTGGGGCTGGATCTCGTCCAGCACTCGCTGGATCTCGACGAGTCGCCGCCCGCCTGGCTCGATCCGGTCGCGGCGGGGGCCAGGGTCCGGACGATCGGAGGCCGCCACGGCCTGACTCTGCACTCGACGTTCACCGGCCTGGCGGCCTACTCGCGGAACCTGCTGCTCCACCCTGAGGCGCCGGCGCGCGGAGCCGCGGTGGCCGCCTTCGGCGACGCGATCCGCCTGACGGCGGCGATGGGCGGGGTGGCGACCGGTGGGCACGTCGGGGCGTTCGCGGTCGCGGACTGGACCGACCGGGACCGTCGGGCCGCCCGCTGGCGCGACCTCCAGTCTTCGCTCGTCAGCCTGGCCGGCGAGGCGCATGCGGCCGGCCTCGAGTACCTCATGGTCGAGAACCTCGCCGCAGCCCGCGAGCCGTCGACGATGGCGATGATCCGCGACCTCATCACGACCGGCGACGATGCCGCCGTCCCGATCCGGCTGTGCCTCGACGTGGGCCACATGTGCGCGCCGGGGACGTCCGGCGACGACCGCGACCCCTACACCTGGCTGCGCCAGCTCGGCCGGGCCGCGCCGGTCGTCCAGCTCCAGCAGTCCGACGCTGAGGGCGACCACCACTGGCCGTTCACGGCCGAGCGCAACGCCACCGGCCGGATCGACGCCGACCGGGTCCTGGCGGCCCTCGGCGAGAGCGGCGCCGACGAGTCGGTCCTGGTCCTCGAGGTCATCCCGCCGTTCGAGCAGGACGACGCGGCGGTCGTCGACGACCTGGTCGAGTCGGTCGCCTACTGGCGCGAGGCGCTCGTCCGGAACGGGCTCGGCGACGGCAGCTGAACCGACGAGGGAATGGCCGGGTGCGGTCAGCGCCGGGCCACCTCGGGGGTCTCGTACCAGCGGACGCGTTCGCCGACCCTGGCCCTGGCCTTCCAGCCGAGCGACTTCGGGGCGGCCTCGATGTCGGCCAGGAGCGCGGCGACCTGGCCCTCGACGGGGTACGACGCATCGGGTACCGGCGTCTCGGCGACCAGCGCGGCGATCAGCCGGAGGTTCCGCTCCGCCGTGTGGCAGAACCCCCAGTCCGCGCTGAGCACGGACCGGATCCGAACCAGGTCGAGCGGCCCGGGTGACCCGTCGGGGGCCCGGTCCGCCACGAGCCGCCCGACGGCCGCCAGCGGATGGTCGGCGAGGAGGCAGGCGGCGTCACCGAGGTCCTTGTGGTTCGTCTCCCAGATCTGGATCTTGGTCAGGAGCAGGTCGGCCAGGTCGAGGGTCGGGCCGTCGGTCGCCAGCCGGTCGCGCAGCTCGAGCGTATGGGACATCGCCAGGCGGTCGATGACGACGTCCACCTCCCAGCGCCGGTCGGGGGCCGTGTAGACGAGCCGCTGGGCGCCGTGGATCGCGTTGAACAGCTTGTCGCCGACGTAGCCCTCCGACTCGAGCAGCCGCCGGAACGACCCGACGTCGCGGCCGTGGGCGACGAGGTCGAAGTCCCGGTAATCGCGCTCGTAGGGTGGTCGCGTGGCGGTCGGTGACTGGATCCGGATGGCCAGGCCGCCCATGAGCCGGACTCGGAGCCCCTGGGCGGTCGCACCCTCGACGATCCGGCGCGCCTCGGCCTCGATCTCCGCGCTCGGCACGGTGGGCTCGGGGACGAGGGCCGGTTCGCTCATCGCCGGTCAGTCTAGCGATCGGCACCGATCGCCGACGCCAGCGCCGACGCGGTGTCGGGCAGGATCGGCGGGCCGTGCCCGGGGACGATCCGCCGAACCGACCCGTCGGCGACGAGCGCCGCGATCCGGGCGAGCGAGCGGCGCTGGTCCGCGTCGTCGCCCTCCGGTGGCCGGATGAACGTCGGGCGGTCGGTCAGCGCGTCGCCGGCGAGGAGCGTCCCGTCGGCCGTTCGAAAGGCCAGGTGGTCCGGGCGATGCCCCGGCGTGGCGATGGCGGTCATGAGCCCGTCGCCTGTCCCGACCGTCGCGCCGTCGCCGATTTCGATCGCCGGCCACGATAGCGGCGGTGGGCCGCCCGGGCCAACGACGATCGGGGCACCCGTTCGCGCGTGGAGCTCCTCGGATCCCGAGGCGTGACCCGGGTCGACGTGGGTGAGGGCGATCGCGACGATCCGTCCGCCCCGCGACGCGACCTCCGCCTCGACCGCGTCGACGAACGCCTCGCCCGGGTCCCCGGGGTCGACCACCACGACCTCCCGCCGCCCGGCGAGGATCGTGTTCGCCGGCCGGCCGGTCGGGCCGAAGGCGTTCTGGCCGGTCATCACCCGGAGGTCGGGCGAGATCCGCTCGATCGCGATCGGCGGCTCGTCGGCCCGCGCGAGCCCGTCGCAGATCTCGTCGAAGGAGACGGCCCGCTCAAGACGCTGGAGCGTCGTCGAGGTCGGCGGCCACATCGCGATCGACCCCCCGGCCATCGCGCCAAGGGCCGCCCGCGGGGTGAGCCAGGCGTGGTCGACGACCTCTCGGGGATCGGGGTCGAGGACCGCGTCGGCGGGCAGCTCGGCGACGAAGAACCGGGCGTCGAACCGGCGCGGGAACGACCGCGGGGTCGTCCAGCGAGCCACCTCGACGAGCCGGTCGGTCAGCAGCTCGAGCCCGCCGGCCTCGACCAGGTCGACGAATGGCCGTTCCCGGTCGCGACCCTCTCCTGACCGCGCGCCCGATGGCCCGTCCTCCGGCGCCGCGAGCAGGACGCCGACCTCCTCCCAGGTCTCGCGAATCGCGGCGATCCGATGGGCGATGCGGAACGACGCACGGTCCCGCGGTCCGCGGGCACGCCCGACGAGCCGCGGATCGGCGTCCGACGGCTCGACCCGGCCGCCCGGGAAGACGTGCAGACCGGCCGCGAAGGCCATCGAGTCGGGTCGCCGCGTGAGCAGCACCTCCAGGCCGTCGCGACCCGGTCGAAGGAGGACGATCGTCGCCGCAGGTCGGGGCGTGACCGGCGTGCCGGATTCGTCGCCGGGAGGCCGCTCCATCGCCGCGTCAGGCGCCCGGGGGATCGATGGCCGGGTCGAGGTCGAGCTCGTAACCGAGCAGCTCGAGTCCCGGCTCGGGCTCCCAGTCGCGCTCGGGCGCGCGACGGAAGCCCAGCCCCGTGTACAGGCCGTGGGCCGAGCGCATGAATGGCCGGGTGAGCAGGACGAGCCGGCTCCGGCGGTCGGCCCGGGCCCGGTCGATGCAGGCGAGAACGAGCATCCGGCCCACACCGCGACCCTGGGCGGCCGGGTCGACGGCCAGCATCCGGAAGGCGGCCTCGCCCTCGAACTCGGATTCCGAGTACGGCGTGCCGGGACCCGGGACGTAGGTCACCCCACCGAGCACATGGCCGGTCGCGTCGACCGCGACGAGCACCGGACAGATCGCCGCCCGCGTCGCGACGTCCCGGACGAAGTTCAGGTAGCCGGGGTCGTCCTCGCCGACGGTTCGGTAGGCGGCGACGGTGACCTCCCCGAGCGTCGTGTACTCGTCAGGGTGGACCTCGCGGACCTGGATCGTCATCGATCGCCGACAGGCGATCGGAACTCGACGTGCCCGCAGCTCGAGCAGGCGAACAGCTCGACGGCGATCATCCCCTCCCCCAGCTCGGCCCACTCCCCGAAGAGCAGCTTCCAACCGCCGGTCGTGCCACCGACCCTGAGCTGCTCGACTCCGATCGAGGAGATCGGGTTGCCGCAGCGCAGGCACTCGCCGAGCGGAACCGGCGCCCGGCCCACGGCGTTCGCGCCATCGATCCCAGCCGGCGGCGGACCGGAGCCGGCTTGGGGCGTCGGGTCGGTCATCGGGTCCTCCTCATTCGACGATCTGGGCAGCGAGCGCCTCGGGCTCGTGGACCGGCTGACGGCAGGCGAAGTCGCGGCAGACGAACGCCGTCGGCCGGCCGTCGCGCTGGAAGCGCGATCCGAGCAGCTCGATGGCGCTCGTCTCCGGATTGGCCCGACAGGCCACGACGAGGTGCGGCCGGAAGCCGGTCCTCGTCGGTGCCAGGAGGCGGTCGGTGGCCGGGTCGCCGGGATCGCCGACGACCGCGACCTCGACGACGTCGGCCAACGCGTAGTCGATGGCGACGAGCCACTGGGCGAACCCCTGCGGGTAGCGCCCGACGAGGCCGGCCACGAGCCCGATCGCGCGCTCCGCGTCGGATCGGTAGCCGCCGGCGCCGGTCAGGGCGTCGAGCCGGAGGAGGACGGTGGCCGCCATCGCGTTGCCCGACGGGATCGCGTTGTCCTGGAGGTCCTTCGGACGGGTCACGAGGGTCTCGTGGACGTCGCTCGTGTCGAAGAAGCCGCCGTCCGGGTCGCGGAAGCCGACGAGGATCGTGTCGGCGATCCCGCGCGCCGCGACGAACCAGCGCTCGTCGAACGTCGCCTCGTAGAGGGCGAGGAGGCCCTCGGCGAGGCAGGCGTGATCCTCGAGGACCCCATCCGCCGAGGCGCGCCCATCCTTCCAGCTCCGTCGGAGGAGCCCGTCGGGGCGGCGGAGGCTCGTCAGGAGGGCCGTGGCGGCCGTCTCGGCGGTGCCGCGGTAGCGCTCTGCCTGGACGCGATCGTCGTCGTTCCCGGTCGCCTGAAGCGCCCGGACGGCGTCGGCGAACGCCGCGAGCGCCAGCCCGTTCCAGCCGGCAAGCACCTTGTCGTCGCGGGCCGGCTGGGGGCGGAGGCGGCGGACGGCCAGGAGCTGGTCGCGGGCGGCGGCCAGCCGGCGCGCGACCTCGTCGTTCGACACCGAGATCATCGAGGCCAGCTCATCGTCCGAACGGATCCGGCGCAGGATGCAGCGACCCTCCCAGTTCCCGGCATCGGTCACGTCGTAGGCCGCCATGAACAGCGGCGCCACCTCTGGTCCGAGCACGGCCCGGATCTCCTCGGCGGTCCACACGAACGTCCCGCCCTCCTCGCCTTCGGTGTCGGCGTCCTGGCTTGCCGCAAACGCAGCGTCGGCCGTGAGCAGCTCGCGGGTGAGATAGTCGAGGGTCCCGAGTCCGACCTCGCGGTAGCGCGGGTCGCCGGTGAGCTGCCACGCATGCACGTAGACCCGGGCGAGCTGGGCGTTGTCGTAGAGCATCTGCTCGAAGTGGGGCACGAGCCAGATCGCATCGGTCGCGTAGCGGTGGAAGCCCCCGCCAAGCTGGTCGCGGATGCCGCCGTCGGCCATGGCGTCAAGGGTCCGGCGCGCCATCGCCAGCGCCCGGCCGTCGAGGCCCGCGGCCGCCCGGCTGAGCAGGAACTCGATGGTCATCGGCTGCGGGAACTTCGGGGCCCCGCCCCAGCCACCGTGCCGCGCGTCGAAGGTGCGCTCGAGGGTCGCGACGGCGGCGTCCAGGATCGTCCGGTCCGGCAGGCCCCCCGGCTCTTCGGCGCCGCGGCCGGCCGCGCCGAGTCGCGCGGTGTCGCCGATCGCCGCGACGATCGCCGCGCTCGACCGATCGATCTCGTCGCGCTGCTCGCGGTAGGCCCGGGCCACGCCCTCGAGGACCTGGCGGAACGACGGCAGGCCGTGACGCGGCGTCTCCGGGAAGTACGTCCCGCCGTAGAACGGGCGGCCATCCGGGGTGAGGAACACGCTCATCGGCCACCCGCCGCTCCCGGTCATGGCCTGGACCGCGGCCATGTAGACCTGGTCGAGGTCGGGGCGTTCCTCGCGATCGACCTTGATCGGCACGAAATCGCGGTTGAGCTCGGCGGCGGTGACCGGGTCCTCGAACGATTCGCGCTCCATGACGTGGCACCAGTGGCAGGCGGCATAGCCGATCGACAGGAAGATCGGCCTGTCCTCCGTCCTGGCCCGGGCGAGCGCCTCCTCGCCCCACGGGTACCAGTCGACCGGGTTGTGCGCGTGCTGGAGGAGGTACGGGCTCGTCTCGCCGGCAAGCCGGTTCGTGGGCATGACCGGATGGTAGCGCCGACGGGGTTCGGCACCGGCGCCGACGGGCCGTTCGTGCGCCCCCGACGCCCGTATCATCGAAGCCGTGACCGCCCCCGCGTCGCCCATCTCGTCGATCCCCGAGGTGCTCGGCCGGACCGCGCTGTCGCTGCTGGTCGTGGCGGTCGGGGCGACGATCGCGACCGCCGTCCTGCGCTTCGGCGGGGCACCCGACGCCGCGGTCTTCGTCGTCTCGGCGGTCGCCCTCGCGGGGCTCGCCGGGGTCATCGGGGCGGGCACCGACCAGCT
>Ga0326726_10001459_pt1 | contig 21917 bp, 17 predicted proteins | sample MHFenrmetagenome_2_FD_207603 | JGI IMG/M metagenome (GOLD analysis project Ga0326726, IMG submission 207603) | Lab enriched peat soil microbial communities from Michigan Hollow, Ithaca, NY, United States - MHF15MN | ecosystem: Environmental > Terrestrial > Soil > Wetlands > Peat | place: USA... | reverse complement strand
GAATCTGAAGACCCCTCAAAAACGCCGTCCCATACTCAGCAGGGTTTCAACCCTGCGGACATTCAACTCTTACATTCTCCCGTGTAGCCCCCGGCTTCAGCCGGGGGAACAGATCCCCCCAAAAAAATCTTCGGGCTTCAGCCCAACCTCTTCGATGATCCTTGAGCTGGGTTGAAACCCGGCGGAAGCCGTAAGGGAGGACTATATAATTATTGGATATCGGATCCCCGGGCTGAAGCCCGGGGCTACACAAGAAAATGTAAAAGGTTGAATGGCCATCATCCCGTTTTCCGCAGGAATCTGAAGATCCATCAAAAACGCCATCCCATACTCCGCAGGGTTTCAACCCTGCGGACATTCAACTCTTACATTCTCCCGTGTAGCCCCCGGCTTCAGCCGGGGGAACAGATCCCCCCAAAAAAATCTTCGGGCTTCAGCCCAACCTCTTCGATGATCCTTGAGCCGGGTTGAAACCCGGCGGAAGCCGTGAGGGAGGGTTTTATCTGGGGATCAAAAAAAAGCAGCCTCAAGTTTCATACACCCTCACGGCCGACTCCGGACCCCATGAGTGCACGGGATAGGGATCGGGCGAGGCGCCGTCGAGGGCTTCCCTGATGCTGTCGATGATGGCCCACGACCGTTCGACGCTGTCGCGCCGGATGAAGTTCATCTGGTTGCCGTCAATCGCATCGAGGAGCAGGCGGTGATAGGGCGTCAGCCCTTTCTCTGCAAACGATGTGCGGTAATCGAACTTCATGAAGACGGGATCGGTGACCATCTCCTCACCGGGACGTTTCGTGCCGAACCTGATGGCGACGGTTTCGTCCGGCTGGATGCCGAGGATGACCTGGTTCGGGGTGCATGCGGCCGCGCCATATGGGCCGTAAAAGTTCTGTGGTGGGCATTTGAAGGTGATGATGATCTCGGTGACGGTGCGCCCGAGGCATTTGCCGGCCTTCATGAAGAAGGGCACGCCGGACCAGCGCCAGTTGTCCACCATGAACTTCACGGAGGCGAAGGTCTCGACCCTGGAGCCCGGAGCAACCCCTTTCTCGCCGATGTAACCTTCATACTGCCCGAGCACGACCGAATCGCGCACGGTTTCGCGGCTGAAGAGCCGGACTGAACGCAAAACCTTGCATTTCTCATCTCTGATGGAGTCGGGACTCAGCTCCACGGGAGGCTCCATAGCAATGGCCGCAAGCAGCTGGAGGCCGTGATTCTGGACGATGTCACGAAGAAGGCCCGCCTCCTCGTAATAGGCGCCACGGCCCCGGATGCCGAACTCTTCGGCGATGGTGATCTGCACCTGTGCGATATACTGCCGGTTCCAGAGCGGTTCGAACATGCCGTTCGAGAAACGGAACACCATGATGTTCTGCACCGGCTCCTTGCCGAGGTAGTGGTCGATGCGGTATATCTGATGCTCGTCGAAAGCCTCCTCGAGCTGGATGTTCAGTTCACGGGCGCTCTGCAGGTCATGGCCGAAAGGCTTTTCGACGACGATCTTGCGCCACCCCGGGCAGGATTGCTCGCGGCCGCCGAGACCAGCCTTGACAAGGTTTCGCACGATGACGGGAGCCAGGCTGGGCGGAGTGGAGAGGTAGAAGAGCAGGTTGCTGCACACACCCGTCTCACCTCGGGTGCGCATGATCTCGTTGTAAAGGGCGAAATAGCCCTCATGCCGGTCGAGGTCCGCGTCAACGTAGAAGAGACGTTCGCTGAACTGCTCGAACTGCTGCCGGTCGTCGACCGTATCCGGCGACAGCTCCATGACCCTGTCGAGCACGTATCGGCGGAACTGTTCATGGGTATGGCCTGCCCGCCCGACGCCGATCACCCTCCATGCCTCGGGCAGGTGTCCCCATCGGAAAAGCTGGTAGACCGACGGAAAAAGCTTCCTCGATGCCAGGTCACTGCCGGCCCCGAAGATGATGATCGTAAAGTTCTCGAGATGCCCGCTCATGACCCCGCCTTCCCGCCGTCTGCGGGGGCAAAGCCATGTCCGCCGAACTCGTGGCGAAGCGCCGCGACGACCTTGTCGGAAAAATTGTCCTGAGAACGGGAGCTGAACCGCCGGAACACCGAACCGGCGATGACCGGGATCGAAACCCCCCTTTCGAGCGCAGCCTCCACCGTCCAGCGACCCTCGCCGGAATCGGCGATCGCGCTTCCGAGCCAGGAGAGCCTGCCGTCTTTTTCGAAAGCCTTGCCGGCAAGTTCCATGAGCCAGCCCCTGATGACCGAACCGTTCGACCAGACGCGGGCAACCGTTTCATGGTCGATGGCATAACCGCTCGATTCGAGGAGGTCGAACCCTTCGCCGATCGCCTGCATCATGCCGTACTCGATGCCGTTATGCACCATCTTTACGAAATGCCCGGCCCCCGACGCCCCCATGTAACCATAACCGTTCTCGACGCACAAATCCCTGAGGAGGGGTTCGACGACTTCATAGGCCTCGCGTGGTCCGCCGACCATGATGCAGGAGCCGTGCCTGGCCCCCTCGAGCCCGCCGCTCGTGCCGGCATCGAGCAGGTGGATACCATCCCGATCCAGCCTTGCTGATCGCGAAACCGTCTCCTTGTAATGCGAGTTGCCTCCATCGATGACGATATCGCCTTTCCGGAGAAAGGGGATAAGCCCGTCGAGCACCGAGTCGACCGCACTGCCGGCAGGAACCATGACCCACACGATACGCGGGGTGTCGAGCTCGCCGACAAGGTGCTGCAGGGAGCGAGCCTGGACTGCGCCGCGCTCCGTCAACCGCCTGACCGCATCTTCCGAAAGATCGTGCACCACTACCCGATGGCCGAATTCCAGAAGGTGCTCGACCATACCGAATCCCATTTTACCAAGACCTATAAAGCCGATATTCATGATCAACGCTCCTTCACGGTTGAGATTGTTCTCCGAGCCATCCCGTCCTGGCAAGTTCCAGCTTCAGCAGTTCAAGCTGCTTTTCAAGGAAGGGAAGCAGCGGTTCGGCCGAAAGCGGACCACCGGATTTGAGCGCCTTTTCTATTGCAAGGGCCTGCCGGCTGAGCCTGACGGCGCCAATGGTGGAGGACGCCCCTTTGATGGTGTGGGCAAGAAGACGCATCTGCCCCGCGTCACGGTCAAGCAAGGCCTTGTAGATCCCGGCAACCTGCACCGGCGCATCCGCTATGAACTGGGCGATGATCTCGCGCGCGATGAACGCGTCCTGGTCCAGCCGCTGGAGCATATCCTTTTCATCGAATATCTCGCCAGCACCCGGATCGCCGGCGGCCATCTCCCCAAATGCCGCCTGGGGCCCGAACAACTGGAGGCGGTGCTGAAGGTATTTTTCGAGCATCCTCATAAAATCCTGCTTGCGGACCGGCTTGGCGATATAGTCGTCCATACCGGCATCGATGCAGCGTTCGCGGTCGCCGATCATGGCATTGGCGGTCATGGCCACGATGGGAATGGCCCGATTGACCTCTCCGGCCTGACCGCTCCTGATAAGCCGTGTCGCCTCGAAACCGTCAAGTTCGGGCATCTGGCAGTCCATGAATACCAGGTCGAAAGCCCCATGGCCGAGCGCGGACAGGGCCGCGATACCGTTTTCGGCGACCTCAGGCTCATACCCTGACTTCCGGAGCATCGACACCGCCACCTGCTGGTTGACGAGGCTGTCCTCGACGATCAGGATCCTTGAGGCAATCACCGTGGCCTCCTCCGACTGAACGTCGGACGAATGGTCATCGACGGCAGGCTTCAGCCGTTGTGCGGAACCGGTGAGCGCCTCGATAAAATCCTTTCGGCGCAACGGCTTGTTCAGGCAGACGTCGGCAAGGCGTTCAAACGATACGGAGGCCAACCCGCGACGTCCGAACGCCCGCATCACGATGATCCGCATATCGTGACCACCACGCCCGAAACGTAGCCTCCTGCACAGCTCCATCGACGGCAGGCCTTCGAGCGAGTCGTCGATCAAGACGATATGAGGAAGAGATCCCGACTTCATGGAGGTTTCCAACAAGTTGATCGCCTCTTCCCCTCCAATCGCGGCATGGCAGCGGCAACCCCAGGAGGCGAGCAGTTCGGCAAGCATTTGCCGTCTCATGGATTTGCCGTCCACAAGCAGCACATTGAGCCCTGCCAGATCGAGGGCAGTCCGCGGAATGGTGGTACCGGCATTCTGCTGACGGGCAAGCCTCAGGCGGAATACGAAGGTCGACCCTTTTCCGGGAGTGCTGCTGACCGTGATGCCTCCCCCCATCTTGCGGGCAAGATGGGCCGATATGGAGAGTCCGAGCCCTGTTCCGCCATATTTCCTGATGGTCGATCCGTCACCCTGGGTGAACGGCGCAAAAATCGATTCGATCCGGTCCTCCGGAATACCGATGCCCGTATCGACGATCGAAACCTGCAAAGACAAGCCATCGGGAGTTTCATTTTCAAGCTCCACACGGACGATGATCTCGCCCGAGGCAGTGAATTTTATGGCATTGCCTATCAGGTTGATCAGCACCTGCCTGATTCTCGATGGATCGCCGGTGACCAGATGAGGAAGGCCCAGGTCAGGATAGAGGGTGAGATCGAGCCCTTTTTCGTGAGCTTCGACGCCGAGCATATCGGTCACATCCTCGAGCAGGGAGAGCAGATTGAAGTCGATGGTTTCAAGATCGAGCCGGTTGGCCTCGATTTTGGAAAAGTCGAGGATATCGTTGATAAGCCGCAGGAGGTTCCTGCCGCTCGAGATGATCGTCTCGACATACTTCCGCTGCTCCGCGGTGAGCGGCGTTTCGAGCAGCAGGTCCGACATGCCGATGACACCGTTCATCGGCGTCCGGATCTCATGGCTCACATTGGCGAGGAACTCACCTTTAGCGGTATTGGCCGCTTCGGCCTTCATGGCCATGAGTCGGGCAATGCCGATGGATTCTTCGAGCTGGAGGTTCATCTCGATCAGGGCGTTGCGCGCCTGGCTGGCATCCTCGACAAGGTTCAGGAGCGCTTCCCGCTGGGCATTGCTGCCGTATGCATCACTGGAAAAAGCTGCCCCCCCGGATTCGCCAGAAAAGAGAAAGCCCCCGTCGGCCGCACGCTGTGCAAAAAACCTTTCGATTTCCGGCACTTCGTCGGTGGGCAAGCGATGGGCAGGAGGCTTTCCGAGCTCGGCGCACAGTCGGTTGACTTCAGACTTCAGCTCGATGGTCCTCATTTCACGTCCGACCATGAGGCCGTTGAACCGCTCGAGTTCGGTTATGGAGCCCCGAAACTCTTCCTCCATTATTTTCCTCTCGGTAATATCGGTGGTCACCATTACCGCAAGGACGACCTCTCCATCCAGGATACAGGGTGTCAGACGTGACTCGAGCCAGATAGGGTCGGCCTCCTCCGAAAAAACGCAGCTCTCGATCCGTGAGGGCTCTCCGCTATCGAAAACCGAATCGAGAGCCGCACTTACGGCATCATACTGAGCTTCCTGAAAAAGATCATGCAGGAAACGTCCGGTAAAATCACCAGGTCGTAGTGACGGCAGGTTCCGGTTCATATATGCGATCCTGCCGGAACGTTCTACGGCGATGATCGCATCTGCACTGCAGGCAAGAATAGCTGAAAACAGGGCCTCGCCCGTCAAAAAGCTGGGCTGTAAGTCAACATGTACAGCCAGTGTCGATGTGAATCCGCAGGCAGGTTTTCCGGGATCTGCGATCGTTTTCGCCGATGCCGGTATGCCGGGGATGAGCACGCTGCCGACACCAAGCCCCCTTTCGCCGTAACCAGAGGATAGCAGTTCCGATTCTAGCTCGGCTATCCTGAGCAGCAACTCCTCGTAAGTCGGCGATGGTGTTGACATGGGACGAGGCAATCTGGGTAGTTAACAGGCTGACGATTCCTGAGCGGCGGCAACGCCTGCTCAAAAGGGTGCACAAACCGGATCGTACGAAACTTGTCGAAACAGTCAGGATATTTCCGGCAAACGTATGATCGAAAACAAGTACTCGTTACCTATCGTTCAATTTCCAGACGATGCTTCAGCAGACATTCGCTGATAGCGATCGATCAGGACGCCGTTGATGTTGGACCACAGCTTGCCCTCTGCAAATTCGAGCCCCAGTGCTCTCATACTGCTGAAACACTCCGGGTCCCGCATGAGTCGAAGGCATGCCGTGTAGAACTCATCGATATTGCCTGCCTCTGCGACAAATCCGGCTCGGGACCTCTTGACCAGCTCCATGCATCCGCCGATATCGGAAACGACGGCAGGCAGTCCTGAAGCCAGCGCCTCAAGCACCACATTGCAGAACGCCTCGGTGGTGGATGGGAAAAGAAAGACGTCACCGCTTGCATAAGCCTGAGGAAGCGCCTCGCCCGTCAGGTAACCGGTAAAGAGGGCATCAGGCATCCTGCTCCGCATCTGATCCTCTTCAGGACCCGAACCGATCATGACAAACCGTACCCTGTCTCCATACCCTTCATCCATGAAACGCCGGTACAGTCCCATCACCACTTCAATATCCTTGTAAAGTACGAACCTTCCCGCATAGACAAAGACTGTTTTTCCTTCCGCGTCCCAGGAACGCCGCAATGCTTCGGAGCGCCGTCCAGGATCGAACAGCTCCTTGTCGATACCTCTGGACCACACATCGATGTTCCTGATACCCTTGGCAGCGAGCTTTTCCCGCACGATCTCGTTCGGCGCAAGCACGACATCGCACGAATTATAAAACCTCACCAGGTAGTTCCACACGACCTTCTCGGCAAAACCGAGATGATAGTAGCTGAGATAGGAGGGGAAATCGGTATGGAAGGCCGAGCCGGTCGGAATCCCCTTTTTCCTTGCATACTTGAGGAAATTGCTGCCCACGATATCCGGTGTCGATATGTGGACGATGTCCGGGGCAAAACGGTCGAGTTGTCTCTCGATTCTCCCATTATAGAATCCCAGACGGTAATCGGGATAGAGGGGTATCGGGACGGAGGGCACCTGGTGAACCTCGATCGACTGATCCTCCTGAGGGGAGATGTCGGGCGACCATACGGCAACATCATGCCCTGATTTCCTGAGGGAAGAGACCAGCTGGTATATCGAACGCACGGCACCATCCTTATCCTTGACATAGGTCCCTGCGTATAATGCAATCTTCATATCGCGAACGCGTCGGCAAGTACTGGAAAACATAATATATCCGAGCCCTGTAGGGGGAGGGCTGCCGCGAGGGTGTTACTCCGGCCGGCCGCAACGCTCCGCATCGACAGGCTTATGCACTGTCAAAGGTAACATTTCCCCATCAAAAAGCCACATCGGGATCCCGGCATCACATCTTCAGGGATAGCCTTGCGACCAGCGGGTTGACGAGGCGCCGGTAATCTGACCATGACATTCTGAGCAGTTCCGTATGCGCCCCTGCATTGAACGTGATCTCCTTGTCTTCGTCAAGTTCGTCGTCCGCATAAACCTCCATGCCGTAAAGATTTCCAAACGGCGGCATGGCGCCGATCTCGCACTCGGGAAACAGCCCGCTGAACTCCTTCTCCTCGGCAAGTTCCACATCCCTCGTGCCGCATAAGGCACGAAGCAGTTCGAAATCGAGATGCCTCGATGCCGGAAGGACAACCATGGCCATCTTGCCGTCCACCGAGACCATGACGGTCTTGGCAAGCTCCTTTCCGGGCACATGGGCCGCAGCCGCAATCTCCTGTGCCGTAAAGGCTGGCGAGTGGCTGACGACGAAATACCTGACATGATGGTTGTCGAGATAATCCCTTAACCTTCGTATCGGCATAAGCTCCTCCTTTTGATCTGTTTTGCAGGATACCTGTCGTAAAGGACAGATGAACATCTGAACAACGGAATGCCGGGCCGGCCCATCCTTCAATGGATCGGGGTACAACCGGAACAAAAGGGAGACAGCGGATAAGTAAGCGCCAGCCGGAGGGATATTTACAGCGACGCATCGAAACCCTATTTGCTGCTCATGGACAAAGGCAGCCGGGTGGAACGAAGGTTTGATGTTGCATTTTACGAAAAAGGGGTATCAGGAACAAACGGCATCTCTATGACGTCACCAGTGCCGGTTCAGGACTGACCTGGCGCTCCTGCCCGATCCAGGCCTTCAGCGACGGAAAGGCCTCTGTGTAGCCGGCCTTCAGGATCGCCGGCACCTCGGACATGTCAACGAGGCTGAAGCCGCTCAGGTCCGGAGTGATAACCAGGTCTGCATCACGTATCTGAAGCTCCGAAATGGTACGCAGTGCGCTATAGAAGGCGTTCATGAGAAGAGTGGCCAGATGTTCCGGCCGGCTGAAGGTGTGACGTCCAAGCAGGTCAACGCAGAGGATCCTTTCGGCGCCCATCTCCCGAAGCGGAGAGATCGGCACGTTCTCGGTGAGCACCCCGTCGACCAGCAGCATACCGTCAACCTCGACAGGACGAAAAATTCCCGGAATCGAAGAGCTTGCCATGACGGCCGTCGCGACATCACCCTGCCGAAGCACCACCTTCGAACCGTTACAGATGTCGGTCGCGACAATCGCCAGGGGAAGCGGTGCATCCTCGATGCGGGATGAGCCGAGCAGACGGTTGACGATGGCGCCGAATTTCCTGTTTGACAGGAGGCCATACTCCGAAAGGGTAAGACCTGAAAGATCCGACCAGTCAAGGTCAAGAGCCAGCGCCTCGATCTCCTGCCAGCTCTTCCCGAATGCGTACAACGCCGCGACGAAAGATCCTATGCTGGTGCCGGAGATGAAATCGGGCCTGAAATCAAGTTCCTGCATGGCCTTCAGAACGCCGATGTGGGCAGCACCGAGCACCGCTCCGCCACCAAGGGCAAGCCCCTTCGTCGTTGCGGCAACACTGCCGGATCCCATCGCTCTGTTCAATTGAGTTTCCATGTCATCCAAAAAGGTTGACGATCCGTTTAAGCAGGCGCAATTTCCAGGAACCGTAAGGAGGATAGCGAAGATCGGGGTCCGGGAAGCCGGACCTTACCAGGATGCTCCTCGGCGAGGTAAAGGTTTCGAAACCGGCCCGGCCGTGATAGGCGCCAAAGCCGCTCATGCCTCGCCCGCCGAACGGCAGTCCCATGACCGAAGCCTGAAAGAGCAGGTCGTTGCAGCAGATTCCTCCACTCACGGTTCGCGCCTCGACCTGCCGGAGTTCGTCCGGTTCGCGGGTGAACAGGTAGATGGCCAGTGGCTCGCCACCCGCCCGGACGATCTCGACAGCCGCGCCGAAGGACTCTACGGTGACGACCGGAAGCACGGGGCCGAAAATCTCCTCCTGCATGAGCCGTGAACCCGGCTTCACCCCGCTGATGACCGTAGGGGCGACGTACCGATCCGAGCCGTCGGCCTGGCCTCCGGCGACCACATCTCCATCCTGCAGATAACTGCTGAGCCTACGGAATTGGCGGTCATCGACGATGCGGGCATAATCGGTGCTTGCCTTGGGATCAGGTCCGTAGAACTGTGCCAGCGCCTCGCGCATCAGCACGAGCAGCGGCGCTTCGACCGACTCATGGACCAACAGGTAGTCGGGAGAGATGCAGGTCTGTCCGGCATTCAGGAACTTGGCCCAGACGATCCTCCTGGCAGCGACTCGAAGATCGGCCGTTTCCGTCACGATACAGGGACATTTCCCCCCGAGTTCCAGCGTGACGGGGGTGATGTGGCGCGCGGCCGCCTGCATCACCTCCCGCCCCTTTTCCCGGCTGCCCGTAAAAAAAATGTGGTCGAAACGGTGGTGCAGGAGCTCCCTTGACTGCTCCTGGCCGCCCTCGACGACCTTGATCGCCTCGGGGTCGAGGTAACGCGGAAGTTCGGATGCCAGCAGCCGGGAAGTTTCGGGCGCCAGCTCTGAGGGCTTGACGACCGCGCAGTTCCCTCCAGCCACAGCCCCGATGAGCGGTGCGAGGCAGAGCTGGATCGGGTAGTTCCAGGCACCCATGACGAGCACGACGCCGAGCGGCTCCCTGCTGAACCGTGCCCTGCCAGGCTGATAATGCAGCGGGACCCCGACTCGCCGGGGTTTCATCCAGCGCCGGAGGTGTTTACTGACATGCCTGATTTCGGAGAGGAGCCAGCCGGTTTCGGTCAACCAGGTTTCGGCCGCGGACTTTCTGAAGTCGTCTTGCACGGCCCGGGCAATCGAGCCTTCGCGTTCCGTGAGAAAAGAGGCGATACCCGCCAGCTGGGCAAGCCTCCACGTGGCCGGCCTGGTCCTTCCGCTGTCGAAACAGCTTTTCAAACCGGCATGGGTCCGGGAGTCGTATGTCAAGCTCATCGCTCCACCGTGGGGATATGTGAATCAAGCCATAACGTAATGTAGAGTATTCACCATAAAGATCACGCATGTTGCCCGTGATGCCTTTCAGACGTACATTCACTGTACGCCGCCTCCGGGCGGCCCGTATCGTGAAACAATTCAGCATCACCCATAATGGAATGGATCTTACAACCTGAAGCCTGGATAGCCCTCCTTACCCTGACGGCGCTTGAAATCGTCCTGGGTATCGACAACATCATCTTCATCTCGATCATCGTCGGGCGGCTTCCTGCCGAACAGCGGAGCCAGGGGCGCATCATCGGCCTCGGGCTGGCCATGATCACCCGGATCATGCTCCTGCTGTCGATCACCTGGGTCATGGGCCTGACGGCGGACCTCTTCAGGGTGTTCGATCAGGGAATTTCGGGCCGGGACATCATCCTCCTCTGCGGCGGACTCTTCCTGCTGGCCAAAAGCACCGGCGAGATCCACGAAAGCCTCGAAGGTGGGGAGCATACGGAAAAACAGGGCAAGGTATCGGGATTCGTTTCGACACTTATCCAGATAGCCCTCATCGACATCATCTTTTCCCTCGACTCGGTCATCACGGCCGTCGGACTTGCCAAGGACATCCCGGTCATGATCCTGTCGATCATGATAGCCGTCGGCATCATGATGATCGCGTCAAAATCGATCAGCGACTTCGTCGAACGCCATCCGACAATCAAGATGCTGGCGCTCAGTTTCCTGATCCTGGTCGGGGTCACGCTCATTGCCGAAGGGGCCGGCTTTGAATTCCCGAAAGGCTACATCTATTTCGCCATGGCCTTTTCGGTGTGCGTGGAGATGCTGAACCTCCGGCTCAGGAAAAAAGAGGCCGAGCCGGTGCACCTGCACAAGGCCATCGAGGACGGCGAAGAGCTGTAACCGGAGCTACGGGAACCATTCGGCAGATTTCGGGAGTTAACATCAGGACAAGGCCGGGGCTGCCGATTCCGGCGGTTGCCCTCCCCCAAACTGGCTTCCTTCCGACCGGAAAAAGGAGCAGTCGACATGCCTGTACCTGACAAGCTTGCACACGATCTGTTGTACAACCGCTGCGATCCCGCCCAGTTCGCCTTCGAAACCACGGAAGATCTGGATGGTTCAACCGAAATCGCCGGCCAGCAGCGGGCCCTCGACGCCATCAGGTTGGGCATGGGCATCCGGCACGACGGGTTCAACCTGTTCGCCCTCGGCCCCGCCGGTACAGGGAAACAGTCCGCAGTGCTGCTCTACCTGAACGGGCTCGTACCCGATGCTCCCTGCCCCGATGACTGGTGTTATGTCTACAATTTTGAACAGCCACGGCATCCCAGGGCGATGCGGCTCCCGCCGGGCCGCGCCTGCGAGCTCGTCAAAGATATGGAGCACCTTGTCGAAACGCTCTTCAGCGTCATGCCGACCGCATTCAGCAGCGAGGAGTACCAGGCGAGGGAAAAAGAGATCCACGAATCATTCCAGGAGCAGCAGGGAGTGGCCATCGAGGAGCTCGAACAGGACGCCCGGGAGCACGACATCGCACTTATCAGGACCCCGGGCGGATTCGCCTTCGCACCTACCCGAAAGGGCGAGGTGCTCAAGTCCGACGATTTCATGCGGCTGAAGCAGGACAATCGGGACAGGATCGAATCCGAGATGGTACGGCTGAAGGATGCCCTCCAGTCGATCATGGCGCAGATCCCGAAATGGCACCGCGAGAGTATCGAAAAGCTCAAGGAGCTGAACCGCGACGTGGCGGGATTCGCGCTGAAACCACTCATCGCCGAACTGAGGTCGAAATACGAGATCCTGCCCGAGGTCATCAGCTATATCGAGGCGATCGAAAACGACATCATCCAGAACTTCGACCAGTTCCTCGAAAAAGAGTCCTCTCCGCAGGAGCTGTTCATGGGAGGCGGCACGGCCAATCCGGGTGCGAAAGGACGGTACTTCGTACGCTACCGGGTCAACGTCATGATCGACAACGGGCATACGAACGGGGCGCCCGTGATCCTCGAAGACAAGCCGGCCTGCCAGAACCTCATCGGTGACATCGAGCATTCGGCGCAGATGGGCACCCTGGTCACCGATTTCACCCTCATCAAACCCGGAGCCCTGCACCGGGCCAACGGCGGCTACCTGATACTCGACGCACGTCGCCTGCTGCTGGAACCTTTCGCATGGGAGGCGCTCAAGAAGGCTATCCGTACCCGCCAGATCAGGATAGAATCCCTCGCCCAGCTCTACAGCCTGGTGAGCACCATCTCGCTCGATCCGGAGCCGATCCCGCTCCAGGTGAAGATCATCCTGCTCGGGGAGCGGACGCTCTACTACCTGCTCAGCACCTACGACCCCGATTTCAACGAACTGTTCAAGGTGGCGGCAGATTTCGAGGACGAAATGGAGCGCAATCCCGAAACCCATCTCGCCTACGCACGCCTGATCGGTTCAATGGCGGACCGCGAAAAACTGCGCCACTTCGACCGCGGCGCCGTTGCCCGGGTCATCGAGCACGGATCCCGCATGGCAGGCGATGCGACTAAGCTGACCACGCACCTCCAGGGCATCTGCGACCTGGTGCACGAAGCGGATTACCACGCATCCGAGAGCGGCCGGAACCGTATTTCGGCCGAGGACGTCCAGGCGGTGATCGATGCCCAGGAGCACCGGGCCTCCCGCATACAGGAGCGTATCCGGGAAGCGATGATGCGCAACACCATCCTGATCGACACCACTACAGAAAAAGCCGGGCAGATCAACGGCCTTGCCGTCTACTCGCTCGGCGACCGGAACTTCGGGCGCCCGAGCAGGATCACGGCAAGGGTCAGGCTGGGCAAGGGCGAAGTGATCGATATCGAACGGGAGGTGGAGATGGGCGGACCGATCCACTCGAAGGGGGTGCTGATCCTGTCGGGGTTCCTTGGAGCCAGGTACGCCCCGGATCGACCGCTCTCGTTGTCGGCCACACTGGTCTTCGAACAGTCATACAGCGGCGTTGAGGGCGACAGCGCCTCGTCCGCGGAGCTTTACGCCCTGCTCTCGGCCATCTCCGGGCTGCCGATCCGGCAGTGGTTCGCCGTGACCGGTTCGGTGAACCAGTACGGAGAGGTGCAGGCCATCGGCGGGGTGAATGAAAAAATCGAGGGTTTTTTCGATCTTTGCAGGGAGCGTGGCCTCGACGGCCGGCACGGCGTGCTGATACCCGCCTCGAACGTGGGCAACCTGATGCTCAGGAAAGATGTCGTCAAGGCCGTCGAGGAGGGAAAGTTCGCGATATGGCCCGTCTCCCATGTCGACCAGGGCATCGAGATCCTGACCGGAGTGCCCGCCGGAGAGGCAGACGCATCGGGAATCTGGCAGCAGGGCACGGTCAACGCAAGGATCGTCGAGCGCCTCGAAGCCATGGCAAAAAAACAGAAGGAGTTCGAATCCGACCATAAGGATGAAACCGGACGCACATCATAATCAAAGGGGGCGCAAGCCATGGAGCAATCGATGAAAACAGGGGTGATCCGCACGATCGCCGTGGCACTGGACTGCTCCCCGCACAGCAGGGCCTCTCTCGACGCGGCAGCCGAGATGGCCGCCAGGCTGAGAGCCGATCTCATCGGCATCTTCGTGGAGGATATCAACCTTCTGAGGATGGCGGGATTGCCTTTCGCCGAAGAGATCCGGCTGTACAGCTCCTCGACCGGCAAATTGGACGAAGGCCAGCTCGAGCGCCTGCTCCGGCTCCAGGCACGCGAGGCCCGGGAACTGCTGCAGCGCACCGCCGAGGCGCTCACCCTACGCCACACCTTCAGGGTGCTTCGAGGCATGGTGCCTGAACAGCTCATGTCGGCCGCACCCGAAGCCGACATCCTGGTGCTCGGCAGAAGTGGTCGCTCCCCTTCATGTCGCAAAGGGCTCGGTTCGACGGCGCGCATCGCCCTCAATGAAGGCAAGAGGACCGTGCTGCTGATGCGACCCGGCTTCACGGCCGCTGAAGGGCCGCTGCTGGTGCTCTACGACGGTTCGGAGGGATCGAAAACGGCCCTCGGCACGGCCATGGCTATCGCCGGTCCGGAGAGCACGCTCCACCTGATCGTCGTCGACCATCATCCCGATGAAGAAGCGAAATACCGGCAGGAGGCCGAAACGCTGATCGGTCCGTCGGGGCTCTCCGTCGAGTACCACCACCTCCCGCTTGCCGAAGGCAGGCAGCTCGCGCGCTACATCCGGATGATCGACGCCGGCCTGCTCGTGCTGAGCGACCGGATGAAGCTGCCGGAGGAGACCCTCCGCGACCTGGTCAGCAACATCGATTATCCCGTGCTTGTCGTTCGGTAGTACCGGTAGGGCCAGGGAAGCCTTGACCTCCCGGTAATGCTCCTCAATGGAACCACCCGGCGATCCTTTCGGCGGCCAGGTACGCGCCCCAGGCGGCCGTATCAAGCAGAGCCCGGTCGTCTCCCCCGGCCCGCCTGAAGGCCGCAATCTCCCCATCATCGACTGCCCACGAGGCAAGCGCGGCGAGCAGCGCGATGCGGGCCTGCGGCCGGAAAACATCCGGCAAAGCGGCAACAGCCCGGTCAAGCCACCCCTTTCCGGGCCCCGGCGGGATACCGCTCCACGCTGCAACCGTTTCCGCCACCAGTTCACGCGTCACGGCATCGAGCGCGGAGGAGGCCGCTGCGGCCGAAAAGGCGAACCGCCGCAACCCACCGGACACATGCAGGTCTGCGGCCGCCCAGCTGAAGGCATCCGGCAACGGCATGTCGGGCTCCGGGGTGAGGAAATCGCCCGGCGCGACATCGAGCGACACGATCCGCCCCGAAACAACAGTGGTGAAAAAACTTAACGCCGGTTCACGCAAGAGCGGCACCTTCCCGATGATCGGCATCATCGTGTCGTCAAGGAATAGATTGACCATCCTGTTGATGTAATGGAAAAGCACGGCCGTGCCCATGATGGCAGGAGCCGATTCACGGGAAAACGGAGGCACAAGCTCAGCCAGTCTCGCCGGGTCACCCGTCGCGGCCGCCCATGCCACGACATCCCGCACATCCTTCGCAGCCCGGCCAAACCCATCCAGCATGGAGGTGTGCACCTGAACGCAGTAAGGGCAGCGGTTCGATTCCGACACGGCCACGGCGACCATCTCCTTGAGGGCACGGTCTGGCCCGGCGACCAGCGTCTCGCGGCAGGCGCTCCAGACCCCCGACATGAGATCCGGGTCGAGATGGTGCATCGTGACCGGCGGCACCGTCTGGAACTCCCGTTCAAGCTGCCGGTAGACAGACGCGGAAAGCCCTTCAGCACGAGCGATATCGGGTGATGGCAGATACCGGATCGACATCGGGGTGATGTTCCTGAAAACAAACCGTTCGATAGCCTGAAGCATTGTGGGGAAGTTTAAGCTTTGGGAAAATGGACGGAATGGACGATGAAATCATGGACGAGCTGGACCTCATGGACAAAACAAGAGTGGCTGTCCTGCGAACATACTTTTCACGCTCACCTCTTCATTATCCACTATCCATTAGAAAATTCCGCTCTGCAGCAACCCATCGAGCATGAACTGCACGGCCAGTGCCGACAATACCACTCCGACCGTCCGGCTGACCACGTGCAGGCCGGTGACGCCGAGGATACGCTGCACTCCGGAGGCCGCCATGAACATCAGCAGGGTGATCGCCAGCACGGCCAGCATCGCCCCGACGACAGTGGCCTGAAGCAAAGGCTGCCCGCGGGTTTCGGCCATCAGCAGCAACGACGCGCTGATCGTGGCCGGCCCGGCGATCAGGGGCGTTGCCATCGGAAACACCGAAATATCCGGACGCTGCATGGCCTCCACGGCCTCCTCGCCGGAAGGTCGGCGAGAACCTGCCCCCTCACCGAACACCATGCCTATCGCCATGATCAGCAGCAGGATGCCGCCAGATATCCGGAGGGCAGCAAGCGAAATTCCGAGATAGGCGAGCAGCGCGTTCCCCCCGAATGAAAAGAGCATCAGGATAACTGCGGCGATACACACAGCCTTGAACCCCACCCTGCGCCGCTCCGCCGCCGTATGGTAGGGCGTCAGGGCCGCAAGCAGGGCGGCAAGGTCGACCGGTCCGACCGTGGCCAGGAAGGTCGCGAAAGCGACAGCTGCAGTTCTGATCATCACTGCTTCACAGGGGAACGCTGGTAAACGGGGAACGTCAATTCAAACAACCAGACACAGGGATTTGTTTCCTGCTTATCCCGTACTGCCGTTCCTGATGTCCTTGATGTCCTTGATGTCCTTTGCTTCCGGCAGCGTCATACAAACGACAGGCCGGAAAGAAGGATGGCCGCTGAAACCGAGGCGTTCAGGGACTCGACGTTGGGCTTCCCGCTCCCGGCATGGGGAATCCTTATCAGGCGGTCGGCAAGTGCGAGCACCGGAGCGCCAATGCCATTGGCCTCATTGCCGATGACCAGCACCCTCCGGTCAGGCCACTCGTCGAAGCTCCGGTAATCCCGGCCTTCAAGCGACGCCGCCGCGACCATGAATCCTGCTTTCCGGAGTCGGACAAGCTCCCCGGCGAGATCCTTCACACCGTAGTGCCCGATCGCGAAGATGCTGCCGGCGCTGGAACGGACGGCCTTGGCGTTGTACGGATCGGCCGTCCCCTCACTGCAGATGACCGCATCAGCGCCGAACCAGGCGGCCGTCCGGATGATAGTGCCAACGTTGCCTGGATCCTGCACATCGTCGAGCGCCACGACGAGCGACTGGCCTGACCCTGGCAGGAACTCTCCTTCCTCCTGTTTCCTGAACACGCCGAAAACCCCCTGCGAGGTGGTCGTCTGGGCAAGGCGGGAACAGGCTTCGCGATCCGCGAGCCACACCTTCCTCCTGAACGGTCCGAGCCAATCCATGTCGTCGGCGATCCGCTCATCGATAACCAGCGCTTCGAGCATGGCCGGTTCGGGCAGACGGTCGAGCAGTTCGCGTACCGTGCGCAGCCCTTCGGCCAGGAACAGCCCCTCCTGGTCGCGGTACTTCTTCCGGGCGAGCCTGGCGAGGCGGGAGAGCATGGCCTTGCTCAGCGGTTGAACTACGGGACTCATGACTTTGCTCCGCCGGGACGGTTGATCTTCGCGAAGACCGCCTTCGGGTCGTGGGAGAAATCGGTCGGCGGTTCGGAGGGAAGACCCGACAGGCCGGCCGCATCGAGCCCGACCGAAAAACCGCCTCCCCCCTCTTCGTCAGAGCCGGTATCCTTGTCGGTCATGCAGCGGCGGATGTAGTCGTCGAAGGTCTCCCGATCGAGGGAGATCGTCAGGGTCGGCCTGTCCCCGTCCTCTTTTGTTCCCGACTCATCGGCGGCCAGGAGCTCCATGACGACAACACGCGCGCGTTCCCTCGTCACCCCGGCCATCCCGGCGCTCCGGGCCATGGCGCGGAACGATGCGTCGTCGATCGAATCGAGCGTTTCGAGCAGCTTCGCAAGCCCCCCTGCCATCTCCGCATAAGAGACGACCACGGCCTTCAGCGCTTCGTCGTCAAGTGTTTGGTCTGCGGCGTGGGTCGGCTTTCCGCCCTTGTGGCCCCGGCCAAGGAACTCCTCATCGACATCATACCCCTTGAGGATCCCCCCCATGCCTTCACCCCGCATGGCCCGCGCCCTCCGCTCCGATACGCTTTCGATGCTGTTGCCACCGCCATTGAGCAGGGTCTTCAGGGAAAGCAGAAGACCGGCCGCTCCGGCATAGAGCGCCAGGCAGAACAGGATCAGGCCCGGATCGAAGCCATAGAGGGCGGCAAGGATGACTTCGGCGCCGATCAGCGCGACGGAAATGCCGGCAAGAAGCCCGGCGGCCAGTCGTTCGTTCATGGTATTCTCAATTGGCTGATTATTTTTGTCGTAGTATAACGAATAATCAGGATTTCGCCGTTCAGCGGTGAATACGCTTTCCACGAACATGCCACCATCCCCGAACACACCCGAACTCATCTCCCCGGCCGGTGACTGGACCTCAATGCGCGCAGCCCTCGACGCAGGGGCCGACGCCATCTACTTCGGGGCCGACGGCTTCAACATGCGGGCCGCGAGCAAGGGTTTCGGACCGGGTGAGTTAGGAGGCGTCGCGCGGCTCTGCCGGAGCTACGGCGCAAAGGCTTACCTGGCGCTGAACTCGGTGGTGTACGATGCCGAGATCGAAGCCGTTGACGCACTGGTCGCCGCCGCCCGGAAAGCAGGGCTCGACGCGGTCATCTGCTGGGACATGGCGGTCATCGAGTCATGCAGGAGGCACGGGATGCCGTTCCACCTCTCCACTCAGGCCTCGGTCAGCAACTTCGAAGCCGTCAGGTTCTACGCCTCGCTTGGCGCCCGCATGATCGTGCTGGCCAGGGAACTGGACCTTGAACAGGCCGCCGCCATTACCGCGGGCATTGAACGGGAAAAGCTGCCGGTCACGATCGAATGCTTCGTGCACGGCGCCATGTGCGTGGCAGTGTCGGGCCGCTGCTTCATCTCACAGGAGCTCTTCGGCCGGTCGGCCAATCGCGGGGAGTGCGTCCAGCCATGCCGCCGCTCCTACGGCATCACCGACATCGAGGAGGGGCACGAGCTCCAGCTCGGCGCCGACTACGTCATGAGCCCGAAGGACCTCTGTACCATAACATTCCTCGACCGCCTTTACGACGCCGGTATCGGGGCCTTCAAGATCGAGGGGCGCAACCGCAGCCCGGAGTACGTCGCTACGGCTACGGCAGCCTATCGCAAGGCGATCGACTTCATCGCAGCGCACCGGGAGAACGAGGGGTTCGACGAGGCATACCAGGCGCTTTCGACGGAACTCGAAACCGAGCTCGCAAAGGTCTACAACCGAGGCTTCTCGAACGGCTTCTACTTCGGCCGTCCGGCCTCGGACTGGTCCCGAAAATCGGGATCGGTGGCGACCGAAACCAAGGCCTATGTGGGCATCGTCAGGAAGTATTTCGCGAAGGCCGGCGTAGCCGAGATCCTCGTGCACTCGCGGGGCCTCGAGGCGGGCGAAACGCTCTCCGTCCAGGGGCCCGCAACGGGCCTGGTCACGGTAACCGATGCGCCCTTCCACCTCGACGACGCACCGGCGGAGCGCATCGGGCAGGGAGAGATCTTCACGGTCAGATGCGGACGCGTCAGAAAAAACGACAAGGTCTACGTCCTGGAGAAAAAGCCGGCACCATAACCGTCCGACCGACATTCAGGCACCTGTTTTCTTCCCGTTACCCCAGGTTTTATTACTCCGGCAACAATTGGCCGCAAAAGAGTATGAGAGTCATCTTGTCATCCTGAATAAAGCGCAGCGTAATGAAGGATCCATCTTATTATCAAACAATAGGTTCTGGATTCTTCACTTCGCTCAGAATGACAGAGCGGTGAACACTGTTTCAACTAACGATTGATACATTTAATCGCGGGAGTAACAATCCGAGAAAAAAAAGAAACCATACATATGATCCGAGCCTGTACCTGCATTTCCACTCTTTAATCATCCGTCTTTTTCCTACATTTGACTAATGAGCGAAAGCTCTCCCCTCTCGACATACCCGTGAAACCGGAGGTATTCAGATGATATATAAAGTCATTTCGAAGCCTGAGTTTATATCGTTCATCGACGCCATCGTCAAGGCCAACACGGCCTACGGTCCGAAGCAGGTCGACGCCGGCCGCAAGGGCGAACCGATTTACCAGTTCATGCCCGTGCATGCGGCAAGCGAGATCGCGTTCGACTACACGGCCACGCACTCCTCGGCCAAGCACCTTTTCCTGCCGTTCCGCGACGAACTCTCGAAATTCAGCTTCACCGACGGGGACTGGGAGCAGGAGGTGCGGTACGATGCGCCGCCAATCGTGCTCATCGGCCTCAGGCCCTGCGACATCAACGCCGTCAACATCCTCGACGACGTGATGCTCCACGGACCCTATCCGTCGCCCTACTACCTCGCGCGCCGGAAGAACACCTTCATCATCGGCATGGACCACCTGCCCCTGCCGGACTGCTTCTGCAAGTCGATGAACCGGCACACCGTCAACCACGGCTTCAACCTCTTCTGTTCCGACATCGGCGACCGTTACTATCTGTCGATCAACTCCGCGAACGCCTTCAGCTTCCTCAAGGAGTTCAGGCTGGAGGAACCATCCTACGAGGACAACTGCAACCTGATCGAACGACGCAAGGCCATCAAGCACAGCTTCACGACCAATATCGAGGTGACCGGCCTGCCGGTTTTCCTCGACATCGAATTCGACTCCCCGATCTGGCAGAAATGGGGAGACAAGTGCCTCAGCTGCGGCACCTGCGCCATGGTCTGCCCCACCTGCTACTGCTACAGCGTGGAGGAGAAATTCGATATCGACCTCAAGGGCTCGACCCGGCAGAACCACCTCTACTCGTGCAATCTGGTCGATTTCGCCCAGGTGGCCGGCGGGCACAACTTCAGGCCCAGGAACGGCGACCGGCTCAAGTATCGCTACTACCATCACTACCGTGGTTTCGCAGCCAACGACAACCAGCAGATCTGCGTAGGCTGCAACCGGTGCGGACGAGCCTGCCTGGCCGACATCAATCCGAAAGACGTCATCAACGACCTCAGACTGGAGCGAGAATCATGCATGACATGCGTTTCAACATCCCCGGACAGGACCTGAACCTCGAACCCTTCGCACTCAGGGCCCCGGACTTCCAGAAAAAGTGCGAGGTCATGATCACCGACCGGGGTTACAAGTGCCGGATCACCAACATCGTGCCGCTCTCCGGCCAGGAGCGCCTGTTCCTGCTCCGCATTGTCGATCCGCTCGAACGGGAGCTGTTCAACTTCAGGCCGGGCCAGTTCCTCATGCTCGAAGTACCGGGCTACGGCGAGGCGCCCATCTCGATTTCGAGCTCATCGAGCAACCACGAGTTCATCGAGGTGTGCATCCGCAGGGCCGGACATGTGACCTCGGCCCTCTTCGAAGCGAGGCAGGGCGCCATGGTCTCCATCAGGGGCCCCTTCGGGACGGCATTTCCGATGGAGCAGATGAAAGGCCGGAACGTGCTCATGGTGGCCGGAGGACTCGGCATCGCCCCGATGCGTGCGCCCCTCTTCTGGATCGGAAACCACCGCGACTGGTACAAGGAGGTCCGGCTCCTCTACGGCGCGAAGGAGCCTTCGCAGTTGCTCTTCGATTACCAGTTCGAGGAGTGGCAGAAGGTGAGCAATGTCAAACTGCACACCATCGTCGAAAATCCAACCGACTCCTGGACAGGCAGGGGTGGAATGATCACGGCGCTCTTCGACGAATTCACCTTCGAACCTGAAGAGACCTGGGCTATCGTCTGCGGCCCGCCGGTCATGTTCAAGTTCGTCTGCAACTACCTTGACGGGAAGGGCATCCCGATGAACCGGATGTTCGTGTCGCTGGAGCGCCGCATGCACTGCGGCATGGGCAAGTGCTGCCGTTGCATGGTCGGCTCGACCTTCACCTGCCTCGACGGCCCGGTGTTCGACTACTGGTCGGTCATGAACCTCAAGGAAGCAATCTAGTGTCATGTCATGCATGACGAGTCGCATATGATGCTGTATATTGTTCTTCATAATCAACCATAGGAGGATTGAATATGAAGAAGTACAAAGTCACTCTGACAGAAGAGGAACGACTAGAGCTCG
>Ga0326726_10001458_pt1 | contig 21919 bp, 17 predicted proteins | sample MHFenrmetagenome_2_FD_207603 | JGI IMG/M metagenome (GOLD analysis project Ga0326726, IMG submission 207603) | Lab enriched peat soil microbial communities from Michigan Hollow, Ithaca, NY, United States - MHF15MN | ecosystem: Environmental > Terrestrial > Soil > Wetlands > Peat | place: USA... | reverse complement strand
GGCTCGCCCGGCCACGCAAGGTTTGCGAGGAAAAAAGGGAACTCCCTGGGTCGCAAGTGCCACGCTCAACGTCACACAGGCGGAAAAGTCAGCGTTCCCTTTTTTCCTCTGCACGTTTTCTCATGAGGGCCGAGGACTCTTCCCCGCCGGACGCCCCGATACCCCCGGATTCCTACACCGGCACCGGGCGGGGGATCGCAGTTACTTGTCGTCGTTGGCCGCTTGCGGTCCGTAGGATTGCTGGAGTCGCGCGAGGTCTTCGGCGGTGTCGAGGTCGAGCGCGGCATTTGGCATCGCGACCCGGGCGACGCGATCTCGATAGCGATCAAGGATGGATTTGGCGCCGACATCGCCGCGCAATTGCGAGAGCTCACTGAAACACCAGCGCGGAAAGATCGCGGGCACCCCGACCGTGCCTCGATACATCGCCGCGGCAATCACGCTGTCTTCGCCGCGCCAGGCGGACACGAGCCGCCTGAGGTCATCCGCCGTCACGGCCACCTGATCGCCCAACTGAATCAGCACCGCATCGCAAGCCGGTGGGAGCGATGCGACGCCGAAACGGATCGAGGAGGCCATGCCCTCCTCCCAGTTGCGATTCACGATCAGCGACACGCCCGAGTGCTGCAGCAGGTGCGTGAGTTCCGCGGCGTGCGCGCCAATCACCACCGTCACCGCATGGCCCGCGATCGCGGTCGCCTGACTCACCACCGAATGCAGCGCTGGCCGGCCGCCGACACGCACGAGCTGCTTGGGTTGGCCGAGCCGCACGGATGCGCCGGCTGCCAGCACGAGAATGTGCAGGCTGTCGTTGGTCACCGGTCCCCTCCGCGCGCGGCGCGAATCTGCCGGTGGACGAAGTAATAGTAGAGCGCCCCGACAACTACCATGAACCCGCCGAGCCAAAGCGCGATGCGATTGAGGCTCCCGGCCATCAATGCGGGGTCCTCGCCCATTGTCACGCCGAGCCAAGCGAGCACGCCGCACCAGAGCGCGGACCCGGCGAGCGTTGCCACCGAGTAGTGGAGGAAATTCATGCGCAGGATGCCGGCGGGAATGCCGATGAGATGGCGGATCACGAGGAGCAGACGCGCGCCGAACACGCCGAACAGGCCGAACCGCTGCATCCACACCTCCGCGTCCGAGATCTTCTGTGGCGTCACCAGGACGTATTTGCCGTAGCGCAGGGCAAGCGGCCGGCCGATGATGCGCGACAGCCAATACATGATCGAAGCGCCCGCCCAGGATCCGAGCGTACCCGCGATCACGACGCCGGCGACGGTCATCGAGCCGCGTGTCGAGGCAAGGTGCGCTGCGGGTGGAATGACGACCTCGCTCGGCAGCGGAATGATCGAACTCTCCATCGCCATCAGCAGCGCGACCAGCAGATACCCGCCGCTGTCGAGCGTCGCGAGATACCACGTGGAAAGTGCGTGAAACCACTCATGGAGCATTTGCATTCGCGCAGTTTACCGAGAAAATGGCGCCATGACGGAAGAAGCGGCGTGCGTGACGGTTCGTGACAGCAATGAAGCGGAGCCGTTCCGCAGCACGGCGCGCTGGTTGCTCGCCGGCGTCATCGCGCTGATTCTCTACGGGTCGCTGTTTCCCTTCGAGTTCGATACGCCGAGCGGCCGGACAATCCTTCAGATCGCCGAGGCGCTTGCGTTCAAGCGCGCCTCGCGCGGCGACATCGTCGCCAACCTGCTCCTCTATATGCCGCTGGGCCTGTGTATGGCGCTGGCATTGCCAAGACGGTTGCACGCGCTCGTGGTGCTGATCCTCACCGTCGCCGCCGGAGTGCTGCTGTCGCTGGGCGTCGAGATGGCGCAGACCCTGGAATCTACGCGAGTCGCGAGTCTCACGGACGTGCTGCTCAATGCCGCAGGTACGGGCATCGGCTGTGCCGTCGCGCTCGTCTACCGCGGCCTCGGCACGCATCTGCACATTCCGGGCCTGGCCGAGAGACGCCCGGCGCCGGTGCCGCTCGGCTTCCTGCTCCTGTGGTTGAGCTACCGGCTCGCTCCCTTCGTACCGGCCTTTGGCTGGCAGAAGATCAAGGACTCGCTGAGTCCCGTGTTCGTCGATCCCACGCTCGACGGCTTCGCCGCGTTTCGCTTTCTGATCGGCTGGCTGGTGGTTGCTTACGCCGTACGCCGCATGTGGCATCGCGAGTATGCGCTCGCCGCGTTGCTCGCGGTCGCGGCTGGCACGCAGCTCGGCCGCGTGTTGATCGTCGGCAAAGCAGTCAGTCCGGCGGAACTTGTCGCATTGGCGGCGCTCTTTGCGCTGCTGCCGCTGATGCGCAGGCTCCCGGAGCCGCGCCGGCTGCTGTTGCTGAGTTTCGCGCTCATAGCCATCGTCGTGGTTCAAGGGCTCGAGCCCTGGCACTTCGACACGGAGGCGCACGCCTTCAGCTGGGTCCCATTCAAGAACTCGCTGTCGGACTCGCTCGAGATCAACATCGGCGTGCTGATCGAGAAATGCTTCTGGTATGCGAGTCTCGTGTGGCTGCTCGCACAGCGCAGCGGCGCTCTCTGGACCGGCGCCGCCGGTGTTGCGCTGCTCGTCGGCGCGATCGAGTTCGTGCAGATGTGGTTGCCGGGGCGATCGGCGGAAATCACCGATCCGCTGCTCGTGCTCGCCGCGGCGGGACTTCTCTATCTGATCGGCGTCGACGAGCGCTGGCGCCGTCCCGCCCGCGCGCGCTAAGCGGCGGGGGGAGGTTCGACCGGCTTGTAGGCCGGCTTGTCGTTCGCCGCGAGCCGCACGATCTCATCGTAGGTGTATCGGTTGACGGACTTGCGGCCGCTGCGCGCGGCGCCAATCATTGCGCGCGCGACGGTATCCGCGGCAATGCCGCGAAAGCGCGTCGCGCTTCCCTGCAGAAGAAGATTCGCGAGCGGCATCACGATCTGGCCGGCGAATTCGAGCGGACGGACCTCCGCGCGCGACCCGAGCAGCAGGCCCGGCTGCAGGATGTCCACGCCGGCAAAGCTCATCGCGCGCAGCGCCTCTTCGGTCTCGCCCTTCACGCGCAGGTACAGGTTCTTCGCCGCGTGATTCGCGCCAACCGATGAGATCAGCACGAAGCGCTTGCAGCCGCAGCGAGCGGCGGCTTTGGCAAATGCGATCACGCAGCCGTAGTCGACCTCGCGAAAGGCCGCCTCGGAACCCGCGGCCCGCATCGTCGTGCCGAGGGCGCAGAACGCATCATCGGCGACCGTTCCCGTGAGGCTCTTCTCGAGCGTGGCAAAATTGATGATGCGGTTGGCGACCTTGCCGTGCTCGACCGCGAGCGGCCGGCGCGACAAGGCAATCACGCGCGAATATTCCGGTGCCCGCAGCAGCGCTTCGACGAGCCGGCCGCCGACGAGACCGCTGGCGCCCGCGACGAGCGCAATCTTGGTCTGGTTTGCAGTGACGTTCGAGTTCAAAGGGAAGCTCTCCGGGCCGCGCCGCTTTATACCGCTGCGCCCCGCTCACCGCCACCGAAAACCGATCCCCCGCCCGGTGCCGGTGTTGCGATCGGGGGATTGAGCCCGTTGGAAAGTTTCGCGGAGTCAGTCAGCGGCGGAGCCATGTCTGCGCCCGGCTCCAACGTTCAGGTGCATCGTGTCTTAAGCGGCCGGCCTGAACCCGGCGGTCCCCGGCTCGTCACTCACGGGAACTGGCGGCGCCGAGCCGCGACCTGATACCGTGGCCGCAGTCAGGAATCGGACGAACCATGGCACGAGTGCATTCGCTCCACACCCTTTGGCTTCTCGGCGCCAGCCTCGTGCTTGCAGCATTGTTGGAGGCGGCGCCAACACCCGCAGCCCCGCCGGCGCCACCGGCCAGCAGCTCGCCACCGGCCACGGCCAGCGTGCCCGCCGTAACGAGCACGCCCGAGGAGCGGCTGCAGGTCTATCACGAATTTCGCCAACTCTTCGATGCGCACAATTACAAGGATGCGCTCGAGCCCGCGCAGCGGCTGGTAACGCTGACGGAAGCCGCGACTGGCCCGACCGATCTGTCGCTCGCAACGCCGCTCCTGAATCTCGCCACGACGCAATATCAGGTCGGCACCTTCGACGAAGCGGAGAAGGGGTATCTGCGCACCATCAAGCTCATCGAGCAGCACACCGGCGGCTTCACCAAGTCACTGATTCCGCCCCTGCGCGGGCTGGGACTGACCTATCTCGCCGCCGGCGAAGCCGAATCCGCCATTGAGCCACTGCGGCGCGCGGTCGACATCACGCGCAAGATCGACGGCCTGTTCAGTGTGGCGCAGCTCGACCTGCTCGATCCGCTCATCCGCGCCTACAGTCAGGTCAACAAGCTCGAAGACGCCGAGCGCGAGGAGATCTACAGCTATCGCGTCAGCGAGAACCAGTACGGCAAAGACAGCGTCGAGGTAACGCCCGCACTCTTGAAGCTTGCCCACTGGTACACCGAAGCCGGCCGTTACACCGCGGCGCGCCAGTATTACGGAAACGTATTGGCGATCGTGCAGAAAGCCGCCGGCCACGCGGACGTGAAGATGGTTCCGGCGCTGCTTGGGATCGCGGAAACCTATCGACTGGAGTTCATTTACGGTCCGGAACAGGCCGATGACGGCAATGCCGTGGCCAGTAACGCGCCAGGCGGCACGCTCATGCAGTCGGGAACGCCGATCGGTACGGTTGCCAGCGGCGGGTCGCGCCTGAATGCCACCGGCGAAGACGCGCTGCGCACCGCGCTCAAACTGATTGAATCGGGCCCATCGCCGGATCCGACGCTGCATGCCCGCACGCTGGTCGCTCTCGGCGACTGGCTGCTCCTCGATGGCGGCGACAAGGAATCCAGGGACATGTACCACCGCGCCTGGCCGTTCGTGCAGGTCCTGACCCCGCCAGAGAACGCCGCGTTCGCCCAACCGACGCAGATCTACTACCGCGCGCCGCTCGCGGCCCAGCCGGCGCGCAAAGCCAAGGCCGAGAACATCGTCGAAGGATTCGTCGACGTCGAATTCACGGTGACGACCGAGGGCCGCGTAATAAATGCGCGTACCAGCGAGAAGAAGGCGAGTGACTCGCAGGAACGCGCCGTGCTGAACGCGATCAAGAAGGCGCGCTATCGTCCGCGCCTCGAGCGGGGCGAGCCGGTCGAATCGCCGGGCATACACCTGCGACAGCGGGTCTTCTCGGTCAAGTAGCCGTCAGGATCCACGCAGCTGGTTGGAGGGCGCAACGTCGGTCTTGCGCTCCTCGATCGGCACGGCTTCGATCGTGTCGGTCCCCGCGGGCACGGTATCCTGCTGCGCCTTGAGCTCGGCGAGCGGCGTGATGGTCTCGCCCTTCAGCAACCGCTTCACGGTCGCCTGTTCCGGGAACTGCACCAGAAACTTGGCGGCCGCGTCGCGCATCGCCGCCTGGGTCGCCGCGAACAGCGGAGTCTCGGTCTTGATGCCCGTCGACGGCGCGCTGCCGTAGCCGACGAAAGTGAATGAATCGATGCGTTCGCCGGCGCTGTTGAAGAGATTCAGGCGGTAATCGATGGTGACCGCGAAGTATTGACCGCCGGTGTCGCGCGCAGTCAAGAACGAAAAGCGCTCGATGCGCGGCTCGACAATCGCCGCGAGCGCCGGACTCTTCGGCGCGGCGGTCAGATTTTCAACCGGAACCGTATGCGCGAATTCGAGGTGAAAGAGCTGATCCGCGAGCTGCACGTGACCCGGCCCGAGATTCACTTCGTAGCCCGAGCCCCAGCGATCTTCCCGGTGCACATAGGTGCGAAATCCGCTCGGATAAAAGACGCCCACGGTGAGCGGCAGCTGACTGACCAACGCGACCGGCAACTTCGGTTCCGCCTTGACCTTCACGTCGCCGCACGCGCTGATCGTCGCAAGGGCTGCGGCTGCCAACCCGGCCGACGCCCAGCGGCCGGGACGAACTGTCTTGTTGTGCATATTGTTGTGCATTTAAGGCTCTCCCCCGAGACTCCTGATTAACACAGCGCGGCGGCTATGGCCAACTCAGCCAGCCGATTCAATGATTCAGACCGACGAAGCTTCCGCCGTTGGTCTCGCACAGTGCGCGCATAAGCGCACTGAAGCGCAGGCTGGAGCTCACCGACACGTCGTCCGACGTCGGAAAGCCGATCGCATGGATGCGTACACGGCGCACGCCATTGGCCGTGCGATTGAGACGGTCCACCTCATCGACCACGTCCTGAATCGATGAGCCGGTGAAGTCATCCCCGAACACATAGATGCTGATGCGCTTGTTCGCCGACCAGAATTCCCGAATCGCCTCCTCGATCCCTTCGACGGGGCTCGACCTGCTGTAGGGCTTCCAGGTCGGAAAACGCGCCACGATCTGACTGCGCAGCGACTCGGAATCGTCCAGCCAGCGTCCGCGTCCGGTCGAGAACATGTACTTGCCCTGGTCGCTCAGAATCTGCAGGCCCTTCACGTGCGGATAGATGTCGAGAATCTCGCGCAAGGTCCGCTCGGCGACGTTCCAGTGGAAATCCGTCATGCTCGATGAAGTATCGATCACGAAGATGATGTACTCGCTGTCGACCGGAATGCCGCCGACCTCTTCGCGCGTCGCCCGCCGCGTGTTCTGCGCGAGCAGGCGCTGCATTTCAGCTGTGAGTTTCTGATAGGCGGCAACAAGTTCACCCTCCTTCTTGTTGGTGAAGTCCGCATCCTGCTTGCTCGACTGATATTGGCCATGGATGGCCGTGAGGTCGCCCTGCAGCCGCGCGATACGCGCCTGTTCGGCGGAGAGCTGCTGGATCCGGCCATGGAGGTCGCGGTTCAGCACCTCGGTCTCGCCGCGCAGCTCGAAGAGCTCCTGCTGAAGCTTGTCGACCTGCCCTTTCAACGCCTTGCTCGTGTGCTCGATGATCGGCGGCTCGCCGGCATTCGACAGCACCAGGAGCAGGATCACGGCGCCGAAACCGCAGCAGATGCAGTCGAGAAACGACAGCGTGAAGATTTCCGTCTCGCGGCGCTTCAACTTCACGGCCAGTCCTCCGACGGCATCATGAAGACGCCGTTGGTCTGCCGCGCCAGCCGCCAGAATTTCGCCGGTGCCGGGACGTCGCCCTCCATCGGAAAGAGAATGACGCTGACGGGCGCCTTCGGCAGCAGCTTCACCGCGTCGTCGAAGAGCTTCTCGCGTTCCTCGACGCGGATATTGCGTTTGACAGTGAAGGGCGTCATGCCCTGGGTTGGCAGACCGTCGGTGAGGAGCACGATCTGATCGGGCGCGGGAGTCAGAGTCTTCAGCGCCGTGAAGGCCTGCGCGAGGCTCGTGCCATCGCCCGGCACCTGCAGGTTCAGCTGCGCGATGACCTTGCTCAATTGCTCCGGATCGTTCGCGTTCAACCAGCTGCCATCGACGCCCGGCACCAGCGCCCGCGCCTTGGTATTGAACGCGATCACCTGAAACTTCGCGGCGGTCGGCATGCGCGCGGTGAGCCACTGCGCGGTCGCCAGCGCCCGCCGCCATTTCGGCGCCTTGCGCTTTTCCGCATCCGACTCATTGCGCAACCGCACGATGTTCACCACGGTCGAGTCGAGCATGCTCGCCGAGACGTCGAATAGAACCGCGATCCGCTTGCCCTTGAGCGTGATGCCGGTGAGGTACATGCGGTCCCCACCGGTACGGAAGCGCACGAGATTCTCGCCCGGCGGACCGCTCACGGTCGTGCCGCCCGCGAGCCGTCGGTTGCCTTCCTGCATCGCCTGGACGTCGGATTGCAGTTGATTGATGTGCGCGCGACGCGCCAGGCTGTCGGCGTCGTAGCGCGAGAGCTCGAGCTTCGACTCCTCGAGCTGGCGCAGCACGATGTCGGCACGGCCGGATGCGCGCGCATGCTCGTCCTTCGTCTGCTCCAGAGAATTGTGCAGGGCGACGAGGTTCCTGCGCCCCTCGAGCACCTGCTCGTCGAGCCGATTGACCTCGGCGGCCAGATCGTCGTTACGGCGCACGCGCAGATCCCCGGTCTGCCCGGCAATGATGATGTACACGAGAATGACCGCCCCGAATCCGCAGCAGATGCAGTCGAGGAACGAAATACTGAAGACTTCTATTCGACGCCGGCGCACAGTCGGTTTTCTCGAGCGGCCGCTGCTAGCCGTTGATGGCGATGAGCTCGAGCACGATACCCGGCGCGCCCAGCCGCAGATGATCTCCTGCGCGCAGCCGCGCGCGATGCGCGATGCGCTCGTCGTTGAGCCACGTGCCGAAACTCGAGTGGTCGAATACCAGCAGGTCCGTGCCTTGCCGCAGCAAGGTGCAGTGAGATCGTGACACGCCAGCGGTCGCGCCGGCCACATTCAGCGAACGGGACGCGCTGCCCACCGACGTGCCGATCGTGAGCGATTCGCCGTCGAGCGCAATGGCCTGGCCCCGATAGAGAAGGTGACTCGGCGCCGCGACCACCTTCGCCTCGTCCGCCAGCACGGCCGTCGCGCCGAATGCCGCCCGCGCCGACTCCGGCACGCTGGCAAGAGCGGTGACGCGCTCCGCCGTGTCGCCGCTTGTATGTTCGATTGCGAACGCGCCTGAAACGGCAGCGATAGCACTCATCGGCTCCAGCACGTAGCACTCGGTGTCGGGAAGTCCGACAAGGCGCTGCGCGAGCCCGGGCAGCAGGGCCGCCTGTGCGCCGAGGCCAATCGTGCTCGCCTCTCCCGCCCAGCGCAGACGATGCAGCTGCGTGAGGATTTCCTCGACGAGCGGCGCCGTCGCCGCGATCAACTGATCCTGCTTGAGATCGACGCGATGGCGCTCCGTCGGCGCCCCGAGCGCGATCGTGACGCGTCCCTTGGCGGCTGCTTCGCGCAAAAGCTGCGGGAGCGCATCGAACAGCGCCTGCTCGCTCTCGCCCTGCAGCAGTGGATCGAAGCGCGTCTCGTAAACCATATCGCGCGCGATGAACTCGAGCGTTCGCTGCATCAATGCGAGCTGTCCCGCACCGCTCGCCACCAGCACGCGGCCGCGCTCGATCCGCTCTCCCGCGCGCAGTTCCGTCACCGTTGCGCGATGCAGTTCGACGTCGATATGGAACTGCTTGCCGCTGCCAGGCAGTGCGCGCGCGGCGGCGACGGCGGTATCGACGAAGCACGCTGCTTCGATGCCTGCAGCCTGCGCGATCGCACGCAGCAGACCCAGTTGTTCGAGTTCCATGGCCGCGGGAACGAGCACAGTCGTCGGCGTCCCCGCGGTCTGCCCGCTGAGAAGCTCCCGCAAATGGAGATATGCGAGGTCCGCGTACGAGCCCGCGCCGGCAATTCCTTTGAAGTGCGCGCGCGTCGACAGCTCGTGCCAGAAGTGATGATTCACCTTGGCGGGCTGTACGCGCGCCACTGCGCGCGCCGCTGCGCCGAGGACTGGCCCGCTTTCTTCCAGCAGCGCGTAACCGGGACTCATCGCGAGGACGCGTCCGTTTTCTGCGAGCGTGAGGTCGACGTCGTTCAATTCGATGGCGCGTGTCATGAGTCTAGATGTCCACGGGAAAGCTGACGTTCTTGTCGGCGGGCGTGCGCTCAGTGGGAGTGAAGCGCTTGGCCGCGTTCTTTTCGTAGTCGCTGCCCTCGTCATCGTCGGCGTCGCTCTTGCCAGCCGGCTTCGCCGCGGGCTTCGATGCCGCTTTGTCCGCGGGCTTCGATGCCGCGGGCGCTGCGGGCGCCGATGGAGCAGGCGCTGGTGTCTGCGCTGGCGCCGGGCTCGACGCGGGCCCCGGCGGCGGCGGCGATTCGTCCGCGAAAGCAATCGCGGTTCCAATGACCGCTGTCAGCAGCGCGCACAGCAACGCTGCCCGCCGATGAATTGAGTTGCTGTCATTCCGCATAGCGCGCCACCCTGAAGCCGAGGTCGATGCGTTTATCGCCGCTGTAGTCGCGATAGGTCAGCCGCAGTTCCGCGATCTGCGCCGTCATCCAGCTCGAGCCGCGAATCGTATGCACGGAACTCGTCGCCGGTCCCGGCGGATCGGTGACCGAGGGACCGAGATCGAGATTGAGTGAATACGAATCGTTGACCCATTCGCTCACATTTCCGCCGATGTCATCGAGGCCAAGCGCATCCGCGCCGAAGGTGCCGACCGGGGCGGACACCGGAAAGCCGTCCTGATAGCCCACAATAACCGACTCGACGAGGAGCGCGGCCGAAGCGTCGGCGTAGTTACCGGCATGCGCGGGCGGCGGCAGCGTCGATCCGTTCCAGGGGTAGCGGCGCGTCGCGCTGCCGTGATCGTAGCGCGCGACCCATTCCCATTCGGCTTCGGTCGGCAGGCGATAACCGGTGTTGGCCGGTGACTTGAGCACGTAGCTGTCGCCACGCTTTTCATACGCTTCGGGCAGGCCGTCTTTGGCGCTCAGCCAATTGCAATAAGCCGCGGCATCGCTCCACGCAACACTGACCACCGGATGCTTGTCGAGATCGAGCGTCCTGTCCTTGATGAGCCCGGAGTTGTGGTCCGAATGAAATTGCCGGAACTCGGCGTTTGTGACCTCGGTAACGCCCATATAAAAGAGGCGCACGAGTTTGACTTCGCGCTGTGTCTCGTTGGTACGGCGGCCGGGATCGCGCCGCGCGCTGCCAATCTGATACGTGCCGGGCGGCATCAGGTTTAAGACATAGCCCGTGGCGGATTTTATCGTCGGCGGGAACTTGTCGGTGCGCGTTTCGAGCGGTGTGCGCAGGCGATACTCGATGAGCTGCGCGAATCCCGCCTGGGGCTTGAGTTGCGTGACGAACGGGTCGAAGCCGGCCTTGCGCACTTCGATGCGATGCTCGAGCGGCGTGAGTTCGATCTGCTGCGCCGACGCGCCGCGCGCGACGCCGTCGATCCAGAGCTCGGCATCGTTCGGCTCGCCGCGCACCGTGACCGCAACGCGTTGTTCCTTGAGCTTCACCTCGACGCTGCGCTTTTCGCCGGGCCCCACGCGCAGGTGTTCCGTGGCGGGTTCATACCCTTCAGCCTGCACGACCACTTCCTGGCTCGCGGCGGCCGCGAGATCGAAGGTCACGGGCGTGCGGCCGCGATACTTGCCGCCGGCCGTGACGTCGGCGCCGGGCGGCGTGCTGCGCAGGGTCACCGTGCCGTCGGGAAGCCCAAGCTCCACGGGTCCGATCGTTTGCGGTTCGTTCGCCTTGACCAGCAGCTCGGTAGCCCAGGGACGGAAGGCCGGATCGGTGATCGTTATCTGATGACGGCCGGCATCCGCGTCGATTGCGAGCGGCGTCTTGCCGGCGTCGTGGCCATCGATTGCGACCGTGGCGCCGGCGGGCTTCGATTCGATGCTGAGCTTCGCCCAGGCGGGTGTCAGCTCCACGATTTTTTCCTGGCGTTTGCCCATGCCTTCGATCTCGACATCGCCGAGCGCGTCGAGGTGACGCGGCGCACGGACGACGAGCGTGTGGTGGCCGGGCGCCACGCTGAGCGGCGCGCCGCTCGCACCGGCTTCGCGCCCGTCGATCACCACCGTGCCGCGGACGCTGCCCGCATTCACTGTCAGCAAACCCGGAAGCTTCTCGAGCACCAGCACGAGCGGCACGGCGCCGCCGCCTACATTGACGACGCGACGCAGAGGCTTGTAGCCGCCACGCTCGGCGAGCAGCTCGTGATCCCCGGCGAGAGCGTAAAGGCGATCGCCCACGCGAAAATCACCGATCGTATCGGCGAATTCCACCCGGGCATCGGCCGGGTCGATGCGAAAGGGCAGCGCGACGACCGACATCAGATACCCGAGCACGGCGAGCGCAACGCCCGCAGCGACGGCGAGCCAGCGCCAATGCCGCGGCTTGGCAACCGTTGCAACACTCTTGAGCCCCGCGACGGGCGCGCGAAATTCAACGCGCGGAATCGCACGCGGCGGCGATGCGGCCGCGGATTCGAGCAGCGCATCGCCCGGATTGATGGAGGGCGGAGAAGTCTCGTTCCCGATCAGATGATCCACGCGCAATACGCGTTCAGTGCGCGTGAATTGCAGAAAAATCCGTGCGTCGCCCGCCTGAATGACATCGCCCGTGGCGAGCGCGATCGATCCTTCGATCGGACGCCCGTTGCACCGGACGCCGGGCGCCAGCGTCTCGAGCGTGAGGGCCGCTTCTCGCAAGGTGATGCGCGCGACTGTGACGCCGGCCTCGATGCCGGGCAACGGGATTGCGGCACCCGGGCCGCCCATCGTCAGCGCGGTTTCACTGCCGAAGGTTCGCTCGCCGAGCGGATCGCGTAGACGGAGCGATGCGGTCAAATGGGATCCTCGCAGCGTACGACGAGCGCCGCCGGCGCCTGGCCGGGACGCACTCGCAATTCCTGGCGCACGTCGCGGAATCCGGTCCGCGTGCCGAGCACCGTATACGTGCCGGGAGGCAGTTCCACCTCACGCCGCGTGAACGTGCCGAGCGCGCCCACACGGTAGATGACCACTTGCGTCGCCGCATCGGACTCGAGCGCAACGCGCACCGGTTTCTCCGCCATGTTGAGCAACGCTTCAACCTTCTGGGTCTCGGCGCGCAGCACGGGTCCGGCGTTCGCGATCTGGTGCGCTTGGAGCAGCGCACGCCGCGCGGCCTCCCGCACTTCCGGGTAACCCAGGCGTTCCGGCCGCGCCGCGAAATCGATGAGTCGCGCATCGAGATTCACGCGCGGCGCAACGCGGTCACGGCCCTCGCGCGCAAACATCAAGGTGCCGTTGCGGCTGAGGATCGACTCGTAAACGGTGAGCGCGTCGTTCCAGCGCTCGTTGCGCTCGTGTTCGGCGGCTTCGACGCGCAGATCCCCGATGCGAGTGCCGGCGATGGCGCCATCGACGCGCGCGGCTAGGTCTTTCGGTTCAGCGGCATTCGGCCGCACTGCGCGCGCGCGCGCGATGTTGGCACGCGCCTCGGCAAAGCGGCGCAGGTTGAGCGCCTTGAGAGCGGCGGCCATGGATGTCTGATACTGCGCCTCGGCCGCCAGCCGCTCGGCCTCGGCGAGACCATTGCGCGCTTCCATCGACTCGCTATCGAGTGCGAGCGCGTGACGATACGCGGCCGCGGCTTGCGACCAGTCACTGGCATCGGCCGCGCGCTTTCCGTCGATGAGGAGCGCCTGCACGCTGTCGGCGGCGGCGGCCCGCTTGAGACCATGTTGTGCGATGGCGTTCGCCGGTTCGATGGCGAGCGCCAGATTGAAAGCCTGGGTTGCTTCAGCGACGCGCGCAGCGGCGAGCGCCGTGGCGCCGTCCTGCAATGCTTTGGCCAACGCCGCCGGCGCCGCCGCTTCGACGGCAGTCAGGTGATCGCCTGCCTGGGTGTACGCCACCAGCGCTTCGGGAAACTCTTCGGACTTCAGGTGCTGATCGCCCTCGGCGGCGGCTGCGCTCGCTTGCGCCAGCTCCGGACCGCTCCACGCCGCCGCGTGCCGCTTTTCGAGCGCCGCGGCCCGTTCGGTGTAGCGCGACTGCGCGCGCAGCGCCGCTTCGCGCGCCGCGGCACTCGCTGCGCTCAGTGAAACGCCCGCCGGCGCAACGGCGGTCGGGACTTCGCTCACCGCGACCGCCACAGGCTTCGGCGCATGACGCGGCAGCACTACGAACACGACGAAGACTGCGGCCAGAAATGCGGCGGCCGCGGCCCACGGCCACCAGCGCGGACGGCCGCCACTCGAGCCTCGCACGGCGGATGCCGTCGGCGCGCGCCAACGTGGCGTGACAGCGACTTCGCTCGCGGGTTTGTCCGCCGCCTCGGCTTCGGGTGCACCGAGCGGCTGCGTTTCATTCATGGCAACCTCCAATTCGGCAATCACTTCCCGCATCGAGGCGGGGCGCGCGGCCGGCTCCGGGTCGAGCAGCCGCTCGATCAGGCGCCCGATTCGCACCGGCACGACGCCCAGCGCCGCAAGCGGAGGTGGGCGGCGGGCACCGATATTGACCGCGGCTCGATCCGGATAGTGCGGCGGATTGCCGCTTAATAGTTCATGCAGTAACGCACCGAAGGAATACAGGTCGTCCGACACCGCGGCCGGGAGCCCCGCCGCCTGCTGCGGACTGCGCGTGAACGGCGAACCGCCGTTCGGCGGCTGCTGCTCGCCGATGCGGGCCGCGATGCCAAAATCGGTGAGGAGCGCCCGGTGCTCGCCGCTCACGAGCACATTGCTCGATTTCACGTCGCGATGCACCCAGCCGCGCTCGTGTACATACGCGAGCGTGCGCGCGAGATTCAGTATCAGCGGTGCGAGGCGCCCGAATGCCTGTCCGCGTCGCGCTGCGAGACTGCCGCCTTCGACACAGATCGTGACGAGAAACGGGCAATCACCATCGCTCCCCTGTGCGAGCGCCCGCGGCACGTCGCTGTGATCGAGTGCCCGGCTGACAGCGTATTCGCGCCGAAAAGCGGCTTCCACGGTTCGGGCCACGCCGGTGCCCGACAATGCTCGCGGTAACTTGACGAGCACCCGCGCGCGGGTGACCGCGTCGTTCGCGGACCAAGCCTGCGCGCTACCGCCGCTGCCGAGCGGCTCCTCCAGCCTGTAGCGCCCCGCAATGCTCTGTCCGCTCGACCATGCCCGCATGATGGATCATCAGTTCTTCGGCTGCGCGCCAGGGCCAGGGTTGGTACCGGCATCGGGTTTGGCGGCTGCGGGCGCCGGGTTCGCGGGCGCAACAGCCGCAGGCGCGACCGGTGCCGCAACTGGAGTCGCTGTCGGCGCGGCCGTTGTTTTGCCGGTGGGCGCAGCGGTAGCCGGCGGCGCCACCACGCCACCGGTCTCCTCCACATAGAGGGTATGCAGCATGCGCCGCCATTCCTCGTATTGATCCTCCGCCGTGCCGGTAAGCCGCAGGGTACGGCCTTCCACTTCGATGACCTGCGGCGCCACTTCCGCCTGAAACGAGGTTGCGAGTTCGCGGATGCTGTCCGCCTTGATCTTGGCATCGCTCCGTTTCTTCAATCCGCTCAGTATTCCCGTTGTTCCGCCGATGGCCGCGGCCGAGCGCGCGACGCTCTCGATGCGCTGGCAGTTATAGTCGCCCCCCGAGCATTGCGAGGGCACGAAGATGGCCGCGAGAATTGCCGCGGCGCCAAGTGCCGTGCGCATCTTCGCCTGGCCATTCAGCTTCTCGTACTCGGTGATGTCGTCGTAGCTGTCGCGCCGCCAGGCCGAGTACGACTCGTGAATGGTGTCGCTGAAGCCGGAGTAGTAATCGTTCACGGTGTCGATGAGCGCGAAATCGCGCTGGCGGATGCTGTCGATGCGCGTGTACAGCGGATCGTCGGGCGCCGGCAGGCGCGTAACGGCGTACTGGCCCTTGTTGTCCGCGACATAGGCCTTGAACGGATCAGGCGCGAGATCGGCCGCAAATCGCAAACCCGCGAGCCTGCGCAGGCCCTCGATCTGGGCCACGCTCAATTTCTTGCGCGCGGCGAGCAGATCGTCCGCGATCTTCACATAGAGATTCTGAAACGGATCGCGCGGCTTCAGCGCCGGATTGTCCTTGTAGGACGCGAGATCCGCGACGCCGTCGTAGCGCTGATTGTCGAGCCACTTATGACCCGAGGCGTCGACCGCGCTGATGTCGAGCTTCAGATACTTGCCGTTCGACTCGACGATGCGCCCGGTGACGATGACATCGACGAACTGCGCCATGTCGGGTATCACGCGTACGGCGCCCCACTGGCCGGAGCTCTCGAGCGTATTGCGCAGATTCATCGCGAGATAGCGCGACTCCGCTCGCCGCAGGTCCGGGTAGATGCTCTTCTTGTTCTGCTGCTCGATGTCCGTCATCACGTCTGCGGGGATGCCGGGATCGAAGAGGCGCACGCCGACGTCGAGGATCTGTGTCTGCGGAATCTCCGCCTGCGGCTGAATCGGCACGAGCTTCGCTTGCGGACGTTCTTCCTGCACCATGCAGCCGGCGAGCAGCAGCACTGCGCACAGAATGCCAGCGGGCGTGCGCCATTCGATCAGACGCGGACTTCTCGGACGCTTGCTCATATGAGTTCCCGTGGTCTATCGCGGACGCGCAGCCTGACTACTTGCTGCCGTTGCGATACTGCTGACACTCCTTCATCAATTTGTCCTTCAGCTCCGGATCGGTCTCTTTCTGCGCGGCCTCGCAGATCTGGCGGCCGACGATATCGTCCACGTGGCCTTCGCCGACATTGCCCTGCTCGGCAGCGCCGTTGTCGCCACTTCCTGTCTTGTCGCCCTCGCCGGTCTTGGCACCTTCCGCTTCGGATTTCATGCCACCGCGGCGCGCTTCGCGCGCCTTCGCCTTCTCGGGATCGATACCCGCATCGGCGTTGACGTCCTCGACTCCGTCGCCGCCTTTGGCGTCCGCACCGCTCTTCGCTGTATCCGAAGCACGTTGCTCGCGCTCCTTGGCAAGATCACCCTGTTCCTTGCGCAGCGTCGCATCGAAAGTCCCGAGCGACTCATCGATGCGTTGAGCGACGGCGACGCGGCGCTCTTCACTCGTTTGCGGACTGCCCTCCTTGCTGGCAGCCGGGTCGCCCTTGCTGGGCGAGCCGCTCGAAGGCGGCGTCGACTGCGAAGTCGTGCTCACCGGTTGCGGTGGCTCGGGCTTGGCAGGCGGCTGCGGCACGGACGGCGGCGCCGGGATGGTTGCCGGTGCGGAAGGCGTGGGCAGCGGGCTTTTGGTCGGGCTGCTCTGACAGGCGGCGAGCGCGAGCAGCGCTGCTAGCGCCAGGATGCGTTGAGACTGTTGCACGTTGCCTCCGTCGCCCATCATTGCAATTACTTGGCGGGCGCGTCGCCGACCAGAAACGTACGCAATTGTCCCGCCATGCGGTTGCAGGCCGTGCCCTGCACGCGCGCGATGAAGGGCAACGGCACGATGACGCCGACGAGCGCCGACGTACCTGTCACGTTGGTTGTGACGCTGCCTGCGGTGCGCTCCTGCTTCAGATCCCACACCGTGGCCTGATAGTCCGACTGCTTTTCCCACCAGCCGAAGCCGAGACAGCCTGCGGCTCCGGGCGCAGCGCCACAGGCGATGCTGCCGCCGCCGTCGGTCTTGCGCGTCACGCCGTCAACCCAGACGACATAACGAACGCCTTTGTCCGCAATCTTTTGCGACACACCCGGCCGCGCCAGCAGCTCCGCCAGCGCTTCGGGGCGCGTGGGCGCCGTCGACGGCTCGAACCACGGAAACAAATCGTCGACGAACAAGATGTTGCCCGCGACGTGCATCGGGTGCGTGCCGCCTGCGAGGTCCTTGCCGACGCAGTTCATGAACTTCTCTTCGGTGCCCGCGCCCTCGACGTTGGGCTTCGCGAGTATGACGACCGCCTCGGTACTCGATATTGCCGTCGGCAGTTCGCGTGTTTGCTCGATGCGCGCATGCATGCAACCGCTCGCGCCGAGCGCTGCGCTGCCCAGAATTGCCAAACCCGCCAATCGGCTTGATACCCCAGTTCGCTCGATCTTCATGGAGCCTCCCCGCGAGACCATTACGCTCTGTCGCCTTCAGCACCGTCGCCAGTATAGAGGGTGAGTATAGATGGCTCGTTCGGGCATGAGACAAAGCGCGGAAGATCTTGTTCCGGGCCCAGTCGACGGCAATCGGGCGCCTTGGCAGCTGACCGGGTCGATTGAACAAAGTTCGTGCGATCAGGGACGTACCGTCACTTCAGAACAGGGCGAGCTGCGGCGTGTCCTGACGCCCATCGGTGTGTCCCCGGCCTGACGATGACTGGAATGCCCCGCAATCGAGGTCCTTCCGCCGCTCCTCGTTGAGGCCGGCCCGAAGCGCGGCCAGTTTGAAGCGGCTCCGTATCAAATTGGCCAGTTCGCCCTCGCCCGTCATGCGCGTACCGAAGCGGGGGTCGTTTGCCTTGCCGCCGCGCAGGTCCCGGATGAGCGCCATCACGTGCTCCGCCTTCAACGGGAAATGGGTCGTTAGCCACTCATGGAAGAGGTCTTTCAGCTCGTTGGGCAAACGCAGCATGACGTAGCCCGCCGAGCTTGCCCCATGCGCCGCAACCGCTGCGACCAGCCGCTCGATCTCATGATCGTTGATCGCGGGAATAACGGGGGCAATCAAAGCGCCGACCGGAATGCGCGCCGCCGCCAGACGCTCGATGGTCTTCAGGCGAGCTGCCGGCGATGGCGTCCTTGGTTCCATCACGCGTTTCAGCGCATCGTCTAGGGTCGTCACGCTGACCATGACGGAGACGAGATTCGCCTCCGCCATCGGTACCAGCAGGTCCAAATCACGCTCGATCAGCGTGCCCTTGGTCACGATCGTGCACGGATGACGGCAGCGCCACAGCACTTCGAGAATGGAGCGTGTGACCTTGAGGCGCCGTTCTATCGGTTGATACGGATCGGTATTGGTGCCGAGCGCGATGGGCACAACGCGATAATTCTTGCGCGCCAGCTCCGTCTCCAGCAGCTCTGCGGCATGCGGCTTGAAGAACAGGCGCGTTTCGAAATCGAGTCCCGGAGAGAGATTGAGATAGGCGTGCGTCGGCCGCGCAAAGCAGTACACGCAGCCGTGCTCACAGCCCCGGTAAGGGTTGATCGACTGCTCGAACGGGATGTCGGGCGAATCGTTATGGCTGATGATCGTCCGCGCGGGTTCGGGGCTCACGTGGGTGACGAGCGGCGGCAGCGACTCCTCCCGCTCCCACCCGTCATCGACCGCTTCAGCACGCACTTTCTCGAATCGGCCGGCGGGATTGCTAACCGCCCCACGACCTTTTCGGGGATTTGTTGGAGTGTCCATCGGGACGACCTGTATGTATATACAGGTAGTATAGCAGCGGGCTCAGGCGGCGGAAGTGTCCCGGGCCGGTAGCGGAAACTGGCGCATGCGAGCGAGCGACGGGAAGAAAACGATCCAAAGAAGCGTCACTCCCAGGGTCGCGCAGCCGCCGATGACGACGGCCGGGACCAGACCAAACCAGAGCGCTGTCATGCCGGACTCGAATTCGCCGAGCTCATTGGATGCCCCGATGAAGACCGCGCTGACTGCACTCACCCGCCCGCGGATCCGGTCGGGCGTTTCGATCTGCACGAGCAGCCCGCGGACGTAAACGCTCATCATGTCGCCGGCGCCGAGCGCGACGAGCGCACAGAGCGAGAGCGCAAAACTCGTCGACAACCCGAAGACAATGGTCGCGAGGCCAAAGGCCGCGACGCCGCCGAAGATCCAGCGGCCGACGTTCCGGTGAATGGGCCGCACCATGAGCAGACCCGCCACGATCGCGGCGCCGGTACCGGGCGCCGTGCGCAGCCACCCAAATCCATCGACGCCGAGATGCAGAACATCCTTCGCATAGGCCGGCAGTAGCGCCGTTGCGCCGCCGAAGAGCACCGCGAAGAGGTCGAGCGAGATGGCTCCGAGCATATTCGGCCGCGACCGCACGAAGTGCAGGCCTTCGAAAAACGAGTGCACCGTGGAGTCGTCAGTCGCAGCAAAGGTCTGTTCGTAGTGCACAAGGCCCATGAGCAGGATGGCCAGCGCGGAGAGCGAGGCGATGACCCCGTAAACCACTTCGGGGCCGAGCCGATACAGGAGGCCCGCGACGGCGGGTCCGAGGATCGACGAGAGTTGCCAGGTCGAGCTGTTGGTGGCAACGGCGCGCGGAAAATCTGCCGCCGGCACGAGGTTCGGCAACATAGCCTGCGTGGTCGGCATGATGAAAGCCCGGGCCGCGCCAAACGTCGCAACCACGATGAAGATCGGCCACACCACTTTCAGCCCGACGACGCTGAACGTGAGCAGCGCGATGCTGCAGCAGGTTTCGACGACGTAACAGGTGATCACGATGCGGCGCCGGTTGGCGCGATCGGCGAAATGCCCCGCAAACAGGACCAGCGATACAAACGGCAGAAAGCCGGCGAGCCCGACGAAGCCCAGGTCCTGCACTCGTCCGCTCAATGCATAGACCTGCCAGCCGACAGCGACGGCTTGCATCTGCAGCCCAAGCGTCGCAAGCACGCGAGCCAGCAGATAGCGAGTGAAATTGCGATTGCGGAAAAGCGTCCGGCGCGGCTGGGAGCGGTCTTCGGCCATGTGCGGCGAAGTTTACAGGATGCGGCTCGGCCGGCTGTCCTCGAGTGGCGCAAACCCCTGCGCCAAGGCATGCTGCGCGCCTTGCTCGCGGACTTTCGATCCGCCACAACAACAACAGCAATACGAAATTTCGAGGTTTGACATGTCGATCACGCTGAAGCGCGCGAGCGTCCTGTTGGCTGTCGTCCTGGCCTTAGGTCTGGCCGCGTGCAACCGGGAACCTGCCGCGACGCCCGATCTGCCCGTGACTCAGGACGCCGATTTCCAGGCGATCGCCGACCGTTATGTCGACGAGTCGACGCGTTTCTCGCCCGTCGACGGCACGCGTGAGGGCGATCACCGCCATGACAGCGAAATCGACGACCTCTCGCCTGCCGGCCGTGCCGCGCAGCTCGCGTGGGATCAGGGGCTGCTCGCAGCGCTCGAGAAGATCGATCGCTTGCGCATTTCTCGCGCGAACCAGGTCGACGCGGCGATGCTTGCCAATAGCCTGCGCGCGGACATCTGGAACCTCACCGAATTCAAGCGCTGGTCCTGGGATCCGCTCCTCTACAACGACCTAGCGGGCGGCGCGATCTACAACCTGATGGCGCGCGAGTACGCGCCGCTGGCGGATCGCCTCAAGGCAGCGAGCGCGCGACTCGGAAAGCTCAAGACCTTGTATGCAGTGGCACGCGCGAATCTCGATGTCGCGCGGGTACCCACGATCTACGCCGAACAGGCGCGCGCTCGCAACCGGGGCGTGCTGAGTCTGATCGATCAGTTCATCCGGCCGAATCTCGACGTGCTGCAAGGCGCGGATCGCGAGGAAATGCAGACGGCGATCCTGAGCGCGATCCGCGCCGTCAACGAGCAGCAGCGCTGGATAGAGAAGGAGTTGCTGCCGAAGGCCAAGGGCGATTTCCGAGTCGGGGCCGAGCAGTTCGACAAGCAGCTCGCCTTTGCGCTCCACTCGCCGCTCGACCGGGCCGAGATCAGGAAGCGGGCCGATTCCGAATTGAAGCGCACGCGCGAGGAGATGTACGAAGTCGCCCGCCAGGTCCTTGCGGGCAAACCGAAAGCGCCGCCGCTCCCGAGCGATCCGAGTCCCGAGGAGCAGCAAAATGCGATCGCCGCGGCGCTCGATCTCGCCGCCGCCGACCGGCCGCCGCGCGACAAGGTGGTCGAGTTCGCCAAGAACGAAATCGAGAAGACCACGGCGTTCGTGCGCTCGAAGGGCCTGGTAACGGTGCCGAACGATCCGATCGAAGTCGTGCTGATGCCGGAATTCCAGCGCGGCTTCGCGGTGGCTTACTGCGATCCGCCCGGGCCGCTCGATGTCGGGCAGAAGACTTTCTTTGCAATCTCGCCGATTCCGCGCGAGTGGGATCAGAAGAAGGTCGACTCGTTTCTGCGCGAATACAACACGCGGGCGATCTCCGATCTCACCTTCCACGAAGCGATGCCGGGCCACTACCTGCAGCTCGCATATTCGAATCGCTATCCTTCGAAGCTGCGCTCAATCCTCGGTTCGGGCAGCTTCATCGAAGGCTGGGGCGTCTACGCCGAACGCGTGATGACCGACGCGGGCTATCGCGACAACGATCCTCTGATGAAGCTCGTGAACCGCAAGTGGTACCTGCGCGGCATCGCCAACGCGATCATCGATCAGGCGATACATGTGGATGGCATGACGCGCGAAGAGGCGATGCGTGTCATGACGCACGACACGTTCCAGGAAGAGCGCGAAGCAGCCGGCAAATGGGTGCGCGCGGAAATCTCATCGACGCAGCTCTCCACATATTTCGTCGGGTTTCAGGAGCACTGGGACCTGCGCCAGGAGGCGGAGCTGCGCTGGGGCGCGCGCTTCAATCTCAAGGACTATCACGATCGTTTGCTCTCGTTCGGCTCGCCACCAGTACGCTTCGCGCGCGC
>Ga0326726_10001457_pt1 | contig 21944 bp, 26 predicted proteins | sample MHFenrmetagenome_2_FD_207603 | JGI IMG/M metagenome (GOLD analysis project Ga0326726, IMG submission 207603) | Lab enriched peat soil microbial communities from Michigan Hollow, Ithaca, NY, United States - MHF15MN | ecosystem: Environmental > Terrestrial > Soil > Wetlands > Peat | place: USA... | reverse complement strand
TGACTGCACCGGATGTCATGTACGGCGAGGGTTCGGGAGTTGTCAGGTCTATGGGCGGCGAGATGGCTTGTTACCGTGCGACCGGGACGGCAAAAATGACGAAGGGACCGATGCCTGTCTGGCGGGGTGTACTATACTTCCAGAGCCCGACACCGAAATGGGGTGTTTTCAATGGTTCTGCCGTCGTCTACGAGTACGAAGTGGATGCCAACGATAATACCCATGTAAAATTGTGGGGATGGAAGTAAACCGTTTAATTCATTATTTTCAGATGGAGATGGTGGGTGACAAAATGGAGTTTAAGGATATTGTGATGCAGCGGTATGCCACGAAAAAGTTTGATGGCAGGAAGATCAGCGAAGAAAAGATCGGCGACCTCCTCGAACTGGTACGGTTCGCACCATCGGCGCTGAACCTCCAGCCCTGGAAGATCAAAATAGTTTCAGACCAGAAAATAAAGGATCAGCTCCGCCCTGCCACGAACAACCAGGAGCAGATCACGAGCTGTTCACACTTGCTGATCTTCTGTGCAGACCCGGATTACGAGGGACTGATCCGCAGGCTCGGCACCCTCCTGCAAAACCAGGGGGCTCCTGAAGCGGTAAAGAACATAGTGATCGGCATGGCCAGGGATTTTACCGGAAAAATGCCGCCGGAACAGAAACTGGCATGGTCGCAGGCACAGACGTATCTTGCGCTCGGGAATGCACTCAACGGCGCAAAAGCCCTGGGGTTTGATTCATGTCCGATGGGTGGATTTGACCCGAAGGAATACGCCCGTATTCTTGAGATACCGCCACCCCTTGTCCCGGTAATGCTCTGTCCGGTCGGGTACGCTGCCGACAAACCCATGCCGAAGATCAGGTTCCCCAGGGAAACGATCGTTTTCTGATATTCCTTTTTATTTTATGACACCCTGTGAAATGCCACTGTGGCATCGCAGGTATTAATGTGAAAAAACACTATGGTGAATCATGGCATGCTGTGATTACTGCGGGAGCGAATGCCTGCTGCCGTTCACCTGCCAGCACCGTGGAGGAGCATTCTGCACGGAGTGCCGCCTGCCGCCTGCTCACCAGTGCGCGGGCATCGCTTCATGGAAGAAAAAACCAGCCCCCGGATCGGGATATCCTATGGAAGGGGCGGGACCGCAACAGCAACCAGCGGCGGATACGATACTGTTTCCCGGGGTGAAAAAACGGGCCGGGGGCGTGAAAGAATTCCCTGGCTGAAGGTGATGATCACGATCGTGATCATCATTATGCTGGTGTTCCTCTTCCTTGCATTAAGTGGGTAAACAATACGACAGGACCAAAAATATGCGATGGTTCAACCTCCCCTTTATCGTCCTGCTCGCCGCCTGTGCTGTGCTTGCCCTGCTTCTTGTCTTCAGCGGCATGAACCCGGAGATGGTATCCCCTCCGGAAACGGCTGGACAACCTCTCTCGGTAACTCCGGCTGTCCTTCCTGCACCTGTGACTCCTTCGGCCCACGTCACTCCCACGAACCTAGCACCGAAACCTCTGCAGACAACTACTGCAATGCCGCTTCCTTCGCCCTCCCCAACCGCAGCCACCCTATCAGCAACAAAAAATCCCTATACGATCTCAACGACCGCACTAGAGGAGCGGGTGCATGAACTGATCAACCAGCAGCGGACTGCCCGGGGCCTGGCATCTTTGCATGTTGATCCGGCGCTTGCCGCTATCGCGAGGACGCATAGCGACGACATGGCAGTGCAACAATATTTCGCCCACGTGAACCCAGGGGGCCAGAACCCGACCGCCCGGGGAACTGCTGCCGGTTACAGCTGCAGGAAAACCTATGGTTCGTACTACACCTATGGTATTGCAGAAAATCTCTTCTTAAACAACCTCTATTCGTCTGCCACGTACTACAGCAACCGTGAGACGGTCTTTAACTGGAACTCGCCAGAGGAGATTGCACAGACGACGGTCTCCGGCTGGATGAACAGTTCCGGGCACCGGGAAAATATCCTGACCCCGATCTTTGATCGCGAAGGGATCGGGGTTGTAATAGGGCATGATGACAAGGTGTACATTACCGAAGATTTTTGCTGATGGAGCTAGGCAGCACCCTGTTCGTGGAGGAGATATCAAGGTATCAGCGTATACCGGTATCGATGTTGATATTCAGCCGGACTGTTTCCCCAGTGTGGATAGTGACCGTCCTTGGCAGATCACTTCCACCGATCCCCTGGTGCTCGATATCCACCACATAGGTACCGGGCTGGAGGGAGATTGAAAAGCCGGTATCAGGATCAGCGGTTACTGATCTAACGAATGTCCCTCCGTTTCCGGTGATTGTAATTGGTCGTGCTGCGTACGCCGTGACGATCTGGTCATGAGAGATTGTGCAGGGTTCAACCGGGCAGAGCGGGCCGATGGTGACCATTCCGGCAAGCGTTCCGGTACCATGTCCCGTTTCCGGTAACGGAGTTCCGGCATTCAGCAGAATAGCGACGACTATCGTGATTACGATTAGTACGATGATGAAAAGCGAGCGGTTGAGATCCATACCGGGCATGGTGGATGAATGAGGAATGAAAGGAAAAAAGGGTTGCGGTTGAGGGGGATATTTGAAGGTACAACAAGAGAAAATCCTCAGTCTCATTATCAAGGTCTCCAGTGACAAAAATTATATTAATAGCCTCAAACTAACGTAAAGTGAAACATAGGAGGAATTACCTATGGACCGTGAAAAACCTGTGAGAAAGAGCACTGACGTGATTCCCATCACTCCGGGTTCTTCGCTGATGATCCGGAGAGGCCAGAGCTGGATTGAACGCGATTTCGACTCCATCTTTGATGACCTCAGAAAATCGTTTGATGTTCTGATGCGCCCATATTTCCCGCTGGAAATGCAGATGATCGAACCACGAGGGCTATCCACAAGATATGCTCCTCTTGATGTCATCGATGAGGGTGACCACTACATTGTTCACATCGAGCTCCCGGGCTTCAATAAGGAAAATGTTGAAGTCCGGATCAATAACGACGGAATGAGTGTCCAGGCAAAGAAAGAGATGGAGAAAGAAGAGAAGAAGAAAAATTATCTCCACCGGGAGCGGGCATATTCCGCATTTGAACGCTCCGTCTCCTTCCTGGAAGAAGTCGATCCTGCAAAGGCTGAGGGGACGATGAAGGAAGGTGTTCTGGAGCTTAAGGTCTCCAAGAAAGAGCCCAGACCGGAAGCGAAGGCGCGGAAGATCGAACTGAAGTAGGTCGCTTCCGTCCAATTCCGGTTTTTTCTTTTTTTGGAACCTGCTGAGGTTCTTTTAGATAACGCAAGCAATTTGTCTCCAGAGAATATGTTCCGACACTCTTTTTGACACCAATTCTGGAAAAACGAGCGCTCATTTTTAGAAACTCCTGATTCTTTGTCTATCCGTCTGTACTGGGGGTTGAAAGTGGAGCGGAAAACAGCCGCCACAACCATCCACTTCTCAGCAGAAAATCCCCTTCCCGCGACGCTTGTTGAGAACATTGTCAAAGCAAGAGTTGAAGAGAATGAGTTGTGTCATAAAAATAAACAAAAATGAAAATTAGGTACCATTCTTAACGTAAGGTAATACCCCCTCGATGGGCTTCTTTCTCCATCCTGATATTCCTTCCACTTATTGGCATGCCTTCATTTCCGGAACCTTTTTAGAGAAGAGGTGCGATACTGCTGTTACCTAAAAGGAGTATCTGCATGTGGTTTTACCTGCTGAATTTCATCATCGGCATAGCTTTTGGATTTTTTCACCGGGGGAAGGAAGACTTCATGGGTATCCTCAGGAATGGTGCGATTGTCGGTCTCGTTCTGGGTTTTGCCTTCGTGCTCATATCGAGGATCCTCGTTCCCGGTGGCCTAAGCCTTGGAGCCGGTTTCCTGGGAATATTTGACATTTTTATCGTGATTATCATCTACGTGATTATCTTTATCGTCGGTGCCTTTATTGGTGACCGGCTTGAAGGCGTCCTGAAAAAGAAAAAATCCATATAGGACCGTATAAAGCAGTCCTTCAACCATCTTTTTTACTGCTGCCCGGACAGGAGCCATTTACCCCATAAAGATCCTGGAATTTATGGCATCTTTCGATCCTTTTCGATCCGATCCTTTTTACTTCCCACGCCAATCAGACTCTACAGGCAGGTATCTGTGACCATTTATCTTCGGGGTGAGGGTGCCATGATCTGTAAAAGAAGGTGGTTTATTTCGGAACCTTTTTAGCAAAGAGGTGTGATATTGCCGGGTATCAGGAGTAGTTTATGTGGTTTGAGCTGCTGATCCTCATTATTGGTATCGCATTTGGGTTTTTCCGCAAAGGAAAGGAAGACTTCTGGGGGCTCCTCAAGACGGGGGCGATCATCGGGATCGTCCTTGCGATTATCTTCGGCGTTATCGCATTTTTATTTGCACCGGGAGCTCTCGGTCTTGGCGTCGGCCTGGCCGGTGGCATTGGTATTTTTATCGGAATCATCATCCTCGTTATCATCTTCATTGTTGGTGCATTTATCGGGGACTGGCTCGAAGGTATGCAGAAAAAGTGACTATTAAGGGGGACTGCAAGACAGTTATCCCTGCCTTTTTTTACTACCTGAAGAATAACTATCACCCCCTGCCTGTAATTACCCTCCGCCGCCCCATCACACACGACAGGAGCATCCTTAAGAATGAAGATCCTTGCCATTCACGGGAGTCCCCGGACGATCCGCAGTACAACGCGAAAGCTCGCGGGTCTCGTGCTCGAAGGAGCAGCAGAAGCCGGGGCAGAGACGGAGATGATCGACCTTGCGGATCACCGTATCATTTCGTGCACGGCCTGCGAGGCATGCTCCATGAACGGCATCTGTGTCAATGAAGATGACGTTCCCTCAATCCTGGCACGGATGCGGGAAGCAGACGCCATCGTATTCGGCTCGCCTGTCTATATCGATAACATCAGCGGCCAGATGAAGGTCTTCTTCGACAGGCTCGCCGATGCCATCCACTACCAGGTACTGGCCGGAAAGTTCGGGTGTGCGGTGGCAACAACACACGAATCCGGCGGGGACGATGTGGTTGCGTACCTGAACCACGTGCTGAATTATCTTGGGGTTTTGTCTGTGGGAGGGGTCAGTGTTGCTACTGCCGGTAGGGATGAGGCCGTGGAAGAAGCAGGTCCTGCAGCACGAGAACTCGGCAAAAAACTTGCAGATGCAGTCACGAACGGTTTCTGCGATCCGGCCCAGGAAGCAATCCTTGCAGACAACCGGGCATATTTCCAGGCAATTGTCGCGGAGAACCGCGATTTCCGCCCGGAGGAGTACGAGCGATGGGTGCGGATGGGATGGATAGTGTGAGGAGCTGACGACCCGGACATACCGGGAAAAAAATCGGGGATTGTTGTATCAGGATTTTCTCTATAAGGTCTAATCTCAGGGCGATCTCCCGTAGTATATCTGAAGCGATCTGCTCGCGGTGGGTACTCTGGGAGATCATGAATGTTCCGGATAATCCTGAGATGAGAATAAAAGAGATTATGCCTGATGACGGTCTGGTATTATTTGCACATATACGTTCCGAGTGATACATTGTGAAAATTACCCGGCTTTACAACGGACCTGAAAATCACTCCTGTTTTGAGGATATCGAGGTTGATCTTGAATCCAAAGGGCCCCTCGGATTATTCAGCGAGCCGGTCGGTGCAAAGGCGGTTTTCTTCCGGGAAATTCCCTCCGGGTACCACTACACATGGCACAATGTTGTCTGCCGGGAATACGTAGTAACCATCGAAGGACAGGCCGAAATCGAAGCGGGTAGTGGCGAGAAACGGAGATTTGGCAAAGGGGATGTCCTCCTCGCTGAGGACATGACCGGCAAAGGCCACCGGACCCGTAGTATAGGCAGGAGGCCCTGGCGGCAGATCTTTGTAACGCTGCCATAAACGTGCAGGTACATTTCTTACCAAATACCTTGAAAAAGACTATCTGATCAATGTATGTCAGGCATGAATCTCTGAATGATGAGATTCTCCTTTGTATCCAATTAATCTGACTCATACCAAAGGCAGTCTTCACCTTGAAAGACCTCCGTAAATTCTTTGAGAAAAAGAACGATGAATCAGGCATCATGGATGCAAATAAAAAAATTCATATATTTCATGGTGGGTGGTTAAAAGCACGAAAAGATGAGAAAAACGGGCCTGAAGGGATTTGAACCCTTGACCTGCGGATTAAGAGTCCGCCGCTATGCCGAACTAAGCTACAGACCCAGCCTCTTAGACCTAATAATGTGGTCGATAATGCCGAATAAATGTTTTGGAGATAGTTTCCTTGGAATCCCTTAATACACTGGAATGATACATCTTTGAGTAACATGCCACAGGAAGCCCCGTTTGAGCAGCCGGGACCGATAAAATACTGTATTTTCGGGTGCGGGACCAACGGTTACAACATCATTCTCGAACTTGCAAAGGAGCATGAGCGTGTAATCGTGGTCGACAAAGATGATACGAGAGTCCGGAACCTCCGTGACCAGAAGTATGATGCGTACCTGCGGGACGTCACCTCCCCGGAGATGCTTGCCGGGCTCCCGGCGTTCGAGATTGCGTTTGTCATGACCGGCGACGGGGATGCAAACCTTGCCGCAGTCCTCGCCATCAGGAAGCGTTACCCGTCTGTACAGATGGTCGCACGTTCGATCGATCCGGTAAACGGGCAGAAACTCACGGCCGCGGGAGCAGACCTGGTACTTTACCCACAGGAAGTAGTTGCACGGTCCGCGATCCTCCAGATCAAAAAGCAGCATTCGAGCCGGATCTCGCAGCGCCTCTTTACCCTTCTCGCCGGCTGGGAGGGCACGCTGGGTATTATCACCCACAAGAACCCGGACCCGGATGCAATTGCGTCTGCCATGGCACTTGCAGAGATTGCAAAACACGCCAACCCCAAATCCCTCGCGACAAGGATTTTCTATGAAGGCAACATCGGCCACCAGGAGAACCGCACGTTTGTCAACCTTCTCGACATCAAAATGGAGCATATGACCCCCGATGCACTCCAGGCATGCACCTACCTTGCGCTGGTCGACTGTTCGGGGCCGGGCGCGAATAATGACGTCCCCCCGCAGACAAAGATCAATATTATCATTGACCATCACAAGGACGGCCGGCATCTGGTGACCCAGAGCACGTTTATCGACAACCGCTCGGGTGTGGGCGCAACTGCCAGCATCCTTACCCAGTACCTGCAGGAGCTTGATGTCCCCATCGACAAGCGGGTGGCGACTGCACTACTCTATGGTATCCGCACGGACACCCGGGAGTTCAAGCGTAACGTGTCACCGCAGGATCTCAACTATGCAGGTTTCCTCCTGCCGCTCACGGATAGCGACCTGCTCGACAAGATCATGTCCCCTTCCATGTCACAGGAGACACTCGACGTTATCGGTACGGCAATCACCCGGCGAAAGATCCAGAGCGGGTATCTTTTTGCCAATGTGGGGTACGTCATGAACCGCGACGCACTCCCTCAGGCTGCCGATATTCTCATCACCCTTGAAGGAATCAACACGGCCCTTGTCTATGGTATCACGGATACCGCGATCGTGATATCGGCACGTAACCGCGACATCAGGTTGCACATCGGCAATGCACTATCGGAAGCATTCGGGGAGATGGGGGATGCCGGCGGCCACCCGAACATGGCGGCTGCAACGCTCCCTCTTCATTACTTCGGCAAGGTGGAGAACAAAGCCCAGCTGCTCGAGTTCGTCATCGAGCCTATACTGAAGAAGTTTAGGAACCTTGTCGGCCTGGAGAACGAAGTTAAAAAGAATGGATCCTAGTGCCCGGAAACTCCGTTAAAAAAGAACAGCGGGAATCTGCTGAAGCGAGGGCATCCGATGTACCGGGCACGACATCCGGAGGCTTCCAGAGGATAGTAATAAACCTGAAAGAATGACCGTCATGGAGATCAGCGCTGGTAATGCGCAGAAAAATGATCGGGGCTGACGATGAACTTTGAAGAGTGGGAACCCTGGTACTGTGAGATCTTGGACTATTTCGGGTTTTCCCGTGCACAGGACGAGGAAGCAGCCCGGTTGCTCGAGTCATTGTTATCCCGCGATGACCTGCCAGCCCTCGTGGCCCTCACCAGTGGCAGAGAAGTCTCGGTCTGCGGTAATGCACCCTGCCTGATAGATGAGATCTTAAAAATACGGGGAGTCGTGTTTGCCGCGGATGCAGCGGCTGATGTGCTCGACATACATGGGATCCGCCCTGATGCGGTCTTTACTGATCTTGACGGTGCGACTGATCGGCTCCTTGACATGAACGAATCGGGCACGATACTTGTGATCCATGCTCACGGCGATAATATGCACCTGCTCAGGTACTGGGTACCGCGGTTCAAAGGGCCGGTTGTCGGCACCACGCAGAGCGTCCCGCTCCCACATGTCCATAACTTTGGGGGATTTTCAGATGGTGACCGTGCAGTCTTTGCTGCCGATGAACTCGCTGCCGGGCATATCGCCCTTATCGGGTTTGACCTGGATGATAAAAACGTAAGCCCGAAGAAGCGGGGTAAACTGCTCTGGGCGCGAAAACTTCTGGCTGCGATCGGTTATGCCTGCTGACGCGTATATCCTTGACGGTTACGTGGACGAACCCGCGTGTCTCGGGGTGCCGCCTTACATTTCGCCCTATATCCGGACTGTTGCCGGAGCATTAACCAGTCACGGCTTCAAGGTGCGGTACCTGACCATTGACCAGCTCAGGAATGATCCGCTCCATATCAGCGGAATGGATGCTGCAGGTATGCTGGTCATGATTGCCGGAGTGACTGTGCCGGGAAAATATCTCGGGGGGACACCGGCGACCCTCAACGAGATCGAGCAGGTCGGGCACATGCTCCGCGGTCCGAAAAAAGTGATCGGTGGGCCGATCGGATTCGGGTACTCGCCGGAGGGTGGGCAGCGTGCAGTCAGGCAGGTAATCAGCGGTTTTGACGTCCTCCTCTCTGGCGAGCCAGCAGTTGCGCTTGATAACTGGCTCAATGGATGCGATGCAGTTGGCACGCTCGATTACAGCCGAACTGATCCGTGGAGTCTTGCAGGGAGTGGGATCATTGAACAACACCCGGATTACCCGTATGTGATGTGTGAGCTCGAGACAGCACGTGGGTGTTCGCATGGTGTATCGGGCGGCTGTTCGTTCTGCACCGAGCCGTTTTATGGGACCCCGAACTATCGCAGCATCGAAGGTATCGCCGCCGAAGCTGGTGCCCTCTATATCCATGGAGCGAGACACTTCCGCGTCGGGCGGCAGCCGGATATCCTTGCCTATGGTACAGGTGCGGGTGAGTACCCTGCACCACGCCCGGATCTTATCGACAACCTTTTTGCCTCGATCCGCACAGCGGCACCCGGATTAAAGACACTGCATATCGACAACACAAACCCGGCAACTATCGCAAGACACGAACAGGAGAGCCGTGAGGCACTGCGTGCGATCATACGCCATCATACTCCGGGAGATGTCGCCGCGTTTGGCATGGAGACCGCAGATCCGGTGGTTGTAACGCTCAACAATCTCAAGGCCCGGGCAGACGAGGTCTTTCATGCGATACAAATCGTGAATGAAGAAGGCGGACTGCGGAAGAACGGTTTACCCGAACTGCTCCCCGGCCTCAATTTTGTCTGTGGCCTTGCAGGAGAGACAGAGAAAACCTATGATCTCAATGAAGAGTTCCTTGTCCGCGTCCGCGATGCCGGGCTGTTGGTTCGACGGGTAAACATCAGGCAGGTCATGCCCTTTGAAGGAACACCCGTCTACACGAGCAACACGCTCGGGAAATACGATCGGCGGTTCAGGGCGTTCAAGGAATTTGTACGGCAGAATTTCGATCTGCCGATGCTCAGGCGGGTTTATCCTATCGGTACGGTGCTCCGTAACGTTCGCATCGAAATTTCCGGTGCACTCTCGTTCGGGAGGCAGATGGGTTCCTACCCGATCCTTGTCGGAATTCCGGTCCGTCTTGCCGTGCACAGCGTGATCGATGCCGTGGTCGTTGACTGGGGTATGCGATCGGTGACAGCGTTACCCGTACCAGTTGAGATCAACACGCTCCCCGTATCCGCGATAAAATGGCTGCCGGGGGTCGGAAAGAAAAAAGTGGCGGCTGTTCTCGCCAAACGGCCGTTCAGGGACCTGGCAGCGTACCGGAACATAGCGGGGAATTCGGTGCTTGACCCGCTGTTGAAGTTCTAGATTTGTTTTAATTCAGTCACCTTGATGATATCCGTCCGGGTGACAATCCCAAGGATCTTTCCGTCACGGACAACCGGGATCCTGCCAAAATTGCGGGCTGACATGATCTTCAGGGCTTCAATTACCGGCGCTGTTGGCGGCAGGGTAATCGGGTCATGGGTCATGATGTCCCGGACCTGCATTGCTTCGCGATCGATCGAAGACATACGATTTACGTCAGCCAGTGTTACCATGCCGATCAGTGTATCCCGCTCGACTACGGGAAACCCGAGATGCTTGCTCGAGTACATCATCGTTATCACCTGGCTTACGGGGAGCGTTGGCGGCACGGTCGTCACCGGGCTGCTCATCATGTCCCCGACTGTTACATTCTGCAAAAGGTAACTGTACTTCACCGCGGTGGACTCCATGCTTGCGCCGATATAGATGAAAAGTGCGATAAGGATAAGGAATGGGGAGAAGAAAAAAAGGCCGATCAGGCCAAAAACGATGGCAAAACCCTTGCCTATGTCAGCCGCGATCTTTGTCGCACGATGAAGCGGCATCCGTTTTGCCAGCCATGCACGCAGAACCCTTCCCCCGTCCATCGGGAATGCCGGCAGGAGGTTGAACGCAAAGAGGATAATATTAAGCACGCCAAGATACCCGAAAACGAAGATGAGTACACCGGCAACCCCGGAGCTCATGGTAACTGCGGGAACTGCATACACCAGCCCGCTGCAGATCAGGCCGACAACCAGGCTGGTGAGCGGTCCCACCAGTGCCATGGGCAATTCAGCTTTCGGGTCCGGCACTCCCTCCTCCATTGATGCAATACCACCAAAGATCATGAGCGTGATGCTGTTGATCTTGATTCCTTTATGACGGGCGACCACCGAATGGGCAAGTTCATGTACGAGCACTCCCGCAAAAAGACCGAGGGCGACGATGGTGCCGAGCAGGTAGGGGATATAACCGGAAGTAATGAGTGTGGTGTCAACCGGTACCTGGAAGATCTCATTGAGCATACCGGCCGTGAGCGCAATCTGGCTCCCGATGATCCAGGCAAACAGGGGAATGACCAGGATAAATGTGTAGTGGATCAGGATGGGAATCCCAAATATGCGCCCGATCCGAAAAGACCCGTCCATAACAAAGGATTATCTTTTTAACTCTTAAGTATATACTTTCATCTGATAACGATGGAAACCCAGATTACGGAGTTGTTCGGGCTTCAGATCTACACGGACAAGGGCATGTTTGTCGGCGAAGTCGAAGATGTTCTTATTGACGTTGATCAGAAGAAGATAGATTCGATAGTGGTCGGCAAGGTCAATGACCAGCTCTTTGAGCTGAAAAATTACAAAGGCCTCAAGATCCCATACCGTATCATCAGCGCGATAGACGATATTGTCCTGATCCGCCACCTGCCGGGTGCCTTCTCGGGCGGCAGCACCGCAGAAGAGTAATCAGGGCACCAGGTCGCTTGCGGGAGAGTCCGGAATATTTTCTTTGCTCCCGCATGGTTGTTATATGGAAAACCGTGAAATATTTTCAACTATCACCACCATTTCTCCTGTTTTTGTCAGGCTTGACGGGCGTGCCTTCCACCGGCTAGCTGAGATACTGTCCTTGAAAAAGCCGTTTGATGAGCGGTTCAACGGTGCGATGATACAGGTATGCACCGCACTTGTCGCTGACAGCGGCCTCAACCCTGAATTTGCGTTCACGTTCTCGGATGAGATCAGCCTCTATTTTACCCGACTACCGTTTAATGGGCGGGTGGAAAAGATCGATTCCGTGACCGCATCCTTCGCAGCAAGCTCCCTGACACTCGCACTCAATGGGCCAACCCCCCTCTCCTTCGATGCACGGGTCATCCCGGCAACGCCCGAATTTGCCGTAGATTACCTGGCCGGCCGCCAGAACGAGGCATGGCGCAATCACCTGAACGCCCACTGCCAGCAGGTGTTGATTAAGGAAGGAATAAGTGCAAAAAAAGCCGCAGAACAGCTCAAAGGGCTTCCGGCAAAAGACCTCCACGAGATGATGCATAAACGGGGTTTCAACCTTGCCGTGACCCCTGCATGGCAGCGCCGGGGCGTACTTGTTTATAAGAAGATCACACAAAAGGAGGGCTACAATCCGATCACCAGGGAGCATGTGGTGGCAGAACGGAGTGCGGTTGCCGTTGAGAACGATCTGCTGCTCTTCACGAGCCCTGAAGGAAAAGCGTTCCTGGAAGAACTTTTGGCTGGCACGTGAGAACTGGATTAAAAGCCAATCCAGCTCCCTGATAGTGGGCGCCTTTTACAGTGATGTGGGTGAGCCTAAGACGAGAAGACAGCACCTTTCCCTTTTCCGTCAGGGATAATGGCATCGGGCTTCCCGGGATCTCGAAGCTGCGACAATAACGACTCTCGGTCTGAAACTCGTGAATTTCCTCGCCATGTATTAATTGAGGGAAAAAGTTGGGGTCTATACGAATGACGGCACGATCTTCACCAATCGATTTGGCGAACAGGGGAAATAGCATCCTGTCCTCCACATGGGCAGCTGTGCCCCTGTGTCATATCTGGTGGAATAAAATACCTCCCCTGCAAATATTCTCCTCAGAGCAGGACTGATCTCCATAGACAAAGGTTCCGGGGCGGCAGTGTCCGGGATTCCCTCCGGGGATGATACCGGGCGGAGCGGTCTTATCCTCAGGCGGATAACCTTAGCAACCGGCTTGATCACCGCCGTGATCGGGGGTCTCGGCCTCGTAGGTTTCGCGTTAGATATCACCATTTTCACCAGCCTATTGCCGGGATACAAGTCCATCGCAGTTTCTGCGGCGCTCATCTGGATCTTCCTTGGTCTCGTCCTTGTCCATCATGCGACGCGACCTCCTTCAGGAAAACTGGTGCTTATGGTCCGGGCCGTCATCGCCGGGATCGTGATCATCGAAGCGATCGAACTCCCGCTCAGCCTCATGGGGAGCCATTCTCTCATAGAGAGACTCTCGGTCCAGGTCGGCAGCGTTCTTCTCGGGAGCCCGACCACCCCTATTTCACCGGCAGCTTCTGCCATGATCATCCCCTCGGGTATCGCACTCTTCGTCCTCCTCGCCCCTGCCGGCACAGAGAAGCGGAACCGCCAAATACAGGATGGAGCCGGGATGATCGGGCTTGCTGTCGGTCTTATGGCATTCACGCTCGTCCTGAGCTACGTGTACGGGGCTCCGTTGCTGTATGACACTAAACTCATCCCCATAGCTTTCCCTTCGGCACTCGCAGGATTCATCGCCGGTTCGGGAATCGTCGCGGCTGCTGGACCGGAAGCGATCCCGCTGAAGTACTTCACCGGCAGTTCGACCCGGGCCAGGCTCCTCAGGATCTTTGTCCCGTTCGTCATCGTCCTCACTCTGGCCCAGAACATTCTCTTTCTTGTCATCTCGGATGTGTTCCGGGTGCAGGACGCCCTTCTCCTCTCCATCTGTATCGTCGTATTCGGCTCCGTAACGGCCCTGGTCATCGCACGGTTTTCCGGCAGGATTGGCAGCGATCTCGAACAGGCGGAGGAGGAACTCGTCCGCAGGAACGAGGATCTGGCAGCCATGAACGAGGAGATCACAGCGATCAGCGAGGAACTGCGACAGAACAATGAAGAACTGCTTCGCAGGAATGAAGATCTCAACGCCGCCTACGAGGAACTCACAGCGACCCAGGAAGAACTGCAGCAGTCCAATGAGGAGCTTATCAGATCAGAACAGGAGTTACGAAAAACAAGCCAGTATCTCGAAAACCTGATCAATTACGCCAACGCCCCGATCGTCGTCTGGGACCCCCATTACGTGATCACCCGGTTCAACCATGCTTTCGAAGAACTGACGGGCAGGACTGCACGAGAGATCATCGGGCAGCGACTTGAAGTGCTCTTCCCGCAACAATATCTGGATGCTTCTATGGAGATTATCAGGAAGACCATGAAAGGGGAACGGCTCAAGATTGTAGAAATTCCCATCCTCAATCGAGAGGGAGAGATCAGGATTGTCCTCTGGAACTCCGCAACCCTTTTTGAACCTGATGGTATAACCATCCAGTCGACTATAGCACAGGGCAATGATATCACCGAACGTAAGATTACAGAGGCTGAACTTGAAGAGAGAAACGAGGAACTCAATAGTGCGATTGAAGAACTTACCAAACGGGGGCACGAGCTGAATGAAGCTTTGAAGGAAAAGGAAGTCCTGCTCAGTGAGGTCCACCACAGGGTAAAAAACAACCTGACCGCGTTCATCTCGCTGCTCTCACTCGAGAGTGCATATGACGATTCGCCCGCTGGACTCGCTCTGAAAAAAGACCTCCAGAACCGGGCGCGGAGCATGGCCCTCATTCATGAAACACTGTACCGGACAAAGACCTACTCCCGTGTCAACATGGATGTGTACCTGTCCACCCTTGTTGGGCAGGTTGTCCAGTCTTACGAATCCGCAAAATCCATAAAAACGTCTGTTGATGCCCATGGGATAACGCTCGATCTGTCACGGGCAACACCGGGCGGCTTGATCATCAATGAGCTTCTCACCAATTCCCTCAAATATGCGTTCCCGCCTTCGTTTGACTGTGAATCGATCCGGGGGACCTCCTGCATGATAGGGGTCAGCCTCACTGAGGACGACGGCGCCTATATCCTGACTATCAGGGATAATGGCATTGGACTTCCCGGAGATCTCGATATCGCAACCACGAAGACTCTCGGGTTGAAGCTGGTTAACTTTCTGGCAAAGCATCAGCTCAGGGCGTCGATCGAAGTCCATCCGGAAGAGGGTGCGGAATTCCGGTTCCGGTTCAGGGATAAAGTATAACTCCCAGGACCCGTCTGTGCGTCACAGCGTCATCAGAGATGCATGCTGCCAATACAACACATACTCCTGTATATGGCTTGTTCCGAGGCTCAATCTCTTCGCCAATCAGGCTCGAGAGATCCCGATTGTCATGCCGACAGTCCCGGTTGCTCCTTCAATGTCCCAGTCCTTTACCAGGTCATGGGTTCCCGGTGCATCACCTGGTTTTAAGAAGGTAAGCAGGACTTCTTTGCTAGGTCCTGTGGCTAATACTTCTCCGGCGATTGTGTGTCTGCTGTTTTTGCTGAGAAGGCTGTTCACCCTGGGATCCTTTACCAGCACTTCTACCGAGATGAACTCGCTGACAACAAGATCCAGTTGTTTGCGCATCTCCTGAATACGTCGGATGACTTCGCGTTCATACCCCTCCGTTTCGAGGTCGTCATCGAGCCTGACATCTACATATACCGTTGCATCCGACATGGTAGCAGAGAAGATGTCAATCGGGAGTTTTTCAGTGAAAGTCACGTGTTCTGCTCCGATATCGAAGACCTCATTACTAGTACCAAGTTTAACGCTCCGGCCGCTCTCGATTTCCGCCTTGAGGAGATTACCGTCGGCCGCTTCGATAAACCCTCTGACCTTAAACGAGTTCTTGCCGAATCCTTTCCCTAGTGCTTTCATGACCGGCTCCGCCCGCCACCCGATGCGGTCCCATCTCCCCGTAATAACGGAGACCTTGCGGGCATTAGCCCGGTCCTTGCAGACGGCATTCAGCCGTTCAATCGCGGCTTTCACCGCTTCTGAGCTCGTGACGACTACTACTTCGGATACCGGCCAGCGGAGTTTCCTCTTGCCTGCCTGGCGGGCATTTGCACAGGCGTCATCAAACGATCGGACAACGTTAACTGCCTGTTCCAGGGGGGCATCGATGAGCTGGTCATCTCCGGTATACCAGTCGAGGAGGTGTACGCTTTCGGGATCCTGCTGACAGCGGAGGTTACGGTAGATCTCCTCCGTCAAATGGGGGCAGAACGGGGCAAGCAGCGAGGTGAGCCGGCGCATGACATAATACATGGTCTCGTAGGCAAACACCTTCTGTTCTGATTCCCCCTCGAGCCACATCCGCGGGCGGACGAGCTGGACATACCAGCGGGAGAGATCTTCCAGTATGAAGGTTACCAGTTCACGCGTTGCCCGGTGAAGCTGGCATTCCTTTAGTGCTGCGTCGACCGCAGATGCTACCGAATTTGTGCGGGATATAATGAAACGATCTTCGTCTGGCATGCGGCCGATATTCTTCCTGACGTATGAGTCGTCCCAGATCCCATTGCTGTTCGAAGGTTCGAATGTATCGAGGATCATATAAGGCAGGGGGAAGCGGTATACGTTCCAGAGAATGTTTACCGCCCGGTTAATGGTGCCCACTCCTTCCCAGTTGAACTTCAGGTCATCCCAGGGTGCCGACGAAGAAAGCACGTAGAGCCGCAGGACATCGACGCCGACTTTTGCGATCACCTCTTCAGGTGTTACGACATTGCCAAGGCTTTTTGACATCTTCTTGCCTTCGGCATCAAGGGCAAAGCCGTGCATGCAGACGCTCTTGTAGGGTGCCTTGCCAAACGCAATCGTGCTTGCACCCAGCTGCGAATAGAACCACCCGCGGGTCTGGTCCTGACCTTCAGTGATGAAATCTGCCGGCCAGAGCTTCTCAAACTCTCTGGTCTTTCCGGGAAAACCGAGGGTTGCCCAGGATGCAACCGCGGAGTCGAACCAGACATCGAAGATATCTTCCACCCTCTTCATCATACCGCTACAGGTGCAGGGAATAGTCACTTCGTCAACAAACGGGCGGTGAGGATCTTTGAGAGGTTTGCCGCTTGCCTCTTCCAGTTCCTTGAGAGTACCGATGACCCGGTACTGGTTACATTTAGGACAGACCCAGACCGGGATCGGGATCCCCCAGAAGCGCTGGCGGGAGATGCACCAGTCGCGGGCTTCCTTGATCCAGTCGTAGAAACGTGCGCTTCCAGCCCATTCGGGATACCATGTGACCTTTGCGACTTCTGAAAGCATCAGGTCGCGCATCTCGGAGGCTTTAAGGAACCATTGCGAGGTGGCCCGGAATATGATCGGGGTTTTACAGCGCCAGCAGTGACCGTAGCGGTGAACGACGGTCTCCTGCGCGAGCAGGTGGTCGCCGAGCGCGACAAGGACGTTCGCGTTTGAATCCCGCACATACTGGCCGGCAAATTCCCCGCCTTCTTCGTTGAACCTTCCGGCGCCATCAACGGGACAGAAAATCGGGAGCCCTTCTTTGGTCCCGAGCACGTAATCATCCCACCCGTGCCCCGGTGCGATATGCACGATACCCGAATTTTCAAGCAGGACAAAATCCGCTGTTACGACTTTATGGTTGATCTCACGCTGGAATGGCACATGCTGGTGGAGCGGTGAATCGTACTCCCAGCCCTTTAGATCGGATCCTTTCTTCTTATCAAGTGTGCTGAAGTCCTTGAAGCGCCCTTTTTTTAGTACTGCCGTTACAAGGGGTTCTGCAATCCAGAAGCACACTGCTTTCTCATCTTTTACTGCAGAAACCTTTGCGTACTCGATCTCATCTGAAACTGCTACTGCGACGTTGGCGGGCAGGGTCCATGGTGTCGTCGTCCAGATGACGAGATATTCATCCCGTTTTCCTTTGAGGGGGAACTTGACAAAGATTGAGGGATCTTTTTCGTCCCAGTATTCGACTTCTGTATCGGCAATTGCGGTCTCGCATCGCGGGCACCAGTTTACCACACGGTGTCCTCGTTCGAGCATGCCTTTCTCTTCTGCACGTGCAAGCGTCCACCACGCCGCCTCGATATATTCGGGCCTGACGGTCTGGTATGCGTTCTTAAAGTCGAGCCAGACCCCCAGACCGGCGAACTGATCATCCATGAGCAGTTTGTTATTGATGGCAAACTCCCGGCATTTCTCGATAAAATGCTGGATGCCGAATTTCTCAATATCTTTTTTGGATTTGAATCCAAGTTCCTGTTCCACCTTGACCTCAATCGGCAATCCGTGCATGTCGTAGCCTGCACGGTCGATGACATTCCTGCCGTTCATCCGGTGGTAGCGCAGGATACTGTCTTTTAAGATCTTGTTCCACGCGGTCCCGAGGTGGATGGTCCCCGTGGTATAGGGTGGGCCGTCAACAAAAAAGAATGGTTTCCCGGCACTGTGCCGCTCTTTAACGGATTTGTACGTATCGTGGGTGCGCCAGTGTTCCTGCACCTCACGCTCGATCAACTGTGCATTGAAGTTAGCAGTGACTTCCTTCACAAAACCCCTCTTGATATACTTATAGGACGCGAAATGTGCGTGATGGAATGTTGGTGCCGGAACACAAAGTAGTTTTTCTCCTGCATTTTCTTGTGCATCGGATACTTTTTTGCGGCCACCCCAGGGATAAAACCACCATCGCATTAAATCGTAAGTCATATCATGTGCCACTTTTACATTGAACATCATGCGATCGCGTGAATTCACAGGTCTTGCTGCAGCTCTGGTGATACTAATGGCAGGTATCGCGGGGTGCGCAATGACACCCAACGCTGGCAACGGCCCCTCAGCGCCTGTCGCCACCAGTGCAGCCAGTACCCAGACCAGCCCGGTATCCCCCGGTGTTCAGGTAATTCCTGTCAGCACCGCGGTACAAAGCAGCGGTATCGATACAACGATCAACATCCATTATAACGACTACGACTGTCTTGATGTCACGAAGGAATTTGGCGTCGTGTATCTCAATCCCGACCAGAAGTATACTATCCGGATATCCCCGGCCAGCAGCCCGGTTAACGTGAATGTCCTGCTTCTCGATATTGGCGACAGGGAGAAGATCCAGACTGTCAAGCCGGAATGGAATGCAGTAACCAAGTCCTGGAACTACGCGGGCCTTGTGCCGCTTGTCCAGTTCAATGATGTCTCCACTACCCAGGAAAAGACCGTCACGATAAAGAACCAGGGCAAATACTACCTCTGTGCCGATGACCGGAAGGAGTCGGGAGTTAATGACGTCATCATCAGGGTGCCGGTAAAAATGACGAGAGCCTGATAGTTAAGGAGAGAGGAACTTTTTTTTGATATATGCCGGGTACTGATCGTCGGAAAATGGCTCTGCAGTCCAATGATATCAGATACTGCAAACGACAACTGGTAGGAAACCTGAAAAGAAAGTTTAGTGACGAGCTGAAAGCGGGAATATTTACCATCCGGAAAAAGGAAATCATCAATAAAGTATCTGCCTGTCATCCTCACAGGTTCTTACAATTTTTCGTTATTGGGTCTCCTCCGGTGCAAAGATTCTCTGTGGCCTGGTAGACCTTCGGTTATGACCTCTGCAGGAAAAGGGGTTTTTTCCCCGGTCAACGTCCCTCAGGTTTCAAGAGACCGAGAATATTGCCCTCGGTATCCCGGATGACCGCGACAAGACCGACGGTTTTGATCTCATTCTTTGGCATCACGATCTTACCGCCGAGGTTCTCCACGTTGGCAAGAACCCGGTCGAAGTCCTCAATGATCACGAAGTTCATGATCGGACCCGGCACCATCCGTTTGTAGAGACCTCCCTTATTCATCGCACCTTCTTCTGGTTTGCCGGTTATGATATTCTGCCACTGCAGGGACTTGTCCGGAAGGGTCGTGTCCGGTTCAATCCTCCAGCCAAGCAGCGATTGGTAGAATTTCCTGGCCCGGCCGACATCATCAGCCGGAATCTGGAAGTATGCAATGTTTGCCATGGCTCGGTATATTGCATTCGCCGTTTATGTAATTTTCTCGTAGTCCGGAAAACCCTGCTGTACTATGAGTGGTAGATGGCGACAGGTACTAATCCCACAAAAAGGAACGGGTATGAAGTGCATTTCCCGGAAATGTATCACGTCTGAGACATATTCCGGTCAGAACCAGAGAACTCCTTTTAGCAATTCCCAGGAAAAAAGATTACCCTATCAGGAATCCAATCCACTTTCGCACCGCTCAGGCCTGAGCCTTATCTCACTGAGTGCGGGAGTGATCCGGTGCTATGTTGATCGAACTCCGCAAGGGAATGACGCTTCACCCGGGCACCTTTAACGCGGTGATCGCACCCGGGAAGGTGATGATCTCCGCACTCAACACCAACCCGGATCTCCAGCGGTTCCTCTTCCTGTACGTGAGCGGCAACTACTCGCGCCTCCTCTCTTCGATCAACCGTTCATCCAAAAATTTTGAGGTTCGCAGGGCATTCACTGCTCACCAGCTCTTCACCATACTTAAGGAGGTGAGCCATACGATCCTGCTGCTCGAGCACGATCCGACGCTCTTTGATGGTGCAGAGGAGACGATACCGCAGATTGCGGGAATGCTTAAAGAAATCGGCCGCGCATCGCTCGTTATCCTGTACGCTCCGTCTATCGACTGCTCATTCTCCATGTTGATGCGACAGGCTGATCGCATCATCGAGATCGCCCCGACTGACGATTTAGCCGGGACTACTCCTACTCACAGCTCCCGATCAGATCGTTACAGGGGGGTCCTCCCGTATGCGCAGCAGACCCTGGAGGTGTCGTAATGGGAAGGAGTTTTGAGAGTGTCGGTCAAGGGATGAAAAGCATTGATGAACGCCGGGTCCGGTCATCACGGGCCCTTAAAAGTAAGACCAGCAGTACGGTGAAAAAATGGTGGAACCTGCAAAAAAGTATTCGGGCGAATCGTTGCATCGGCTGTGATGATCCGCTCGAAGATGTGGTCTTCTCAGTGCTTCTCGGCATGACGAATCTCCAGGACGAGATCAAATTACGTCCGGGGGAAAATGGAGATCATTGACCCTGGGCATAGTGGAACGATGGGGTTAATCCTGAATAACAGACTCAGATCTCCTTTGCCTTTTCCCCCAGCCGGTCGGCCCCTCGCGATCTCATTTCCGGTATCTGAACCGGCCAAGGAGATTAACGGGTATCGCCGGTGAAATCACAAACCTAAATCAGATAACCCGGGATGATTGTCAGGGCGTCGGCCGAGCGGCCAGCGGTACTTTCTTTCCGTCTCTTTGATCGGTAGATCGTTGATGCTGGCAATCCGTCGCTTCATCAGTCCGCTGGGATCGAATTCCCAGTTCTCATTTCCATACGAGCGGAACCAGTCCCCCGAGTCATCATGCCACTCATAAGCAAACCGTACCGCAATACGATTATCAGTAAATGCCCACATCTCTTTAATCAGGTGATAGTCAAGTTCCCTCGCCCACTTCCGTCTCAGGAATTCGACTATCTCCTTGCGCCCGTTTATGAACTCAGCCCGGTTACGCCACGTGCTGTCAATGGTATATGCCAGCGACACTTTGTCGGGGTCACGTGAATTCCAGCCATTTTCTGCCATACGAACTTTTTGCACTGCCATTTCTTTGGTAAACGGTGGCAGTGGGGGTCGATTTGCCTCTGTCATGTGCGTTCATGTGCCGTTCTTACTGATGAACCTGATCTTTTCTGCATAGTACAGGAAAAATGGTTACATATCTCATGAAGATAGTACAGAAATGTAACCGTCTGGTCGTTGTAAAACTTCAGGCATTTGAAATGAAAATCGCAATGCACTCCTCCAAGGAGACAGCCAGTCTGCGGTTGACGATCCAAAAACAAAAGAAATAAACCAGGGAGTATTGCATGGGACAGATAGCAGTAATCGGCCCGGCTGATCCTTCAGCGGAAGAATACGAGACCGCCCGGACTGTTGGTTTCCTGATCGCGGGAAATCACGAAACCGTTGTCTGCGGTGGGCTTTCCGGCGTGATGGAAGCAGCCTGCAGGGGGGCAAAGGAACAGGGCGGCCTGACCATCGGCATTGTACCTGATACCG
>Ga0326726_10001456_pt1 | contig 21949 bp, 14 predicted proteins | sample MHFenrmetagenome_2_FD_207603 | JGI IMG/M metagenome (GOLD analysis project Ga0326726, IMG submission 207603) | Lab enriched peat soil microbial communities from Michigan Hollow, Ithaca, NY, United States - MHF15MN | ecosystem: Environmental > Terrestrial > Soil > Wetlands > Peat | place: USA... | reverse complement strand
TTGATATATTTTCCCAAAACTGACATCTTTGTCAACCTGAAGTGAATTTATACTTATTGCTTTTATTACATTTATTACCTTCTACTGCATAATTCTTTAAGAAGTTTTTAATAAGTGAGTTTTTTATCTATTCCTTAACAGGAAAATCACTTTTTCATCTAGTTCCTTAAAGATCATCAAACGGACTCCTTATCTTTTGAATACTCTTCGTTGTCACATGAGTGTAAATCTCTGTAGTTCTGCTGCTCCTGTGTCCTAGTAACTCCTGAATATACCGTAAATCTGTTCCCGACTCCAAAAGGTGCGTGGCATAGCTGTGCCTCAATCCGTGCAACGTCACTTCTCTTTTCAACCCAGCCCGCTTATTCGCTTCTTTAAATATTTTGTCAAGACTGGCTCCACTATACCTTCTTCCTGGATACTGCCCCTCAAATAAATACCTTCCTGGCCTGTAATGGGTAATATATAAATCAATCATCTGGATCACTTTCTCTGATAGTGGAACTACCCTGTCCTTGAACCCTTTCGACTGCCGTATCCGTAACAGCTTCCGGTCTCGTTCCAAATCGCCCGGAACAAGCTCGATCAACTCACTCCTGCGTAACCCGCACGCATATATCAAACTTAACATAGCTCTGTGCTTCTCATTCACAGGTGCATCCAGAATCCTCTTCACCTCTTCCTTGCTTAATACATTCGGTAACCGGTGCTGTGGTCTCGGCCTGGTAAACTCACCCGGATCAATAACCGACCTGTATATCTTTCCATAGAATTTTTTCACTGCACTCACCATCTGATTCTGATACGAGTAGCTTAAACCCGCAGGAAGTATATACTCATCTACCAACCTGACCAAATCATCCGATGTACACTCCGATGCTTCCTTTGGACTGAGAAACCTGAGGAATGTCGTTACCATACCGGTATATGTCCTTATAGTCGTTTCCGGATACCTGTGAGACTCCATCCATCTCCTGTATTTTTCAACGTCTGCCTTGCCATTTTCACTTAATTGAGGAAGATCTTCGTCACCAGTACTTTTTGACATCAAATCCTTTTTTCTTTGTCCCTCCTCTCTCTTCAATCTTATCTTTTCAGCCAGATTGGATTTTAAAGAAGAATAATCAATATAAGCCTTGCCATAAAATGCTTTTAACAATGTTGCGATGATATCAGAACTGTTTTCAATATGCCAGCAGCCCATCTGCTGACTCCACCTTGCATCCGGAAATCCCTTGACTACAGAGATCAATCCTGTGTCGTAAGGGAATCTGAGGGCAATACGGGTTACTCCTTTATGAATAACCCTTTCAGCTATAACATTTTTCATATTATGCAGCGAGCAAAATATTGATAATCAAAGATAGAATATTATTCCACTTATAGCACTGCCACGTCAGTCCCATAAGCATTTTTATTTGAAAAATTATCGAATTAAAGAAGAAATACTGAAGTCTGGCTTTCGGTTTTCACATTTCATTACAAGTTACATAATTTCATGGAAGTTGGGAATGAGATTTGTTTTTTCTAAAATGAAAAATCTTCCACCCGGAAATGAAATTATTTAAGTTGATTGCAATAGACGGGCGTGCTGATTACATTTGGCCGGAGAGATTACAATTAACTTATTTAACTAGACAACAGGCACTTAACTCTGTTTTTTTGTGATAAATTTGATCCGGTCAACTGAGGTCAAGGCAACTGGCTTTTCCATCCGATGACAAGTAACTCAAAAAAATCACAAAACTTTTGGTGAAAAGCATAAGTATTTTCCACAAAAATACCATCTTGCTAATGAATCAATTAAAAGAAACGTGGCCTCTTGAATTAAAAAACTTTCATACCTTTGCCTGGACGTGTTCTTTGGATGTTTTTTGGCTCAGGTGAACCAATCGGTGAACATAAATTTCAGGAGCCTGTATATTGCACATTATCAAGATATTGGAAGGAGGGTTACATTCCCTCTTTCTCCGCCAAAGCCAGAGAAAACCGTGCTGAGCACGGTTTTTTTATTTTACTGAGACACAATAGAAAGCTTGCTTTCGAAGGGTGGCGAAAGTAAAACAAAAAATAAAACACGCCTCAAGCTTGTTTTTTCTCTGGCTTTGAAGCCTCCCCTCTGAGGGATCACCGACGAATGAAATGAGGAGGTAATCCCTGGACCGGGGGTTCTCCTCCGCACAAACCTGGCTCCTTCGCTAAAATCCCGCACTGCGGGATTTTTTAACGCTTGGCCCTCTCTTTCTCCGCCAAAGCATTGAATAACAATACGTTAATTCCTGAAAACTACTGATTTTCAGGATTTTCTATTTTATCCTTCCCCGTAAACATCTATCAAAATGGAGATCTGTGACGGACTAATCGGTGGACTTTTTTATTCGCAAAATTAAGTCCACCGAATAAGCACTTATAATATTGCTATACAGCAATTTAAGTTTTGCCATTTTGGCTTATAAACATAGATTTAATAAACATTATCACTATGGGAAGGTGGACTTTCCCAATTCTGTTCTTCATCAAAAAGACAAAATTACTTAAAATCAGGAAGCGCCTGTTTTTATGCGAATTACTGTAAATGGAGAGAGGGCTGAAACTGCGATCAAGAGAAGCATTGATCCAAACCTCTGGAATGAAACAAAGGGTTGTCCAAAGTCAGGATATCCCTTTGCGGAAGAACTTAACCAGTACTTGAATCAGATCCGGCATCAGATATATCAATATCAACAGGATCTTGTTGATAAAAATTTGCCCGTAACAGCTCTTTCGCTTAAAAAACGCATACCTGAATCTAAACGATGAAGACAAAAAAACCATTCTAAAAGTTTACCAGGAGCATAATGAAAACTTAAAGCTTATGATTGACAGGGGAATTTCACAGGGTACGTATGAGAGTCACGTAACATCAAGAAAGCACCTTGACAGGTTTGTTAACGAAACTTTCCATCTGAATGACTACTATTTGAAGGATATTGACCATTCGTTCATTGTCAAATATGATTCCTACCTAAGAATAAAAAGAAATTGTGCGAACAATACAACCTCTAAGTATATCAGAAATTTCGGAAAGATTATCAGGATTGCCATTAACAATGACTGGATAAGAAAGAATCCACTCAGCAACATCAAGTTCCATCTGGAGGAGGTTGACAAACCATTCTTAAACCTTGAGGAGATGAGTATGCTTATCAATAAAAAGTTCTCAATTCAAAGGATAGCACAGGTAAAGGATGTATTTGTCTTTTGCTGCTTTACGGGATTGGCGTATATAGATGTTAAATCTCTCACTCAGAAGGACATTGAAAAAGGAGTAGATGGTAATCTGTGGATAAGGAAACAGAGGCATAAATCAAAGCAATGGGCTCATATACCTCTGCTACCCATAGCAATAGAAATTATTAATCCATGCCATTCATGGTGACTGAGTTGAGTTCCAATAAATTGCATAATATTGTTATCAAATTCAAAAAACTGTTCATAAAGTAAAGTAGCTTCACCTGCTAACAGAAACATAGTAAAGCCGCGAAAGAAATCTACAGAAGTTACCCTGTCTGCTAAGGGGGAACTTATCGTTTGTGCATTTGCGTTCATTTTTTCTGATTTATTGTTATCGGGGATATTGAAGTATAAAAATTATTATAATTCTATTGTTTATTCATGAGCATTACAATTTTCGTTTAGTTATTTTTTGATAGTTCGATAATCTCCTGACTTAACTGATTTAATGAAATCTCCAGTTTTCCGGTGATAAGTTGTTCCCCCTCATATTCACCCAGTTTTTGTCCTGATAATAACGCTTTCACTGAGTATTTTCTTCTAGGTTGTACCCATGGAATATTTATTTTCCTGGAATCTGGACCCGCAGTTCCACGTAGGACCACAACAGCCCCATAACCCTTTTCATTAAGTTTACCCCACCAGTGCCAATCAGCGTCTGTTGGAGAAGGCACGCCACTGTACTGATAAAAAGAAAAGATCTTATATTTCTTTTGTAGATTCTTTATTATCTCAAAACCGTTATGGTAACATTTAATATTAGCTTCAGTCAGTGAACTCAAATCACCTGAAAATGAAATTGGTGCTCCCATAAACCAGCTGCAAACCTGGCGATCCTGGACTTCCGGTGTCAAACTTCCCTTAAAGTTTGTAGTTACAGCCCCAAATACTTCAATTCTGTTCAAAGGCAATCCACGGTGTGAATATAAGAGATTCCTTGCACGAAAAGCTCCCTCTATTAATCTCTTTCGCAGACTGTCAACATTATATTTCCAATCGGGAGATACTAATTTACTCCTATTACCAGCTCCCCAATATTCATTAGGAGCCGCATGATAAGAATCCACATGTTTGAGTATAGCAACATCAGCCTCTGGTCCTGGTGTTTCCCAATATATCTCGTGTGAAAACTGAAGCCAAACATCCGGTATCTGCTTATGTAGTTTGTCTTGTGTCGCTAGCAAACCGCGTAGCCCTCTAAGATATGATTCCTTGAGGGTCCTGCTTTCGTGACCCTGGGCTATGTCACCATAGCATACATTGCTTAAATCCTGTTTAAAATACTTAGAATTATAAGTATGATTCAAATAGTCCAAGTCATTTATATATTTATCACGGGAATTAGTTGAACACATGCTTAATCCAAGACCCCCTCCCCTTTTTATTAATGGTATGCTATATAATAATTGCTCGTTATCAGTTTTAAGGAATTGTTGTTCATTAATAAAATCTGAATACCATAAACCCAGATTCATACTTTTTAAACTTACAAATCTGCTAAAGCCTTTCAATTCGGGAAACTTCTTTAAATTGGGACCAGGTGATGAAACTGCCCATCCACCATCAGGTCCAGTCTCAGACCAACCGGCATCCAACTGAAAGCACCTGAATCCGATTTGTGAAGCGATATCAACTGCTTTACGCATATTCTCCTCATTGATCCCGGCATTATAATTTGTCCATGTACAAAATACAGGTACGATCTCTTGCTCATTATTTATTCGTCTAAGGATATGTCTATTTAGAAAATCCCGGAATTCACTCTCTACACAACGATCTAACGCTGTTGAAACTGATGAAATAGTTTTGTAGGTTTCTCCTGCAAAAGCATAGATAAAAACTGGTTCTGATTCGAAAGATTCTGTAGGCCCCAATATCCATTCAAACAGATCAGAATTATAGCCGCTTTGTCCATCATCCGATAAATTACGTAGTTTGGACGGAATTTCACTTGCTGAAATAATGCCTACTGAGCAGCTTGAATCACTAAAAGACAAAATACTTGGAGAGAACCCTCTTGACCCGGGCGTTAATAAGGTTTGATGGGAATAATTGTTTTTAAGGTTAAGTTTTAATAAAGTCAGATCTGTGATCTTTATCCATTCGTTCCCGCTGTTTGAAAATGTTATCCATTTACGGATTGCCGGAAATCTTTTATAGATTTCATAGTTTATTTCAATGGAAACGCCTTTATAAGCAGAATCAGGAATGAAGGTCAAAGTCAGATGTTTAATTCCTCTTCCCGGTTTTGAAAGCTTCCACTCATAAGTACCAAAAATATTGGAGAACGCCTTCTTTGAAACACACAGAGAATCTGTCCATTGCACACTTTGCGCTGTTTTATTATTATTGCATTTAACCTCCAGGGCATCAGTCAGGTTCTTTTCAGTATTTGACTGTTCAAACCCTGTTTGCAAAGAATAACTTATGCCCTGTGGTTCAACATTTGGGATTGCTTTCCACAACACCACATTAAATTCTTCAATGTCTTCTTTATTCAGTTGATTACCCTCAACTAGGATTCTTGGAGTCGTAAAATTCTTTCCTGACCACGTTAATTCCAATTCCAGCTTTCCGGAATTAATATGAATTAAATCACCATCTTTTATTATCTCCCAATCCTGAGAATTTGAAATTAAGGTACAACCTGATATACCAAGAATAAACGCAAGGAATACTCTTGCTGCCCTCTTATTACGTACATTATTCATTAATAAAATTTCACTTATCAGATTTCCAATGATCACATCATCTCGGGATATAAAGGCATACTTCCGGGTGCATGGTATAAAGTAATGGTTTGTTACCGGTAAATACCACGATCGGGCTTGAATTGTCACTCTGCACAATAGGATTTCCCTGAAACTTAATCCAGTGTTCCAAATCCTCTGACATTGCTAAACTGGATGTCCATAAAACAGGGACAACAGGTTTTTCCCAATCGAGACTTGAGGTTGAATGATAATAGAGGTAGTAATTACCTTTATACTTGATTACCTGATCTGCTGCTACAGCGCCAATATCGTACTTCCCCGGTCCTGGTTTTATAACAGGTTCATCCTGAATATTTTTCCAATGGATTTTATCTTCTGAAGTCGCAAGCCAAATACCTGCATCGTTGCGTTCATAGAACAGATACCATTTACCATTTTCTATCCATACTGTCGGTGTTCCATAAGGGCCCGGGATGGAATCTCCTTTTTCTGACTTAATTATTAAATTTCCCCCTTCGTGCCACTGAATACCATCCCCGGATACAAGGAAATGGGCAACATCATTCTCGCCTTCAGCATACATGTAGTAGGTTCCGCAATTTTTGACCACAAACATGTCTTCTGTCCATTTTTCATCAAAGATTGGTTTCTCGGAATACTTGGTCCAATTTATTCCATCAGGAGATGTCGCATAACCGAGGTATTTTTGATTTGTAATTACAGGATTATAGCCGGTGTACCACATTTTATAAAGATTATCTTCTAATAAAATAAATCCCCTTTCACGAATTCTCTGATCCCAGGAGTTAGTCCCCGAACCTTTAAAAACCGGATTACCTTTAAATGGTACAAAATTAACCAGTTCAGCAGGGAACACTCCCATTTTTAGGTTATCATTTGCAGGTTTTACTTTGTTTTTACATGCCGGAAAGAATAATAACATACACAAAAGGCCTAAAAGTGTTATTTTTTTCATTGCAAAATATTATTGACTGGTTATTAATCCTTTATAATTGTTTAAAATTAATAATTTATTTTATGTCACTCCTTTAAGAATAAATCTATCAGACGAGTATATTTCATCAGCAATACTATCAGTGATATATTAACGATAAATCCGCAATTAAAACAGGGCTGTCATAAACAGGAATATTAAACTTGTATTTTGATCCGGTTTTATTCCAGTTTGATTTGGGTATCTTATAAATTCGGCCGGAAAACAAGTCAACCCAGGTCGGATTTATAAATTTGCCACCCTCGATAATGAATTTCACAGTCTGAGTATTGAATCCATCGTTGGGGACAGCGCCATTAAACCATACATTTCAGCTGTACGGATATTAAACTCGGTAATATGTTCAGTAGTATTAAATGCCTTTTCTTTTGTCGTCCCATCAGGTTCATTCCAGATTTCCCATTCTGTTACTTTGTCTTTGTAACGAGAAACAATTGCTTCAACCCAATGATCCCGGGCCACAAGTGTTTCTTCAGTCTGAGAAATTGAGTTGCCTATTTCCTTATCCCCGTTATTGTAAAGTGGATTACCATAACTGGCCTCCAGCCATGGGTTTAGCCCACGAGCCAGTGCATCATCTATTATATGATCCAGCCAAGGGAAATCATAAATACCTTTTTGTTTTTCTGTTTTAGCCCATCCACCTTGTAACTGGATCTTTTTTATTCCAAGATAAGGAAGGTATTCTTTGTACATGTCGTAATTAGCATAAATCCGGTCGAGTACCTCGCAACCGATAGTCCTGTTTCATGATTCAATCTCATTTACATTTCTTGGTTTAATTGTACCTATACGATTAAACGGAATATCAAGCCCAGTTTTTACTCTATCTGGCAAAGTGTCAAGGAATTGTCCGAAAATAATTCCTTGCATTATTACGCCCCATGAAATAGATGCGTGAACAACCTTTTTACATTTTAATCTATTCTTCATTACATCCTAATTTATTTGAATCCATTCCATTTTAAACTCACTTCTCTCCTGCAAAAAAGTCATTACCCCACTGTTTATTAGGTTTATCGCCCATTTCAAATTCCAAGACTCCACCATCCATTAATGATTTGTAGGCAATCCATGGTTGATTTAATACTTGCTCGTTAAGTTTTGCCGATTGGATGTAAAATTTATCCTCGCTTACATTCTTTGCGATAATTTTAAAATCTTTACCGTTATCTAAATGAAGGATGAGTTCAGGAAAAATAGGTGAGCCTATCTGGTAAATAGGTTTAACTGGATCAAAAGGGAACAGCCCCATCGCACTCATCACAAACCATGAAGACATAGCACCGGCATCATCATCCATAGTTTCTATATAACCCTTTGGATCTGCTCGATAAATTCTATTTACCACTGGTTCCTTAAATAAACCGTGATTGTGATAAAGTTGGACTACTTCTTTAGTCGTAAAAGTTCTCGCCCATTTTTGGGTAAGATAGGGTTCCCCCAGGTAATTAAACATAAAAGGAGCATGATAATCAGGTTCATTCAGGTGCATATAAAAGTTATTTTCAAAAAAATACTCCAAATCATCAGCCAATTTTCCAGCCCCTCCCCTTAGATCTGCAAGTCCAGCGACATCGTGTAGGACAAACCAGCGATAATGCCAAAGGTTTCCTTCATCAGTATATTTTTCCATCTCCTCTACATCAGTTACTGGTTTTCCTTCTGGTGTAAAAAAACCTCTGTCATTCCCCTGGTTATCTTTTTGCTCAGGACACCACAATTGCCGGTAAGCCAATGATCCTTCCTTAAGAGTCATCGCCTCTTCATCCTTTCCAAGAATCTGCGCCATTTTCATTGCGATATAAGCATGGTATGCCTTTTCTAGTTTCCTGCCAACATTATCATCTGTGTAAAATTCATAATCCTCCTTCATGCCAGTAAATGCTGTTTTCATATCGAAAACTCTTAATCCTTTATTATAGGCATCCATTATTACTGCTCCTGCAAATTCCATCCGAATGTTTGGTGTTGGCCAATATTTCGGATTTCCATTATTCCTATGTTTGTAATAATCAACCAGGGAAAGAACGATGTTTTTTGAAATATCAGGCTCCATAAGTGAAACGAGAGAATACTTACGAAAATCATCCCAAAGGCTCCACGTGGAGTAATAGTTAAATGTGGTAGATGTATTTTTAGTGTAGTAAAGAGAGTCAGGTTGGTTAGCAGCGCGGTAAACACCCGAGGACGAACTAGAAATGTTTGGTACCAGATATGAATGGTAAAGATGGGTGTAGAACAGGGTTTTAAATTCTTCTGAACCACCTTTGATTTCAATTTTAGAAAGTTTTTCATTCCATGTTGAAGCAGTATTTGCCTGCACCTTATTAAAATTCCATCCTATGATTTCAGTGGTTGCTTCCATCATGGCCATATCTTCATTGACAGGTGACAAACCAACTTTCAACTGGACAATATTGGTACCGTTTTTAGGAAAGTTAAGCCAAACACCGATGTTGTTTCCTTCTCGAATAGGCAAGTGACCCTTTTCATCACCTTTCCAGCTGTTGTACGATTCGAAAGGGGTATCAGAAACGATGGCAAAAAACAACTTATGATAGCCCCCGCTATTGTTATGTAAAGACTTCATCATCCCCGTTATCTTATAATTGTTTTTTACATTCAAGCTTGCATCCAGCATGCCGACATAACTGTGGGATAATTCAACCACTACATAGCGGTCCTCTTTTCTATCCTTTGGAAAAGCATAACGATGAAAACCAACCCTTTCGGAAACTGTTAATTCAGCTTTTACACCAGATTCTAAAATTACCTTATAATATCCAGGTGAAGCTTGTTCAGATTCTTTAATATATTTTTCACGGAATTCGCTGATTTTGTTTGTAAATTTACCTATCCCAGGCTTGATTAGCAGACCTCCACCTTTCCCTTTGGATCCAGCTCCTGGGATACGTAAATGTGAAAAACCCTCGATATATTTATCTTCATAATAATACCCTACATGTGAGTCACCTTCAGTTTCAGGTGACAACTGAACAAGTCCGAAGGGATAACTTGCCCCTGGATATAGCTGCCCATTATCACCTTCAGTGCAAATAAAAGGATCGACAAAATCGACCGGATTTCTTTTATTTGAGATACATGATATCATTTGGAATAGTGCCATTAAGGATAAAAAAAACAGATAATTCACTAATCTTCTCATTATTAAATTGGTTGTTAAGAAAAATATAACCTATTATTTCAGATCTCTTATGCAAACTTTTTCATATTACATACTTAAAGTTTAACAAGACAGGCAAATTTTAACTTGTAGGATTATTAAGGATGCATATACCACACGGAATAATTTAGGTACTAATCTAGCAAAATCATCATTCCAAATAACATATGTCATTAACAATCAGATGTTGAGAACAATTATGAATCAAGCGTTTTATTTATAAAAAATTGTGGGATTAATGTAATTGCTATTAGACCACTAACAGAATGATACTAAATAATCAGATTCTATCATTGTTTATATCAGTAGTAAGCCACATTAAATATTCTTATCGCCTTGTTGTATTTTTACAGTCATCTTCTGACCTTTCTTAAGTGTAATCGTCTGGTCATGGTATTTGAAGGTTGTATCTTTCCATGCACAAAGGATGGCTTGCCCTATTCCGTTTTTTATTTCACCACTTACCGTTACACCAAGAAGAGTACGAATGTTTCCAAACCTGACAGTGTCTTTCCAGACATTACAGGAACCCAGGTCAAGCTTATACCACCACGTGGAAACTAAAGTCTCTAATATCGCCTGACCAAAAAGACCATGAGTAGTTATGTAATACACCACCTTATTGCCTGAGGATTCATAGATTTGCATAAATCCGGGATCAGAATATTTCGCTGGCTGCAACATGCTCCAATCTTTTATCCAGGCATCTGCAATTTGAATTCTAGCACTGGACAGAATAAATTCACCTAACGTATGTCCACTAAAGGCTGGCGTATTGGCACCATTAGTTATTGAATAACGTAATTCATGTGCTTTCTTATCAGGTTCACCAAGAGGTGTACCAAGGGGGGTATGGACAAGCGGAAACAGCTGATCGGGATGTTTTTGCCTACCGAAATCATTTACATTAAGACCTAAATGATTGTGGTACATTCCATTTTCAGCAAGCAAAGGTTTTAAGGCCAGACCATCCCGAAGTACCGACTGCATCTGGTGGTCACTATCAAGTCCGTACTCAATAGCTTTCTGAAGAACGTATTGGGCACTAATCAATCCTGAAAAATAATCAGGTTGGTTAATATCTCCATCTTCATCAAGACTGATAGAAGGAACGACATGAAGATGCCAGAGGCCATCGTCCTGTTTTCGTAAATTGCTGAAATAGAATCTTGCCGCTTCCAGGATCAATGGTTCCGTATAAGTTTTGGTCCAATTAGGATCATTCACCATTACTGCTGTCTGGTCTGCCATACGGACCATTATTGCAGAATTATAAATTGGGTAATAGTTTTTGTTGGGAACGTCGGGGAAGTGATAATTCCAGGCCTCCCCGTAAGGTAATACATGAGGCATGAAAATTCCTTCACTTTTAAAAATCCTTTTGGTATAATCCCTGAGTCCTTCAAATCTGGAGTGCAGGAATTCTATCCATTTTCTGGCAATATTAGTGTGTCCTGTCATCAGAAGCAATGAGTGCCTGCAGCTTGAGTCGAAAGGGAATGGGAATGGCCACCCATCACCTGCCAGTCCCGTCGGAGGTGAATAACCGAAGCCATCATCGTTTTCTGAGTATAGAGTATATGCCAGTGAGCGCACCCATACCTCTTGAGCAGTCTCATCCGGCAGGTCGAGCCAGGCACTGTCTTTCCAGGTTTTATGCCACCAGGTTTTTGTCTGATGGATTGATTGATTTGCAGAGATATTGATATCGCTATTTACTGAAACCATAATATAATTTCGACCGGACTTCAGGTCTATCATCAAACCCTCCTGTACTTGTTTTAATATTGCGTCGCTTTTTACTTTAAGTGTTGTTCCGACATTAAGACATTTGATATTTGCTTGCCAAAGATCCTTATCCAGCTTTTCTTCAACAGCAGCAACCAGCTTCTGATCATACCAGGATGATATTAACCGGGGTGTGGAAACAATGATTCCCGGACATTTCCCTTTAACATCAATTTGAAACCCGGCGATATCTCTTTGTTCCGGGTCGAACCAGCTGATGATAGTGACTGAATAATCAATGGTTGTAAACCGCGTGGTCACTGTTCCATCATAAAACGTCTGGTATTGTTCGTAATCTGTTATCTCCTTAGGTTCATTTTCCCAGTATATAGAACCAACAGGGATAAGATAATCAGCATTAAATTTCCCACGGACCCAATGTCGTATATGAGTAAATCTTGTAAGACCATGTAAGTCATAAGAAGGCTTATTGTCGGGTGATATATGCAGACCCCAGGGTCCAAAACATGCTCCAAACCGGCCATTTCCCTGATAGAGGGGGACCCAGGGATTTTTCATTGCAGATGGAGGAAGGTCGCGTTTGATGTCTCCCCTTTCAACCAGGCCGGAAAGTGATTTTAATGCAGGTCCACCCGGCTTAATTAATTTTGTCTCCGGTTTGACCTGAGATCTTGTCTGATCCAAGATTTCCAGTCCGGGAAGTACTACCAGTCCCAAGTTCAGGGTATTCTTAATAAATCGGCGGCGTTTCATTAGCTTTAAGTAAAATTATAATCTGTCCTTAACTCCAAAAAGGATGATCGATGCAGAAGCTTTTTCAAACACAGCTTCTATCCTTGCGTGGTTGTCTTTTGTAACGCTCACCTTTGTTCCATCAATTGTCCAGAAGCTATTAATAACCTTATTTTTTGTGATATAGGAATACTTCCCTTTTGAATTGGCAAAAATTACTACCACACCCTTTCCCGTTTCCGGATTTATCTTTTCATATATCTCTGGCGTATCACCCGGATTTCCAACACGGATTGGGCTTGCAATTGCCACATCATCACGTATCTGTTTGTATTTACCAAGTATATTATGAAAGAGGGCAACTCCCTCAGGCGAAGTTTTCAATAATTCACCCCATATAGAGTTCTGCCCTAGAATTAGAGATGCAAGATTGATAATTTGTGAATTCTCAGGGTCATCGGGTTGATAATTAGCTAAAAATAATTCTGAAGGGATCCATTTGTCATAATCTAATACAGAACGAATGAACCAGGTTCGTGCAGGTCCTGGGTGAATAAAAATATTATGGTTCCCGTTGGGTAGCAGGCTTTCACCCAAGTCAAAATTACGGAAATATGGTCCATTATTCAGTATGAAATAACGTCCAGAAGCCAGAAATTGCAACCCAACTCCGATTCTCCCTGACTCCGTAACATCAAAGTCAAAAATGACATCAGGACAAGCAGCGGTGACTTTATCTATGATCTTACCCAAATAAACAGGCATTAAGAATCCATAACATTGTCCTCGTTCTTCAGGTTTGTTCGCCATTGTACCATGAAAATGAGTTGAATCGTTACATCCTGATTGGCCGGTGCCATCGAGGTAAAAATAGCTTATTCCTAACTCTTTATTCATGCGGATCAGAACTTCAGCATAATGTTCCCAATAAGGACTTACTAGGCACATATTGGTACTTTCTTCGGTTTCCCATTCAGGTGAAGGTGTTCCCGGCTTCCCGTTCCAAGTCTTCAGACAATTATTATTTTCTACTAATGCTACGCTCGATACCGCTGCCTTAGCAGGATCCATCCAAACGCCAATTTTCATACCGTAACCTTCTATCTTTTCCCTAACCTTTTTGAAACCGTCTGGAAAATTTTTCAGATTTACTCCCCAATCACCAGTTTTATCAAACCATCCAGCATCAAACTCATATATTTCAATTCCCATTTCGTGAGCTCGATCAATCTCCTGAAGCGTATAATCAAGGTTCATAGAAGTAAGATACTGGGCTCCAGCCCATTTTATTCGTTCTTGTCTCCCCCAAGTATTATAATAAATGTAGGGTTTTCGGCTTTCTGTATTTTCAGAAATATATTTTAGCATAAAGGTGCGGTAAAGCGATGCCAGCGATTCTTCATTTCCTTCAATACCACATAATTCAAACCAAATGGTTGAATAGGTATCGGCTAGTTGATCTCCATAATAATTGCCTTTAACCGCACACAATTCAACACTCCTGTCGGAATGCAGCCGGTATTCCACAAAATTATTCGGGTACATTGAATCATGCTCGTAAGCAAATAAAATGGTTTGCTGGTCATTGCTTCCTAATAAGATCGGTCCCACCAATGAGGCAGAATTTTCAAAATCAGGCTCATAGAGTCTTGCTTCAGTTAAGTTACAAGAATGGATCATCTCATTAAAAACTGAGAGTCGTATCTCTTTTGCTTCAGGAAACCTCTTAAATGAAGAGGAAACATAAATCAGATTGTCTCTTCCTGTTTGTTTAGTCAACTTTTGTTTATTAGAGGCTTTCAATGTATAAAAAAATCTCACTACTGGGTTGTCATTAGATACTCTAAATGTAACTAGTAAATGAAGAGATGTATCCTTTTGAAAAGTTCCCCTGTAAGTGTATTCAGTAACTCCATTGCGCAAAGTTTTGGGACTTTTAACCGAAGTTAAACGATCCAGCACAATCGGAGTTTGTTTCCCATCAATTTCGAAGACAGGAAGCATCACATCAATTGACTTTCTATCTGGATATATTGTATATTTCCAGGACCTGACAGATGATTTTGTCCAAGAAACACTAAAAAATGATGTTTTTATATTATCCTGGTTGTTGTTACTACAGAAAGCAATGGTAGAAAGTATAATTAAAAGGAAAATGATATTGTGTGCTCTTAAAGTTCTCATTTATAATGTGGTTTTTTAACAGGAATTTTATTTCGTTTATGTTTTATAAAAGTGGAAAATCTGATGTTCCATTTTTATTCAATCCTATAATCAGAGTTTTATCCTCTGGCATATTGTAAATACTTCTGGAGAACCCTATAATAAATACTATTGGGCTCCCAGAAGTATTGAAATACTATATTTCATAAATTTATACCAAATAGCGTCCCTTATTATTTATGAAATTATGGTCTCTGCGGACTGATTAAACAAATAATATTTTATTCCAAAATGGGTTCGCATAGAATACTAATTGGAATAATCCTTAGGATAAACTTTAGGTGCAATGTTGTTTTCGCTACCAGTATAACCCTTGTTCTGGTTAATATGCCCTAAAGTATTGGCATTAATAACATCCGACAATATTGGCCATAAAACATTCCATGAAGATATACTATACCTTGTTCCATCTTTGCCTAAGACATGATCACTGTAGAAAATATTTTTCTCCATAATTCTATCATAAAAGAAATTATTTTCTGAGAAATTATTTTCCGAATATGTTTTACCGTTGTAGGCCGTTTTGCCTGTCTTAGCAAAAATATATGCAATCCTTGTGAGTTCACATTTGCGAGGTTCCTCACAATATAATTCTTTTGCACGTTCATCAAGAATTGTTCCTATAGTAACATTAGACGAGGAAACAGGATCACAACCTGCTCTGGTGTGCACCATATTAATGTCATTAGCAGCATTTACCAAATCACCTTTCCAGTAATAGGCCTCCGCACGTAATAAATATGTTTCAGCCACCCGGAAGACATACCAGTCAGAATGGCCTCCATGGGGAGCAACTCTGTTATCAGGCACAATGAATTTATTTGAAAATGGAGCCCAACATCTAATAGAATCTAATCCAACCTTTTGATTTACTACATGTTGACCATAGTATACAGCATTAGGAGTTCCTTTAAGCGATTTATTGTTATAGACTAAATCCGTCATTCTCCACCAATTAGGTTGTTTATGTCGGATGTCTTTAGCATCCCACATTTCATAATTATACCAGTTATTTCCACGGAAAAATCCTTGTCCACGTCCTATTGTTCGATATTGTCCGAATTCATCAAAATCTCGCATCATTCCGGAAACACCAGAGGGTGTTTTTATAACACTGGCACGATTCCAGTAGGGAGAGTGACAACGCATAGCCAAAGTACCTGAACTTGAACCGGTGCCACCATAATTTCCCTCAATATTTTCTCTATCAACTACAACGAAAATAGCCTCTTTGTTATCTGATACAGATTTATTCTCCCACAGATTCAGATCCCAGATAACATCCAGCGGGACTGAACCACCATTCGCAAATGCCTGATAACCATCTGTAAGATTCACCTGGTTTTTAAAATATCCAAAACGACTTGTCATTAAGGAATGAACGCCGTCATTAATTATATTCGTAGCTGAAGCAATGGCATCATCAAATTTTTCAAGTGCCAGATTAATTTTAGTGAGAATCTGATACCCTGCTGCTTTATTAATTCTCCCGTTTGCGCAAGATACAGGCAACCATTGAACAGCTAAATCCATATCTACTTTCATCTTTTCTAGTATACTTTCTCTGGTGAAAGAATAGAAATCTAACCTTGGCGATTTTATTTCATCAAGAATCAAAGGAACATCTCCATATTGATGAACCAGGCGATAATAAGCCATGGCTCGATAAAAATAAGCCTCTCCTAAAATAGCTTTTTTCTCATCTTCTGAACTAAAAGTCGCATTATCAATTCGGCTTATAATAACATTCGCATATTTAATCATATTCCACCATGATTCCCAATCCCATTTAATAAAACTGATCACATCAAAAGTTCCATCGGGTATAACGATAGTCGTTAAGTCAGTACCAGAGTTTTCGTCATCCCCCCCGTAAATGCCGATATCTGAAAAAATATATTCCGGCCACTGGTTTAAGCCATAGTATTCTCCCCTTAAAACATCTCCGCATGCTGCCAGTGCTGCCTCCATTCCATCTTTATTTACAAGAGCATTTTCAGGGGAGTAAAATGACATAGGTTCTGTATTTAAAAAATCCTTCACACAACTTACAATTGTAAAAATTACAATACAAAATACTATTTTCAAGTAATGATATTTAGTTTTCATGATACTGATTTTAAAAATTAACATTAATCGTTAAATTATAATACCGAGGTACAGGTCCTGAAGGGTATTCCGGATCCCAACCAGGCCATTTTGTCCATAAGCCTACATTTTGAAAACTGCCTAGTATTTTGAGTAGTTTAACATGAAAATAATTTGTAACTTTTTGTGGCACAGTATACCCTAAATAAATGTTAGATAAGCGTACGAATCCTGCATCAATATATCTAGATAATACTGCGGTCTCATCATTACGAAGTTCCAGTCGGCTCCATTCATTACTCCTGTTTTCTGCAGTCCAATAAGGTAAATCATAATTATTTTCTCTTTCTTGTCCTGCTCTATCCTTAAAATTCATTTTCCATCCGAATTTTCCATATAAGGTAAAACCTACTGAAATATTCTTATTAATAATGAAATCATTCGTTATGGTCATATAATATTGTGGTTTTGTATGACCTAGAAATCCCTTATCCTCAAGTTGCGTATATTGCCCATCATTATTAACATCAACATATCTGTATTGTCCCGGAGTATATCCTCCATATGAATATGCCATGGCTGAATCTTCTTTCTGCCAAATACCATTTGGCAGATAATCCCAAATTGCATCAGTCGATTTGCCTATAAACCAATTATTTACATAGTCATCAGCTTCCTTTTGTCCAATTACATTCCCGTTCTTATCATACACATTTACCATGTCACCATATAAATGAACGATCTTGTTCTTGGCAATAGAGAAATTAAAAGAAGTTTGCCAAAATAGTTTGCCTTTTAAATCAAGATTAACAGAATTAAGTGTCAATTCAATTCCCATATTATTAATCTGTCCCAAATTGCTCGCAATAGATTGAAATCCAGTTACGCTTGGTAATGACCTATCGACTAGAAGGTTTGTCGTCTTCGAAAGATAAGATTCAAACGACCCAGTCAGCCTGCTATTGAAAAGACCAAAATCAAAGCCAAAATTAGTTGATGTTGTTTTCTCCCATTTAAGATCATCATTTGCTAGCTTACTGATTTGCAACATTGAAACAGAATAGGCACTACCATTATTATCAGCAAGGAGATATTTCCCACTATTCATTGCAGCTAAGGCTGCGTATGAATCAATAGCAGAGTTTCCATTAGCACCCCACGAAATCCTGAGTTTTAAAAAGTCAACAGACTTTAAATTAAAAAACTTTTCATCAGATATTTTCCACGCCAGTGCTGCTGAGGGAAAGAGTCCATGGCGATTTGCTTTTCCAAATGCGGAATACCCATCCTGGCGTACAGAAAGTGTTAAAAAGTATTTGGCATTTAGTGTATAGTTTAATCGCGCAAGTAGGGCGTCTCTTGTGCTTGACATGTCATTGGATGAAACTTTGGGGGCTGTTCCTGCATTCATATTATGATAACCCAAAATATCAGATGGGAAGAACTTACTGTTTTCCATAAGATTATACCAATTCTGCCACTTCTCTCTGTTGGCCAATAAAGTCAAATCAAAATTGTGAATCCCAATAGTTTTAGACCATTTAATAATATTATCTATTGTCCAAGAGTAGGTGTTTGTGTTTTCGCGAGAAGCATACCCTCCGGTAGAATTACCAGGATTAGAGGAAGAAATATGGTAATAATTTCTTTGGTCTGTAAAGTTGTTAATTAGATTGATCTGATAAGAAAAGCCTAATGGAAGAGAAACAATAGCATAAATTTTTGAATTTAAATCTTTGAATTTGTTTGAAAGATTATTATATGTTCTACTTGCAAAAGGATTTATAACAAGAGGATCACCATGTACAAAATATGTTAACGTTCCATCCGCATTATACATCGACCCATATGGCGAACTTCTGTAATACATTACCCAGTTTGCAGGAATACTACTCTCATCTCTATTAGCAATTTGGGCATTTAATCCTACTGTTAGAAAATTTGCTATTTTACTTTCCAAATTTACTCGTGAACGAATACTGTTATATTTTTCTCCCACGACAAAGCCACCATTATCAGTATAATTAAGAGACCAATAATAAACGGTTCGATCTGAGCCTCCATTAATACTTGTTAAATAATCTTGTCTGAAACCTGTCTGAAAGATTTTATCAGCCCAGTCAATAGTTTTTCCATTTTTATAGTTATCGATCTCAATGGGTTGAAATGACAGTCTTGACAACCAAATATCAGTCTGATCTCCGGTTGCGCCACTATATGCCTTCCACTGATCTAAAGTTACTCCTGCAGGAAGGTTATTTGGATTATTGTAATAACCTGGTTGGTTATATCTGGGAGTGAATTGTTTATTTAAATTAGTTCGCATGTCAATATATTCCTCTGGACTAAGAGCTGGACGAATAAACGAAGGAGTTGCAAATCCTGTATTAACTGACATTGAAATCGTAGGTGTTCCTTGTTTACCCTTTTTTGTAGTAATACTGATCACCCCATTTGATGATCTCGAACCATATACTGCTGCGGAGCTGGCATCTTTCATGACATCAATTCGTTCAATATCAAAAGAGCTTATATCGGCGAGATCGCCTTCATAAATCATCCCATCTAGTACAATTAATGGAGTATTGGATGCTTTCAGAGATTTGATACCACGAATTAAAACCTCTGCCATATCAACACTACCTTTAGGATCTATAGAAAGGGGGATATTGACACCAGCTATACTACTTCTTAAAAGATCTGTGACATTAGAAGTAATCTTATCTTCCATTTTTGCAGGATCAATTTGAGATATAGCCCCCGTAAGGTCCTTTTTCTTTTGTGTGCCGTAACCAATGACGACAACCTCTTCCAAACCAATTTGCGATTCACCCATTGAAACATTGATCTGAGTTAATGCTCCGATAGTTATCTCCTGCTGTTGCATTCCAACAAATGAGAATGTCAGACTTTTTGCTCCACCAGGAACTTCAATGCTGTATTTACCATTATTATCAGTCATCACGCCAACATTTATTCCGGTAACAACAACATTTACTCCAGGCATAGGGTTACCATCTTTATCTGTCACAATACCGGTTATTCTGTTTTGCTGTAAATTAAGAGGGTTTCGTGATTCTCTTTTTACTGGAAGCATTTCAGGATCTAGAATTGCATAATTCAATTCATTCTGATCTCCAAGAGTTTTAAGATCATTTAATGATGCGACATAATTCATTTCGAAATTTAATCGTGCACTTTTCAAAGTGGTGTTACCAGCGATTGCTTTCATAATCGTTAACATCAATAGGAAAGTGGTCAGTTTAATAATTCGATAGGTTTGTTTCGAACACATTTTTAACAAAGTCGTCCGAAATACATTTTTGTTTTTATCCATAATATTATTTGGTTTAAGGGTTCAAATATTAAATCTCATTAAACCAGAGAATTGCTGGTTTAAGTGTTAAATCTAGACAGGAATGGACTATTCGACTTTTCTGCTTTTTAAAATTAAAATGATTTCGATGCTTGTTTCTCATAGGCAATTAATTATTAAGGTTAAAGGGTATAAATTTTATCTTCCTACTATTCTTACTCCAGATAAATAGTTTTTCTGATTCCCGGACCTTTGTTGAATATTCCCGGCTTATTTCCGGAGATCCATCAGAAACGTTAAGCGATCCAATAGTTAAATTAAATAACCGAATGAAATTCTTGAGTTTCATTTTTCGGAATCCTGATTTATAGAAAATGAAATTCTTTTACGAAAACCATTTGTTTTTATATAGCCAATTATCATACCTATCATGATCCATATACTACCCGCAATCTGTGCCTGGACGCGAAGATTTATCCAAATAAAAAAGCAGAATATAAATCCTAAAAGTGGAGGGACAATGTTTATAAACCTCTTACACTTCTCCTTAATGAAAAAATGGAAGAATACTGACAGGTTAACGCCCATAAATGCAATAAAAGCACCAAAATTTAGCATCTCGGCAGTTAGTTGATAGCTGAGTATAAAAGCCCCGATAAGGGTTGTTGCTCCCACAAATAATACGTTATTACGTGGTATAAATCTTTTTGCATCAATTACCCCAAAAAACTTTTTGGGAATAGCATCTTCCCTTCCCATGCCATAAAGTAACCTTGCAGCCCCCAACATCGATCCGATACCAGCACCCATCATGGAAATTAAAAGACTTATATTAATAATATGAAAGAGCCTATTCCCTCCTGCTTTTTTTGCGATAAAAACAAACGCAGTATCGGTGTCGGGGAAATTTCCCCATTCTCCCCAAACCAACTGAGCAACATATACCTCTATCGTAGCAACTATTCCGGTAATCAAACAAACCAGGACAGTTGCCAGTAAAATATTGCGACGGGGATTTTTTACTTCTTCAGAAAGAGTAGAGATACCGTCGAACCCTATATAGGTAAGTGCAGCAATAGAAGTCCCTGTCAGGATTAATGGTATGGAAAAGGTCTGAGGGTCGTAGAAAGGTTTAATTAATTGTTTATTTGTAAGATCCTGATTAATTAATAAGAACCGAATAGAATATAACAAAAAAATCACGATAACTATACTTAGTAATACTGTGAGTAATTGATTGGTTTTAGCACTTGATTTTATTCCTCTTAGATTTAACAATGTAAAAAGCAATGAAAAGAACAGGATGCACACCGGATAAGGTACCTGTGGCAAAATATTCGTTATTGACTTACTGCACCAGATTGTGCACAATATGGGATTAAGCATATAATCCATTACCATCCCCCAACCTGTAAGGAATCCCAGTGAAGGATTAATAGACCTCCCAACATATGAAAAAGCTGAACCAGCAAGAGGATAAACACTCGCCATACGCCCATAACTGACAGCAGTAAAAAGCATCGCAACCATCGCAATTAAAATAGTCGTCGCCACATGTCCTTTGGCTTCAGTACTGATTATTCCGAAAATAGGGAGCGGTGCAGTTATCGTAATAAGAACTATTCCGTAAAATACAAGATCCCACAAACCTA
>Ga0326726_10001455_pt1 | contig 21964 bp, 14 predicted proteins | sample MHFenrmetagenome_2_FD_207603 | JGI IMG/M metagenome (GOLD analysis project Ga0326726, IMG submission 207603) | Lab enriched peat soil microbial communities from Michigan Hollow, Ithaca, NY, United States - MHF15MN | ecosystem: Environmental > Terrestrial > Soil > Wetlands > Peat | place: USA... | reverse complement strand
ATTTCCTGCCGGGGTATCGTACCAGCCGTTTGTGCCCAGAAAAACCACCTTCATTCTCGCCTCCCCGGATTATCGGCTATTCATGTAGTCAGCAATCTGCCGCAGGCAAAGGTCATGCACTGATCCGGCACTGTACTCACGATACCAGGCGACGGTCTCAACCACCGCTCTGTCGATTCCCCATTCCGGCGACCAGCCAAGGTACGCTTTGGCTTTGGCGATGTCGAGCTTCAGCAGGTTCGCTTCATGAACCGCACCCGGTATAGAGCGGTCTTCCCACCTGCCGTCTCCCCAGGCCTTGACGACCCTGTCGACAAGTGAACCTACACTCAGGAAACTGCTCTCCTCAGGGCCAAAATTCCAGCCACCGACATACTCCGCCGGACTCCCGTACATCTTTTCGGCAAGCAGGAGATAGCCCGAGAGCGGTTCGAGTACGTGCTGCCATGGACGCACTGCGTGAGGATTTCTGACGACAATGGCCTCACCCCGTTCGAGATGCCTGATGCAGTCCGGAAAAATCCGGTCGGCCTGCCAGTCTCCGCCGCCGAATACGTTGCCTGCCCTGGCTGATGCAAGGCTCTTGCCATGTCGTGCCAGCTCTTCAGGGTTGAAAAACGATTTCCGGTATGCTTCGGTCACCAGCTCACTGCACGCTTTGCTCGAGCTGTAGGGATCATGCCCGCCAAGCCGGTCGTTTTCGCGATAGCCCCAGACCCACTCCTTGTTTTCGTAGCATTTGTCTGTCGTGATGTTCACGATGACTCTGGTCGAATCACTCAACCGGCAGCATTCAAGCAGGTTGACCGTTCCAAGGACGTTGACTTCGTAGGTATCCCTTGGGGAATTGTAGGACTCTCTCACCAAAGGCTGCGCGGCCAGATGGAACACGATCTCGGGCCTGAACGATGCAAAGCACTTTCCGAGCTTATCGAAATCCCTGATATCTCCCGTATTGTGGTGTAAGTGTGCCCCGATGCCTGACAGAACGAAATTATCGCTCGCCGTCAACGGTTCGAGTGCATATCCAGCCACTTCAGCTCCGAGCATTTTGAGCCATATGGAGAGCCATGAGCCTTTAAATCCGGTATGGCCGGTGACGAGAACCTTTTTCCCCGCCCAAAAGTCGTTATTCAGCATGATCACGTTTGTCGATTACCAGACTTTCCAGGGTGCGTTGCCCGATTTCCAGAGATCCTCGAGGAAAATCTTGTCCCTCAGGGTGTCCATCGGCTGCCAGAAACCGTGGTGAGAATACGCGGCAAGGTTCCCTTCCCCGGCAAGACGTTCGAGCGGCTCCCTCTCCCACGAGGTCTGATCGTTGTCAATGTAGTCGATCACCTCAGGGGAAAGTACGAAAAAGCCCCCGTTGATCATCGCGCCGTCACCCTTCGGTTTTTCCTTGAAAGTCCTCACTTTCTGCTCTTCGATATCAAGTACGCCGAACCGACCGGCCGGCATGGTCGCCGTCAGGGTAGCCTTGACCCCATGAGACCTGTGGAAGGCCAACAGATCGCTGATATTGACGTCGCTAACCCCGTCTCCGTAAGTAAAAAAAATCTCCTTTTCGTCTTTTACATAGTCTTTTACACGCTTCAGCCTGCCTCCGGTCATGGTATCATCGCCGGTGTCGACGAGCGTAACCTTCCAGGGTTCAGCCTTACGGTGGTGGACTTCCATTTCATTGCGCTCCATGTCGAAGGTCACATCAGACATGTGAAGGAAATAGTTGGCGAAATACTCCTTGATCAGGTATCCCTTGTAGCCGCAGCATATGATGAATTCGTGGACGTCGTAAGCTGAGTAGATTTTCAGGATGTGCCAGAGAATCGGCATGCCGCCGATTTCGATCATGGGTTTCGGCTTGAGGTGGGTCTCTTCTGAAATGCGTGTACCAAGTCCACCGGCAAGAATGACTGCTTTCATTACGAGTATAATCTAAAGCTAAAAAAGGGTGTTGTCAGTACTGAGGACAGCAGCTCAGTATACGTTTTTCGATGAAAATATCCCACACTTTTTACACTAACCTTAACACTAAGACCATATAATAGCTATACTTCCCGTATAGTATATATAACTATTAATCGTCTGATAACTCTTGCCGGGCAAGGGCCAAAGTATGAAAATAAAATGAGGTAAATCTAAGCGGACCATCTTCCGGACAGAAGGCGATACAGGTCAAAAATTTTACGGTTGAACCAGGAACTGATCTGTTCTATTTCGGAGCCAAGGGCTTGTCTGTCGGAACTCTCAGCATCAGGCGATTCGCGATGTACTGAAAGCGTGCCCTTGAAAGCGCGCACTTGCTCTCGAAATATTCCGGCTGGACGTTGAGGTTGTCGACGCCGGTGCGCAGGCCGGATTTGACGCCTGTCTCCGTTCCGGGAAGGGTGATTGCTCCGGACCACTCCTTCTGTTTGCCGATCTGGAACCGGTCGATTCAGGCGACCACGATATCATATAATAATTGCACGCGTCGAATTCGACCTCGTTCACCTGCCGGTTGAACTGTGCTTTTCGGCTTTCATCCTTTTTCTGCAGACTGTGCAGCACCGATGCGGTGACGTAGCCGCCGGTATAGATAAGAATGCCGGCCTGTTTGCTGATCGAGCGAGCATCCGTATTCTCGGACTTACGGTATGGTTCTGAATTTGTCGTCAGTCAGCAGGGACTTCGTGCGTTGAGATGCCGGGGGCGAACTGCAGCAGGGCGCACGCCGACTATTCCGGCTCTGGCGAGTCGGCTTTTATTCCGAAGGTATCAAGAGGTAATCGAGAATGGATAACGACATTCAGTTATTGACAGGGCCATCCTGCTTCAGCCATGCCGGCCATGAATCGGTCGACCATTCGGCAAGCCGGAACGTCCGATACAATATGGAGAGCCATTGCCTGAGTTCAGACTGGGAAAAAGGCATTGCGGCAACCTCTCCGTCCTGCAGGGGGAATCGCATCTGAACCTGTTCCGGAGAAAAAGTGAGATTGACCGTCGCAGGAAAAAACGAACGTGTAGCAGCCTCCGCTTTGACCGGTTCCGGAGACTTGTTCGCCCATTCGGCCTCACGCTGCTGGCAAGAGAGCAGCAGATTCTTGTCGATGACAGGGGAATCCTGCCTGGACTTCTCGCAATAGGCACATAACGCATCAGCTATGCGTCGGCTGAACCGCTGGGTGAACCAGAAAAGGACCTTTTCCCCACCCACCACATCTGCCGACATGCAAATACGATCCTCGATTTCGTTGTAGTGAAACGTCACTTTTTCAAGCACCAACATAGTATTTCAACTCAGTAAATGAATGTTATTGCAGGGAACGGATCCTGAATCCTGCTTCCCGATTTCTGCGGAGCATCTGACTTGCGCCGGCATTGATGATATCCTTTATCCATTGATATTCTTTCAAGATTACTGATATCGATACTGAATTACAAGTGCTCGTTCGTTTTGTGGCTATTCCTGTCGATTCAATGATCTGAGCTCCTGCGGGATGATTACTGATCGCACGACCGGGCCGTCACGCCGATTCAGGCTGAATACAGGATTCGGAATATTCCATCAAATTTATTAATATTTATTCATCCCCCATAAAGCCTGCTGTATCGCAGGGTTTTCCGATTTGTTCGGAACCCTGGATAATGTTCTGATGATCGAAGGTCATTCAGGCTGATTGTAATTCTCTGCTCTCCACTGCAACAGAATGTCGAGGAGAAATCCTCTCACTGTCGCTGGAATTGCAGACCCCCGACATTCCCCCAACGCCGGGCTCGAAGACCATGTCAACGGTTTTCGGACTGGTTCATCGCGAAAAGCCGGATGCCGGTTCGACCGAACGCGTCCTGCCTTTTGCGGCAGATCTCATGCATACGATTTGAACAGGAGTGTGTTTCAGGCGGGTCTAATGAGAGTAAACACGTAGCTACGATGAATATTCTATCCAGAATCGTACTCAAGGCGACCGACCGTGATTTGTACGACAGGAAAAAACTCGAGGAGCGGTCACAGCAATTTATAAGCCAGGCTTACGCTACCCGGATCGATTTCCCGGTCGAGAGGAAACCCTTTTATTCGTTTAAACACAGCGGCAATTCAGGCGACATCATCTACGCCCTGCCGTCGATCTATACCCTGGCTGAGGGCTCTCCTGCCAACCTTTATCTGAACCTGGATCAGCACCTCGAATATTCGATCGTGAGAGGCCGACATCCACTGATCAACGTGACGCTGAACCAGGCCATGTTCTCGATGTTGCGCCCTCTGCTGATGTCCCAGCCCGAAATCAACCGTTGCGAGGTCTACAACGGCCACCCCATCGATTATGATCTCGACGTTTTCCGTGAATCACCCTTCCCACTGAATTCCGGAAGCATCGCCCGGTGGTATTTCCTGCATTTCGCGATCAACGCGGATCTGGGAAAGCCCTGGCTGCGCGTAAGGCCAAACAATGACGTTGCCGATCGTATCGTCATCGCCAGAAGCCTCGGGTATCACTCTCCGGGCATCGATTACTCGTTTTTACGGAAATACGGAAAACAACTATTGTTTGTCGGCGTACCGGAGGAGTTCGCTGCAATGAGAAAAGCCCTGCCCAGCCTGGAGTACCGACCCGTCTCCGATTTCCTTGAACTCGCAGAGATCATCGCCGGATGCAGGTTCTTCATCGGAAACCAGTCATTCCCTTTTTCGATCGCGGAGGCCCTGAAGGTCAGACGTGTGCTCGAAGTCTGCTATCATTGCCCGAACGTGATCGTTGAAGGTGGAGACGGATATGATTTCTGCTATCAGCCTCAATTCGAAAGAATCGTCGACAAGCTCGTCAGGCAACGATAACTCCCCGGCACGCATTGCCGGGGCCGGCCCTGTGCGAAAAAACTGCCGATAAAGCCTGGACTATCCCCCCGCCATCTCTACGCCTCACACACTGAACAGCCTGCCGGTCCGACAAAAGACCGGCAACAGGCGGCCTGCAACAATTTTCAGGCACATCCCGAGTTAATATTCCGCATTATATTTCTTATCTAGGAGGAACACCCCAACGAAGATCCTGAAGGACGACATGCAACCGAAACAGCTCACCCAAGAAGAGGCCCTCCTGAAAGTCAGAGGCTGGCAATCGGAAGGGAAAAAGGTCGTATTCACGAACGGGTGTTTCGACATACTCCATGCAGGCCACGTCCGTTACCTGACGGCAGCGCGAGGGCTCGGCGACAAGTTGGTGATCGGGCTGAACAGCGACGCTTCAGTCAGGAGAATCAAGGGACCGAACAGGCCTGTCTCATGCGAGGATGACCGGGCTGAGGTGCTTGCCGCACTCGCTGTGGTCGATGCCGTTACCCTTTTCGACGACGATACGCCTGAAAAACTTATCGGCACGCTCCTGCCGGACATTCTGGTGAAGGGTGCCGACTGGCCCCTCGACAAAATCGCAGGAGCATCGGCAGTTCTGCAGCACGGCGGTTCAGTCCTGACCGTCCCCCTGCTCGAAGGCCGATCGACGACAGGAATCATCGAAGCCATCATCCATCTTTACTGCTCACAGGCGAACGGTGGAAAAAGTTAAGAAATACACACTCTTGATGATGGCCGCCGTCTCGGCGGCTATACTCGCGCTTGTCGTGATCGCTGCGTTCGTACTCAACAGCGGCACTTTTGATCTTTTTGCAAGAAAGCAGATGCTCGCTCTGTTCAACGAGGAGTACCGCGGACGGCTTGAGCTGCGCGAAGTCCAGCTGCGTTTTCCTGACAGGGTCACCATCGTCGCGCCTGCCATTTTCGAGGAAGGAGCGACAGAGCCGGCTGCAGCAGCCGACAAGATCAGACTGAGGTTCAATTTCCTCAGCCTCCTCAAGCCGAGGATCACCATGCTTTCTTTCAAGGATGTCGAAGTCGAAGGGTTCACAGGCCACATCATCGAACCCGAGAAAGGCCCGCTCAACATCCAGAAGATTTTCATCAAACGGCATCCCGACAAACCGGAGGTGCTGGCAATCGGTAAGTTCCGCGCCAAGCACCTGAGCCTGAAAAACGGTTCCCTGACTTGGACACCAAAGAGCTCGCCCGCTTACAATCTTCGGGCGCTGCGTCTCGACATGACGAAAGTGTTCGTCGCGAAATACCAGTTCATGGGCTCTGTCGATCAGATCCAGTTCACGATACCGGACCGCGGTTTCACACTCAGGAAAGGATCGGGGTCGCTCGCACTCTCGTCGGTACGCAGCGAAGTGATCGGGCTCAACCTTGAAACCGATAAAAGCAGTGTCAGGCTTTCGGTTTCCATGGACGGCCTGGACCTTTTCTCAGGCGTTTCCGTCGAGAGCGTCCTGAAGAACCAGACCTTCATTCACGTCGAGTCTGTCAGCCTGCACACCGACGACATAAACCGCTTCTATCCTGTACAATCGATTCCGTCAGGCCTGTACCGATTGAGCGGCGACGCCAAGGGCACGCTCTCGGACCTGCAGATCATGCCGGTGACCTTCGAGCATGGCGACAGCCGAATAGCATTCAAGGGTGAAATGCTTAACGTGCTCAACAAAAAGAACCTGTCGTTTCACCTGCAGTTCGACAAATCGAAAATCTCCTCAGGATTCCTCACCCAGGTACTGAAAGACGAACGACTGAAAAAACTTGCCAGAGATTCCGCAGGCATCGAGTTCAATGGTACGCTGAGAGGGCAACTCGACAAGTGGATGACGGATGTGGCGTTCAAAACCGCCATAGGCAACGGATCACTGGCTTTCGAAACCACGCGTGCAGCCAACGGCAGGTATCTTGCCGACGGCAAATTCGCGCTCGAAAAGATCGAGCCGCACCGACTTATCGGCATTGAAAAGGTCAAAAGCGGATTTACCGGCTCAGGGTCGTTCAACGGCAATTTCGGAGCTGACGGCATCGCATCCGGCCACATGGAAGCTGCAGTGAAAAGTGCGTTCTGGCAGCAGCAGCCGGTCTCTTCGGGATCGATCATTCTCGATTTCACAGGCAGTAAACTCGACATTTCGACCGATCTGCAGAATACGGACGGTTCGGGCATCATCATGGCCGGCATGGTCGATTTTACTACTGCTGCCCCGTCGTATCAGGTCGGAGGCAGCGTAAAGAAGCTTGACCTGTCGAAGGCAGCTGCTTCTCAGGAGTTCAAAACCGACCTGAACGGCTCTTTCGAGATCAAGGGACAGGGATTGGATCCGGCCTCCCTTAACGTCAAAGCGAACCTGGTATTCTCGCCATCGTCGGTCAACGAGTTCCAGATCCCGGACCAGTCGGCGGTTTCGGCAAGCATCGTACAGTCTCCGACATCCTCTTCGATCACTCTGTCAAGCGACTTCCTTGACCTCTCCCTGCAGGGTACTGCATCGCTCAGCCAAGTCATGGGTGCCCTTAAACAGGCATCCGCATGCATTTCGAAGGAGTTCGGCTCTCCCCAGGCAATGACTGCACCCCGACCTGTCTCGCCGTATGCGTTTGCCTACAAGGTCACCATACGCGACCTCGCGCCGCTCAGGCCGATGCTTCCGGCTAAAGAGCTGCAGTTCCAGGGAAGCGCATCCGGAAAGGCCGAATATACCGGCGGACAGCTGTCGTTCGATGCGGACATCGGCATAGGTTCGCTCTCAAACGGCCCGTCGTTCAGCATGGGCAATTCGACCGTAAAGGGTTCGGTCAAATGTGGCCCGGCTGGAGTCCTGGCGGCTGCGGTTTCAGGTACGGCCTCATCGATGGCCGTCGCCGGCAAGGAGCTGAGGAACCTGCATCTTGTCTCATCGTTCGACAAAGGCTTGCTCACGACCTCCATGGAGCTTGCCATGCCACAGTTCGAGCAGAAGCTCAATGCAGACTTCCGGGCGCTGCGCACCGGTCAGTCGGCTACCGTGACCGTCGACAAGCTGCAACTCGCAAGCCCGCAGGGCACCTGGCAAACTTCGCCCGGCACCACTGTCGACATCGCTCCCGCCTATACCCGATTCAACCGCTTCAGGTTCAACAAGGGCAGTCAGTCGATAGAGTTCGACGGCTTGCTCAGCAGCACAATGCCCGGAACTTTCCAGTGCACGCTGTCGAACTTCGATCTCGGTGAAATGAGGCACTTCCTGCTCGACCCGAAACTGACCCCCCTTTCGGGCCAGGCCAACGCGCGCTTCTCGGTAACCGGAAAGCCCGGCGCCAAAACAAGCGATTTCGAACTGAGGGGAAGCAATGTCGCTTACGACGAAATGAAGATCGGCACCATCCGCATGACAGCTGACCATTCAGTGGATCGCCTGCATTTCAACCTTGAGAGCCAGGGCTCGCAGACTGTTGCCGGTGGGGCTCAGGGCTCGTCCATCAATACGATCCGGGGATCCGGGTCGATTCCGCTGATCCTGAACTTCTCGCCGTTCCAGCTAAGCATACCGGAGAACCGTCCATTGCAGGCTTCGTTCCATTCGGACGACCTTTCGGCAAGGTTCATCGCCTATGTCGTGCCGATTTTCGACTATGCGGAGGGCATCATCCCGACCGATCTGCGTATTGCCGGCACAATGCCAAGACCCGACATCTTTCTGACGACCCGCCTGAATGACACAAGGATCCGGATCGCCCCGACGCAGGTCACATACCGGATAAACGGCGAAGTGACCGGCACGCCTTCCAGGATCGACATCGGCAGCATCAAGCTCAGTGATAACCTGCAGGGCACCGGTTCGATCAGCGGTATGATCCGGCTCGAGGGTCTCACTCCCAAATCGGTCAACCTTGCGGGAACCTTCAGGAATCTGCTGCTTTACAATAAAAAAGACCTCAAGGACGACACATCGTTCGGCACCATCACCGGTACGACCGAAAACCTGAGATTCTACGGCGACCTGACGGCGCCGACGGCCGAAGGCGAACTTACCGTGACTGCTGCCGATTTCAGCCTCTATCGCAAAGGCTCCAACGAAAGCGCCAAATATATCGGGGTAGAGAAATTCATCGAATTCGTGCCGCGACGTCCTGCAACCAAACAACGCGCAACAGCAAAAGCAAAACCGGAAGGGTACCCGCAGTTCCACTACAACCTTCTCGACATACTCCAGATCAGGAACCTCAAGCTGTTCTGCAACGTCCCGCTGAAAGGAACCATGATTTTTGACCGTATAAGGGGGGAACGGATCGAAGCGTCGATAAACAATCTTTCGCTCAACGTCAACAAGGTCGATCAGCGCTTCAGCCTGTTCGGTGCGGTAGACATCGTCGGGGGAAAATACACCTTCTCCAACTCGAGTTTCGATCTCGAAAACGGCGGCAGGATCACCTGGAACAACGAAGAAATCAGGGATGGCCACATGGAAAACGTCTACGGCGGCAAACAGGTTTCGGCCTACGACGCCCAGACCGGCGAACGGGACAACGTGAAGCTGCTCATCGCCGTCAGCGGCACGCTCGACACACCGAACGTACGCATGGGTTACTACCTGAACGACGATCTTCAGCCCTATTCGGCCGTGAACATGATCGGCAGGCAATCGAGTCATATCGATCCGAACGCCGACCTGAACGTCGTTTCGATGCTCTTTTCGAGACAGTGGTACCTCAATCCCGAACGACAGGCGGCAGGCGGCAACATTCCCGTATCGAGTGTCGGCGTATCGGCAGGGACCGGCCTGCTCTCGTCCCAGTTGTCGAGCATCGTTCAGGAAATAGCCGGTCTGGAAAGCTTCAACGTCAACGTCGGCACGGGGGCCAACGGCAACCTGAGCGGTCTGGAGCTCTACTTCGCCATGCTCGTTCCGGGAACCAACGGCAAGATCAGATTCATCGGAACCGGCAGCACCACCAGCCCCAAAAACAACACTACGACAAGCTACTACGGAACGTCACAGAAGATCGAATACCGCGTCAATCCAAAGGTGTATGTGGAGGCTTTTCGATCCTATGGTCTGAACAACAACGACGCCGCATACAGCAACCTGCAGAAACCGACCGAAAACTGGGGGGTCAGCGTCTCGTATCGAGAGAAGTTCCATACCTGGAGCCAGTTCTGGGACCGCATTTTCGGCAAGAAGGAGAAAAAAGAGTAGGGCTCCAGTACGCATTATTTTTCATACATTTAGTGATAACCTTTTAGTAAAGTCTGGCCGTGCTGACCGGTAAAAACATCATCCTTGGCATCTGTGGCGGCATCGCCGCCTATAAAACACCGCACCTCGTCCGGTTGCTGAAAAAATCGGGGGCCAACGTGCAGGTGCTGGCTACTGCATCGGCCTTGAAGTTCGTGAGCGAACTTTCGCTTTCAACCGTGTCGAGAGCCCCTGTGCTCCGTGACATGTTCACCCTCGACAACCCCGGCGAAGCCGATCGGACCATGCACATCACGCTCGGCGAATGGGCAGACGCATTCGTCATCGCGCCCGCCACGGCTAACACTATCGCAAGGCTGAGCGCCGGAATGTGCGACGACATGCTCTCGGTCTGCTTCATCACGCTTCGCCCCGACAAACCGGTGCTTCTGGTGCCCGCCATGGACGGATACATGTACGAGTCGCCTTCGGTGCAGCGCAACCTTTCGGTGCTGGCGTCACAGGGGTGTCGTATTCTCGAACCCGAAAGCGGCGACCTGGCGTCGGGACAGTGCGGGCTTGGCCGCATGCCGGAACCGGAAGCGATCGTCGGAACGCTCGCAGGGATGCTGCAACCTTCGCCGGATTCGGTACTGAAGGGACAGCATGTGCTCGTCACCGCCGGCCCAACGAGAGAGAAGATCGATGACGTACGGTTCCTGTCGAACTACTCTTCCGGCAAAATGGGGTTCGCCATCGCCGCCGCCGCAGCAAAGCGCGGGGCTGTCGTCCGCCTTGTGACTGGACCGGTCAGCCTTAGTACGCCGCCAGGCGTGGAACGTATCGACGTTGAGAGCGCTGTTGAGATGATGGAGGCCTCCCGACGCTTTTTCGATGATTGCGACCTGTTCATAGGGGCCGCTGCCGTGGCCGATTATCGTCCTGAGATGCAGGTAGAGGGTAAAATCAAGAAAAACGATGCCTCGATGGAGATCCGCCTGGTGAGAAATCCGGACATCCTCTCGGAGTTCTCCGCAGGAAGAAAACCGGGCCAGCTCGCAGTCGGCTTCGCGCTTGAGACCGCAGGTGGCCTTTGCTACGCGAAAGAGAAGCTGGAGAACAAAAAGCTGGACCTGATAGCATTCAACGTCTATGATCGCAGCACTTCCGGGTTCGAGGTAGACACCAACGTACTGACGCTGCTGGACCGTTCCGGCAACGTGTCGGAACTGCCCCTGCTCAGCAAGGAAGAGGCTGCCGGACGATTGCTCGATGCCGTCGAACAGCTCCTGCATCGATGACCGAAACCCCTTGTTTGCAATGAAGCAGGAATCGCTTTTCGATCCCGTTCCGGACTCTTCAGGGCCGGGCAACACTCCGGTATTGGACCTCGATGCCCTTTGCAGAATCGCCATTGAATGTCGGCAGTGCCGGCTCTCGCAGATGCGCAAACATGTCGTGTTCGGCGAAGGGAATCCCGAAGCAGGACTTTTTGTTATAGGAGAGGCTCCCGGAGCTGACGAGGACGCTCAGGGAAGGCCGTTCGTCGGCCGGTCGGGCCAGCTTCTCGACAAGATCCTTCTGGCGATCGGTTTCGAACGCAAGGAAGTCTACATCGGCAACATCATCAAGTGCCGGCCACCGGAAAACAGGAACCCGCTCGGCGACGAGATCGAATGCTGCAAGCCCTGGCTGATGCAGCAGCTTGAAATCGTAAAACCGAAAATGCTGCTCCTGCTGGGAAAGGTCGCGGCCAACACCATACTCGGCAATACTCTTTCGATGGGTGCCATGAGGGGCCGCATCATCCGGTGGAACCAGTTCGACGTCGTGGTCACCTACCACCCTGCGGCGCTTCTGAGGAACCCGAACTGGAAAAAACTCTGCTGGGAAGATGTGCAGATGCTGAGAGCGCATTACGACAAGGTCTGCCCGAACGGCTGACCGAATGAACAGGGAAATACGAGGAAAAGAACAGGAATGAAGAAACGTGAAGCACTGCTCGATCTGAGCCGTGATATAGATTTCAGCCAGGAAAGCCGGGTCCCGCCCTACTCGCTGGAGGTCGAACAGGAGGTGCTTGCATGCATCCTGCTCGAAGACGACCCGATCGAACAGGTAATCCAGATTTTCGGGGATAACGGAGAGGCCGTCTTTTACGAGAAACGCCACCAGATAATCTTCCGGGCAATGATGCAGCTTTACCAGAAGCGTCAGGCCATCGACCTGATCACGGTAAGCGAGGAGCTGTCCAGGATCAACGAGCTGGAGAAAATCGGCGGCAGGCCTTACCTCGGCGAGCTATCCGGCAAAGTGATCAGCTCTGCGAACATCGAGTACTATGCACGGCTGGTGAAGGAGAAGTACCTGTACCGCCGCCTGATCTCGATTTCGTCGCATATCTCCGGCGCGGCCTACAACACCTCGATGGACATCTTCGACCTGGTCGAGAACGCTTCGCAGCAGTTCTTCAACATCTCGCAGTCGGGCATCAAGAAAAAGGCCACCAGCATCAAGGAGCTGCTGAAAACGGCGACAAGGATGATCGAGAACCTCAGTTCGTCACAGTCGTCAGTCACGGGTATCGGATCTGGATTCTCCGACCTGGACGCCTATACTGCCGGGTTCCAGAACTCGGACCTGATCATCATCGCGGCACGTCCTTCGGCGGGTAAAACCGCTTTTTCTCTCGCGCTGGCCCGTAACGCGGCCGTAAACTTCAACACGCCGGTGCTTTTCTTCAGCCTCGAAATGGCCGAAATCCAGCTTGCCGTCAGGTTGATGTGCGCAGAGGCTTACGTGGAGTCGCAGCTGGTCAGGCGCGGTCAGATTTCGCCTGAAATGATGGGAAAAATCATCAACAGCATGGACGCCCTTGCTGAGGCGAAACTCTACATCGACGACACGCCGGGCATCTCGATCATGGAGCTTTCGGCCAAGACCCGGCGCATGAAGCAGGAGCACGGCATCGGCATGGTAGTGGTCGACTACCTGCAGCTGGTCACTCCCGTCAGGGACGGACGGTCGAACCGTGAGCAGGAGATCGCCCAGATCTCGCGTTCGCTCAAGGCGCTCGCCAAGGAGCTCAATATCCCGATCATCGCGCTGGCACAGCTCAACCGCTCGGTGGAACAGCGTTCAGGCGACCGCAAGCCTCAGCTGAGCGATCTCAGGGAGTCGGGCTCGATCGAACAGGACGCGGATATGGTCATGTTCCTGTCCAGACCGGAGATGTACGGCACCAAGAACTTCGAGGACGGCTCTTCGACCAAGGATATCGCCGAAGTCGTCATCGGCAAACAGCGAAACGGGCCGATAGGCACCGTCAGGCTGCTGTTCCTGAAAAACTATGGCCGGTTCCAGTCCACGGCCAACTCCTACCTGACTGCAGGCGATGAGCATCACCAGCCTGAACCTTCCGGAGGAGGAGGTTACCATGAGGCGTTCCTGCCCGAACCGCCCCCAATGGACATGGACGGCTACATCAACAATTCGGACGCAGCACCCTTTTAGCACCGTCGATCATGCCATACAGAAAAGCACCGAAATCAGCCGCCGAATTTTCGGAGGTATCAGCTGGGGATACCGGCGAGCCTCACGATGCCTCCGGCATGGAGAAACGCCATTACGGCATCGCCGGCTCGAAAGGGTTCGCTATCGGGAATGCTTACGAATTTGTCAGGGAGTCCATCGACCATGAGGCTGCGGAACTGAGCTACGATAACGTGGATGAGGAGGTGGATAGGTTCCTTGCCGCGCTGTACCGTTCGGAGAAGGAGCTGAAAAAAATCGAACGGGTGACCACGCGCAAGATCGGCAGGCTCTATTCCGACCTGTTCCAGGCTCAGATACTGCTGCTCAAGGACCCGGTCCTGATCAACTCCATCAGTCGCCGGATACGCACGGAACTGAAGCCTGCGCACCTGGTCATCGAACAGGAGTTCGGAAAGTACCTCGAGAATTTCATCAATTCCGACGACATATATTTCCGCGAACGGGCGACCGACCTGCATGATATCAAAGACAGGATCGTCAGGAACCTCCATATCCGCAAGCTGCATTCCTGGGTACCCGAGGGAACGATCGTGGTATCGCACCACCTCTCGCCGGCAGACATCATCCTGCTGAGCAGGAGCAACATCAAGGGATTCGCCACCGATACCGGAGGCAAGACTTCGCACATCTCCCTGATCTGCAAGTCGCTCAACATCCCCATCGTAGTGGGGCTGGGCAACTTCTCCCAAAAGGTGACCTCTGGAAGCCGCATGATTCTCGACGGCAGCGACGGGATGATCATCACCGACCCGAAGGAAGAAACCTTCGAAGAGTACCAGAAAAAGAAGGATTCCGAAACCAGGCGCAAGGCCGACGACTCTATCCTGGCTCACCAGCTTGCCTTTACCCGCTGCGGAGTCAGGATATCGGTCTACTCGAACATCGATTTCAAGGAGGAACTCGAAAACCTCGATTCGACCGGATCGGAAGGGGTGGGACTTTTCAGGACTGAAAACCTGTTCCTCGACGACCTCAAACCCCCGAAAGAGTCGGTCCAGTACGACTACTACCTCGAAATGGCGGAGATATTGACACCGAAACCGCTGGTCATCCGGCTGTTCGATATCGGTGGCGACAAACTGCTCTACTCACCGGTCAAGGAACCGAACCCGAACCTCGGCTGGAGGGGTATAAGGATCCTGATCGACGTACCGGAAATCCTCGAGGCGCAGATCCAGGCAGTCGTCAGGGCCAACATCCACGGCAACATCGACATGCTCATGCCGATGATCTCCTCTATCGAAGAAATCGAGTACATCAAAAGCGTGCTCGACAGGCATTACTTACGCATCAGGAGCGAGATGACGGAACCGCTGGTCAAGCCCGGTCTTGGCGCCATGATCGAAATTCCTGCGGCCGTCGAACTGATCGACGAAATCTCCCGTATGGTCGATTTCGTGAGCATCGGCACCAACGACCTGACCCAGTACACCCTTGCCGTTGACCGCAACAATCTGATCGTCCAGGACCTGTTCGAGAAATTCCACCCGTCGATCATCCGCCAGCTCTACAGGATCATCTCGACGGCACACAAAAACCATTGCAGGGTCTCCCTTTGCGGCGATATGGGATCGGATCCCATCGCAATGCCGTTCCTCATCGGATGCGGCCTCAGGGAGTTCAGCATCGTCAGTTCCGACATCCCGGCCATGAAAGCTGCGGTAAACAGGTACACCATCGAAGAGTGCGAGGCGCTCACTGCCGAATGCCTGAAAATGTCAAAACCCGCCGCGATAAAAGCCTGCCTCCAGGAGTTCGCCAAGACGCATTGAAGAGGGAAAGGACCGGAAGGGAAAAAAAGGACCAAAGGGACTTAAAGGACCAAAAGGACGTAAGGGGTTCAAGAGGGATGGATGATGCGGCAGCGCCTCTTTATTTCCAGGGAATGCCGGGCTCCTGGATTGCCAATCAAAAGGGCCACCTTTTCAGGTAGCCCTTTTCAAACAGCCGATTCTGCTTATATAATCTAACGTCAGCCTTTACTGGCGGAAATCTTCGATCTTGGCAGCTTTACGGACTGCACCGAAGTATTCCGCGAAAAGCTGCTCCTGCTTGACCTTGAGCAACTGGGGCAGAATGCGGCTCTTTTCGGCGGCGATATCGACCCCCTGGGCAAGCTGGCGTCCGGTAAGCAGCACGAGGGCATACCCATCGGTTATCTGAACCGGCGGCGAGAGCTTATTGAGTTTCATACCGGCCATAGCCTCCACGAGCTGACGATCTATTCCGGCACCGGCAATGAAACCGTCGCGCCAGCGGATCTCGTTGGAAGTGAATATCTTGAGGCTAGGGTCGCGGGCAACGACAGCTTCGAGCGAACCGCCTGCGGCACTGGACAGGGCGGCAATCTTGGTTTTCAGAGCGGCACCCTTCTTTTCACGCACCAGCTGGGCCTTGATCAATGCGTTGAGTTCGGCATCAGGCTGGCGATAGCCGGTATCGTTCTTCGAAAGGATCTTCATGATCGCGAAACCCTTTTCTGTGTCGATCACATCCGAGATATCCCCTTCCTTGGACTTGAATGCGAACTTGGCAACCTTGTCGTTCAAACCGAGCACCGTTACGACGCTCTGCTTTGAGAACTCGCCGGTCTTTCCAACGTCGAGCTTCTCAGCCCTGGCAGCCTCTTCGAAACCTTTGGACTTCGCTTCCGACTGGAAACCCGTGGCTTTACGTTTGATCGATTCGACGGTCTGGGACGACGGCTTGATCTGCCTTGAAATTTCGGAACAGACGATCTGCTTCTGATCGACCCCGTCTATCCTGATGATATGCAGGCCGAACTGTGTCCTGACCGGGCCGACGATCTGGCCGGGTTTTCCTGCAAAAACCGCCTGGGAAAACTCGGGCACCATACGCTCTTTAGTGAACCATCCGACAAAACCGCCGTTCCGTGCGCTACCCGGATCCTCGGAATACTTGGCGGCAAGCGTCGCGAACGGAACCCCCTTCTTCAACTCGCCGAGAATCTGATCGGCAAGCGCCACCGCGCGGCCTGCATCAGCCCTGTCCGCCTGGTTGAAGCGAATCAGGATATGAGAAGCGCTGGCAGCCGGCTGGCCGGTCGTGACGCTCCTGATTTTGAGCAGTCGGTACATCCCCATGTCGGCTACCGGTCCGACGATCTGACCGGGAGCGAGTTTGGGTGAGCTGAAGACTGCATTGCCTGCGGCAGGTGTGAAATCGGCTCTCGAATAGGTGACGTTCACTGCATTAGGCCTGTCGCTCTGAACCTTGACGAACTCGCTGTCCTTGGGAGTCGATGCAAACTGCGACGCGATCCCGTCGATCTCCTTTTTAACCTGAAGGCTGTCCTGCGACGAGGGTATCAGCGGATAAAACACAAACTCGGCACTCCTGGTCGGGTCCTGCTTGAACTGCTCCTTATGCTCGTTGTACCACGCCTTGACCTCGTCATCCTTGACAGGAAACATGGTATCGGGACCGGCGTAGCTGAGCGGAAACGGAATGAAAGATGCTGAGAAATTTGTGAACTGGCGCTGGACGAGCTCATCGACCTCGGGATCGGTGACGATGGCCATGGTCTTGAGTGACATGAGCAGCTTCTCGACCATCAGTTCACGTTTGATGACATCCTGCGCCTTGACCCAGAAGGCCTTTGCCTGGGGGTCGGTACGCGCTTTTTCGAGCATCTGCCGATCGATCTTGCCGGTTCGCTGATCGGTGAAGTTCTGGCGGATGATCATCGGAGGATTGATCTCGCTGTTAACCGCATCGAGCACCTCGCTGTCCTGCACCTTGATGCCGTATTTTTCGAACATCTCCTCGACGAGCACCTGGTCGACAGCCACGTTCCATGCCTGTTCACGGAATTTGGACTCCACCTGCGGTGTGATCTCGGCTCCGGGATTGCTCCTCCTGAATTGTTCGTTCAGGCCGTTGTATATCTCTTCGTACTGCGACATTGCCACGGGACGGCCATTGACCTTCCCGGCGAGTCCTGCCTTTTTGGCCGGCCCGGTAAAGTTCATCCCCCACTCGAAGACAATCAGTACCAGAAATGACACCGAAACAATAATCAGCAGGATATGCGTCTTTTCCCTCAACTTACTCAGTAGTCCCATAACTCTCTTATTTCAGTATTGACTTGTTACTCGTTATAATCCGACCACCCTTCCCTGCCGCAGAGCGGCACGAATGCGAAACTGTGAAACACCTCATGCTCGAACCGGTCGCCTCTGCGCTGGATCACGGTCATCTGCTGCGAACCGAGGTCACCGAGGGGAACGATCATCACGCCGCCGTCGGCGAGTTGTCCAAGAAGGGTCACCGGCTCATGTGGCGCAGCCGCCGTCACGATGATGCCGTCAAACGGAGCCTCCTCAGGCCAACCAAGCGTTCCATCCCCAAGCCTCCTCGCCACGGGTATGCCCATCGAATCCAACACCCTCCCTGCCATATCGTAAAGACCTGAAACGCGTTCGATCGTGAATACGCTATAACCCAATGCATCCAGAATCGCCGCCTGGTATCCCGAACCGGTCCCGATTTCAAGTACCTTGCCTGACGGGCGCCTTTCCAATAGAAGCGTCGTCATATAGGCCACAGTATAGGGCTGCGAAATGGTCTGCCCGTAACCAATCGGCCAGGCACAGTCGTTGTAGGCGAACGGGCGGTGGGGTTCATCAAGAAACATGTGCCGCTTTACCGTCATAAAAGCATCGAGAACCCTGGGATCCCTGATGCCGTAAATCTTCAGCTGTTCCACCATCTCCAGGCGCTCCTGCGCCATGTCGTCACCTTTTCGCACCCTTTTCATCATAGCTTTCGATATCAGCATACCGATATGTCGCCCTGCCGGAATTTACCGACAGGCTGATCGCTTGATACAGCTTCGCTAATATTGCATCTTATCCTCAATAATGCAATTCCACTCTATGCAGTTTACCATTTTCGGAGAGAATTCCCGCGAGGGTACCTATATCCTTCTTATCGACCTCAACGCGCCGGTTACGGTATCGTTCGGAAAGTTTCAGGGAGGGCGGGCAATAAGGCTCGAGCCGGGCAGTTACCTTTATGTCGGATCCGCGCTCGGGTCCGTGAAAGGACGCTTTCCACTGGCGTCCAGACTGCTCCGGCACGCATCGAGAAGCAAGAGTGGCTTGCCGCATGCCATTCGAGAAAACCTTCTCGACTACTTTATGTCCATGGGATATCGGCCACCTGCAAAAAAAGGAACTAAAAAACTGCACTGGCACATCGATTATCTGCTCGACCTTCCTGAAGCCGAGATCGGCCATGTGTTCGTCTATCCTGGTGCGTCAAGGATTGAAGGGCAACTCGCATTACGGTTATCCTCCCTGCCCGAAACCTCGATCGTAGCCAACAGGCTCGGAGCGCAGGATGCCGCATCGGGCACACATCTGTTCACGACAAACGACCCGGCAGCACTGCTGTCTCGTCTGAAAATAACTTTGCCCGGGTAGTATTATTGTATACATGAGCACTTGGTTTAACGGTTTCAGTAACCGGGTAAAACAAGTTCCATTTGAGGTTCTGACCGAAGTTGTCATGTAGGCGCGGCAGGTAACAGGATAAGCATAATCAGGGGATCCTGCCTGTTTGCATGCATCCCTTTAACCGGTCCGATTATCCCGGATGGAGGTCACTTTGACATGACTAAAGAGTACATAAACAGATAAAAACTGTAAAAGCTATACATCTGATCATAGCATCGCCCGAATTCCCTCACCCTTTCGATATGAGCGCGCGGATCAACCATAACTTGCTCTGCCAGATCTGATAAACTGCCGGGTTTTCCAGAATAGAACAATTCCCTGAAATCCGACCCCATCAGGTTTTTAAAGTCATATCTTGAATTAGAAAGAAATCCCGAACCGATAGCTATTGCCCTAAAGGATCGATCATGAAGAAAGTGTCGAGTTGGAACAACATCAATGATTCCATATCTGGAGCTAAACTGCTTGCCGCCTTCTTCAACGGTGCCAAAATCATGGAATTCGTGATGTGGTGACGGCTTTGCCCGATATCTGTTCCAACCACGTCCATTAATTATTAAAGGAAAATCGTTCAACTCTTGAACAACCCTCTGGCTCACCGTATTTCGATAGACTTTGTCAAGCGAAGCATGCAACATATGGAATAAAGCCTGTTCATCATCTATCTTCATTTCCAGCCTGATGGCTTGAAATATTTCATCTGTAAGACATTTATCAATCACCTCATGATGGTCGATAAGATCCCCTTCTTCATAGCAACGTTCAATCTCACTGGCAGCATCAAGCATAAAATCAGAAGTAGTTTGCGGCAGTCCCCCGGACCAGAGCGCTTTGGCTTCAGTCACATCATCCAGGTTTTTCGGAAAAACAAAGAAGTCACCACTCCCATGACAAGGATCTGATGAACGCGAAAAAAAATTTGGCAACATATAAAATATTGCCGGCTTTTTCCTGGGAATATATTTATTAGCATAAGAAGCATAGCTTCCTGAAGAATAAAAATGTGTCACATAATCAGAGTCTGTCGAGTGATTCGTGAGCATATGGCAGGGATGATCTCCATGTAAACAGAAAAGCGGCAATTCTATTTCTTCCCAGAATATTTTTGTACCCCCATCCCTTATTATATTTGAGGCAAATCCCTGCCATGTTATAGCAAAATCAGCGTGATTATTTTTCGCGGCCATCAAGTTATTTCCCAGATTGTCATCAATCTCGATAATGGTCGACTTTACACCAAAATCCGCAAATCGAATTGCAAGCTGCTTATTAAAATAAGTAATAGGATCATTTTCGCCGTTCGACCAGTTTAACAGAATAACGTTCATCTCAAGGATCTGTTATATATTTAATAACATTGATCATTTCACCTTCATTGGCCCGATCATAGATAAAGATCACCAATCTGAAATGTTATTTGTCGAAGAAATCTGCAGGCATCAAATGGCTCAAAATATCGTGCGGGCGAAGCTCGTTTTATTTCTTCAACCAATCTTCGATTTTCGAGATCCGGTCGTCCAGATCCTGAAATCAGTTCACCGACAAGCACTCGTATCGATACGTCCTGCAGAAGGATTGAATATAACGAATATCCGCAGGCTTGCCCAGTCTGAAGCAACACGGAGGCGCCTTGTTAATCATACGTAAAGCGATCAAACGCCATCGATATGAACGCGACCGGTGTAAACGTGCCGCTTTATCAGAGCACATCTTTCTCCATGTCCCGGGTGGTTCGGTAACTGAACCGGTTTAAGCGGATTGTCCAAGCCATCGACGTTCGTATTCCGGAAGAAGCTCTTCTGCGAGACGCATGGCTTCCGTCAGACCTCGTCGGGCCCGGTTCCGGTTTCAAAATTGCGGAGAGAGCTTGAGAACTGCGCCTTGTTGAATCTGGAATTCTTCACGGCAATGCATCCTCGTTCTGTTCAGGATACTCGTTGCCGGAAGCGCTGCTTCAGATCGATCCGGCTTGATGGGCAGGTGCGTGAGTAGCCGGCAAGCTGTCCGGGACGCCCGAAAGGAGCTTCAACCCTCTTTTTCGAGCAGAGCCTCTACAAACTTTGTCCTGTCGAACAGTTGCAGGTCGTCGATCTTCTCGCCGACACCGATATATTTGACCGGCAGGTTGAGCTCGCGCGAAATGGAAAGCACGATGCCACCCTTGGAGGTGCCGTCGAGCTTGGTCATGACCAGCCCGGTGACGTTGACGAATTTCGTGAATTCCCTGGCCTGGAGCACGGCGTTCTGCCCGGTGGTGCCGTCAAGAACCAGCAGCACTTCGTGGGGGGCTTCAGGTATCTTCTTGCGGGCCACGCGCATGATCTTGGCGAGTTCCTCCATCAGGTGGCTCTTGTTGTGCAATCGGCCGGCCGTATCGACCAGAACCACGTCGCTGCCTCTGGAAATGGCTGAGCTGACGGAGTCGAAAACCACCGAAGCGGGGTCTGCCCCCTGCCCCTGGCCGATAATGGGCACGCCAGCCCTGTCGGCCCATATCTTGAGCTGTTCGTATGCCGCCGCCCTGAAGGTATCTGCAGCCGCGATCACGACCCGCTTGCCGGCTTTCTCGTAGTTGTGCGCAAGTTTGGCGACGCTGGTGGTCTTCCCCGCTCCGTTAACTCCGACGATCATGATCACGTAGGGTTTTGCCGAAAGCGGCGCATCGAAGTCTACCGGATGGTCGTGGCCTGATTCGGCCAGGAGTTTCCGGATTTCATCCATCACCATGCCGTTCAGCTCATCTTCCGACCGGTAGGTTTCGGACTTCGATCGTTCAGTGACTGCTTCGACGATGTCGAGCGTAGTCTCTACGCCCACGTCGGCTGCAACCAGGACGTTTTCGAGCTCTTCGAGGAACTCGTCGTCTACCTCCGTTTTGCCTTTGGTGACGAATGAGAGCTTGTCCCGAAAGG
>Ga0326726_10001454_pt1 | contig 21991 bp, 21 predicted proteins | sample MHFenrmetagenome_2_FD_207603 | JGI IMG/M metagenome (GOLD analysis project Ga0326726, IMG submission 207603) | Lab enriched peat soil microbial communities from Michigan Hollow, Ithaca, NY, United States - MHF15MN | ecosystem: Environmental > Terrestrial > Soil > Wetlands > Peat | place: USA... | reverse complement strand
CTGCAATTCGTGGTGCTGGCGACCGCCTGGAACATCCTCGGCGGCTACGCCGGCTACGTGAACTTCGGCTCCGGCGCGTTCTTCGCGGTCGGCGCCTACACCGCCGTGGCCCTCTACAAGGCCTACGCGCTGCCGCTGGGCCTGCAGATCCTGGCGGGCGCGACTGCCTCCGCGCTGCTCGGCTTCGGCGTCGGCATGCTCACGCTGCGGCTGCGCGGCATCTTCTTTTCCATCGCCACCATAGCGGTGGCGATCGTGCTGGAGACGGTGGTGGTGAACTGGCACTACGTGGGCGGCGCCAAGGGCCTGCCGACGCTGCGCCCGTCGCAGGCGCCGTTCTTCGAGAGCTACACGGTGTGGCTGTTCTTCGTCATGGCCGTGCTGGCCGTGGCGGCGGTTGGCGCCGCGCGCTATATCGAAACCTCGTGGATCGGGCGTGGCCTGCGCGCCATCCGCGACAACGAGGGCGCGGCGGAATGCTCCGGCGTGCCGACGCTGAAGCTCAAGCTCGCCGCCGCGACGCTGTCCGGCGGCCTGATGGGCGCCGCCGGCGCGCCGTTCGCGCAATACCTGTCGTTCATCGAACCGACCTCGTCCTTCAGCCTGAACTACGCCGTGAACGCGCTGGCGATGCCGATCATCGGCGGCATGGGCCACTGGATCGGGCCGGTGATCGGTGCGGTGCTGCTGGGCACGGTGCAGCAGGTAGTGACCGTGACGATCTCGTCGGAAGTCAACGTGCTCGTGGTCGGCGTGCTGCTGGTGGTCTTCGTGGTCGCGGCGCCCGACGGCATCCTGGGCCTGTTCCGGAGATATTTCCCCGGCAAGCGATGAAGCCCCTGCTCGCAGTCCAGTCCCTGTCGAAACGGTTCGGCGGCTTCACGGCGCTGGACGGCGTCAGCCTCGACATCCAGAAGGGCGAACGCTTCGGCCTGATCGGGCCGAACGGCTCGGGCAAGACCACGCTGATCAATTGCGTATCCGGCGCGCTCGCCAACGACGGCGGCCGCATCCTGTTCGCTGGCGAGGAGATCTCGCGGTTGCCTGCCTACCAGCGCACGCGACGCGGCATCGCGCGCAGCTTCCAGATCCCGCGGCCGTTCGCCAGCATGTCGGTGCTGGAGAACCTGGTGGTGCCGCTGGAATACGTGGTGCACCGCGGCTCGCTGCATACCGCAAACACGCGCGGCGAGGCGATGGAGATCCTGCGCGGCATGGGACTGGCGGACAAGGCGGACACGCGTTCCAACCAGCTCTCGCAGGTCGAGCTGCGCAAGCTCGAGCTCGCGCGCGCGATGGCCGCGCGCCCGCAGCTGCTGATCTCCGACGAGGCGATGGCCGGGCTCTCCTCGAACGAGGTATCCGAGGTGCTCGAGATCCTGTTCAAGCTCAACGCCACGGGCATCACCATCATCATGATCGAGCACATCATGCAGGCGGTGATGCGCTTCTCGCAGCGCGTGATCTGCCTGGACGCGGGACGCATCATCTGCGAGGGTGCGCCGCAGGACATCGTGCGCAACCCGGACGTGCAAAAGGCCTATCTTGGCGCTTAAGCTGAGCGTGCAGGGTGTGTCGGCCGGCTACGGCGCGGTGCGCGCGCTGCACAGCGTGTCGCTGGACGTGGCGCAGGGCGAGACCGTGGCGCTGCTCGGCACCAACGGCAACGGCAAGAGCACGCTCATGAAGTGCGTGATGGGCATGGTGCGCCCCACGAGCGGCCAGGTGACGCTGCAGGTCGATGGCGCGACCCACGACCTCACGCGGCTTTCCACCGAGGCGATCGTCAGCCTCGGCGTGGCCATGGTGCCGGAGGGCCGGCGGCTGTTCCCCAAGCTCACGGTCGAGGAGAACCTGCTGCTCGGCGCGTTCCGGACGCAGGCGCGCGGCGCGATCGCGAAGAATCTTGCATTCAGCTATTCGGCGTTTCCGGTGCTGCAGGAGCGGCGCCGCCAGCTCGCCGGCTCGATGTCGGGCGGCCAGCAGCAGATGCTGGCGATCGCCCGCGCGCTGATGTCGGCGCCGCGCCTGCTGCTGGTGGACGAGCCCTCGGTGGGCCTGTCACCGCTGCTGGTGTCGCACACCGTCACCAAGATCAAGGAGCTGAAGGAAAGCTACGGCCTGACGGTGCTGATGGCAGAGCAGAACTTCCACCAGGCAATCCGCATCGCCGACCGCGGCTACATCATCGTGCACGGCGAGATCGTGTTCGAGGGGCGCAACGTCAGCGAGCTGGAAGACAACGATCTGGTGCGCACCTACTACCTGGGGACCGCGTGAGGGTGCCGCGCGCCTCCCAGCTGGCGATCGGCAGCTTCGGCGCGGTGATGGGCCTTGCCGGCCTTGGCCTGAGCGTGCGCGAGGCGGCGCCGGTGCTGCCGGGCCTGGTGCGCGCGCCCGCGCACTTGAGTGAGCCGTGGATCGCGCTCGCCGCGCTGGCGTTCGCCTGGCTCCTGCCTGCCTACCTGTGGAAGCTCATCAAGGCGCCGCGCGCGGTGCGCGAGGAGTTCAGCAACCCTGTGCAGATGGGTTTCTGCGCGACGCTGCCGGTAGGCATGACGCTTCTCGCGGGTGGGCTCGCACCCTACGTGCCGCCGCTTGCCGACGGCCTCTGGTGGACGGGCGTCGTCTTGCTTCTCGCCATGCAGGCCTGGGGGCTGCAGCGGGTGTTATCGGGCGGCATCGACCTCGAGCAGGTGAACGCCGGCTGGATGGTCCTGTTCATCGGCGGCATCGTGGTGCCGGGCGCAGGCCTGCAGCTGGGCCACGAAGACTTGTCGCGATTCGTCTTCGGGGTCTCCGCCACGATCACGCCGCTGGTCATGGGACTGGTGTTGCTGCGCGCCCTGGTCAGGCCGGCGCTGCCCGCGGCGCTGCGGCCGAGCTGGTTCATCCTGCTGGTGCCGCCGGCACTGGTGTATGCGCACGGCAGCGTGCTGTTCCGGGATTTCGCCTTTCTCGAGAGCCTCTACTTCTTCGGCCTCGTGCTCGCCGTCGCGCTGCTCGCGTACGCGCGCGGGCTCGCGCGCTGGCCTTTCGGCGCGCCCTGGTGGGCGATCACGTTTCCGCTCGATGCGCTTGCGTACGCAGCCGCGCGCTACGCCGGTGGCCACCCGGAGCCCGTCTGGACGGTTCTGTGCGGTGCGACGCTGATGCTCGCGATGCTTGCCGTGATGCTGGTGCTCGTGCGCAGCGCGCTCGCGCTGCGCGGCTAGATGCGCCAAGGCGGCACTAGCGCCACGCCCACACCGGCTGCTCGAGGTGCGCGACGCGCGTGGCGCGGCCGAGGAGTGCGACCTCGATGAACTGGTAGAGCACCGCTGCGGTTGGCGCGTGCACCAGCGTGCCGAGGATGGGGTAGCGGATCACTGGGCGGTCGCTTTCCGGGATCGAGATGAACTGCGGCGAGCCGGGACGCGAGAGCTCAGCGAGCGGCACACGGAACACCTGCGCCACTTCCGCGGGGTTGGCCGCGATGCGCGCGCCCGCGGCGACCCACGCGACCAGCGGCGTGATCAGGTAGCCGGAGCGCGTCGGGTAGTCGTCGAGCTGCCCGATGAATGCCTGCGGCGCGAGCTCGAGCCCGATCTCCTCGAGCGCCTCGCGCCGCGCCGCTTCGAGCGCGGATTCGCCGGCGTCCGCGCGCCCGCCCGGCAGCGCGTACTGTCCAGGGTGCGTCGTGAGGTGGCCGGCGCGGCGCGTCAGCAGGAGCGCGGCCTCGCCGCTGCCATCGTCGGTCACGATCACGCACACCGCGGCGCGCTTGAGCTCGCGCGTCTGCAGTGGCGCAGGCGCGCGGCGCGCGAGGTTCGCCTCCAGCCGCATGCGCAGCGCGTCGTCGAAGGCTACAGGAGCGGTCATGCCGCCGTCCTGGTCCGCATCGAGGCGAGCGCCACGCCGGCGAGGATTAGAAGCACTCCCGCGAAGTGGTACCAGTACGGGCGCTCGCCCAGGAAGATCGCGGCGAGGACCACGGCGATCGCGGGCATCAGGTGCATGGTGACGCCGGCGCGCGAAGCGCCCATGCGCTTCACCACGTAGCTCCAGCCGGCGTAGGCGAGCAGCAGCGAGCCGATGGCGGAGTAGAGCACCGCCGCAGCGCCGGCCGGCGTCAGCCGCAGCTGCATGCCGATGAAATATTCAATGACGACCCAGGGCGTCATGAAGACGAGTCCGAGCAGGCACACCATCGCAAGGAACTCCACGGTATCCAGCGCGTCATGGCGCATGCGCAGGAACACCGTGTAGCTCCCCCACATCGCCATCGAGGCGAGCGCGCACAGGTCGCCGACATTGAACGTGGGCTGCAGGAGCCGGCCCTGCATGCCGATCACCACCACGCCGGCAAACGAAATCGCCACGCCGAGCCATTGGCGCAGCGCGATGCGCTCGCCGAGGAGCGGCGCGGCGAGCAGCAGGATGAAGATCGGCGCGGTCGACAGATACAGCGTCGCGCTGGTCGCGGTCGTGTAGTGCAGCCCGAGCCACTGCAGCGAGAGGTGCAGCCCGCCGCCGGAGAAGCCGAGCAGCCAGAGGATCCGCCAGTCGCGGCGCGAGAACGCGGGCAGCTTGGCGGCGAGCCCGCGCCAGGCGAACGGCAGCAGGATGGCGGCCACGATGACCAGCCGCCCGGCGGTGGCGAGACCGGGCGAGATGTCGTCGCGCACGGCGCGCGCCACGATCCAGTTGCCGGACCACAGCAGCAGCGTCGCGGCGAGCACCAGCCAGGCGGTGAAACGCATGATCGGGCGATTATCGCCTGCATGCTAGATTCCCGGCCCATGCCCTTCGTCGACGCCGCCGGCCATTCGCTGGAGTACGAGTGGCTCGACGCCGGCGAGCCCGGCAAGCCGACGCTCGTGTTCCTGCACGAAGGCCTGGGCTCGACCCGCCAATGGCGCGATTTCCCGCTGCAGGTGGCCAAGGCGACCGGCTGCCGCGCGCTCGTCTATAGCCGCTACGGCTACGGCCTGTCGGAGGTGCTGCGCGAAGACAAGGCGGGGGTGCGTTTCATGCACCGCGAGGCACTCGAAGCGCTGCCCGCGCTGATCGCCGCGCTGCGCATCGACAGTCCCGTGCTGGTGGGACATTCCGACGGCGCCTCGATCGCGCTCATCTACGCGGGCAGCGCCGGCCACTCCGTGCGCGGCCTCGCGCTGATGGCCCCGCACGTATTCGTCGAGCCGATCTGCGTGGAGAGCATCCGCAAGGCGAGCGAGGCGTTCGCCAGCACGGATCTCGCACAGCGCCTGGGCAAGTATCATCGCGATCCGGCAAAGACCTTTCACCTGTGGGCGGACGCATGGCTCGACCCGGAATTCCTGCGCTGGAACATCGAGGAGTATCTGCCGGGAATTTCCCGCCCCGTGCTCGCCATCCAGGGAGCGGACGACGAGTACGGCACCATGGAGCAGCTGGCGCGCATCCGGCGCGGCGTGCGCGGGCACTGCGAGCTGCTCGAGCTCCGCGACTGCGGGCACTCGCCGTTCCGCGACCAGCCGCAGGCCTCGCTGGACGCAATCTCGAGGTTCATCCGTGAGCGCTGCGGCTGACGCGCTGCGCCAGGACGCGAAGGTGATCGCGCTGGTCGCGCTCGGGCACGGCCTGTCGCACTTCTACCAGATCGCCACGGCGGTGCTGTTTCCGCTGATCAAGGATGATCTCGGCGTGTCCTACACCGCGCTCGGCGGCACCATCGCGCTTTACTACATCGTTTCCGGCGTCTGCCAGACGCTCGCCGGCTTCGCCGTGGACCGCTACGGCGCTCGCCGCGTGCTGTTCACCGGTCTCGTGCTCGCGGTGTCGGGCGCGCTGCTCGCCGGGCTGGCGCAGAACTTCCCCATGCTGGTGCTCGCCGCGCTGGTCGGCGGCGTGGGCAACAGCGTGTTCCATCCGGTGGACTTCTCCATCCTCAATGCGCGCGTGGACAAGGCGCGCCTGGGCTACGCCTTCAGCTGGCATGGCATCGCCGGCTATCTCGGCTACGCTGCGGCGCCGGCGTATGGCGTCGCCATGGCCTCCACCTTCGGTTGGCGCAGCGCGCTGCTCTGCGCGGCAGCGATCGGTGCGGCGGTAGTCGCGCTTCTCGCCATACACGGCGCGACCTTGCAGGTAACGCCCGCGAAGGCGCGGCACGAGGGCGCGGGCCTGAGCGCGGACCTGCGCGTGCTTGCCCAGGCGCCGGTGCTGATGTGCTTCGGCTACTTCGTGATGATCGGCGTCGGCTTCATCGCTATCCAGACGTTCGGCGTCTCGGCGATGGTGTCGCTCTACGGGGTGAACGTGGCACTCGCCTCTGCCGCGCTGACGGCGTACCTCATCGGCGGCGCGACCGGAATCTTCTGCGGCGGCTTCCTCGCGGTGCGCGCCTCGCGCCACGACCTGGTGGCGGTAAGCGGCATGGTGGCGAGCGCGGCACTGATGTTCGTGCTCGCCTCCGCCTGGCTCTCGCCTGCGGCGCTGCCTGTGCTCCTCGCCGCGGCGGGGTTTTCGGGCGGGCTGACCAATCCATCGCGCGACCTGATCGTGCGCGCATCGACCCCGCCGGGCGCAACGGGCAAGGTCTACGGGTTCGTGTATTCGGGGCTGGATGTCGGCTCGATGGTGACGCCGGTGATCTTCGGCTGGCTGCTCGACCGCGGCGAGCCCGCCACGGTGTTCTACACCGTGGTCGCGGTGCTCGCCGTATCGATCCTCACCGTGCTGCAGCTGCCGGGGCGCGCGGCGGCCGGCGCCGCAGCCAGGTAGCCGGGCGCCGGGCGTTCAGCCCAGGTAGTCGACTCCGCGGCGCTCGAGCAGGCGCAGCAGCGCCGGCCAGTCCTTGTGCGTGGAGGGACGGTCGGAGCGCTCGAACTGCTCGGTGGCCGTGGCGGCGGCGCTCTTGGACATCTGCAGCACGTTTTCCAGGCCGCCGGCCATGGCGTCGATCTGGATCTGGCAAGCGCAGTCGAGGTAGTACATCATCTCGAAGGCCTCGCGCACGGTCTCGCCCAGCGACAGCAGTCCGTGGTTGCGCAGGATCATCGCCTTCGATTTCTTGCCGAGGTCCTTTGCCATTCGCGTGCGCTCGTCCATGTCGAGCGCGATGCCCTCGTAGTCGTGATAGGTCACCTGCTGCTGCACGCGCATGGCGTGCTGGCTGATCGGCAGCAGGCCGCATTTCATCGCCGACACTGCGACGCCTGCGCGCGTATGCGTGTGAATGACGCAGCCGATTTCAGGGCGCGCGGCGTGCACGCAGCCGTGGATGACGAAGCCCGCCTCGTTGTAGCCGAGGTCCAGCGGGTCGTCGAGCACCTTGCCCTGCGCATCGATCTTCACCAGGTTCGACGCGGTGATCTCGTCGAACATCAGGCCGTAGGGGTTGATGAGGAAGTCTTCCGACCCCGGCAGGCGCGCGGAGAAGTGCGTGTAGATCAGGTCGGTCCACTTGAAGATCGCCGCGAGCTGGTAGGCGGCGGCGAGGTCCACGCGCATCTGCCACTCTTCGCGGCTGACGCGCTCACGGACGGGCTTGGAGTTTTTCGGCTTGAGGACGGCGCTCATGGGGGGTCTCCTTGGGTGCGGATTCTACTGCTTCGCAGGCCTCGAGCAGCAGGCGCGGATCGTTCTGCGACAGCCTTGCCGGGTCGGAGAGCATCCGGCGCCAGAGCCGCGCGCGCGGGTGCCCGTGGTACAGGCCCAGCATGTGGCGCGCGACGTGGCGCAGGCTCGCCTGGCCGGCGGCGTAGCGCGCCATTGCCTGCACCACCTGCAGGCGCGTTCGGCCCGGATCGGCCAGCAGCCAGCTGTCGTGATAGGCGGCGCGGCCGAGCATCACCCCGTCCACATGGGCGAGGTGCGCATCGATCTGCTCCCAGGACGTGATGCCGCCGTTGATGACGATCTCCAGTTGCGGGAAGTCCTGCTTGAGGCGGTAGACGTAGGCGTACTTGAGGGGAGGGACCTCCCGATTCTCCTTGGGGGAGAGGCCCCTCAGCACCGCGTTCCTCGCGTGGACGATGAACGTCGAGCAGCCTGCGGCTGCCACCGCAGCCACGAACTTCGCCAGGAATTCATACTCCTCGACCCAGTCCACGCCGGTGCGATGCTTCACCGTCACCGGAATGCGCACCGCTTCCCGCATGGCGCGCACGCAATCCGCCACCAGCGCCGGCTCCGCCATCAGGCAGGCGCCGAAGGCGCCGTGCTGCACGCGCTCGCTCGGGCAGCCGCAATTCAGGTTGACTTCGTCGTAACCGTATTGCTCTGCAAGCATTGCGCAGTGCGCGAGATCGGCGGGTTCGCTCCCACCCAGCTGCGCCGCGACGGGGTGCTCCTCAGGACTGAAGCCCAGGTGCCGCGCGACGTCGCCGTGGATCAGCGCGCCGGTAGTGACCATCTCCGTGTACAGGCGCGCACGCGACGAGACCTGGCGCAGGTAGTACCGGCAATGCCGGTCGGTCCAGTCCATCATCGGCGCCACGCAGATTCGATGATTCATTGCAGATCCAGGTAGCGCCGCCGGGCCAGGTCCACCATGCAGCCGCGCCAGGCGTCGCTGCCGCTATCGCCGCGACGCGCGCACTCCGCATCGCGATAGGCGCGCCAGGCAGCAGCCGAATTGCGAAAGGCGGTCGACGCATTCTCGTTGCCGGTTTTCGCGTCCGCTTCGAGGGACTCCTGGAAGCGGTACGCCGCCACTTCGATCAGGTCCCTGTCTACGAGGTCCTGCAGCAGCTGCAGGCACTCCCCCGGGGCCGCGCCGCGCTTGCATTGTTCGAGCGCGGGTGCGTCCCTGCGCGGTACCCAGTGGAAGAAGACCGCCTGCTTGTCGCTCGCGAGCAGGCAGACGAAGGACAATTCCACCGCCGTACCCGCGGGGCGAGTGATGGCACCGTTGCCCGAAAGGATCGAGCTGACCTGCTGGCGGCCGAGCTTGCGCGCGTACCGCTCGTGGAGGAGCGCGCGGTCGCGGTCGAAGGCGAGGCGCAGCTTGTCGCCGCCGGCCTTGTTCAGCTCGCGCTCGCCGTAGGCGCGGCAGGTGTCGACCGCCGGGCCGGTGGCCTGCGCCCACGCGGCGAGCGGCAGCGCAAAGAGAATCAGCAGGAGGCGCAGGTGCGAACGCAGTTGCTTCATGTGTACTGCCCCGTGGACTGGGCGCGAAGGCGCGCAAGGCCGGAAAGGCAATGTGTGAACGGTGCCGGCACGCCCGCCTTGCGGGCGACTTCCAGCGTGCCGGCGAGCAGGCCGTCGATCTCGAGCGGCTTGCCGGCTTCCAGGTCCTGCAACATGGAAGTCTTGAACTTGCCAAGATTGCGCGCCATGTCGATGCGCGCTTCCGGGTCGATGTCGGCGTCCACGCCGACCGCGCGTCCGATCGCCAGCACCTCGCGCATGATCTCGACCATGTAGCCCTTCACTTCCGCGTCCGCGATCATGCGGTCCGCGGTGGCGAGCGTGAGCGCCGACACGGGATTGAAGCTCACGTTGCCCAGTAGCTTCACCCAGAAGTCCTTCTCGATGAAGGGGCTCTGCACGCACTCGAAGCCCGCCTGCGTCAGCGCCTCCGCAATGCCCTTGGTGCGCTCGGTATTCCTGCCGCCCGGCTCGCCGAGGATCAGGCGCCGGCCCATGTTGTGGCCGATCACGCCCGGCTCGGGCGTGGAGGCGGCGAGGTGGATGACGCAGCCGACGACGCGCTCGGTTGGCATGGCGCGCGAGAGGGCGCCGCCGGGATCGAGGCTCTCGAGCCGGAGCTTGCCGTCGCCGAACTTGAGGCGATCGAAGAACCACCAGGGCACGCCGTTCATCGCGGTGATGATTGACGTGGCGGAGCCGAGCAGCGGCCCGATGCCGCGCGCGACCTCGGGCAGGCTCTGGCCTTTCACGGCGACGATCACGCAGTCCTGCGCCCCGAGCTGTACCGGGTCGCTGTCGGCCTTGATGGCGTACGCGGCCTCCTTGCCCTCCGAGCGCACGCGCAGGCCTTTCTCGCGGATCGCCGTCAGGTTCTTGCCCCTGGCCACGACCGAGACGGCATGGCCCGCGCGCGCGAGCCAGGCAGCCATCAGGCCGCCCACCGCGCCGGCGCCATAGATGCAGATTTTCATAGTGCTATTCTAGCGTTCACGAGGAGTGACCCATGTTCGCCTTCATGAAGAAGATGACCGCACTTCTGCAGGAGTCCAGCACGCTGCCCGGCCGCAAGGAGATGCTGCGCGTGCCGGAGAAGCACTTCGTCAACGGCAACCGCATCGTGCCGCCGTTTCCACAGGGCATGCAGCTCGCGCAGTTCGGCATGGGCTGCTTCTGGGGCGCGGAGCGGCTGTTCTGGGAGGTGCCGGGCGTCTACAGCACGGCAGTCGGCTACGCGGGCGGCTCGACGCAGAATCCGACATACGAGGAAGTCTGCAGCGGCTTCACCAACCACGCCGAGATGGTGCTGGTGGTGTTCGATCCGCAGAAGGTGTCCTACGAGGCGCTGCTCAAAGTGTTCTGGGAAGGGCATGATCCGACGCAGGGCATGCGCCAGGGCAATGATCGCGGCACGCAGTACCGCTCGGCGATCTATGCCTACGGCGACGAGCAGATGAAAGCCGCGCTCGCGACGCGCGAGATGTTCCAGGCTGGGCTCACGGCGAAGGGCTACGGCAGGATCAGCACCGAGATCAAGCCGGCGCCGGAGTTTTTTTACGCCGAGGACTACCACCAGCAGTACCTGGGCAAGAATCCGAACGGCTACTGCGGGCTGGGCGGCACCGGTGTGAGCTGTCCCGTCGGCGTGCTCGCGAAGGCCTGATCGCAGCGGGCATCCCGGCTTGCCGGCCCCGCCGGTCGAGGGTCGATATCTCGGCCGAGGAGAGGATTGGAATCCTGATGGCGACCCTGAAACAGATTTTGGGCATCGACCTGCCACTCATTCAGGCGCCAATGGCGGGCGTGCAGGGTAGCGCGCTGGCAGTGGCGGTATCCAACGCAGGCGGTCTCGGTTCGCTGCCCTGCGCGATGCTCAGTCCCGGCGGCATTCGCGACGAACTGGTGGCGATCAAGGCCGGTACCGGCAGGCCTTACAACGTGAACTTCTTCTGCCACAAGCCCCCCACGCCCGATGCCGGGCGCGAGGCCGCGTGGCGCGCCACGCTCGCGCCTTATTACCGGGAGTTCGGCATCGACCCGGCCGCCATTCCAGCCGGGCCGGGGCGCGCCCCTTTCGGCCACGAAGCGGCGGACGTGCTGGAGAAATTCGCGCCCGCGGTGGTGAGCTTTCATTTCGGCTTGCCATCGCCCGAGCTGCTGCAGCGGGTGCGCTCATGGGGCGCGAAGATTCTCTCTTCGGCAACGACCGTCGAGGAGGCCCGCTGGCTCGAAGCGCAAGGGGTGGATGCCATCATTGCCCAGGGTCTCGAAGCGGGCGGACATCGCGGCATCTTCCTGTCGGACGACTTGAGCACCCAGGTCGGCACGTTCGCATTGCTGCCGCAAATCGTGCAGCGGGTGAAACTGCCGGTCATCGCGGCTGGCGGCATCGCGGGCCCGAACGGTGTTGCAGCAGCCATGGCGCTCGGCGCAGCCGGCGTGCAGGTCGGCACGGTGTACCTGCTTTGCCCCGAAGCCGCGACCAGCGCGGTGCACCGCGCCGCGCTGCAGGCCGACGGCGCTCGGCACACGGCGCTGACGAATCTGTTCACCGGCCGGCCGGCACGCGGAATCGTGAACCGCTTCATCCGAGAGCGGGGCCCGGTCAACGCCGCCGCGCCGGCTTTCCCACTGGCGACCGCGGCCCTCGCGCCGCTGCGAGCAAAGGCGGAACGCGCGGGTTCCGGCGATTTCTCGCCGCTATGGGCGGGTCAGAACGCGAGCGGCTGCAAGGAAATCCCGGCTGCAGTGCTGACGCGGGAGCTGGTCGCGGCGCTCTAGCGCCTTGTTGGCAAGCCGCGCGCTACTTTCCGGCGCGCTTGAGCATCAACTGCGCATCCTCGATCACCTTGAAGGGGCTCTTGCCCCAGAGGATGGCGCCGAAGAAGAACGACTCCAGCTTCGCCTCGGTGAGCGCGCGCCACTGGTACTGATTCACCAGGATCACCTGACCCGTCATGCCGAGGTCGCCGATCACGGTGAAGGCGCCTTCCTGCACGGGCTTCCCGGGCGGCTTGTCCCATTTCACCGGGTCCACGCGCGAGACCGACCCGGGCTGCTCGCCCGGATAGACGTCGAAGGAGCCATGGCAGCCGTCGACGGACTTGACGGAGCAGGCGAGGCGGCTTCCGCGGGGAGGCATGGGCGCAGAGGATCTTTCCTCGCGAATTCTAACGCTTCATGTCGTAGCGCAGGGCGATCCAGATCGCGCGCGGCGCACCCGGCGAGCGGAATTGCTCCGGCGCCGCGGCGGCAGCGTCGAAGCTGCGGTTGGCGCCGTTGAAGAAATTGCGGCCGAGAATGCCGAAATTCTCGTAGCGATTGTCGAAGATGTTGTCTACGCGCAGCGACGCTTCCCAGCCCTGCGCGGGGACGAGGCGCGCCAAGAGTTGCGCGATGCCGTAAGACGGCAGCCTGCCGTTGGTGTCCTGGTTGTTCTCGTCGCCGCGAGCGTACTGCGCGCCGAACCACGCCCAGCCAAGGCCGACCGAGCCGCGCGGCGAAGGGCTCCAATCGGCGACCAGCTTGAACATGTCAGCCGGTATGCCGGGCAGGCGATCGCCGCGCTCGACCGCGATCTCGTCGGCGGCATCGCGCGTGGAATTGTTCGGGCTCCGCATGCGGAATGGCGTCAGGTACTGCGCCTCCACGTGACTGTAGGCTGCCTGCAGCGACCACCGGCCGAGGCTCGCCCGCGCGTTGAGATCGAGTCCCTGCCGCAGCGTCGTGCCGACATTCTGGAAGTATCCGGTGTTGAGCGTGCCGCCGGAGCTCACGAACAGGATGTCGTCGGCGAGCTCGGTGCGGTAGAGGGACGCCGAGGCGCGCAGCTTGTCGGTGAAGCGCAGCCGCGTGCCGGCTTCGAGCGTCCGTGCGACCACCGGCTTGAGCGGCGGATCAGCGAGGAATTGATTCGGCAGCGTGCACGGCGCCGACGGACTGGCGCAGGTCAGCTCGACGGGCGTGGGCACGCGCATGCCCTCGCTGTAGGCCACGAAATGGGTCGCCGAGTCGCTGGGATTCCAGTTCAGGCCGAGCGCGGGATTGACGCGCTGGAACGAGTGGTCACCGTCAAGCTCAGGCCGCGTGCCGGACCGATCGCGCAGTGAAGTGCGAACGGCATTGAAACGTGCTGACGTCGTCAGCATCCACTGCGGGGCAAGCGCCAGCTGGTCGACGAAGTAGAGGCCGAGGTACTGGTTCTCGCTCGATGCGCGCACGGTTGGTGCGAAGGCCCCGACGCCCTGCGTTTCGCGATCGCCCGAAATCGCGGCCTCCTGGCGATCCTGCGAAAAGTCGGCGCTCGCGCTGTCGAGCGATGCGCCGAGCGTAAATCGATTGATGCGCTCTGCAATCTCGCCGTCGAAGGTCACCTGCAGCGATGCACCCGCCATGCGCTGGTCCAGCGCAAAGCGGTCGTTGAAGGCTTGTGCATTGCCCGGTCCGGCGGCGAGCAGCGGGTCAAACTCCTCGTTGACGTTGCTGGCGGCGCTGCGCTGATTGAAGTTCCGCAGGTAAGCGGTGCCCTGGACGAGGAGGTCGTTCTCGATGTAGCGGCTGGCGCGCAGCGTGAAGAAGGATAAGGCGTTCTCGGCGCGATCCGGCCAGGTGTAGGCCTGCTGCGGCGAGTCGAGCATGCTGCGTGGCAGCGCCTGCGTACCCTCGAGCGCGTTGTCCGCGACCGCAAGCGAAACGTCGATATCCGTGCGCGAGTCCTGCCAGCCGCCTTTCGCGAAGGCCTGGCGGATGCGGGTGGTCGAATGCTCGCGCCAGCCCGCGTCGTCGGTCGCGTTGGCAGCGACGAACCAGTCACCGCGCTCGCCGTGCCCACCGTGCTCGAATTCCGCCGCCCGGCGGCCAAACGAGCCGCCTTCGAGGCGCGCCGACGTCCCCGGGAACGAGAAGCCGGATTTGGTTTGCACCGTAAGCACGCCACCCAGCGTGTTCAGGCCGAATGCCGGGTTGGAGCCGGACATCAGGTTTACGTTGGCGATCGCATTGCGCGGGATCAGGTCCCAATTCACCATGTCGCCGAACGCCTCGTTCACGCGCACGCCATCGACGAACACCGACAGGCCCTGCGGCAGCCCGAGGAGCGGGGAGGCAGTGAAGCCGCGGTACTGAAGATCCTGCTGGTAGGGACTGCCGGTCGCGCTATTGACGTTCACCCCCGCGAATCCCCGTTCCAGGTGCTCGGCGAGGTCGCGCGCATCGCGCCGGCGCAGCTCTTCTGCGCCCGAGCTCTGCACCGTAGCCGGGATATCCGGCAGCGCGGTGCCCAGGCCGGGCACCGGCGTAATGCCCACCACCTCGACTGCGGGCCCCTCGGTCTCGGTCACCGGATTGCGCGGCGCCTGCGCTGCCGCGGGTACCGCGCAGAGCATGGCGCACGCCGCAAGCGCGGTGCGCGCCGCGCCCGAGGCAACGCTCATCGCACCAATACGCCCCAGGGCAGCTCGCCCACCGGAATCTCGCGCAATGGGGCGAAGCTCTCGGCGTCGATCACCGTGACGGAATTGGAACGGCCATTGGCCACGTAAAGCTTGCGGCCATCGGGGGTCAGCGACATGTTCCACGGCCGCTTGCCGACCGGCACGGTCGCGACAATCTTGTTGGTCGTCGTATCGATGACCGAAACCGTGCCGGCACGGCCGTTCGACACGAAGACGCGCGCACCGTCGGGCCGCATGGCGACGCCGTTGGAGAACTCGCCGGCGGGGATCGCGGCGAGCACCGAGTGCGTCGCCACGTCCACCGCGTACACCGTGCTCGCCAGCTCACACGCCACGTAGGCGCGCTTGCCATCGGGCGTGAACGCCATGCCGCGCGGTCGGCGCCCGACGGTGATCGCGGCGACCTGGCGGCGCGCGGCGACGTCCACCACGTCGACGCTGTTCGCTTCCTCCGCGCTGACGTACAGCCAGCGGCCGTCCGGACTGAACACTGCGTGCTCGGGGTTCTTTCCCTCGGTCTTCACCGTGAACTCGAGCCGGCCGCTCGCCGCGTCCACGAAGGCGACGCTGTTGCTCACCTCGACCGCGGCGACGATCCAGCGCCCGTCCGGCGATGCGCCCACGCCTTCCGGGGATTCACCCAGGTCGATGCGCGATTGCACCGCGCGCCGCTCGAGGTCAACCACCAGCAGTGCGTTGGTCGACTGGTCGCTGACGAAGAGGCGCTTGCCGTCTTTACTGAGCGCCATGCCGCGCGGCTTGCCCCCGGTGCGGATCTCTCCCAGCACCGCGTCGCTCCCGGTGTCGATGACGCTGAGCGTTCCCGATTTCTCGTTGGCCACATAGCCGACGGGCCCGGCGAATCCGAGCGCTGCGCAGGCGCCCAGCGCCAGCAGCGCGAGCAGCGCGAGCGCGCGCGGCAATGCGGCGCCGGACTGCGAGCCGGGACTACGGGCAACCGGCCACATGCGCTGGAATACTCCATCGCGGTCCAACATCAGGTGCTTCAGCGCCGCGCTCACGTGCAGCGCCACGAGCGCAGAGAACAGCACGGCGACAAGCAAATGAATGGCGCTGAAAAGGTCCTTGAGCGCCGGCGAATCCCATCCCCAATGCGGCAGCGTGAAGCCGAAATACTTGATCGGATACCTGGTGAACGAGGAGCCGAGATATCCGGCAAGCGGCTGAACGATGAGGCAGGCATAGAGCAGGACATGGCTCGCGCGGGCCGCGAGCGCCTGCCAGCGAACCATCGACGCGGGCAGCGGCGGCGCCGGATGGCGCAGCCGCCAGGCGAGGCGGGCGAGGGCCAGCAGGCCGATGGTGAGTCCGATCGATTTGTGGACGTTGAACCAGCCTGCGCGCAATCCGGGCGGACTCTTCGGCAGGTCGAGCATCCACCAGCCGAGCCCGATCTGCGCCAGCACCAGCAGGGCGACGATCCAGTGCAGCGCGATCGCAACGGCGCCGTATCTATCCGCGCGCGGCATGGGAAATCAACGGGGCTTCGCAGGGACACGCAGCAAATCCACCGTCTTGGAATGGCCGCCTTCTTCGGCCATCTGCAATGCAGTCTTGCCGCGATTGTCGCGTGCGTCCACGTCGGCTCCGCGCTCGAGCAGCAGCGCCACGCTGGCATCGTGGCCGTAAGCCGCTGCCCACATGAGCGCGGTCAGGTCGTTGTCGTAGCGTGCGTTGACCTGGACGCCGGCGTCCAGCAGCGCGCGCAGCACCTCCGTGTGCCCGTTGCCCGCGGCATAGACGGCGGCTGTCTTCTTCACGCGGTCGGTAGGCGCCAGGTCGGCACCCCGCGCGAGCAGCGCGCGCGCCAGCTCCACGTCGCCGCCGAACGCTGCGGCCATCAGCGGCGAGACGCCGGAGAGGTTGCGCAGGTTCACGTCCGCACCCCGCTCGATCAGCATGAGCCCCATGGCGCGGTACCCGTTTTTCGCCGCGATGTTCAGCGACGAGTCGCCCAGCCGGTTGCGCGAGTTGATGTTCGCCCCCTGGTCAAGGAGCGCGCGCACCGTTTCGACGCGGCCGCCCCGCGCCGCAGTCACCAATTCCTGATTGATGTTTATCGTCTGGGCCGATTGCGCCGCGGAATCTATTGCGGCGCAACAGAGCAGGGCGCAACCCAGAAGCGCCCGGCATGACGCTGCAAGAAACGCGGATGCTGCCGAATTCGTTAGCGCTGTGGTGCGTAGCACAATCGGATCCTGACACGAGCGACAGGCCATTCTCCCGCGAGACGAAGAGTCTTTCGCTCGCGAACGCAGTTTACAAACGGTTCGGCGATGATAGCATTTGCCATCCGCGAGAAGACCCGCAACCTTTCTTCTCGGCGGACGCCAACTTTCTGCAGGGCAAACGGAGGGCTCATGAAAACGAACGGTCCGCTTCAAACCGGAGTCGGTGCAATTGCGTTTGTGTTTGCCGCTGCGTTGGCGGGTCCGCTCGGGGCGCAGGAAATTCAGGGCTCCAAGCCCGGCACGACGGGCGGCAACGTGCCGAAGAACATCAATGTGTCGCAGGACATGCTCAACAAGGCCGCCGGCAGCGGCAAGAACTGGCTGCATACTCAGGGCAACTACGACCAGACGCGCTACTACCCGGGCTCGCAGGTCAATGCCACCAACGTGAAGAAGCTGCGCCCGGCGTTCGCGGTTCAGACCGAGGTCATGGAATCCATGGAGACGGCGCCGATCGTCGTCGATGGCGTCATGTATCTCACCACGTCGTACAACCACGTCTATGCCGTCGATGCGGCAACCGGCAAGGAGTTCTGGCACTACAAGCACAAGATGGGGCCGGTGACGACGTTCTGCTGCGGCCCGAACAACCGCGGCGTGGCGATTTCCGGCGGGACGCTGTTCATGGGGACGCTGGACGCCAAGCTGGTCGCGCTCGACGCGAAGAGCGGCAAGCTGTTGTGGGAGACGCAGATCGCCGATCCCGAGAAGGGCTACAGCGAAACCATGGCGCCGACCGTGGTCGACGGCAAGGTGCTGATCGGCACGAACGGCGGCGAGTACGGCATTCGTGGCTTCGTCAAGGCTTACGGCGCCAGCGACGGCAAGCTGCTGTGGACGTTCCACACCATCCCGGAGAAGGGCCACGAGGGCGTGTGGGCGGTGAACGATGCCACCGGTCGCAACATGAAGCGCGACATCGCGGCGGAGAAGGCGGCGCTCGCGAAGGACAGCTCGTTCTACCAGACGCTGGGCGGCGGCGTGTGGATGAACCCGGCGGTCGACCTGAAGGCGCGCACCATCTGGTTCGTGGCCGGCAACCCCTCGCCCGACCTGTACGGGGCAGAGCGCCCGGGCGACAACCTCTACACCGACTCCATCGTCGCCGTCGATCTGGACAAGGGCACCTACAAGTGCCACTTCCAGTACGTCGCGCATGACGTCTGGGACCTCGACGCGGTGTCGCCGCCGATCCTGGTGCAGGCCAAGGACAAGAGCGGCAAGATGGTCCCGGCGGTCATCCACGGCGGCAAGACCGGGCACGTCTACGTGCACAACCGCAAGGACTGCTCGCTGATCCGCTTCTCGGAAGCGATGATCCCGCAGGAGAACATGTGGGTGCTGCCCACGGCGGAGGGCGCGCGCATGCTGCCCGGCGCCAATGGCGGCGTGGAATGGTCGCCGATGGCGTACGACGCCAAGCTGCGGCTGGCGATCGCGCTCAACCTGCACCAGCCGATGACCTATCACGTCGAAGCGGCGAAGTACCCTGGCGGCAAGCTCTGGCTTGGCGGCGCCTTCAAGGCGATCGCGAGCGAGAAGCAGTGGGGCCGCGTGTCCGCAGTGAACGTGGATACGGGCAAAGTCGCCTGGAAGCACGACACCGCGCAGCCGCTGATCGGCGGCGGCCTGGCGACCGCGGGCGGCCTGTTCTTCTTCGGCGAAGGCAACGGCCATTTCAACGCGCTCGACTCGAAGACCGGCAAGAAACTGTGGAGCTTCAATTGCGGCGCCGGCGCGAATGCGCAGCCGGTGTCGTACATGGTCGGCAGCAAGCAGTACGTGGCCATGGGCTGCGGCGGCAATACGCAGCTCGATTTCAAGCGCGGCAACAGCGTGTTCGTGTTCTCGCTCGCCGACTGACCGCGCGCGCTGCAGGCGGGAGGCCGCCCTCGGGCGGCTTCTTTTTTGGGTGAATCGCGAACGTGAGAGTCTTCGGCGCCGGCGTCGCGGCGACCATCGTTCTTGTGGCATTGCCGCACGCCCTGCGGGCGCAGGACGTGGAGGCGGGGCGCAAGAAAGCGGAAGCTTGCATCGCCTGCCACGGGCCGAATGGCAATTCCGCCGTGCCGCAGTTTCCCATTCTCGCCGGCCAGACCGCGCGCTACGTGTACTTGCAGCTCAAGGACTTCAAGGAAGGCCGCCGCAAGGAGCCGGCGATGGAGCCGATCGTCAAGGAATTGACGCGCGAGGACATGTTCGACCTGGCGGCCTTCTTCGCCGCGCAGCGCCAGCGACCGCCCGAGTTCAAGGTCGACGAGGTGCGCGCCGTACGCGGCAAGGCGAAGGCCGACGAGGTACTGTGCGCCATGTGCCACCTGGGCGGATTTCGCGGCCAGAACGAGATTCCCAGGGTTGCGGGCCAGCACTTCGAGTACATCGTCAAGCAGCTGCGCGATTTCAAGGCCTACCGCCGCACCAACGACGCTGGCAATATGGCGAGCGTATCGAAGACCTTGAGCGACGAGGACATCCTTGATCTCGCGCACTACATCGCGTCGCTGCGCTGATCGTCGGCAGCGCCTGTCGTGGGGGATCGCCGCCCGCGTTTTCCTGGGCGCACCTTGAAAGAGGCGCATCCCATGGCGACGCCGGTGCGGCTAGCGATGCTGTGTGCGGTGGCGTGGACAGCCCAGGCGGTTGCAGCCGACGACACGGTGGTGGTTTCAGGAACGCGCGTCGAGCAGCCGAGTCTCGCGCTGCCGATGTCCATCGACCGCGTCTACGCGGAGGATATCCGCGAGGGCCGGCCGCAGGTCAATCTTTCCGAGAGCCTCGGCCGGGTGCCCGGCATCGTGGTGCTCAACCGCCAGAACTACGCGCAGGACCTGCAGATCTCCTCGCGCGGCTTCGGCACGCGCTCGACGTTCGGCGTGCGCGGCATCCGCCTGATCGCGGACGGCATTCCCGCGAGCATGCCGGACGGGCAGGGGCAGTCCTCCACCTTCGACCTCGGTTCCGCCGAGCGCATCGAGGTGCTGCGCGGCCCATTCTCCAGCATGTACGGCAACGCCGCGGGCGGCGTGATCAACGTGATGACGGAGGACGGCCCGGCGGTGCCGACGCTGGAGGCGGGCGGGTACGCCGGCAGCTACGGCACCTGGAAAGGCGCGCTCAAGTTCGGGGGTCAGTGGGGGAATCTCAACGCCGTGGGCGACGTGTCGCGCTTCAGCACCGACGGCTATCGCGACCACAGCGCGGCGGTGCGCGACCAGTTGAATGCCAAGGGCCGCATTGCGCTGGGCGACGCGACGCGGCTCACCCTGGTGGCGACCAGCCTGCGTCAGCCCGACACGCAGGATCCGCTTGGCCTGACTGCGGCGCAGGTCGCGCAGAACCCGCGCCAGGTTGTGACGCAGGCGATCCAATTCAATACGCGCAAGACGATCGACCACGACCAGACCGGCATGACCCTCGACCATGCCTTTTCCGCGCAAAACCGGATGCAGGTGTCGGCCTGGTACGGCACGCGCTTCGTCGAGCAGTACCTCGCGATTCCGCTCGCGACGCAGAACGCAAATCTGGTGGCGGGTGCTAACACGCATTCCGGCGGCGTAGTCGACCTCGATCGCAACTTCGGTGGCGGGGCACTGCGCTTCTTCAGCGATCAGACATTCGGTGGCCGCCCCCTGCGCTTTTCCGCGGGGGTGGAGTATGAGCGCATGGACGAGCACCGCCAGGGCTACATCAACAACCTCGGCGTCAAGGGCGCGCTCAAGCGCGACGAGGATAACGTCGTAGACAGCACGGGCCTTTACGCGCAGGCCGAGTGGCTGTTCGCCGAGCGCTGGTCGGCGCATGCCGGCGTGCGCTCGACGCAGGTGTCCTTCCAGTCGACCGACCACTTCATCACGGCCAACCCGGCGAACGGCGATGACAGCGGCGCGAAGGACTACGGCGCGACGACGCCGGTCGCAGGGCTACTGTACCGGCTGGACACCGTCACCAGCCTGTACGCGAACTACGGTCGTGGCTTCGAGACGCCGACCTTCGTCGAGCTTGCCTATCGCAACAGCGGTGCCGGGCTCAACCTGGATCTGGAAGCGGCGGAGAGCAGTCACTTCGAAGTGGGGGCAAAGCTCCTGCGCGAGGGCGCCTACCGCGCCAACGTGGCGCTCTTCGATATCGAGACCAAGAACGAGATCGTCACCGATCAGTCGAGCGGCGGCCGTACGACCTATCGCAACGCGGGCCGCACGCAGCGGCGCGGCCTGGAAATCGCGGCCGAGTCCCTGGTATCGGGCCCCTTCGAGCTGCGCGCAGCCTACACGTATCTGGACGCGGTATTCGCGGATGGCTTTGCCACCGTCACCGGCACGCCCGCGGTACCGGCGACGGTAGCCCCCGGCAACGTGCTGCCAGGCGTGCCGAAGAACCAGCTCTATGCCGAGGCGGCCTGGCGCTATGCGCCTGCAGGATTGCGCGTGGCGACTGAGTTCCTCTATCGCTCGAAGGTCGCGGTCAACGACATCAACAGTGAGTTTGCTGCCGCCTACGGCATCATCAACCTGGTTTTCGGACTGCAGCAGCAAGGCGCGCGCTGGCGAGTGAGCGAATTCCTGCGCGTGGACAACGCTACCGACAAGGCGTACGTGGGCTCCGTCGTGGTCAACGACGCGAATGGGCGCTACTACGAGCCCGCTCCGCAGCGCAGCACGATGGTCGGGGTCCAGGCGAACCTGCAGTTCTAAAGAAGCAGGGTGCGACGCTCGTACACAAGCTGCACTGCGCGAGCTGCCACCAGGCGGATTTCCGCGGACACGAGCAGATGCGGCGGCTCGCCGCGCAGCGCGAGGAGTACCTGGAGGCGGCAATGAACGACTACCGCCGCTACACGCGCACCGGCGGCGACACGCTGATGGCGGCGGCGCTCTACGGATTGAACGACGCCGACGTAAAGGCGCTCGCGCACTTTCTCGCGCGGCAGAGGCCGTAGGGAAGCTCCGGGCAAGTCGCCCTCGGTGCGTTGCCGGCGGCATGTTGCGCGGCGGCGCGAAGCCCGGCGGCGGCGCCCCTTCCCCAGCGACGCGAAAGCACCTCGCCGTTCTTCCTCGGGCGTCGGAGGCCTGCGGAACTCGCCCTTCCTGCATTTTTTCGGGCTCGGGCAGTCCTCGGCCTGCTCCCTCCGCTCTCGATCCGCCTCGGCGCGTCGCGATGGGGACCCCTCGC
>Ga0326726_10001452_pt1 | contig 22002 bp, 19 predicted proteins | sample MHFenrmetagenome_2_FD_207603 | JGI IMG/M metagenome (GOLD analysis project Ga0326726, IMG submission 207603) | Lab enriched peat soil microbial communities from Michigan Hollow, Ithaca, NY, United States - MHF15MN | ecosystem: Environmental > Terrestrial > Soil > Wetlands > Peat | place: USA... | reverse complement strand
TCAGCCCCGCGGACATCGCGACTCCGATCCGCAGCTTGCTCTCGCGCTTCCCGAACACGCGCGTGTTGCGCAGCGAGGTGCGGGACGTCGACCTCGCCGGGCGGAAGCTCGCGACCGACGCGGGCTCGATCGAGTACGACTATCTCGTGCTCGCGTGCGGCTCGCGGCACGCGTACTTCGGTCACGAGGAGTGGGAGCCGTTCGCGCCCGGCCTGAAGACGATCGAGCAGGCGACCGAGATCCGGCGGCGCGTGCTCGACGCGTTCGAGGAGGCCGAGAAGGAGACCGACCGCGCGAGACAGCGCGCGCTGCTCACGTTCGCGATCGTCGGCGGCGGGCCGACGGGGGTCGAGCTCGCCGGCGCGATCGGCGAGATGAGTCGCTTCACCCTGGCGCGTGACTTCCGGCGCATCGATCCCAAGCTCGCGCGCATCATGCTGATCGAGGCGGCGCCGCGCATTCTGCCGGCGTTCGATCCCGAGCTCGCGAGCCGCGCGGTGCGCGATCTCGAGGCGCTCGGCGTGCAAGTGTGGACCTCGAGCGCGGTCACGAAGATCGACGCCCGCGGGCTGGAGATCGGCGCCGAGCGCATCGAGGCCGACACCGTCCTGTGGGCGGCCGGCGTGCGCACCGAAGATCTGAGCCGCCGGCTCGGCGTCACGCTCGCGGCGGGCGGACGCGTGCCGGTGACTGCGGATCTGTCACTGCCGGGTCACCCCGAAGTGTTCGTGGCCGGCGACCAGGCGCAGGCGAAGGACGCCGGGGGCCGCGATCTGCCCGCGCTCGCGCCCGTCGCGCTGCAGCAGGGGCGCTTCGTCGCGCGCCAGATTCGCGGCGAGCTGCGCGGCCGGGCGCGCGAGGCATTCCGCTACGTCGACCGCGGGGCGCTCGCGACCATCGGCCGCAGCCGCGCGGTCGGCGAGGTCTTCGGCTGGCGCGTGCGCGGACCGCTCGCCTGGGTGGTCTGGCTGTTCGTGCACATCTATTACCTGGTCGGCTTCCGCAACCGCGCGCTGGTCGTCCTGCAGTGGGCGTGGTCGTACTTCCGCTTCCGGCGCGGGGCGCGCCTGATCGTCGGCAAGGAGTGGCGCTTCTACGCCGACGAGGCCAGGCGCGAGTGACTCTAGCCGCCGAGCGCGGCGGCGATCCGGTCGCCGCAGGGCTTGGGCGGATCCGCCTCCTGAGTCATCACGGCGAGTGAGTCGGCCAGGCCTTCGCCCGTCAGCTCGGCGACGAGCGCCGCGAACGCCTCCCAGCCGGCGGGCTCACCGTCGTCCTCGAGCCGGCGCAGCAGGCGATCGGGCAGGGGAACGCGCAGCCGCTCGCCGAGTCTCTCGGCGGCGGACGCCGAGAGCAGCGGGATCAACATCGGGACGATGCGCACGGCCGGCGCGCGCGCTCGGATCGCTTCTGCGAGGGGCGCCAGCACGAGCGTCTCGAAGATCGGCTGCGTCTGCACGAACGAGGCGCCGGCCTCGAGCTTCGGCCAGAGGTTCGCGAGCACGCGCTCTCGCGGCCCGTAGGGGTCGAGCGTGACTCCGATCCGCGCGCCCGGAATTTCGGTCCGCACTCGAGTCACGAGCGACGCGAGGGTCGGAGGCGGAACCGGCTCGGGCGGACCCGCTTCGCCGCGCACGAGAAGCGCGGCGCGCAGCCCGCCGCGGGCCGCGCGCTCGATCTCTCGCTCGAGGTCGGCGCGGTCGCGGCCGCGGCTCACGAGGTGCCAGACGGCGTGGAGCCCGTGGCGCTCGAGCTCGAGGGCCGCGTCGACGCTGCGCTGCCGATCCGGGCGCTGGATCACGTGCACCGCGTCGGCGCGCGCGCCGAGCAGCCGCGCGCGGCGCAGCAGCACGTCCGGGCGCGGATCGCGCGGCGGCGTGATCTCGAGCGCGACACCGATCCGTGTCATCGCGACTCGCCGAGGTCCGCGACCAGCGCCTCGCGGAACGCGCGCAGCGTCTCGCTCCGCCACGCGCCCGCGGGCTCCTCGAGCCAGACGGCGTCGAGCAGCGGCGGCCGCTCGCTGCGCGCCGCGTGCAGCCGGCCAGCACGGAGCAGCGGCTCGACGAGCTCGCGCGGCAGCACCGCGGCGCCGGCGCCCGCGAGCACGAGCTCGAGCGCCATGTCGCTGCTGGCGGCGAATACGCGCACGTCGGCGGCGATGCGGCGGCGGGGAAAGTGATGGCGCAGCCAGCGGCGGATCAGCGGGCTCGACTGGTAGTAGTCGACGCAGGCGATTCCCGCGAGTGACTCGGCGAGCGCCCGGCCCCGCGCGAACGGCCGGCCGGCCACGAGCACGAGCTCCTGGCGGAACAACAAGCTCGAGCGAACGCGCGCGAGCGGCGAGTGACTCGGAGCGAGCGCCAGCGCGAAGTCGAGGCGATTCGCGACCAGCTGCTCGCGCAGCTCCGCGTGCGCGCCGTAGAGCAGCTTCATCTGCGCCTTCGGGTGCGCGGCGCTGAAGCGCGCGAGGAAGCCCGCGATCCGCGCGCGCGACGCGCCGAGATACAGCCCGAGCCGCACCAGCCCGCGCACCGCGCGCTCCTCGTTCACCACGAGCGCGAGCGCGCTCGCGAGCTCGGCGTGCAGGCGGCCGAAGCGGCGCGCGAGCGTGCGCCCTTCGGCGGTGAGCACCAGCTGCCGGCCGACGCGGTCGAACAGGCGCACGCCCAGCGACCCCTCCAGGCCCGACACGCTCTGGCTCACGGCGGAGCGCGTGAGCGCGAGCGTGCGCGCCGCGGGCGTGATGCCGCCGCGCTCCGCGACCGCGAGGAACGTGCGCAGCTTGTTCAGGTCCACCGTGTTCAGATTCACTGAACGAATCCGCCAGGAGATTTAACAGGACTAACCTAGCAGAGTCGGGCTAGGATCTGCGCCATGAGCTTGCTGGAGTTCAGGGGCGCGCGGCTCGCCGTCCGACTCGGCTGCCGCGCCGACGAGCGCGCGGTCCCGCAGGCGGTCGACCTCGACGTCGCGGTCCGTTTCGCCGACCTGCCGCCCGCGTGCGAGAGCGACAAGCTCGAGGACACGGTCTGCTACGCGGATCTGATCGCGGCGGCGCGCGCGCGCGTCGCGGGCCGCGAGTTCCACCTGGTCGAGCGCCTCGCGCGCGAGCTGCTGCTCGTGCTCCGGCCCCTGGTGCCGCCCGGCGCGGAGCTCTGGCTGCGCGTCACGAAGCTGCGCCCGCCGGTCGCGGACCTGGCGGGAGGCGTCGCCTTCTCGCTCGGCGATTTCGAGAGGACGCCCGGCTAGAATCGCGCGATGGCGCGCTTCGACTTCGACCTGTTCGTGATCGGTGCCGGGTCCGGCGGCGTGCGCGCGAGCCGCATGTCCGCGAGCTTCGGCGCGCGCGTTGCGGTCGCCGAGGCGCGCTATCTCGGCGGCACCTGCGTGAACGTCGGCTGCATCCCGAAGAAGCTGCTCACCTACGCCGCACACTACGCGGACGACTTCGAGGACGCGGCCGCCTACGGCTGGACGGTCGGCGCGCGCAGCTTCGACTGGGCCACCCTAATCGCGAACAAGGATCGTGAGATCGCGCGACTCAATTCTGTGTACGCGCGGCTGCTCGACGACGCCGGCGTACGGCGGATCGATGCGCGCGCTCGCATCGTCGACGCGCACACGGTCGAGGCTGGCGGGAAGACCTACACCGCCGAGCACCTGCTCGTCGCCACCGGCGGTTGGCCGCGCATGCCGCCGGTCCCGGGCATCGAGCACGCGATCAGCTCGAACGAGGCGTTCCACCTGAAGGAGCTGCCGGCGCGCGTGCTCGTGGTCGGCGGCGGCTACATCGCGGTCGAGTTCGCCGGCATCTTCTCGGGCCTGGGCGCGCGCGTCGTGCTCGCGCACCGCAACGAGCTCTTCCTGCGCGGCTTCGACGACGACGTGCGCAGCGCGCTCGCCGTCGAGATGAAGAAACGCGGCGTCGACCTGCGCTTCAACATGAAGATGGCGCGCATCGAACGGAGCGGCGCCGGTCTGCGCGCCACGTTCGTGGACCGGAGCACCGTGGAGGTCGACCAGATCCTGTTCGCGATCGGGCGGGACCCGAACGTCGCCGGCCTCGGACTCGACGAGATCGGCGTCGCGGTCGGCTCCGACGGCACGATCGCGGTCGACGCCTACTCGCGCACCTCGGTGCCGAACGTGTTCGCGATCGGCGACGTGACGAACCGCTTGAATCTGACGCCCGTCGCGATTCACGAGGCGATGGCGTTCGCCCGCACGGTGTTCGGCGGGCAGGCGACGCCGGTCGATCACGAGGACGTCCCGAGCGCGGTGTTCAGCAACCCGCAGATCGGCGCCGTCGGACCCACGGAGGCGGCGGCGCGCGCGCGCTACGGCGAGCTCGACGTGTATCTCACGAGCTTTCGCGCGCTGCGACACACGCTGACCGGTCGCGACGAGAAGACGACCATGAAGCTCGTGGTCGAGCGCGCGAGTCAGCGCGTCGTCGGCGCGCACATGGTCGGCCCCGACGCGGGCGAGATCGTTCAGGGCATCGCGGTCGCGGTGAAGTGCCGCGCGACCAAGGCGCAGTTCGACGCCACTGTCGGCATCCATCCCACGGCGGCGGAAGAGTTCGTGACGATGCGGACGCCGCTGGCGTCTCGCTGAGTCAGTTCCTCGAGTCGATCGGCTCCGCGTGAGCACATACGACGTTCTCGGGCCACATCAGCTCCTCGTGCGAGCCGGCGACCGATCGTAGCGTCGTGACGAGGATGACGGCGGCGACGACCAGGGCGATCAACGGATCGAACACGGACATTGCCGAGGCGAGAACGAGGCTGCCCGCGGCGACCGGCGCGAGAGACAGCAGCACGTCGCCGAGGTTGTGAACGTAGGCGAGGCGAATCGCGGCGTCCTCGCGCGCCGCTTCGCGCAGAACGCGTGCCACTCCCCAATTCCCGACCGCGCCGACGAGACCGGCGACGATCGGAACCAGGCCGATCACTGAGACGGGGACCGCCAACCGCTCCAGGGCCTGCCAAGAAAGGAACATGCACACCGCTGCCAGACCCAGTGAGTTGAACAGGTTGGCCAACTGCAACAGCCTTCCGGAGACCCCGGCACGAAGCGCGTAGGCAAGGAGGAGCAACCCTAGGGCGAGCTCATCCGACAGGTTGTGAACGCCGTCGAGCAGAAGACTGAGGCTGCTCGCCTTGAGGCCTGCGGCGATCTCGACCACGAGCACCGAGGTGTTCAGCGAGAACGCGGCAGCGAGCGGCTTTCGTCTGTGCGACATCGTGCGCTCCGAACTGCGGCGACGATGCCTCCGCTGGCGATCAGAGTCAACCGGAGACACTCCCTCGGGCCGCGCTCGTTGACACCCCCACAGGCCTCGGATAGTTTCGCCGCCGATGCGGACGCTCTTCTCCGCGCGGCTGAAGCGAACGGCGCTCGTCGCCGTATTCGCGCTCGCAACGCACGCGCTGCTTCCGTTCCTGCACGCACACGCGATCTCCTGTGACCGCAATCACACGGCGTGCGCTGCGGACGAGCGCGCCGGTGAGCCGGCTTCGTCCGATTCGGGTCAGAGCTCGAATCACCCTGACGCGTGCGCGGTCTGCAGCGCTCTCGCGCACGGAGGTGCCCGCGCGATCGACGCGCCGAGCGCGCTTCCCGTCCATTTCACCGAGCTTCGGCTCGGGAGCGCCCCGCGTGTGGCCGAAGTCGTCGCGCCCAGCGCCGACGTCGAAGTCGCGTGCGCGCGCGCGCCGCCTCTCTCCCGTCGCTCCGCCTAGAGACGTCGTCAGCTACTGATCGATCCTCGGCAGGGCGCGCGGTGACACCAATAGGTGTCGCCCGCAGTCAGGCACTCCTGTCGGTCGATCGAGACGATCCGCCCGCCAGCTCGCTCCGCCTGACCAAGGCGCACTGGCGCGGCCCGGGAGCGGCCTGCTCGCTCGCGCGTCCTGCGCGGCGTTCTGGCTGCGGATGAGGGGGAGACCCATGAAGCGCATGAGCATCGTGCTCACTTGCGTGCTGCACTTCTGTACGGCGGCGATCGCGGCGGCCGATCCCGCGACGCCCGGCACGGGCAAGGTCGTCGGCCGGATCAAAGATGCTCTCGACCGCCCGCTCGGCGGTGTCGAGCTGAAGCTCGAAGCGGCGGATGGACGCACGCTGGCAACGGCCACCAGCGCGCCGGACGGGCGCTTCGAGTTCACGCGCGTCGAGTCTGGGACGTATTCAATCGCCGCCGCGAAGGCGGATTTCGAGACGGCGACTGCGATCGTGACCGTAGCCGAGAGCGAGACGGTCTCGGCGCAGCTGGTCCTGGCGTCGAAGAGCGCCCTCGAGATGGGCGTCGTAGCGCAGAAGCTCGACGTTGCGCGCAACTCGATCACGCCGAGCACCGGGAGCAGCGTCTACACCATCACCGAGAAAGCGATCGAGACGCAGCCGCAGGGCGACAACTCCGCGTTCAACGAGGTGCTGCTGCGTGCGCCCGGGGTCGCCAACGACTCCTTCGGCCAGATCCACGTGCGAGGCGACCACGCCAACCTGCAGTACCGGATCAACGGCGTCCAGCTGCCGGAGGGCGTCAGCGGCTTCGGGCAATCACTCGACCCGCGCTACGTCGACAGCCTCCGCCTGATCGACGGCGCCCTCCCGGCACAGTACGGCTTTCGGACCGCGGGGGTGATCGAGATCGACACGAAGAACGGCGCCTACGAGCCCGGCGGAAGTGTCTCGATGTACGGCGGCAGTCACAGCACTGTTCAGCCGAGCTTCGAATACGGCGGCTCGACCGATTCACTGAGCTATTTCGTGACCGGAGACTACCTGTACAACGAGCTCGGCGTCGAGTCTCCGACCGGGGCGATCAATCCGATCCACGACCGCTCGAATCAGGCCAAGGGCTTCGTCTATCTCTCGGGGCTACTCGACCCGACCACGCGCGTGAGTCTGATTTCCGGCAACTCCGTCGGCAAGTTCCAGATCCCGAACAACCCGGGACAGACTCCCGGCTTCACCCTCTCCGGGGTCCCGACGTACGAGTCGCAAGACCTGAAGGAGGATCAGTCGGAGTGGAACAACTACGGCATCCTCGCGCTGCAGAAGTCGACCGACGCCGTCGACTTCCAGCTCTCCGCGTTCACGCGCTTCAGCCAGACGCTGTTCCGGCCCGACCAAGCGGGCGACCTGATCTTCAACGGCGTCGCGAGCCGCGACCTGCGCAACAGCTGGGCGAGCGGCCTCCAGGGCGACGCCAGCTACAAGCTCGGTGACTCCAATACTCTGCGCTTCGGCATGTTCGTCCAAGAGGAGAAGACCACCAGCAACAACGATGTCTCCGTCTTCTCGGTGGACGCCGGCGGCGTGCAGAACAGTGACGTGCCGTTCACGATCACCGACGACAGCAACAAGCTCGGCTACCTGTACGGCGTGTACCTGCAGGACGAGTGGCGGCTGACGAAGCAGATCACCTTCAACTACGGGCTGCGCTACGACCGGGTGGCCGAGTTCGTGCGCGGCGGTCAGGTCAGTCCGCGCATCAACATGGTCTACGCGACGCCCGAAGGGACGACCCTGCACGTCGGCTGGTCGCGCTACTTCACGCCGCCGCCGATGGAATTGGTCGCGCCGACCGACGTCACGGCGTTCAACGGCACGACCAACGAATCGGCGATCACGACCGACTCAGCGGTCAAGCCCGAGCGGACGGACTACTACGACGCCGGTATCACCCAGGTCGTGATGCCCGGACTCCAGATCGGCATCGATGGGTACTACAAGTACGTCAGAAACCTGATCGACGAGGGTCAGTTCGGCGCCGCGCTGATCTTGTCTCCGTTCAACTACAAGAAGGGATACGTGTACGGAACCGAGCTCACGGCGTCGTACCAGATCGAGAACTTCACGGCGTTCGCCAACTTCGCCTACTCCGTCGCGCGCGCGACACAAATCGTGTCCAGCCAGTTCGAGTTCGATCCCGACGAGTTCGCCTTCATTGCTCAGCACTACGTCTACCTCGACCACGACCAGAGATACACGACGTCGTTCGGCGTCTCGTATCTGTGGAACGATACGCGCTTCACCGCGGACTGCCTGACGGGCAGCGGCTTGCGGCGCGGCTTCGCGAATACACAGAAGCTGCCGGCCTACGAGCCGGTGAATCTGAGCGTCTCGCACGTGTTCCACCTCGCGTCGTACGGCAGCGTCACGCTACGCGGCGACATCATCAACCTGTTCGACGAGGGCTACGAGATCCGCGACGGCAGCGGCATCGGCGTCGGCGCACCGCAGTTCGGACAGCGCCGCTCGTATTACGCCGGGATCTCGAAGAGCTTCTGAGAGCCGGAGAACGAAGGACAAGTCGATGACATCGGATCTGCTCGAGACACTGGCTGCGCTCCGCATCGGCGGCGCGGTCATCTACCCGCTGCTGGCGCTCGCGGTGCTCGCCGCCGTGATCGTGCTCGACAAGTGCTGGGTCTATGTGCGTTGGACGCGTCTCCCGCCGCGGATCACCGACATGGTGGAGGAGTTCGGCTTCGACTGGAACGGCCTCGAGAAGCAGCTCGCGGAGGTCGATGCCCGAAACTATCTGGCGCGGTTCCTGCGCGTCATCACCGCGAATCGCAAGCATCCCGCCTGGTGGGTCGAGTCACGTGCCGCCGACGAAGCGAGCGTGATCGAGCGCGGGCTCTCGCGCTGGCTCTGGGTGCTGGAGACGATCGTGACCGCGGCGCCGCTGCTCGGGTTGCTCGGCACGATCACGGGCATGATCCGCTCCTTCCATCTCTTCGGAGACCAGGGATTGGTGGACCCGCGCGGAGTGACCGGCGGCGTCGCGGAGGCGCTGATCGCCACCGCGGTGGGGTTGTTCATCGCGCTCGCCGCGCTGTTCGCGTTCAACCTCCTCTCGAACCGGCAGACCGCCTTCATGGATCAGATGGAGCGGCTGGGCACCCGCCTCGTCGACCACATCCGGCTCGACGAACAGAAGATCGATGCGGCTCCGTAGGCAGCGGACCGCGCGGCGAGGGCGCATCGAGATCATCCCGATGATCGACGTGATGTTCTTCCTGCTGGCGACGTTCATGCTGGCCTCGCTGACGATGCAGAATCTCCACTCACTGCGCGTGGATCTTCCGCAGGGTAAAGCCGACCCGTTGCAAGCACACTCGCCACTCACTCTCAGCGTGACGCGCGACGGAGCGATCTATCTGAACGAGGTCGCGCTCGCGCTCGACGACCTGGGTCCCGCGATCCGCGCGGTGCTCCATGGAGACGACGACGTCATCGTTTCCGCGGACGCGGCCGCGCCGGAGGGGGTCGTCGTGCAGGCGATGCTGCGCGCGCGCGAGGCGGGTGCCCAACACTTCCTGATCGCGGTGAAGCGCGACTGACATCGCGCGGTGTATGGACAGCCCATGGCAGCGACTGCCTTTCACGCTTCCCGCCGCGCTGGTGTTGAGCGCAGGACTGATCCTGGGGTTTCTGCGCCTCGTGTCACTCGGCGCGACGGCGATTCCGCCGCTGCCGGTGCTGGACGCGCGCTTCATCGAGCTCGCGGCGCCGGGCCCTCCGGCGGCTGAGGCCGCGCCGTCGTCGGCGCCCGAGGTCACGCCGCCGCCCCCGAAAACGAAGCCCGAGCCGACACCGCGACTGAAGCCGAAGGCAGCGCCGCGTCCGACACCGAGACCTGCAACGGCACCGACGCCGACGGAGCCGGCCGCTGGATCGCCGAGTGAGTCGAACGCCGATTCAGCCGCGAGCGCGGCACGAAGCGCGCCGAGCGAAGCGCACGGCGGCGGCCCCGGCGGCCGCATGAGCGCTCGCGCACTCTACCGACCGCTGCCCGAGATTCCCGATCAACTCCGACGCCGCGACGTGGAGCTCGTCGCAGTCGCGCGCTTTCGGGTCGCGGCGGACGGCACGGCGCAGGTGGAGTTGATCGAGCCCACCAGCGAGCCGAGCCTGAATCAGAGCCTCATGGCGACGCTCCGCACCTGGCGGTTCTTCCCGGCGCTCGAGGAAGGGAGACCCGTCGCGTCGACGATCGACCTCCGCATCCCGATCTCGGTCCGGTGAGCGGCTTGCGCACGTCGGCTCGGTGGAGCAAGCTCGAATGTGAGGTGTTGACGCCATGAAGGTCCAGCGGCACGGCGTACGCTGGCTCGCATCGGCCTTCCTGCTGACCCTGTCGCTACAGGTCGGCGCGGCCGCACTCCACAATCCGCTCTCGCACGTCTCCAGGGACGGGCGATCTGGTCGCTCCGACGCAGATCACCACTCCTCGTGCGGCTGGTGTCAGCTGGTCTCGCAGTTTCGCTCCCAGACCGGCGCCATCCTCCCGCCGCCGATCCCTCTCCCCGACCAGGTGGTGTCACTCGCCGACGGGCGTAGCGTCGCCGAGCCATCGCAGGGTGTACCGCTCGGCCCCCGCCCGCGCGCACCGCCCCACTCGCCGATCGACTGAAGTCACCCCGCGTCTCCCGTGAGGCGCGGCCACGTCACGCGCCCCGCTCGCCCTCGTCCAACGAGGGCCGCGAACGCTGCGGCGAGCTCGGCGCCGGCCGGCGCGGGTCGACGCAATTCTGTGTACCCCGCGATCGTCAGATCGAGGAAATTCCGCATGCCGAACGAGCTTCCCTCCATTGCCCCGCCGACACCAGGGGCGTATCGCAGCGTCGTGCTTCTGCTTCTCGCGGCCGCCATCACCGGGGCCGTGCTCGCGGGAGTGGGCGGCCTCGCGCTCCGCAATCCGGTCGTCGTGGACGCTGCGTTCGCTTTCCTGCTCGCCAGCTCGGCGCTGCTCGGAGCTGCCCGGACCGAGACGCAGCCGCGCGCGCCTGGCACCACGATTCGCGGCTTGCAAGGCGGGATCGGCATCTTTTGCGTGCTCGGACTCACCTTGGCGCTGGCCGCGCGCTGGAGCCCGCCGCGCCCACTCTCGCTGTCCGGCGTCGCGGTCGTGCTGGTGCTGATTCTCGCCACCGCCGGAGTGATTGGAAGCGCGGCCACTTACCTGGCCACGGTCGACCACGAACGCGTTCCGGCGGCGCCGGGTCTCTCGCGGGGAGCGCGGGTCCTGGCGTGGGTCCTGGTCCTGGCGGGCCTCGCCGTGGCGCTCGCGTGGGCGGGCGCGTTGAGCGCGATGCGCATCCTCCACTTTGTGGTCCTGGCGGTCGACACCATTGTGTGTGGTGAGTTCCTGTTCGTCGCGCGAGCGGCCGACGGAGCCGGCCGCGTGTTCCCGAGCGACGTCGTCGTCCTCTCCGTCCTCGGGAGTCGGGCGAATCCGCTCGCCAGCGTCATCGATGCAGCGGAGCGACAGCTGGGCATCGATCTCCGCTCGACGTGGGCGCTCGCGCTGGTGCGCCGCAGCGCGGAGCCGCTCGCCGTCGGACTCCTGGTGATCGGATGGCTGTCCACCTCTGTCACGGTGGTCGGTCTCGAGGAGCAGGGGCTCGTCGAGCGCCTCGGCGTCGCGGTCGGCGGCGACCCGCTCGGCCCAGGCCTGCACTTCCACTGGCCCTGGCCGGTCGATCGCGTCGTTCGCATTCCGGTCCAGCGCGTACAGACGCTGCACGTCGGTCACGAGGGCGAAGAGAGGTCCGGCCCGGAGGACGTTCTCTGGGCGCGCGAACACGGCGAGGCGGAGTACACGCTCTTGCTCGGGAACGGGCGCGATCTCATCGCCATCGACGCGGCCGTGCAATTCCTCGTCTCGGACCCGCACGCGTGGCGCTACCGCTGTCAGAATCCCGCGGACGCGCTGCGCGCGATCGCCTACCGCGCCGTGATGAAGTCGACCGTCGGCCTGACTCTCGCGCAGGCGCTGTCGGAGAACGTGGCCGCACTCGCCGGCCAGATGCGCGCGATGATGCAGGCGGACGCCGACTCTCTCGGCCTGGGCGTCTCGGTGGTCGGGTTCACGGTCGGCGGCATGCACCCGCCGGTGCGGGTCGCGATCGACTACCAGGCGGTGGTCTCCGCGGCGCTCTCGAAGACGACCGCTGCCATCGACGCACAGGCGTACCGGAATGCGACGGTCCCGGCGGCCGAGGCCGACGCGGTCACGGGTGAGAACGTCGCCCGCGCCGACGGCGCGCTCGCCAGAGGAAAGGCCGCCGGCGAAGCATGGAGCTTTCGCGCGCTCGAGTCGTCGTTCCTCGCGGCGCCGCAGGAGTATCGCTTCAGGCGGCGGCTCGAGACACTCGAGAGTGGCCTCGCCGGCCGGCACTACACGGTGTTGGATGGGCGCATCCAGCGCGACGGAGGTGACCTTTGGCTGATGAAGTGAGATCTCAACGCTGGCTGCGTGCGATCACGGGCAGCGCTGCCCTCCTCGCAATCGCCTTCTCCGCGACCGCGCTGGTCGTCCACGAGGGCCAAGCGGTGCTCGTGACTCGCTTCGGTCGACCGGTGCGCGCTGACACCGGAGCGGGGCTGCACTGGAAGATGCCCTGGCCCGTCGATCAAGCCACCTGGCTCGACATGCGGCGCCGCGTGTACGAGGGCGGCCACACCGAGATGCTCACGCGCGACAAGAAGAACGTCATCGTGCGCACGTTCGTGGTCTGGCGGATCGGCGACCCGCTGGCGTTCGCGCAGTCCATCGGCGTCGAGGGAGACGCGGAGGGCAAGCTCGACGGCCTGCTCACGAATGCCGCGATCGGCACGCTCGGCGAGCATGACTTGTCCGCAATCGTCTCCACGAATCCCGAAGACCTGCAGGTGGATCGCATCGAGGGCGAGCTGCTCTCGGCGACCGCGCCGGTCGCGCGCTCGAGTTACGGCGTGGAGATCGAGCAGATCCGGCTCGAACGCATCGCCCTGCCGGAGGAGAACGTCCGAGCGGTGTTCGATCAGATGCGCGCAGAGCGCCGCCAGTACGCCACCAAGTTCCGCGCGGAAGGAGAGCGCGAGGCGAGTCGCATCCGGTCCGAGGCGGATCTGGAGGCGGCGCGCATCCGCGCCGAGGGCGCCGAGCAGGAGGCGCGGATCCGCGGCGAGTCGGCCGCCGAGGTCGCGAAGGTCTACGCCGACGCGCATCGCGTCGATCCCGACCTGTACCGCTTCACGCGCTCGCTCGACTCACTCGAGAAGCTCGTCACCGACGAGACCACCCTGATCCTCCGGACCGATGCCGAGCCCTTCTCCTTGCTGCAGAGTCAGAGCGTCAAGTGAGGCGGCGCGGGGCGTCTTCGGAGCTGACTCGTCTGGCCTCGCCGCTGGCGCGCGTGCTCGACAACGCCTGGAGGCGGATGCACTGGTGGCTCGCCTTGCTCGCGATTCTGTACGCAGTCTCCGGCATCACCATCGTGCGGCCCGACGAGGTTGCGGTCGTCCTGCGCTGGGGACGTCTCGTCGGCGACGCGGCCGGCACTCAGATCCACGGCTCTGGTCTGCTCTTCGCGCTTCCCCGGCCGGTGGATCAGGTCGTGCGAGTCAAGACGAAGTACGTCTCGGAGGTCCAGATCCGAACTCTCGCCGAGCCGACGGACCATCCCGCCTACGGAGACACCCTCGACCCGATCGTCGTCGGGTATGCACTCACTGGCGACCAGAACGTGGTGCATGTCGAGATGAGAGCGAGCTACCGAGTCAGAGATCCCGCCGACTGGGCGTTCTACGGTCCGAAATCGGAGGAGATCTTGCGGGTCGAAGTCGCCGCGGCGATGGTCCGGTCGCTAGGGGAGATGGGCGTCGATCACGTGCTCTCCGACGGCCGCAAGCTGCTGATCGCGGCGGCCAGGCAGCGCGCGCAGGCGGGGCTCGACGCGGCCCACTCCGGACTTGCGCTCGTGTCACTCGAGCTGGTCGGCCTGAGGCCGCCCAGCGTCCTCTCGAGTGACTTCGATGCCGTGCAGAGCGCATACATCGAGAGCGAGACGAAGAAGAAGGACGCGCAGGCCTTCGCCCAGGACGTCGTGCCGCGCGCGCATGCTGCGGCCGACACAGCGGTTCAAGTCGCGCGCGCCGAAGCGGGCGCCGCACGCGCGATCGCGGACGGCCAGACCGGGGCATTTCTCGCGCTCCACCGCGAGTACAGCAGCAGTCCCGTCGTGGTTCGCGAGCGTCTGTATCGCGACGCCGTCGAGAGGGCGCTCGGCCACGCGAAAGCCGTGCATTGGATCCCGCCGCAGGCGTCCGGCAACGGCCAGCATACGCGCGTCATGATCGCGCCCGACACTGCAGGGGCGCGCCGGCTGCCCACGCCGCCGCCGTCCGCCGGCGAGGAGGATCCATGAGCACCCTTGCACTCGAGGCGTCCTTTGGCGCGGAGGTCTCTGTCCTCGGTGGCCTCTCCGTCGAGGAGCGCCGCCGGATCAGCGTGCGCCTCGGTGCGGGACTCACGGGCACTGCGCTCCTCGGACTCGGCACGTTGCTCTTGTATCTGGCACCGGACCAGTGGCAGGTGGCCGAGCTGATCCGCGGACTCGCCGCCGTCATCGTCGGCGCTCCCATCTTGCTCTCCGGAGTGCGTGGGATCGTGACCGGTGACACGCGTCGCGCCACGGACCAACTCGTCGCGATCGCCGTCCTTGCCGCCGCGGCGAGCGGTGACTTCGTGACCGCCACGTTGATTCCGCTCTTTCTCGAGGTGGGCCGCCTCTTCGAGGAGCGGAGCTCTCTCGGCGCGCGCGCCGCGATCGACGGGATTCGCTCGCTGGCGGCGCGGCAAGCGGTGAGATGGCGTAACGGCGTCGAAGAGCGGGTCGATCCAGCCGCTCTGGCCGTGGGTGACGAGATCCTCGTTCGGCCCGGCGAGCGGATCCCGGTCGACGGGACCGTGCTCACAGGCCGGGCTGCCGTAGACCAGTCCGCGGTGACGGGTGAGTCGCGCCAGGAAGATGCCGGCCCCGGGAGCCCCGTGTTCGCGGGAACCGTCGCGCTCGACGGGCTGTTGCGGATCCGGGTGCGCGGCGTCGGTGCCGACACGGTGCTCGGACGAGTCGTGCGACTGTTGGCCGACGTGGAGCGCGCCACGGTGCCCGTGCTGCGCCTCTTCGAGCGCCGCGCCGGAGTCTGGCTCCCGGTCGCCCTGACTCTTGCCGCGACGACGCTCTTCTTCTCCGAGGATCTCTCCAGAGCGATCACAGTGCTGGTCGTGGCGGCGCCGACCGCTCTCGTGGTTGCCGGCCCGGCAGCCATGGTTGCCGCGATGGCCGCGGCGACTCGCCTGCGAATCCTGATCAAGAGCACCGACTGTCTCGAGCGCGCCTCCGAGATCGACACTCTGATCCTGGACAAGACCGGAACGGTCACGGTCGGAGCCCCGGCGGTGACCGAGATACTCCCGGAGGAAGGAGTCTCGGTCGAGCAGTTACTCGGCGTCGCGGCCGCGTGCGGCTTCGGATCGCTGCACCCCGTCTCGCGAGCGATGGTCGCGGAAGCGCACGCGAGAGAGCTGGCGGTGACACCGCCGTCGGACCTCCAGGAGCGGCCTGGGCTCGGAGTGATTGCCCGAGTCGAAGGCGAGGAGACCGCGCTGGGCCGACGCGCGCTGCTCGCCGAGCTCGGCGTCGATCTCGGCGTTCGCGGAGTGAGTGACGAATCGGACGTCTGGGTCTCGCAGGGAAAGCAGCTTCTCGGCCGCATCGTCCTGCGCGACGAGCCCCGCGCCGAGGCGCGCGCCGCGCTCGGCGAGATGCGAGCCCTGGGGATCGACCGGTTCGTTCTTCTGACCGGTGACCGCGAAGCGATCGCGCGCGAAGTCGGAGACGCCCTCGGCATGGACGACGTCGTCGCAGAAGTGCTTCCCGCTCAGAAGCTCGATGTGGTTCGAGCGGAGCAAGCCGCGGGTCACTCGGTGATGATGGTGGGCGACGGTGTCAACGACGCGCTCGCACTGGCCGGCGCCGAAGTCGGTGTCGCGATCGGCGCCGAGGTGAACGAAGTGGCCCTCGGGGGAGCCGACGTCGCTCTGCTCGGTGCGGATCTGGGTCGCCTGCCGCTGCTCGTCCGGCTGGCGGACACGACGCGCAGCGTGATGAGTCAGAACGTCTGGCTCGCGTTCGGCCTCGCGCTGGTCCTGATCGCTCTGGCGGCGAGCGGTGTGCTCAACCCGCTGAGCGGCGCGCTCGCCCAGAGCGCAGCGGTCGTCGCCGTCGTCGTGAACAGCGCGCGGATCCTCCGCTTCGATCGCTAGGCTCGGCCGCACTCACTCGCCGGAGGCGTCTTGGACGCGCATCCGGAAGTTGGCAAGCTCGGTTCCGCTGAGACGGATCGGAACCGCGGCCGGAACGGCGAGCGGGTCGACCCGAACGTCGTCCATGATGACCTCGAAGTACAGGTGCGGACCGGTCGCGATTCCGGTCGAACCGACGAAGGCGATCCTCTCACCGCGAGTCACTCGCGCTCCGACGCGCACGCCCGGAGCGAAGCGCGACAGATGGGCATACGAGGTCTGCAAGTGTCTGTCGTGCCGGATGCGAAGGTACCTGCCGTAGTTGCCGCGCCAACCGACGTCCTCGACCACGCCTTCAGCGGCCGCGACCACCGGGGTGCCGCTCGGCGCACCGAAATCGATCCCCTTGTGAAAGCGACGATCGCCGAACACGGGATGAACGCGCCAGCCGTAAGGCGAGGTCACGGGCGCGCCTGCGACCGGCTTTCTCAAGTCGAGCAGGGCAACACCCCTGCCGTCGTCATGAACCAGCGCGAGCTCACCGTCTCGTGTCTCGTAGCGATAGATCCGATGGATCCTCTCTCCGTCGTCGATCGAAACGCAGCGGATCCTCACGCCGTCGAGGCTGCGGCGCCCCGCGGTTCCCTCGTAGACGATCGAGAAGCGAGCGGCCGGCGGCAGAACGCGAGGCAGATCGGGGTCGAGCTGGAACGCCGCGACGACGCCGCCGATCAACGCCGCCGGGATGTTCGCGCCGCGCAGAGACTTTGCGAAGCTCTGTCCCACGACCCCCGTCGCATGCCGAACCACGACGTCTGCGCGCTCTCCGCCGGCGAAGGCCGCGTGTCGACCGTCGCCGAGGTGAATGATCACGTCACCCGCGACTCCGGCATCGAGACGCAGCGCGCGGACCCGCGTGTCCGCAGGGCCCTGCTCGACCGTCAGCTGGAGCCGATCCCCGCCTTTCAAGCGCCGTTCGTCGAAGAGGCCCGCGAGCCCTCGAAGCAGCGCGTCGCGGTTCTGCCGGTCGATTCCCTCGCGCTCGAGGATCCCGTGGACGGTGTCGCCCTTCTTGGCCGCCACTGCGATCGTTCGCAGCTCGGCTCCAGTAGAAACCGAGACGGGCGCGGCCTGGAGCGCCGCGGGGAGAGCGACTCCGAGACAGCTGCTCGCGACCAGCCGCCACGCGAAGCGTCCGACTGACCCCGAAAGGAACCGCGTACCCACACCTTCAACATCCGCAAATCGTCCCGCCGAAAATGTGCGCACGATCACCACTCGGCTGGGGAGATCCCCTTCGGAGAGGTTGCGGCAACGTCGCCTCGAGCGGCACCGGGCCCACCCGCCATGGGCCCTGGATCCAGATCGTCATCCGCCGAGCGTTCCCGTCGACGCGGCGTGGCGCTACACAATTCGGTGACACACTCGACACCGAGGGCCGGGCCACGCGTTGACACCGAAGGGGGGCTCCGATAGTTTGCGCGCGGATGGTGAGTTCCGTCCGGGTGGCAGTTCGCCGAGCCGCGCTGCTCGGCCTGTTGGCGCTTGCCTCGGCGATCCTGTTGCCCTATGTGCACGCGATCAGCGGCGTCTGCGGGCACCCGAAGCCGGCTTGCGACACCTCCGACGGAAGCCAAGACAGGGCCCACGGCGACCGCAGCAGCTCGACGAGTCACTCGCGCCATTGCGGCGTTTGTGGCGCGCTCGCCCAGGGCAAGAGCCGGGCCCTGGTTCTTGCCCGCGCCGTCCCGATCGCCTCGCCCCCACGCGACTTCGCTCGCGCGCATCTCGCCCCGGTTGTAGTTCCAGCCAACACCGAGCACGACGTCGCGGGCGCGCGCGCTCCCCCCGCATCCCGTCGATCTGCCTGAAAAAAGTCGTCAGTCACTCTGAGACTCTTTTTTTGGAGGATGCGATGGGACCCGAACGCTCGGTGTCTCGCGCGGCGGCGCTGTTGGCGCTCACCGCGCTCTTCTCTCCCGGACTCGGCCAGGCCGAGACTCCCGACAATCAGATCTCCGCACTGAAGGCCGAGCTCGCCGCGACCAAGGGCGAGCTCTCTCGAACCCAGTCCGCGCTCGAAGCGCTGGAGCGCAAGGTCGACGCGCTCGCCGCCGCGCCCGCCGCCGCCGCGGCGCCGCCCGAGCCGCGAAAGCTCGAGACCGCGCGCATCGCCCCCGTGAACGCCGACAACCCCGCGATCAGCTTCGTCATCGATGGGCAAGCGGCGACGAACACACAGGGCAACGATGGCGCCGGCTTCCTGCTCGCGACCGGAGAGCTCTTCATCTCCGCGCCGATCGATCCCTTCCTGCGCGGCTACGCGAGCATCAACGGCACGACGGACGAGTCGTTCAACATCGAGGAAGCGGCGCTCGTCACGACGTCGCTGCCCTACAACCTGACCGTGAAGGGCGGCCGGTTCATGGCCGACTTCGGGCGCTTCCCGCACTGGCACGACGAGGCGCTGCCGTTCGTCGACCGGCCGCCGTCGATCGAGAACATCATCGGCGGTGAGTCGATCGCGGAAGGCGTCGAGACCTCGTGGCTCGCGCCGACCGACCAGTTCATCCAGGTCACGCTCGGCACGTACAACTCGGTCGGCGCGGACCGCCTGTTCGACTCGAGTGAGTTCGGCACGATGCCCGGCAGTCAGCGCTCGTTCAGTCAGCTGAGCTACGTGGTGCGGCCGCAGACGTACTTCGACCTCACCGACACGATGAACCTCGAGCTCGGCGCGAGCTGGCTCACCGTGCCGACGAACGCGAACCGCGAGCTGTACGGCGTCGACGTCACGTTCCGGCACCAGCCGGGAACCAGCAGCTTCTATCAGGGGACCGTCGTCGGGGTCGAGTGGCTGTGGAACAACGAGCAGTTCGACAACGTCGTGGTCGGCACGGATCCGACCACGGGGGCGGACATCTTCGGCTCGGGACGATTCCGGCGCGACGGCGGGTACGCCTACTTCGAGAGCTTCTTCAACCGCCGCTTTTCGCTCGGTGCGCGCTACGACTACGCCGAGGAGATCTTCGGACCCGCAGACCGCCAGCGCACGGCGAGCGCGTTCGTCACCTGGCAGCCGTCCGAGTTCCAGCGCCTGCGCTTCCAGTTCGACAACATCGGCACCACGGGCCAGGACGATCAGCGCTTCACGCTGCAGTGGACCGCCTTCATCGGGAGTCACAGTCATGGCTTCGCGGCTCGTTAGTCTCCCAGTCGCGCTCATGCTCGCTCTGTTCGGCGCCGAGCCGGGGTTGGCGGCGCTGCGCGTCGTGGCGTCGCTGCCCGACGTCGCTGACATGGCGCGCCAGATCGGCGGCACGCGCATCGAAGTCACGACCATCGCGGAAGGGGGTCAGGACCCGCACAAGGTGCCGGTCAAGCCAAGCTTCGTGACCAAGCTGAACCGCGCGGATGCGCTCGTCGTGCAGGGGCTCGGCCTCGAGCACGCGTATCTGCCGGCGCTGCTCGAGGTTGCGCGCAACTCGAACATCCTGCCCGGCGCGCCGGGCTACATCGACGCCTCGCTCTACATCCATCCGCTCGAGATCCCCGACAGCCAGAGCCGAACCCAGGGCGAGCTGCACCCGCTCGGCAATCCGCACTTCAACATGGACCCGACGCAGGGGAAGCTGATGGCGCGCGCGATCGCCGAGGGGCTCGAACGCGTCGATCCCGAGGGCGCCGAGACGTATCGGGCGGGGCTCGCGAGCTACGAGAAGCTGCTCGACGAGAAGATCGTCGAATGGGACAAGCTCGCGGCGCCGCTGCGCGGCCTGAAGGCGGTCTCGTATCACCCCGACCTGATCTATCTCGCGCAGCACTACGGGATCGACCTCGTCGGCACGATCGAGACCAAGCCCGGCGTGCCCGCAACCCCGGGTCACCTGGAGGAGCTGGTGGCGCAGATGAAGCGGGAGAAGGTGACTCTGGTGATTCGCGAGATCGCGTACGAGCTGCCGCTCGCGCAGCAGGTCGCGGAGCAGACGGGCGCGCGCGTCGCGACCGTCTCGAGCCTGACCGGCGGACTGCCCGGAACGTCGACGTACGTGGAGTTCGTCGAAGCGAATCTGCGCGCGCTGGTCGCCGCCGCGGCGGCGGGAGGCGCAAGCTAGTCGCATGGATTCGGCGCTGATCAAGATCGAGGAGGCGGACCTGGGCTATCCCGGGCGCGTGGTCCTGCGCGACGTCTCCCTCGAGCTGCGGCCCGGGGAGTTCGTCGCGGTGCTCGGCCCGAACGGCTCCGGCAAGACGACCCTGCTGCGGAGCCTGCTCGGGTTCCTCCCGCCGCTCGGCGGGCAGGTCCTGCGAGCTCCGCAGCTGCGCGTCGGCTACGTGCCGCAGCGCGAGACACTCGACGACCTGTATCCCGTCACAGCGCGCGACGTCGCCAGAATGGGCACGTTCGGCGACGTGCCGTTCTGGCGCCGCATCGGCGCGCGCGAGCGGGCCCGGGCCCGCGCCGCGCTCGAGGCGTGCGACGCGACGCGCTTCGCGCGCACGCGCTACTCGGAGCTCTCCGGCGGCCAGCGGCAGCGCGTGCTGATCGCGCGCGCGCTCGCGACCGAGCCGCAGATCCTCTTGCTCGACGAGCCGACCGCGGGCGTCGATCACGCCACGGAGAAGACGATCCTCGAGGTGCTCGGACGGCTGCGCAGCGAACGGGGTCTCTCGATCTGGATGGTCACCCACCACGCCGAGGCGGCGCGCGGCGCGGTCGATCGCGCGGTCAGCGTCGCCGAGGGCGGCGTCTCGGAGGAGAGTGAGTCGTGATGGAGATGTTCTCGCCCGACTTCCTCTTCCGCAACGCGGTGCTCGGCGGCTGGATCGTCTGCGTGCTGTGCGCGGTTCTCGGCGTCTACGTGGCGCTGCGCCGGATGGTGCTGCTCGGCGTCGCGCTGCCGCAGGCCGGCGCGGCGGGCATCGCGCTCGTGTTCCTCCTGACTCACCACGTGCACGGCGAGGGCGGCAGCGCGCACTGGGTCGCCTTGGCCGGGTCCCTCGGCGCGACGTTCGCCGGGCTCGCGCTGCTCGTGCTCGGCGGTCGCGGCTCGCGCACACCGGTCGAGTGGCGCATCGGCGGCCTGTTCGCCGTCGCGTCCGCGACCACCCTGCTCACCGTCGCGCTGAATCCGACCGGGGACCTCGAGATGACGAGCCTCCTGCGCGGCGAGCTGCTCGCGATCTCGAACCGGGATCTCGCGGTGCTCGCGGTGGTGGCGGCGATCGTGCTCGTGGTGTTCGGGCTGTTTCGGCGCGAGATCCTGCTCGTCTCGTTCGACGCGGAGTTCGCGCGCACGATCGGCCGCAGTCCGGCGCGCTACGACGCGCTCTTGTACTTCCTGCTCGGCGTCGGAATCTCGATCGGCGTGATGACCGCCGGGCCGATGGTCGTCTTCGCTTTCCTGGTGCTGCCCGCGCTGGCCGCACTGCGACTCACGACTCACCTGGCGATGACGTTTCTCGTCGCCGCGGGGATCGCGACGTTCTGCTCGCTGGGCGGTTTCGAGGTGTCCTACCGCGCCGATCTTCCGGCGGGACCCGTGTACGTGCTGCTCGCTGCGGGGGTCTGGCTGATCGCCGGGGCGACGGCGCGCGCGCGCCGGCGCATCGCGACGACCGCCGGCGTGCTCGCGCTCGTGCTCGCGGCGATTCCGCTCTCTGGCTGCGGCCTGCTGAAGACCCCGGACGAGCGCGCGGCCGAGCCGGCGGAGAGGGGCAGCCTGCCGGAGCTCCAAGGCGCGGTCGCGGTGCTCCCGTTCCGCAACGAGACCGGCCAGACACTCCGGCTCTCCGGCGCGAGCCCGCTCGACGAATTCGCGCGCGCGCTCGGGCGCGGCGGCGATGCGCCGTCGCTGACGGTGCTCGACGTGCTCCGGGTGCGTGCCGCGCAGGAGCTGGCTCGGCGC
>Ga0326726_10001451_pt1 | contig 22025 bp, 16 predicted proteins | sample MHFenrmetagenome_2_FD_207603 | JGI IMG/M metagenome (GOLD analysis project Ga0326726, IMG submission 207603) | Lab enriched peat soil microbial communities from Michigan Hollow, Ithaca, NY, United States - MHF15MN | ecosystem: Environmental > Terrestrial > Soil > Wetlands > Peat | place: USA... | reverse complement strand
CAGTCCAGGCGAAACTCTCGCGTCGTCGGAATGGCAGGAGATCAAAAAAGCGGTCGGCGCCACCTCTGATGACACGCTGGTGATCGTCTGGGGGAACAGGCAGGATGTGAGCACGGGCGCATCTGAGATCGTCATCAGAGCGAAGGAAGCCACCGTCGGGATCCCATCGGAGACGAGACAGGCTCTCCGCGACGGAACGAATGGCTTTGAACGCATCCTGCCGGGCGCCGACCGGATGTATCCGGACACTGATCTTCCTCCGCGGCGGATTACCGCAGAGCACCTCGGTGCCATCAGCCATGACATCCCGCAACCTTACTGGGACCGTGAAAAGTGGTATCGCGGTCTCGGAGTCCCGGCTGATCTCTCCGCTGATCTGAGCATTTCCCCATTTGCGGGGCTTTTCGCGATGGCCGTCAACGAATGGAAGATTTCTCCCACGCTTGCGGCCGTCACGCTGATTCAGTTGCCAAAACGCGTAAGGAAGAAGCTTCGCCGCCGGGTTGAATTTACGTCAGAAACCATGCGCGAGATCCTGAGCGCCTGCAGGGAAGGACGTCTTTCGAGGGAAGGGATCGCGCCTGCACTGCTTCGAGCTGTCGAAGGGGCTCGTTTTGTACGCGATGACCTCCCTGTCCCGTGCCTTGAGGCCGATGTACTTGACGCGATCGGGGAAGCTAAGGGTGAGATAGCCTCGATCAAAATCCGGCATCCAGAGCAGCTACCCAAGGTTTTGATGGGGCGCGTCATGGCAAGGGTACGGGGACGATTCGACGGAAGCAAGGTTGCGGCACACGTTGGCCGGGAGGTTTCAGGTTCCGAAATGAACTCTCGCGAGAAAGCCGGCGCGATCAAGTGAAATGACTGTCTTCTCAGGCATCGTATGAATGAAAATTTCAGGGGGTACCGCGGGGAATCGCTCGAGAAACTCAAAGCCTTCAATGCCGAAGTCTGGAGTGACGTCGAAATACGGACCGACGGTGGCTCATTCACTGGAATCGTTCTTCCACGCTCCGAAACCGCTGACCCGTATCACATCGTTCTGAAACTCCGGAGCGGGTACAACATCGGGATTGCCGCCCAGAACGTCCGCTCGATTTCCGTCCAGGGTCGGAAGGAGGCACATTACAAGATCCCGGAGAAGGAGTTTCCCGTCGATCCGAAGAAACCGCGGGTCAAGCTGCTTGGAACAGGGGGAACAATCGCCAGCCGCCTTGACTATCGAACCGGCGCCGTCATCCCGGCATTCTCTCCGGGAGAACTGTACGGCTCAGTGCCCGAGCTGGCAGACCTCTGCAACCTTGAGACCGAAAAACTCTACGGCGTCTTCAGCGAGAACATGGGACCTGAACAGTGGATCGGGACTGCGCAGGCCATCGGGCGCGAGATCGAAAAAGGGGTGCATGGCATAGTCATCGGTCACGGGACCGACACCATGCATCATACTGCCGCCATTCTTTCGTTTATGGTCCAGAACTCACCTGTACCGATTGTCATGGTGGGTTCGCAACGTTCCAGCGATCGCCCATCCTCAGATGCCGCGCTCAATCTCATGCACAGCGTGAAGACGGCCGCCGAAAGCGACATCGCGGAGGTCTTGGTCTGCATGTTCGGCCCAACATCGGATCAATATGGATTGCTGCACCGCGGAACGCGCGTCCGAAAGATGCATTCGAGCTATCGGTCGACTTTTCGGACCATCGGCGACATTCCGATTGCAATGGTGAGCCGCGAAACAATCAGGCCCCTTCGCCAGGATTACAAACGAAGGCGCCAGGACAGGAATGTACTCATCAATACCGCGTTTGAAGAAAAGGTCAGCATCGTCTACTACTACCCCAACATGAAGCCTGATATCCTCGATTCTCTCATCGACAACGGCTATCGTGGAATCATCATCGCCGGCACCGGGTTGGGACATGTGAACAAGCCGCTCTATCCTTCGCTCAAGCGGGCCAGGGAAAAGAACATTGCGGTCTATATGACGGTTCAAACGCTCTGGGGGTATGTGCAGATGTATGTGTACGATACGGGACGCGATATGATGGAACTCGGCGTTGTCCCGTCAGCGAACATGCTCCCGGAGGTCGCCTACATGAAGCTGGGGTGGGCACTTGGCCAGACAGACGATCTGGAGAAAGTCCACGAGATCATGTTGACGCCTATTGCCGGAGAGATCACCGAACGCGAACCAAGCAACGGATATCTCATTTTCCAGGGAGGTATTCCGGAAGTCGAGGAGTTTATTTCGAAGTACAGAAGGTGAGAAGTCAGCGGTCAGCAGTCAGCAGTCAGCGGTCAGTTGTCAGCGGTCAGTAGTCAGCTGAAGGCTGATGGCTGAGAGCTGACAGCTGGCACGCCGGCCTGGTTCAACAATTTCTGAATCATACACTCTGTGCTGATGCCACCCTCGGTCAGTCCTTCCTTCAAGTCATACCTGTTTCCTGCGCTGATTGCGATGCTCTCCCTGCAAATTGCCCAGGCACAGCAAAGAACCTTTTGTAACCCACTGAACATCGACTACGCATACAACGCGATTCCTAATTACACGGAGGGTGGGAAGCACCGGACAACAGCCGATCCGGTCATCGTGCGTTTCAAAGGAAATTATTATCTCTTCTCCACAAACCAGTACGGGTATTGGTGGAGCCCGGACCTGGCTGACTGGAAGTTCGTCCCGCGATCGTTTCTCAAACCATATCATCATGTGTACGATGATCTGTGCGCCCCGGCTGCCGTTTCTCTGGGCGACACGCTACTCCTCTTAGGTTCCACATATACAAAAGATTTCCCTCTCTGGATGAGCACGGATCCGAGGACCGATAACTGGACTGAAGCGGCGGATTCATTTCAGGTAGGTGCGTGGGACCCGGATTTGTTCCTTGACGACGATAATCGCCTGTACATATACTTTGGTTCAAGCAACGATCACCCGATTTACGGACAGGAATTGAATCGCTTCACTTTTCGACCAGTTGAGGAGCGCAAAGAACTGATTCGTCTGCATGATGATGTTCATGGCTGGGAACGGTTTGGTGAACATGCAGATAACGCGTTTCTGCGCCCCTTCATCGAGGGTGCGTGGATGACAAAGCATCAGGGAACGTACTATCTCCAGTATGCAGCCCCCGGGACCGAATTCAGCAGCTACGCCGATGGCGTCTACACGAGTGTTTTTCCTCTTGGACCGTTCACGTACCAGTCACACAATCCATTTTCATACAAACCCGGAGGGTTTGCCCGCGGCGCCGGCCATGGATCGACATTCCAGGACGTGTACGGAAACTGGTGGCATGTCTCGACGGTCGGGATTTCGGTCAAAAATAACTTCGAACGACGGATCGGCATATGGCCTGCCGGATTCGATTCTGATGGGGTGATGTACTGCAATACCGCATACGGGGATTATCCTCTCTCCTTTCCGAATGGCAGAGAAGATCATCTTCGCGGGCAATGGACGGGTTGGATGCTCCTCAATTATGGAAAGCCGGTGCAGGTGTCATCGACGTACGGCGGATATGAGGCGAACTTCGCAGTCGACGAGGACATCAAGACGTACTGGAGTGCGGCTTCGGGTGGCTCTGGAGAATGGCTCCAGAGCGACCTTGGCTCCATCTCGACTGTCAACGCCATTCAAGTGAATTATGCAGACCAGAATGCGGAGCTGATGGGGAAACAACACGGGATCGATCATGAATATGTCGTCCAGGGTTCTGTCGATGGATCCAGATGGCAGATCCTTGTCGATAAACGCGACAACCACCTCGATGTCCCCCACGACTATGTCGAATTGAAACAGCCGGCCAAAGTACAGTTCGTCAAGATTGAGAATGTCCATGTTCCGACAGGGAAGTTCGCGCTCAGCGGGTTCCGGGTTTTTGGGAAAGGGTCCGGAGAGCCTCCAGACACGGTAAAAGATTTCATGGTTTTGAGGGGCGACAGCGAGAGGCGAAATGCGTGGATCAAGTGGAGACAATCAGATAACGCTGTGGGGTACACTATCTATGCCGGTGTTTCTCCCGATAAGCTCTACACAAGCGTCATGGTATATCGTGACAATGAGTACTATTTCACGGCAATGGACAGGGAATCGACCTACTACTTTCAGATCGAGGCCTTCAATGAGAATGGGGTAGGAAGGCGGACGGCAGTCGTTGCGGTCAAATAGAAATGCTTATCCGCTGCAAATTGTGTTGACTTTTACGTATTCTGACACTCCTGACTCGACTTTAGACTGTGCTCTGCAAAATCTTTTCCTCCGTGACGACAAGCCCACTCTGTTGTGGTCAGGCCTTTCAAACTCGTGAGATCAGACTCGCCGGGATGTTTTGATGTTTCCCAAAATGCATCATTAGCAGCGGTGAGCTCGCCATCGAGCACACACCTTTCAGCTACTCGTGTATAGTGAACAGCCTGAGGCGAATCAGGCTGAATCGCCGATGCCGGAGCCATGGCCGCCAGGACGGTTGCGAAGAGGAGCTTGATGTTTTCCCCATTCTTTGGTGAGTGAATAGAGCTCTTCAAGGACTTCCCTTGCGCTCAGCACGTCTGCTCCGAGCCTCGCATTGATCTCCAGGATCATAGGACGGACGGCGGAATCGAGCCGGATATCCATGTTCAATGGGCCTTCCAGTTGTAGCTTTTTGACGGCATCGATTGCGATAGCGGCGATGTCGGATCGCTCCACCCTTTGCACGCCTACGGCGTTCCCCGTGAGCCCTTCCCTCAGGCCCGTTTTCAGGAGCACAACTGCTGCCCTGGTTCGCCCTGCGGGATAGGCAAAGAGATTCACATTGAACTCTTTTCCCGGGACGAATTCCTGATAGATGATGTCATCGCGGGTTTCCTTGAGGGCTTCCCCCGGCGTTGCGTACACGCGTACGCCTCTTCCTCCTCTTCCTATGCGAGGCTTCGCGATAAAAGGATACCTGAGAATAACGGCAACCTCGCGGGCGTTCACCGGATTCGGCCCTGTCAGTGTCAGGGGTACGCTGCAACCGAGAGCCTGGAGCTGATTTGCGGTGAGGAGCTTGTCATGAGCTGTGTTTGTGGCTTGCGGTTCGGAGATCCAGATTGCGGTCCCCAATGTGCGGATGGTGTCCCGGAGCCGGGCGATCGTCGGAAGTTCCTCTGAAACGGTGGGTACCAAAAGCGCCGGTCGGAATTGCTGAATCAATCTGAGGAGCTTGCCCGAAAATGTGAAATCGTCCCCACGTGGGACCAGATGGAAGGCTTCCGTGTCATCGTCCACCCTGACGATATCTGTCCCGATAACTTCGCAGGATTGTTCCCGAAAGAATCTGACAGCCGCCCTGCCGGCGGGCCCGCCGATTCCTGTAATCAGTATTCGTGAATTAGCCAATGGAATGTTTTGATCTGATGGGAATTTGTGGTGTCTCTTGCTCGAACATGAAGTGTGCCGGAATGCCGAAACGTTCGGAAAGAGCATTTTTCTTGGTTCCTGGAGATTTTGACTGCGCTTTGGCTGAATTGTGAGTCTCAATTGCCACACCCTGGAGGTGGGGTCGGGGAAGGAGTGTGGAGTGCAGGCAACGACTTGGGGGGGGTCGAATTCAGATATCTGATATCTGATATCTGAACTCATCTTCTAACATCCTCCTTGTATTTTCTTTTCTTTCTTGACCACGGGTGTGGCATTCTTGCTCTGTTCGATGAGCTGGAGGATTTCGGCGCGGGCCCTTTCGCGGAACTTTTGCACGTCGGAATCCCAGCGGGTGCCCGTCGATGCAAATGTGGAAGGCTGCAGGATGATATTCTTGAAGCCAACGAAGCCCCCCTGAAGCACAGAGGTGTTCTCATATCCAAGCTCTTTCAAGAGGAGGCTGGCGGTTCGACCATCAGCTTCTGTACTGCCCGCGAGAACCTTCTTTGTATGCCCATGCGAAAAACGTTTCTTGAGCCCAGCACGGGACCATTGATTGAATCCTGCGAATACCTTCGATTGATATCTTGTTCCAGTTGATCGCCATCCGGATGCATTTCAATCTCTCGACATCAGACTGGGAGTAGACGCGTTGGTGAGCTTTACGCATTTGGGTGAGCAGAAGACCGCGGCGTTCGTATATGCGCAGCGTCGGGGTTGAAACGCCGAGCATCTTTGCGACAGCCCTCATGGTATACAAGGGGGGGAAAGGGATCTGGCTTTTGCTCTCATGGCTATATTTATAAAAACAAGGAATGTGCCTCGGAAAAGCCGGGTTTCTCGCGTGGAAGGCCTTTTTGTCCGACAGGATTCCCACTGCTGCAATAAGTTCAGAGTTGGATTTCATTGGTGACAATTGCGCTCTTGAAAATTGTATCCGAGTGACTAATCTGTGGATGAACCTTGCTTGTAAGGCATGTACTTCGTACATTATGACCAGCCAGTCATGATGTGACCCTCCGGTCACCCATCACGTCTGCTCATTATCCGTTCCTTTCCACTTATGAACCGTCGTACGTCCGCCCGTGTCCTTCCCCGGAAGGAGCGGGAGAAGCGCGCCCGGCAGGAGGAAATCCTGACTGCAGCCCGCGCATTGTTTGCCCTGAAGGGGTATCACAACACAACGCTCGAAGAGATTGCCCACCATGCGGAATTCGGCAAGGGGACGATCTACAACTACTTCAGCAGCAAGGAGGAGCTGTTCTACGGAATCATCGATCAGCTCACCGCCGAGACGGTCGAATTGGCGCTCGCTTCCATCCGCGACACCAACGGTACTGCGAGAGAGAAACTCACCGCCTATGCTGTGGCAATGATCTCTCACGCCCGTGCGAATGCGGAACTCGTCAACCTGATCATCCGGGAGATCAATCATGTGGGAGACGGAAGTGATGATATCCGGATGAAGATCTTCCACCTGCGTGCCAGAAAAGTATGGGAGACCATCGCACAACCGATCAAAGATGAGATCCGGTCGAACGGCTCGAAACAGGTGGACGCCGTGCGCCTCGCGGCAATGTTCGATGGCATGCTCCGGTTTCATTGTATCGCGCAGTACGGGAAGTTCCGTCTCCTGGAAAACGAAAATATCGCCCAGGCCGTGAGTTCGATCGTCTCTGTGTTCTTTGATGGGATCGCGAATTATAAGGAATGAATCCATGGCGCCACTCACTTTTCTGACTCTCAGACAATCAGGCATCATCGGTCTGGCCGTTTCCCTGTTTGCCCTTCCCGTGCTGGCGGAGGACGCAGGTTCGCCGCTTATCCTCACGCTCGATAAAGCCCTGGCGATGGCCTCTGAACAGAACCGCGACATCCTGATCGCGGATCAGGACAGGAACAAAGCTGATGAACAGGTGAGCGAGGCATGGGCAGGCGTCTTCCCGAAAATCACGGTCAACGGCTTGTATTCGCGATACATAGAAAAGCCTGTGCTCTTTATCCCGGCGAATACCCCCCTGCTCAATCCGACCAACTCGACTCAGAAGTTTTCGATCGGTTCCGATAACGCTTATTCCGCCGGTGTGAATTTCTCGCAGACGTTGTTCGACCGGAAGGTGGGGGTAGCCCTGAATATTGCGGACACCTATCACGAGTACTCTCAACAGGCTTATCATTCCACGGAGCAGGACATCGCGCTTGCCGTCAAGAAGGCGTTCTACGGTGTCCTGCTGGCCCAGAAACTGGTCGAGGCAAACCGGCAGGGACTTGAGGTCGTAAAGGCAAATTTCGAAAACGTGCAGGCTCTGTATCGACACGGTAATGCAGCGGAATATGATTTGTTGAGGGCGAACGTGCAGCTGGCGAACACCGAACCGCTGTTGATTTCAGCCGAGAACAATCTCCTGCTGGCAAAGAATGTCCTGAAAAACCTGCTGGCGGTTCCGCTGAGCCAGGATATCGAACTCGTGGGGGAATTGACTTTTGAGGAACTCTCCGGAGAAGCTATGGCGGAAGCCGATCAGAAGGCAATAGCCACCAACCCGGCGATCGCGCAACTCGCCCTCCAGGAATCGATTCTCGAAATGAATGTCAGCGTGGAACAGTCGAGTTATTTCCCTACGCTCAGTATCGTTGGCGGCTATCAGTGGCAGACGCAGGACAATACGTTTCAGTTTCGCAACTACCTCTGGGCGAACACCTTCAACGTAGGTCTGCAGCTTTCCTATACACTGTTTGACGGATTGAAATCGACATCCAGGGTTCAACAGGCGTCCATCGAGAGGCAGAAAGTGCATCTCGTCCGGCTCAAATCGGAAGAGGGATTGAAAATTCAGATTCAATCCACCGAGCTGAAGATGCTCGAAGCCAGGAAGAGGATCGAAGGACAGGAGAAGAACATTAACCAGGCGCAACAGGCAGTGCGCATTGCCCAGACTAGGTTCAAGAGCGGCGTCGGGACACAGCTCGAGCTTCTGGATTCACAGGTTGCCATGACGCGCGCGCAGACGAACTACGCACAGGCGCTGTACGATTACATCATCGCAAAGGCCGAATGGCAGCGGGCCGTCGGCCTTCCGAAGTAGGTCGCAGTTTTCTTTCAACCAAGGAGCCAAGGAAACATTGAACACTATTGAGCGGTTACTCGACGGCGCCCTCGCCTTAGCATTTTTCGCCCTGTCATTTTCCGCGATGCCCGGTTGCGGTTCAGGCCCGAAACCGGATCCGGCCGAGGCGAAGGGTACTACCGGCGTCCATGTCGTTCCTGTGAACATTGCGGTCGCAGGAAGAGAGCATCTCTCCGTTACAAAGACCTACTCGGGTACCCTGGAGGGGGAAGAGCAGGCTAATATAGTCGCGAAGATATCCGAGCGTGTCATCGGCATCAACATCCGCGTGGGGGCAGCGGTGCAGGCGGGGCAGGTCACGATCACGTTGGACAAGAGCGGTGCCTCCTCGCAGTACTACCAGGCCGAGGCCAGCTTCAACAACGCCGAGAAAACGCTCCAGCGGATGAAGTCGCTGTACGACGAGGGTGCAGTTTCGCTCCAGACCCTGGACGGCGCGCAAACGGCGTATGAAGTGGCAAAGGCCAACTTCGGCGCCGCGCGGAGCGCGGTAGAGTTGACCACACCGATCCCCGGCGTCGTCACCGCCCTGAATGTCAGCCTCGGTGATCTGACCGTTCCGGGAGCTGTGCTTGCCACCATTGCCAGAAATGCCCGTATGAAGGTGACCCTGAACATCAATGAATCCGATGTCGTGTATCTGGCCATGGGAAGCAAGGTGAGAGTATATTCGGAAACAAATCCCGATGCAGACGTCGAGGGACGGATCGTCCAGATTTCGAGATCTGCCGATGTCCGTTCCCGTTCTTTTGAGATCAAAGCACTTTTCGCCAACACCCGGAACCGGTGGTTCAAACCGGGGATGTTCTGCAAGGTGGACGTTCACATTTCTCCTGCGCAACAGACGCTTGTCATCCCGAACGGAGCGATTCAGAGTGACGGTGTAACCAGTCAGGTGTTTGTGATTCGCAATGGCCGTTCATTCCGCAACATCGTACAGACAGGCGTGACGGACGGCATGAACACGGAAATTCTCTCGGGGATCTCTTCCGGTGACACGGTGGCAACGGTCGGAGTGAATAATCTCAGGGACAGCACGCTGGTCAGCATTGCCGGCCTGTCGCATTGAAAAATATGGCACCCTCATTGATTGATCGAAAGAAGGAGTCTGAGAGCAGATGAAACTTGCAGATGTCTCCATCGAACGGCCCGTGTTCGCAACGATGATGATCCTGGCCCTCATTGTGCTCGGTCTGTTCTCCTACGTGAAACTGAATATCGACCAGTTCCCGGATATCGACTTTCCCTATGTCACCGCGACGACAGTCCTTCCGGGTGCCGGCCCGGAACAGATCGAATCTGACGTGACGAAGAAGATTGAAGATGCCGTCAACACGATTGGCGGGATCGAGCACATTCAATCAGTCTCCCAGGAGGGAGTCTCGTTCGTTATCATTCAGTTCAAGCTGGAGGTGGAGGGAAAACAGGCAGCACAAGAGGTTCGGGAGAAGATTGCTGCCATCAGGGCCGATCTCCCCACGGACACGAAGGATCCCGTCATACAGCGCCTCGACCCCGCGAGCCAGCCCATCTTTACGCTGACCGTTTCGGGCGATCGATCTGAAAAGGAGATCACAACATACACCAAGGATGTCATTAAGAAGCGCCTCGAAAATGTGCCCGGAGTGGGGAGAGTGGACCTGATTGGCGGAGCGGAGAGGGAAATCCAGATCGATGTTGACGCCGCGCGTCTTCAAGGATACAATCTCTCCATTCAGGACGTCATCCAGGGCGTGTCCTCTGCCAATGTCGAGGTTCCGGCAGGAAATCTCATCCAGGGGCAGCGTCAGATCCTCCTGCGGACCATGGGGAAATACACGAACGTCGACGACTTCAACCGTGTCGTTGTTGCGTCTCCCGGGGGTCGGGTTGTTCACCTTTCTGATGTTGCCACCGTCTCCGACGGTGTGAAGGAGCAGGTGAGCCTCACCCGCGTCAACGGACGGCGCGCGGTTGGATTGAGCATCCTCAGACAGGCGGGGAGCAACACCGTCCGCGTGGCTGACGCCCTGAACCGGCAAATAGAACGGATGCATCGCGAACTCCCCTCCGATGTCCATATTACGATAGCGCGCGACAACAGCACGTTCATCCGTGATTCAATCAACGACGTCTTGTTTGACATTGCTTACGGTGGTTTGCTGGCAGTCATTGTCGTTTATCTGTTCCTTGCCAACATAAGGTCAACGCTCATAAGCGCGATTGCATTACCCACCTCGATTATCGCAAGTTTCATCATCATGTTTGCGCTGAACTTCACGCTCAACATGATGTCACTTCTCGCCCTCTCGCTTGCCGTGGGGCTCCTGATCGATGATGCTATCGTCGTGATCGAAAACATCTACCGGCACATGCAGCAGGGAGAGACCCCGATGGAAGCTGCGAAATCAGCGACAAGTGAGATTGGTCTTGCCGTCATGGCAACCACCTTCACCATCATTGCCGTGTTCGTCCCGGTGGCATTCATGCCCGGCATCGTCGGACGGTTTTTCTATCAGTTTGGCATTACCATTTCCGTTTCTGTCCTGGTCTCGTTGTTCGTTGCATTCACGCTCACACCGATGCTTTCTTCGCGCTGGCTGACGAAGGAAGACGAAGAACTGACAAAGGATGGAAACCTCCTGCGCAAGGTACTCTATTGGTTTAACCATTTTTTCGAAATCCTGAGCAAAAAGTATCAGACGGCCATTGCCTGGGCGCTCGGTCACCGGAAAACCACGATCTTTGGCGCCCTTGCCGTGTTCCTTCTCAGCTTTTTCCTCATGCGCTTTCTCGGGACGTCGTTCTTCCCGAGCAGCGACCAGAGCGAATTCTCTATCGGCATTAACGCTTCACCAGGAAGCTCCCTGGAGCAGACCAGCTCGATATGCTCGACGATCGAGGATGTTCTCCGGAAACGGCCTGAAGTGACCACGATTCTGACGACCATTGGTCCCGGAAATGATCCGGTGACGAAGGGCACCATCCTTGTCAAGCTGGTCCCGAAACAAAACCGTCCGAAAGGGGTCGAGCGAATCATGGATGAGGTGCGCGCTCAGCTAAGCAATATCCCCGGTGCCAACCTCAGTGTTTCAAGTCAACAAGGAGTCGGGGGAACGAACAAACCGGTCATTATGACGGTCAGGGGCCCCGACATGGCAGTGCTGGAGAAGCTGGCGGAGCAGGTGGAACACATCGTTCGAAGGACGCGAGGAGCTGCCGACGTCGAGAACAGCCTGGAGACATCCAAACCGGAGTTTCGGATCCGAATCGACAGAGAGAAAGCTTCGGACCTCGGGGTCAACGTGGGGCTCATTGCGACAACTGCGCGGTCGATGGTCGACGGTTACGTTGCGACGAAATATCAAGAGGGTGAAGAACAATACGATGTCCGCGTCCGGTTGCTCCGACGGGACAGAACCTCCCTCGAAGATATCAGGAATCTTACCGTCAAGAGCACCAAAGACGTCGGGAACAATCAGAAGCTAATTGTCCCCATCAGCGCCGTTGCAGAGATTGGTCCCGGCTCCGGCCCTTCGAAGATCAATCGGTTCGACCGCCAACGAGAAATCAGGATCGACGCCAACCTGACTGACCGGCTCCTCGGCGACGTTCTCGGAGACATTCAGAAGGAGACCCGCACACTCGCTGTGCCTGCCGGGTACAGCGTTGGGATCACGGGCCAGGGAGAGATGCAGGCGGAATCGTTCGGGAACATCTTTCTGTCGCTCGGACTTGCGATCGTGTTCGTGTATATCGTCCTCGCGGCCCAGTTCGAGAGCTTCACCTATCCGTTTGCCATCATGCTGTCATTGCCAATGTCACTGATCGGTGCCGTCTTCGCGCTCATCGTGTTCAGAAGCGCAATATCAGTTATGTCTCTCATCGGCATCATCATGCTGATGGGACTCGTGACGAAGAACGGAATCCTGCTTGTTGATTATGCGAACGTCCTGCGGGACAGAGGCCTGGCCCGGACAGATGCCCTTGTTAAAGCCGGAGCCACCCGTTTGAGACCCATCCTGATGACAACGTTTGCCATGATATTTGGGATGACTCCAGTAGCTTTTTCCTTCGGCGAAGGGAGTGAGTTCCGTTCTCCGATGGGACAGGCGGTTATTGGCGGACTCATCACCTCGACGCTCCTGACACTCTTTGTCGTGCCGGTCGTTTATTCCTTCCTCGATGACCTATCGTTCCGGAAAGTGACCACCGTTTTCAGAAGGAAAGGCAAGACTCGCGACGTGGTCACGGGAAGACCTGGAACTCTCCCGAAAATCAACATCAAAGAGGTTCTGGAGCATTCGGACCCCGTTCATTAACCAAGGACTGACATGAAAGTCGCTTTCGTTGTCAACAACGATGTCTACACCCCGCGAGTGATGGAGTTGCTCAACACCCTGGGTGTGGATTTCTTCACCCAATGGGAGCATGTAAAGGGGAAGGGACACGAGACAGAGCCGCACCTCGGAACCCGCAGCTTCCCCGGGTTCAATTCGGTCCTGATGATCGCCTTCGAGGATGAGGGGCTTCTCGGGAAGCTGATTGAAGGGATTGTCGTTGCCAACAAGCAAATCCAACGCTCTGACGACCGGATAAGAGTGTTCCAGCTTCCGCTGGACCGTATCGTCTGACATCTACCTGGATGCGGAACAACGGCCCGCTTCGAAAAGACCCTCCAAAATTAGCTTTGTCCGAAAACGCTGCACCCAGGCGATGATCCTGGTGCGGCCCTGTCCGCACCGGTGTTGACTCCGACGATACATCCCCCTATACTGCGGGCATGGGGAAGGCATTCCTGAACGAGTACGACCGTCCGACCCGAACCCACCACCAGATCCTCCTCATGAGCTGGGCGGGCTGGGTGTTTGACTTCTACGATCTTATCCTGTACACTTTTCTCCTGATCCCAATCGGTCAGGAGCTTCACCTTGGCAACATCGAACTCTCGTATGTCCTCGGTGCGTCATTGGCCGCGACCGCCATCGGCGGCGTGGTGTTTGGAGTACTCTCCGACCGATTCGGCCGCAGAAGCGTTCTTCAGTGGACAATACTTACCTATAGCGTCGGGACTTTCCTGAGCGGACTTTCTCAGGGCGTTGAGGCGCTCATCGTCTTTCGCATCATTACGGGACTGGGTGTCGGAGGTGAGTGGGCAACCGGGCAAACGTATGTGGGGGAGTCTTTCCCACCCCGTGTCCGGGGGCGCTACGGGGCATTCATGCAAACCGGGGCGCCGCTCGGCATTGCTCTCGCTTCGGTGGTCGGGGGATTTGTAGCTCCAGCAATAGGTTGGAGGGGAGCGTTTTTCATTTCGGTTGTCCCTGCCCTCCTTGTTGTCTTCATCCGGAAACGCCTCCCTGAATCTGATGTCTGGCTGGAGCACAAGCGCATCGGACGGCAACAAGGTGGCACGTCGACAGATACCACGTTGAGGAAGTTCGCCTCGCTTTTTCAACGACCCCACCGGAGATTCTTCATCCTGTCCCTGATACTGGCGATATTTGATATGTCGGCATACTGGTTCACGTACTCCTGGCTACCCGGGTACCTGCATCAGGAAAGGCAATTCTCGATGACGAAATCCGCACTCTGGGTTCTCGTTACGCAGTGCGGAGGGTTCATCGGCTACTCGACCTTTGGCTTTGTCGCGGACAGGCTGGGGCGAAGGCCAGCCTACTCGATCTACTCGTTTGTTATGGCGGTGGGCCTAATGATGATTACGTTGCTGTGGGATGTCATCGCAGCCACCCCCGGGGTGATCCTCGTGTTCATGTTTCTCGTGGGTTTTGGTACGGGAATGTTTGGCGGGTATGGACCGCTCTTCTCCGAGCTTTTCCCCACAGCCATTCGGAATACCGCAATGGGTTCAGCGTTTAATCTGGCCAGAGGGGTTCAGTTCTTTACGCCGGTTGCCATCGCCGTCATTGCCCAATCGTATGGCCTCGCCGGAGGCATTTCGATCGCAGCGCTCTTTGCCCTGTTGACCGGAGCATGGATCTGGACATTCCCGGAAACGAAGGGGAAGGCAATCGAAATTTGAAAAGTTGTCGGGCGTTCAGGCTGCCCGGCACAGAACGAAATCTCTCTGACGCCGTATAATCCGCTCCGCGTTGCGGAGATGTCAAACGCCTCAACAAATATCCGTTCGGCTCCCGGCTTCATCTGAGTATGCAACAATCACTCCACAAGACCTCCCTGTGGAGCCATGAATGGTCCGCTTCCGCTGGTTTGCGAGATAGCCGCCATTTGCTTTTTTGGCTCATCGGTATCGCCTTTATAGCCCGTGTGGGTTTCGTATTCCTGGTGAACGCGTACAATGACGATGCCTATATAACATTCCGCTACGCACGCAATGTTATCACTGGTAGTGGCTTTGCGTACAACGCCGGTGAAGCGGTATTTGGAGCCAGTTCACCTCTGTATGTTCTGATCTGGGCGGTTGTGGGTTCGGTCGTATCCTTTGCCAGTGTGCCTTTTCTTGCACAATGGTTTGGCTGTCTCAGCCTCTTTGGATTTGTGGCCCTGCTCTGGGATGAAATCCCCTTTTCGACTCCTGTGAAGTTGGTAGTGTCAATCGGGCTGCTGAGCTACCCCAGAATATTTTACTCGAGCATCGGTGGAATGGAAGAATGCTTCATCCTTCTCCTCATGGGCCTGAGTTATTCCACATATCGACGACAGTCAGCAATTGGACTCGGCATATCTCTGGCAATTCTCTTTCTCTGCAAGATTGACACCCTTATTTGGATCGTTTGTCTGCTTGCCGTCATTGTCCTCGCCGAAAAGCGTGCGCCATGGAAATCACTCCTCGTCGCACTACTCTTCTCCCTTCCCTGGATCATCTACGCAGTTTTGAAATTTGGATCGGTCATCCCGCATACAGTTGAAGCCAAACAGATCGCCTACTCGCACGAACCAGGTTTACCATTCGTTGACGCTGTTCTTTTCACGGTTCCTGATGCCTATCGGAACAACCCATACGTCGTTCTTCTCTTCGGCGTCGCCGTTTACGGAATACTGGTGTTCACATTGGTAAGGGCGGTGAAGTCAAAGTCATTTAGCTTTCTCGTATTCCCTGTGTATTGCCTTGTGTACACTCTTGTCCTGCTTCTCTCCGGCACCTCGCTGGGCCTTTGGGAACGATGGACGGTCCCGCACTGGGGAATGTTTCTGGTCAGTTCCGGCTATTTCGTAGAATGGATGGTATCGCGATTCCACGTTGATGAAACAATCATTGGAAAACCCTGGTACGCCCCTGCTGTGCTATCGCTCCTCCTCGTTTGCCTTACAGCATCATTCCTCTATCCCTACCGGGCCAGCCCTGATCCTGAATCATCCCGAGAGGTCGGGGTGTGGCTGAGGAACAACGCTCAGAGTCAGGAATCTGTAATGCTGGAGCCGATCGGATTCATCGGCTATCTTTCAAACCTGCGTGTGCATGATTTTATAGGACTTATAACACCTGAGGTCACGTCCGCGAGACAGCAAACACCCGGCTCAAACCGGTGGTTTACACGATACCTGAAACAACATGAGCCATCGTTCGTGGTGTTTCGGTCAAGCGAGGTGAAGAACAATCAATTCATGTCCGGAGGTTGTGGCGATGGAATCTTCCTTGCAGAAGAGGCAGATTGGTTCAACGCTCATTACATTTTGACATATCAAACAAAACGGGGCGAAGTAACTGAAGAATTGAGGATTTACAAACGGGCGGTCATGGAGTGAACGAGAACTTCGCGGGGCCTGTTCCCTTGGAAGAATATCTTGCGCCCGCGTAGGCAAAAAGGTGGCTTAGGTTTAGTTCCAGGCATGGAGGAAGCGTGACCGGACCAGGCCTCCCCAGATTACTCCGCGAAACACCATTTTCCGATCACCAATAAAGAATGAATTTCACTTGACAATTAACAAAGTGTAATGTTATATTGCGCGCCGCGAGGAGATTCTTCAACCCACCTTCTCCTCTCTTCTGCCTCAGGATGAGGTGGAATTCTTCTGCTTAGGCGATATGATGCTGCTTTTTTCTCGCTGTAGCTCGTGCTGCTAGCTCTTTCCTTCCTGACTATTTGTTGTTCGCGTGATGATGCTGTATGAGGAGAGGCCGAAAGCGAACGTCATTCCTCTCTAAGTCTTAAGATAGGATCCACGCTGCGATTGATTGCGAGACAAATTGGTCGTGCGCAAAGGCGTTCTTGTTCTCTGCGCTGAGTGCGGGAAAGCATTCGTCGGCGAGGGCAAGAATTTGGAAATTCTTGCGCTGTAATGCGTTGCAGGAGTATCTATCGCTCACCACAGTGGGCACAAATTCAGATTCATTCCTGAAAGACATCCCAAAGCACCTGGATCTTCAACTGGTCTCCGGATGCCTTGCGAATCGAGCCTTGATCGTTTTGAGCTCCAACGTTGCACACCAGTCCAATCACCACAAACGGAGGTCCATATGAAACACCTTTCGGCTTTGGTTGCATCGGTGACACTCTTCCTTGGCCTTCTCGTGATGTCCTGCGGGAAAGAGCCGGTGGCACCCGTTGACACGGGCGTGGCAAGTGTGTCTCCGGCGGATGTAACGATTGAAGGATTAAAGAAGCACACCCACAAAAGTGTTTTCGCGACCGGGTTCAACAATCCCCGCGGTCTGAAGTTCGGCCCTGACGGATACCTGTACGTTGCAGAGGGAGGTTTGGGGGGGACGAACTCGTCCAGCGGATGTGACCAGGTCATACCTCCCATCGGTCCATATACCGGTGGAATGACGGGTCGGATCTCTCGGGTCAGTCCCTGGGGTGAGCGCACAACCGTTGCGGACAGCCTACCATCGAGTCAGACCAGTCCGGGGAGCGGAAGCCTCGTCAGTGGCGTTGCAGACGTGGAATTCATTGGGACCAAGCTCTATGCGATCCTCGCCGGAGCGGGATGTTCGCATGGGGTCGCCGAAATTCCGAATGCAGTCTTAAGAATCAAAAAGAACGGCGGCTGGTCGGTCGTTGCGGACCTCAGTTTCTTCCAAAAGGAACACCCTGTTGCGCACCCGGAGGAGGATGATTTCGAACCGGACGGGACGTGGTACAGCATGGTTCATGTGGGAGATGATCTGTTCGCTGTCGAGCCGAATCACGGCGAGCTTGATAAGATCGATCCAAGAGAACATCATGTAAGGCGCGTCGTTGACATCTCGGCAAGCCAGGGGCACATAGTGCCGACAGCAATGGTATACCGTGACGGTCATTTCTATGTCGGAAACCTGAATCCCTTCCCGATTGTGGACGGCAGCTCCAGTGTCTATCGAATATCCCGAAACGGGAATATCAAAGTGTGGGCGACGGGGTTTACGACGATTCTCGGACTTGCATTCGACAAACAGGGACGACTCTATGTACTGGAGAACACCACCGGCAATCCGTTCCCCACTCCTGAAACCGGAGCTGTTGTGCGTTTGAACCACTCCGGGTCGATAGATACAGTCGCTACTGGGTTGTTTCTCCCAACGGCTATGACCTTCGGCCCCGACGGTGATCTCTATGTATCAAACAAAGGTTTTGGCCCGCCTATCCCCGGGTTCGGAGAGATTGTTAAAATTGAAGTCGGCGAGAAACACAAGGATTACGTGCATAGGGACGAAAACTAGGTTATAGGAAGGAGCATGGAGGAAGGGCCCGCATTTGTCGGGCCTTTCTTCCAGGTCCATGCATTGCAAAACAGTAGGGGAAAGAGGATACCAACCAGGGAGTAGTATCACGGCGACCATTATGAACAATCCACAGAAAATCGCCCGCGCACCATGACGGCAAGATCACCTCTCACTCTCAACCCTGTCCGCAAAGCACTCCTCGAAGAACGCAATGGGGTTGTAGAAGTGCCCCTCCAGATCGTTGGGGGAGTAACAGACAAGCGAGTATGAACCGAAGTGTCTGTCGGGATGCCTGGCATCGTATTTCACCCTGACTGGTTTCTCTTTCAACACTTCAATATGAATATGGTCGAATTGCCACCCGAACCTCTGTAGTTCCTCCCTGGTGAAGAATCGGGCAATCGAGATCGCAGCGTGGACAGTGTCCCCCACATCCACCGCGATACCGGCAACATGCTCATAGAGCGACCACACCTTTTTGCCGCCCATGTCGTGTTCTATAATGAGTTGCCCGTACGGACCGTCAGCCCTTTTGCTGATGACGATGCCGTCCGCGACGGGGAATACAGGCTCATCGTTGTAATTCGCGGACGGACGACGGACGTCGATTCCGGTGTGAAGGTGTGCTGGAACGGTAGGTCGGGCCTTTCGTGTCAGGCCGAACTGGCCGATCCTGGTGAGTTTCAGCTCATGAAGTGATTGGCGATCAGCGGTCCTAATCGGAAGATAGACAGAAGAGTGATGGTTACCGGCAGGGGAAATGGAGAACAGGATTATGAGGAATACAAACAACACGCGGCTTCCTCTCACTCCACGTTGATAGTGACCGGCGCACTGAGGACCTGTGCGTTTCTGGCCAAACCGCGCAGCTGAAAACGGAACACTCCTTTTTGGAGCTGCCATTCGACGCCCCCGGGTCCGAAGGCGATCTCTTGCGCGCCGTTGATGCGCAACACGACCTCTGTCAGACCTTGAGGGACGAATCCCGAAATGAGAATCTTCTGATACTCCGGCCGGAGGACCGGGTCGATCTTGAAGTAGTCACCCGGATTCGGAGAAACTATCATCAGACTACGGACATGCTCTTCGCTTTCGAATTGACGCCCGGCGCGCCGCGCGTCAGGAGGGGGCGAGGGCACGCCCTCATTGGCGGCCCACGAGCGATACTCCGGCGGGTAGATCTCATACACGCGTTTTTTTCTTCCTCTGCCCGCCTCCTGGACAAGGAAGCCCTGATGGATATCGCACTTCTCGGTGGGGACTTCTCCCTCGATGAACAATTCATTTACCGTCTTCTTGCACCACTCCGTGGGGAGTTTGCCTGAACGGGCGCATACGGACTGCTGAACGAGATGATCGGGAATGGTGAAATCCGGCGGGAGGTCCCCGTACGGGGCTGAATGGAGATACATCATGATGTCCGTAAATATCGGCCCCGCGCCAGTAACGCCTGAAACCTGACGCATTTGTGACCCATCGAAGTTTCCCACCCAAACTCCGACTGTGTATCGTGTCGTATATCCGAGCGTCCAGTTGTCTTTATAGTCCTTTGTTGTCCCGGTCTTGACTGCGCATTGAAACGGGAAATGAAAATTCCCACCGAAGGCAGGTCGTCGGGCTACACCGTCCTTCAGAATATCGGTGATAAGATACGCGGCCGCATCGTCATAGACACGGTGCGCACTCACGACATTGTTACCTGCCAAAAGTAGGTGTGCCGGCTTCCATTTTCCTCCATTGGCGATGGACATATATGCCGTGGCGAGCTCCAGGAGCGAAACTTCAGCGTTGCCGAGGGTGAGACCATATCCATAGAACTCGGCATCTTCATCGAGCGACGAGATGCCGACGTCTTTCAACTTCTCCAGGAAAATTGCCTTGCCGATTTTCTGTAATGTTCTCACAGCAGGAACATTGTAGGAGCAGGCGAGAGCAGTACGGAGCCTCACGGGGCCATGATAGCGTCTGTCGTAGTTTTCCGGTACGTAGTCGCCATGATGATCGGGGATGGCAGTGGGAATATCGGCAAGCAGTGTTGCGGGAGTGAACCCGTGTTCAAGCGCCAGGGCGTACATGAACGGCTTGATGGCGGAGCCGGGCTGGCGGCGCGCAAGTGCACCATTGACCTGGCCGCCATGTGTTGAATCGAAAAAATCAGCAGAGCCGACCAGGGCCCGGATTTCCCCGGTGCCGTTGTCGATGACCACCGCCGCCGCGTTGTGCACATTGCGTCCGTGGAGCCGGGCAAGGTGATTACGCATCGTCCATTGGGCCTCGACCTGCAGTGGGTAGTCAATGGTGGTTTGCACCGTTCCGGTTGCCGGTTCCATTGCTGCGATCATCTCGGCGACGTGGGGGGCCTTGAAATGAGCTTCCGGGGGGATTATCTGGATCGGCTGAGCGATTGCCCGGTCGTATTCCTCCCGCGATACCTTCTGTTGGACCAGCAATCGCAGCAGGACATCGCGCTGTCGGGAGATCGCAGCGGTGAAGTTTTTGTGCGGGTTCAGCGTTGAAGGTGAATTCGGGAGCGCAGCAAGGAAGGCTGCTTCCGCGAGAGAAACGTCGCTCGCGGGTTTCCCGAAATACCATCGGGATGCGGCTTCGACGCCAAAGAGCTGGTTTCCGTACGGGGCCCGGTTGAGATACTGAACCAGGATATCCTGCTTCGAGGTCATCCGCTCAAGACGAAGCGCATCCCACATCTCCAGGAGTTTGGAGAGTATCGTCCGGGGGCGATGGTAAACGTTGCGGATAACCTGCTGGGTGAGGGTGGACCCGCCCGATCGAAACCTCATCGCACGCAGGTTATCAACGATGGACCGGGCGACGGCAATGGGATCGACGCCGGGATGGTAACGAAAGCGTTTGTCTTCGACCGCGATCGTTGCCATCTGAAGCGAAGGTGAAATCTGGTTGATTTCCTTCCATTCGCCACTTCCCTCCTGGTCATTGGGAAATTCGCGAAGGACGATTCCGTTGCGGTCCACGATCCGTAGTGATTGTACCGACCATCGCGCGAAATCACTCTGAGGCAACGGCACCGAGATCGCAATGACCAGCGCCAGCACTCCTCCTGCGGCAATAACCGCCCGTCGCAGCCACATACCGTGTTTCATGTATTATCGAATACTCACAGTCCTTGAAGCTGTTTGTCCGAAGACCTCAGGTTCATACATCCCCTCCGCGCGGGTCGCCGGCATGGCATACTCACCTGTCCTGGTTACCTGCACGAGGTAGGTGTAGGAATGCGCGCCGGGAGTAAATTCATCGGCGAAGAGCAATACGCGGTCATCATATTGTTCAACATGATGAAACGCGTACGCATACCATTCCGGGCTGCGTTCGCCTTCTTCCTGGCTCAGGCCGGCTGCGGTTGTCGAAAACGACGTATTGACCACTTCGAACCCTGCAGGTACCGGATCATCCACAACGACGAAGTGACGGTACTGATTGCTGGAAACAGTGATGGTCACCTTCAGGAGTGAGCCCGCCGTCGCCGAATCCGCCGGTGCGCCGCTCAGCGTCTGAATGGTCTTAATGACCGAATACCCTTCTTCCTTGGCCGGCGTTTCTCCCCGCGGATAGTAATTCATCCGAATTCCATAGTACAGGCGTCCCTGTCCCTCCTTTGCCAGATTCGCCGCATAGTCCTTTCCCGGCGTGAGATCGCTGAGCGGGAGCGATGCCTGAGAGACGTTGAATGAACGTCCCTGAAACAGCTCATTGAGTATCCGCTTTCCTTCGACGGTTACAGTGGCCCGGAAATTGGGCTCTTCTTTTTCAAAGGCACGCATATAAGTTGCCAGGGCATCAACCACATAGATGTTTTCCTGCGTGGTGCGCCACCTTCCGACCTTCTGCTGATCGATAAGCCATCGAACGACTTTGGGTATGACCGGACTTT